>ERZ826396.40-NODE-40-length-164574-cov-4.925729_pt1 | contig 164574 bp, 170 predicted proteins | sample MGYA00519926_ERZ826396 | MGnify/ENA primary metagenome ERZ826396 (study PRJEB31778, sample SAMEA3449230) | human gut metagenome | biome: human gut; feature: human-associated habitat; material: faeces | place: United Kingdom | collected 2010/2012 ... | reverse complement strand
ATATAATATAAAATGTATAGTGCGAGAGAGTGCCTATAAGGGAGAGGTGTCTATGTATAAGTTGAATGATATACATAATTCTGACGGCAAGGGTAATTTTGAAAAAATGGTTATTTCTGAGGCGGAAAGAGTTAAGCCTATTATCAAAGAACAATTTCTTAGAGAATACATTCTTGGTACGGGCGATACATATGAAATATTCAATATATATTGTAAGACGTTTGGCGTAGACCGTATGCTTGAAACAAGAATGATAATTATAAAGCCCGCACAGCAAAATGAAGATGAAGATATATTCTTCTTGAAAAACACTTCTGAGCAGTACATCGGTGAAGATAGATTATTATTAAGCACAACAATAAAAAATCATTTGTTTCTTATAACAACATTATTGGAACAGCAAGAGATTACATCGGTACTTGAGAAAATTCATAATACTATGAAAGCGTGCTATGGGTATGATGTTATGGCGGTATACAGCAAGATTGCGTCAATAGCTGATGCACCTGCATCATACGAACGTCTGAAAAGATGTATGGGATATTCGTTTTATTCTGACAGCTGCGAGATTTTGTATGAAAACGATATTAAAATCAACGAAAATGCTGTTAGTGTACAAGCTGAATACGGCGCTATTGAACACGCCGTAAAAACCGGTGATATGGAAAAGCTGAAAATGCTTTTGAGCGGATTTTTTAAAACACTTGAAAAGGCAATGCCGACTCCGGCGGTTGCAAAAACGTATTGTTTAGAGCTTTATGTCTGCATAATTCGTTGTTGCAGTGTTGAAAAAATCGAAAAGTATATGAAAGGAATTGTTTCTGTTCAAGCGGCTAAAAAGCTTAGTGAGATTAAATCTTTCATTGAACAGAACGGTTTTGAAATCGCAAAAGCCAATGCACCGGAATCTAACAAAATATACAGTTCGCTAATTCGTGATACGATTAACATAATTGATGAGAATATCGAAAATGAAAATCTTTCGCTGCGATGGCTTGCCGGAACGATATTATATACGAATGTCGATTATCTTGGAAAGCTGTTTAAGAAAGAAACAGGCAAGAATTTTTCTCATTATGTTATGGAAAAACGTATGGAAATGGCGAAAGACCTCATAATTGAGGGTAAAAAGGACAGAATTTACGAAGTTGCCGAAAAAGTCGGTTACGGCTCAAATTCACAATATTTCAGTCAGGTATTTAAAAAATATACCGGAGTTTCTCCGCTGGAGTACAGGGAATTTGCAAGGTTGGCAAGAGAAAAAAATGAAGCAGGTTGAATTTATAAAAACAACCGAAAATAGTCTTTAAATTAGACAATTATAACTGATTTTTAACTGTTAATTGTATTGATAATGCTATATAATTGTCTGTGATTTTCGTTAATAGAAATTGGGACAATCCAATTTGTATTATATTTTTAAATTTTATGGAGGTATTCAAATGGGTAACAAGATGAAAAAACTAATCTGTGCGCTTTTGGCATCAGCAATGCTTGTAGGCTCAGTCGGCGTTGTCGGCTTTGCAGATGAAGATACAAACGCTGAAACAGTTGTAACAACTTCGGCAGAAGCAACAGAAAAACCTGCCGATGCAGAGGCAACAGAGGCTCCTGCCAGTGCAGAGGCAACAGAGGCTCCTGCCGGTGCAGAGGCAACAGAGGCTCCTGCTGTAACAGAGGCTCCTGTAGCTACAGTTGCTCCTACTACATCTGGTAGCAGCTATGATAGCGACAGTTATTATGACAAGGCACTTTCACTATGTAGTGCACTTGGTATTATCACAGGTTATGAAGATGGTAGTGTAAAGCCTGATTCAAAGGTAACAAGAGCGGAAATGGCATCAATCGTTCTAAGAATGCTTGATTTAACATCAACATCTACATATCAGAACGGTTTTACAGATGTAACATCATCACACTGGGCTGCTGATCAAATTCAAACAGCTTTAGAGGCTAATATCATCAGCGGTATGGGCGACGGAACATTTGTTCCTGACGGCGAAGTTACATATGCTCAAGTATGTGTAATGCTTGTAAATGCTATGAATTATCAGGATGACGCTGAATATTACGGCGGATATCCTAACGGTTATATCAAGGTTGCAGGTATGTCAGACCTTGAAATCACAAAGAACGCACCGGGTGCGGCAGACGTTGCCTCAGACCGTGGCGTAGTTATCAAGATGGTGTATAATGCACTTCTTGGTCAATACAAGGAAATCAACGGCTATGAGAACGGTGCTCCTACTTACAAAGCTAACGGCACATTGGCAAAGGCTAAGTTTGACGTTATCGATAAGAAGGGTGTTCTTACAGCTACATCAAAGACAAGCGTATCTTCAACAGACGTTCAAGACGGTCAAATCGAAATCGTTTCAGATGAAGACGATGAAGCTAAGCTATTTGACTGTGACCTAACAGGTCTTGAAGATTACCTTGCTCAAAAGATTACATATTACTACAAGGAAAACAGCGGTCTTACACCAAAAGTTCTTGCAGTAACATATGACGCATCAAAGACAACAACATTCAAGGCTGATGCTGATGATATTCAAACAGTTGAAGGCTTTGATACAGATGAAGGTAAATTCAAAATCGAAGGCGTAAGCAAGAAAAAGAACTGTGCCGGTGCATCAATCGTATATAACGGTAAGATTATATCAAAGAGCCAACTTGCAGAGTTAGGTGAATCAATCAATGACCTACTTCTTCCTGAAAAAGGTAACATCAGACTTGTAGACAGTGACAAGGACGATGTATTTGATGTTGTATTTGTAGATTCATATGAAACAATGGTAGTTTCAAGTGCAACAGACGAAAGAATCGTAGGTAAAGTAGCAGATGACGATAACTTCGGCGATACAAAGGCGCTAACAATCAAACTTGACGATTCAGAAGACAGAACAATCTCTGTTACAAAAGCAGGTAACGAGATCAGACTTAGAAACTTAAAGAAGAACGATGTAGCAACAATCAGAAGAAGTCTTGACGATACAGTTGTTGACGTTGTTGTAACAGGCGAAAGCTTTACAGGTTCGGCGTCAGGTATTTCAAAGAAGGTTGACAAGAGCTATGCTACAATCAACGGTACAAAGTACGATGTTGCAAACGTTGCAGTTGGCGATCTTGTAAGCGGTACACAATCAACATTCTATACAGATATGTTCGGTCGTATAGCTTATATTGAATCAGCAGGCGGAAGTGTTCTTCAGTCAGGCGAAAAGTGTGGTTGGATTATGAACGGCTATGATTCAGAAGACGGTAGCGGTTACATTATTGAAATGATGACTCAAGACGGTAAGTCAGCTGAATATAAGCTTGGCTCAAGTATTGATTACTGGGCTCCTACAGCAACAACTGCTACAACACTTTCTTCAAAAGAAGAGGCTAAGTCAACAATTTCAGCTCTTGTAAGTGCAAATTCATTTATGAAACTTTCATCTGATGCAAATGTTGCAATTAGACTTGTAAAGTATAAAGTTAATTCAAGTGGCAATATTACAAGATTATATTGTGCAGTTAATGCTAAAACAGTTTCTGATGACAAGGCTCTTAGAATTAATCCAACAAACTTAAAGAGTACTGCGGTTGTATCTGGTCTTGTTGGCGGATATAAGATTGGTGACGGTATTGTTGAAATGTCAGTTCCAAAGACTGCAGCAGATATGAAAAATGCAGACAACTATAAGGTTGGTACAGTAAATTCAGGTTCTTATGTGGTAAGAGAAAACGGTTCAAGTCGTGATTTCGTTGTTGGTCAATTTGAAAATACAAATGTTCCTACAATTCTTATCAACTTTACTTCAAGTGCGGATGCTCTTGCAGCAGTAAAGGATATTGATACGGCTGCTAACAATCCGACAATGGTCGTTAATGAAATTGAAACTGGTGTTGATGATGATGACAACACAGTTTACACAATCAATGGTTACTTTAATGGTGCAGAAGTATCTCTTACAACAACAAAGAATGCTGTTTTAGGTAAGTTGAATAACAAGGGTAAGAATAACGGCATTATTGCAGACCAGGGTGGTAGCAAGTTCTATTCAACAACAGATATTTGGAATGCACAATCTGGTGCTAAATTGACTGATTACTTATCAGAGGGCGATTATATTCTTTATGATGGTGGAGATAGAATTGTCTTGGTACTTGACGCAGATGATGTGTATAAACAAGTATATGAAGGTAAGACTGTAGCCGATGCTCTACCGTTTGGTGCATATAACCAATTTATTGCTCGTAATATGATGGTATATGGTGCAGTGCTTTCATCAGATCTTGATGATGAGGCTAAGGTTGAAATTGATGCAAGTGCATTGAATACTCTTCAATTCGACTCATCAAAGCTTATGGATACTATTGAAATCAATATAAAGACCGGTAAGGCTTCTATTGATACAGACGGTAGTGAGATTTCAGATCTTGAGCCATATGATTCTGAAACAAAAACAGGTGATTATGCAATAGCAAGATTCTGTGATAAGGGTGCTCTACAAGAAATCGTTATTTACAGATTTGTAAACTAATTTCTGAAAATAATAATAAAATAACGGACGCGAATGCGTCCGTTATTTTTATAGCGAAATAAAATATAAGATTGCAATTATAATACAACAATATTACATTTTGGTTACATTTCACAAAATTCACTTATTACGATTGTATATTATTGATAAAGCGGAAAAAATAATAAGTTTTATTGTGCAAAATGTTACGCAAAAGACTTGCAAAGTATAGGTGTTTTGTGATAAAATAATAATGTACAGTTAAAGATATTAATTTACAATTTGTCTGTGCGGTAAACAGCACAAAAACACAGAAAAAAGTCTTTACAACAAGACTTATATGGTGTATAATAAAGACAAAACAAAATAAAACCAAAAAAAACAAAGAAAAGAGGGAAAACAAATGTATAAGTCTGACTTTGAAATTAAGAAAGAATTATGCGAAATCGGAAGGAGAATTTATAATGACGGTTTTGTTGCCGCAAATGACGGTAACTTCTCAGTCAAAATTGATGACAACACTTACTATGTTACACCGACAGGCGTAAGTAAGGGTTTCATGACTCCTGAAATGATTTGTAAAGTTGATGGACAAGGTAATCTAAAAGAGGCTAACGGCCCTTGGAAACCTTCATCAGAATTCAAAATGCACTTGAAGGTTTATCAGCAAAGACCGGACGTAAATGCCGTTGTTCATGCTCATCCTCCGATTGCAACTTCATTTGCTATCGCAGGTATTCCGCTTGACAAGCTAATTATGCCGGAAGCTATCATCTTCCTTGGTGCAGTGCCAATCGCACAATACGGTACACCGTCAACAATGGAAATTCCTGAATCACTTGAACCATATCTTCAAGATTATGATGCAATTCTACTTGCAAACCACGGTGCACTTTCATTCGGTTGTGACCTAAACACAGCATTCTTCAGAATGGAATCAACAGAATTTTACGCAAAGCTACTTTTCTATGCAAGAATGCTTGGCGGTGAAAAGGAAATCCCTTGCGGTGAAGTTAAGAAACTTGTTGAACTTAGAAAACAATTCGGCGTTCCGGGTAAGCACCCTATGGAAAAGCTTTGTCCGGGTTGTTATGAAGGTGACGATACTTGCTCAATGTCACCGACAGAGGCTAATGAAAAGTACGGCGTAGAATCATCAGCCGCTTATCATGGTTTCCAACCGCTTCCTTCACAGGTTTGCCCGACTCCTTCATCATCAAATAAGGATATGGAAAGCCTTGTTGCAGAAGTAACAAAGAAAGTTATGGAACAACTTAATAAATAAGTAACGGAGAAACATCATGAAAACTATTGATGAACTTGTCGATGAGTTGGCAGTACGCCTTAACTCTGGACAAACCGTTAAACAAAAAAAAGTCGCAAAACCTGTTTCTGCTCCTAAACCGGAAGTGAAAAAAGAGTGTAAAAAACAATGTAAGTGCGGCGGAAATTGCAAACATGAAAGTCCCGAAAAGATGACTATTGCTATGGCGAAAGAACTTGCCGAGGCAGTTGAAAAAGCGGCGGCGATTTTGGGAGTTAAAGTGGTTGTTGCAATTCGTGACGAGGGTGCAAATCTTGTACTTCTTCACGCAATGGACGATAGTTACATAGCAAGCGTTCAGGCGTCACAGGATAAGGCTTATACAGCCGTAGCATTGAAAATGCCTACACATATCGCACTTGATGAATCAAGAGGCGGTTCGCTTGACGGACTTACAAACGGAAACGGAATATTACTGTTGGGCGGAGGTTATCCGCTTAGAACAGACAAAAAAATATACGGCGGAATCGGAGTTTCGGGCGGCACAAAAGAACAAGATACAACTCTTGCAATGGTTGCCGACGCGTATTTTAAAGCCCGATTTGCTTGAGGAGGTTGGAAAAGTTAATGGTAGATGAAAAGCAAGTAAGCGAAATCGTTAAAAACGTTATTGCCGGAATGGATATTTCATCATTCGATAACAAGCCTGCAAGAAAGCAGCTTGGTGTATTCGATACAATGGAAGAGGCCATTGCAGCTTGTAACAAAGCTTACACGACCTTTAGACATTATAATAAAGAACAAAGGGAAAATATTATAAAGGAAATCAGACGTCTTACTCATGAAGAGGCTGAACCAATGGCTAAGTTGGCTGTTGAGGATACTAAAATGGGTAATGTTTATCACAAGATTTTAAAGCATCACCTTGTTGCTGATAAAACTCTTGGTACATCTGACCTTGAAACCCGTGCACTATCCGGTGACAGAGGTCTTACACTTGTTGAGATGGCTCCGTTCGGAATTATCGGTGCAATCACACCGTCAACAAACCCAAGCTGTACAGTTATTTGTAACAGTATCTGTATGCTTGCAGGCGGTAATGGTGTTATATTCAATCCGCACCCGCACGCAAAGAGAATTTCAGCATATGCTGTTGACCTTGTCAACAGAGCTATTCTTGCGGCAGGCGGTCCGGAAAATATCGTATGTACAGTAAAGGAACCGACAAGAGAAACTTCTGCTAAGATGGTTAATGACCCATCAGTAAGAATGCTTGTTGCAACAGGCGGTCCAGGTGTTGTTAAAATGCTGCTTTCGAGCGGAAAGAAAGCTATCGGCGCAGGCGCAGGTAACCCTCCTGTTGTTGTTGATGATACTGCTGACATTCCAAAGGCGGCTAAAGATATTATCGACGGATGTACATTTGATAACAATCTTCCATGTATCGCTGAAAAAGAATGTTTCGTAATGAAAAATGTTGCGGACGAGCTTATTCAGAATATGTTGAAGAACGGTGCTTACCTAATCAATGCGGCACAAGTTAAACAACTTGAGGATGTTGTCCTTGTTTGGTCAAAGCCTAAAAAAGAGGGCGAACAGCCAAAACGTGTTATCAATAAGGATTGGGTTGGACGTGACGCAAAGAAGATTCTTGCTCAAATCGGTATCAATGTCGGTGACGATATTAGATGTATCATTTGTGAAACAGAGTTTTCACAGGCATTTGTTCAGACAGAACTTATGATGCCGATACTTCCTATCGTCAGAGTAGATACATTCGACGAGGCTGTTGAAATGGCTGTTAAGGCTGAACACGGCAATCGTCACAGCGCTCATCTTCATTCAAAGAATGTTGACCATATGACGCAATATGCAAAAGCAATCTGTACAACAATATTTGTTAAGAATGCTCCGTCATATGCAGGTATTGGCTTTAACGCTGAAGGTTGGACAACCTTTACTATTGCCGGTCCGACAGGTGAGGGTATCACTTCTCCGAGAAGTTTTACACGTCAGAGAAGATGCGTACTTTCAGACGCACTTAATATCATATAAAAAGGAGTGAAAACCTTGAATATAAACGAAAATGATGTAGCAAAGCTTGTACAACAGGTTTTGCAAGAAATGACAAGCGGTGCTCCTGCATCAGCTCCAAAAGCACAAGCAGCTCCGAGCGGTGACATTCCAAAGACTGCAAAAGTTGCTATGATGACAGAATTAAAGCACTTTGAAATTCAGGAATACCCAATCCCTGAGTTGGGTGATGACGATATTCTTGTAAGAGTTGAAGGCTGCGGTGTTTGCGGTACAGATGCTCACGAATATAAGAATGACCCATTCTCACTTATCCCTGTTGTTCTTGGACACGAGGGTACGGGTGAAATCGTAAAGATGGGTAAAAACGTTAAGAAAGACAGCGCAGGTAAACCTTTAAATATCGGTGATAAGGTTGTTACTTGTATGATTTTCAAAGACGATCCTGATATTACAATGTTTGACCTTAATAAGCAAAATGTAGGCGGTGCAGACGTTTACGGACTTCTTCCTGATGATGACGTTCACCTAAACGGCTGGTACAGTGACTACATTCTTATCAGAGGCGGTTCAACAGTATTTAACGTAAGCGACCTTGATCTTGATTCAAGAATTCTTATCGAGCCATGTGCGGTTTTGGTACACGCTGTTGAAAGAGCAAAGACAACTAACATTTTGAGATTTAACTCAAGAGTTGTTGTTCAGGGTTGCGGACCTATCGGTCTTATCTGTATAGCAGTTCTACGCACAATGGGTATTGAAAATATCGTTGCAGTTGACGGTAATGAACAAAGACTTGCATTCGCTAAGAGAATGGGTGCCGGTGAAACAGTTAACTTTATGAACTACAAGGGTATCGATAACCTTGCAAATGCTGTAAAGGACGCTTTCGGCGGACATCTTGCAGATTTTGCATTCCAGTGTACAGGTTCGCCTGTTGCTCACAGCAATATCTATAAGTTCATCAGAAACGGCGGCGGACTTTGTGAACTTGGTTTCTTTATCAACGGCGGTGACGCTACAATCAATCCTCACTTTGACCTTTGCTCAAAGGAAATTACGCTTGTAGGCTCATGGGTATATACTCTTAGAGATTATGCTACAACATTTGATTTCTTAAAGAGAGCAATCGCAATCGGATTGCCTATTAAGGAACTTATTACACACAGATTCCCACTTGAAGAAATGAACGAGGCACTTGAAACAAACCTTGCTCAGAAGGGATTGAAAATAGCTTACGTCAGAAAAGACTTAATCTAAACCTCGGAAGAAAGGCTGAATAAGTATGAATGACGCAATAGGAATTATAGAAATGTTCGGATTTGTTACTGCGATAACAGCGGCAGACGCGGCTGCAAAAGCTGCAGACGTTAAAGTTATTGCAATCGACTCAAATAAGCCGGCAAACGCCGATTCGGTAGAAGTACCGCTTATTATGGCTGTCAAAGTTCAAGGCAGTGTCAGTGCCGTTACTGCGGCGGTTGACGCGGCTGCAAGAACAGCGGAGAGCATATCCGGACTTATAAATAAGCACATAATTGCAAGACCAACCGACGATTCGCAAAAAATGGCGAACCGAACAAGTGTCGGCAGAGATAAGGTAGGTCATATACCAAATAACGCGTAGCGTAAATTTAAGGAAAGGAATGATATAGGAGTGCAGGCATTAGGATTTATCGAAACAAGAAGTCTTACCGCTTCTATTGAAGCTTCCGACGTTATGACCAAAACCGCTGACGTATGGGTAGTCGGAACTGAGAAAATCGGCTCAGGTCTTGTGAATGTAGTGATTCAAGGCGATGTTGACGCTGTTACGGCGGCTGTTAAAGCCGGTGAGGCAGTGGCAAAAGAAATCGGAGAGGTTTATGCAGTTAATGTAATTCCTCGTCCGCATGATGACATTGCCAAAATCCTGCCTTCGATTTAAGTAGGAGGTTAGCAGATGGAATATTCATTAGGTTTGGTTGAGGTTTCAGCGTTGGGAAATGCTATTATAATGCTTGACGATATGCTGAAAGCGGCTGATGTTGAGTTTGTTGCGACAGAGCGTAAGCTTGGAGGCAGACTTGTAACAATAGTCGTAAGAGGCGAACTTACTTCCGTAAAAGCGTCAGTTGACGCCGGTGTGGCAAGAGCTACAAAGGACGGATGTTTGAAAGCGTCACAGGTTATAGCAAGACCTCATCATGAGATATTAAAGTTCTTGCATCTTGACGAGGAGGAGAAAAAGCCTAACTCGGAAATTGCGGGAACACACGTCGGAGCGATAAAAGAAACTCCGGTTAAGGCTGAAAAACCAAAAACAGTTGAGAAATCAACAGAAACGGAAAAGACTGCGAAAACAACTGCCGAAAAGAAACCGGCAACAAGAAGACGCGGGCGTCCGAAGAAAACACAATAATTAAGTTCTAATTTGCACATTGGTGCTTTTAGATAAATAAATTAAGTAAAAAAGGGCATTCGCCCAAGAAAAAATAGGAGGAAATTTAAAATGGCAGTAGAAGCATTAGGTATGGTAGAAACAAGAGGTCTTGTAGCAGCAATCGAGGCAGCAGATGCTATGGTTAAGGCTGCAAACGTTACACTAATCGGTACAGAAAGAATCGGTTCAGGTCTTGTAACAGTTATGGTAAGAGGCGACGTTGGTGCAGTTCAGGCTGCAACAGACGCAGGTGCTGCAGCAGGTTCAAGACTTGGTGAACTTGTATCAGTTCACGTAATTCCTCGTCCACACAGTGACGTTGAAAAGATTTTACCTGCTGTTTGATTTAGTAAGTAAAAATTCTTATGTAGAAATACATAAGGCGAAGTATGGACGTTAAGTCCGATTCCGACATGGCTGACGGGGAATTTTAATTTTCCCGTCACAGCTATGGGGAATGAAACCTCAATTTTTAGGAGGAAAAAGGAATGGACAACAATTTGCAAGATATGATTGCTAAGGCAGTTGTAGATATTATTAAGCAAAAAGAAGATAATAAAGGAATAAAAGTCGGCGTGTCGGCAAGACATGTTCATTTATCACAGGAACATTTGGAAATTCTTTTCGGTAAGGGACACGAACTTACTGTAAAGAAAATGCTTATGGGTGATCAGTTTGCTGCAGAAGAATGTGTAACATTGGTAAGTCCGTCACTTCGTACAATCGAGGGTGTTCGTGTACTTGGTCCTGTCAGAAAACAATCACAAGTTGAAATTTCAAGAACAGATACCTTTAAATTAAAGGTTAGTCCGCCTGTACGTCCTTCAGGCGAGTTAAAGGGCAGTGCGCCGATGGCGTTGGTTGGTCCAAAGGGCAGTATATTTTTAAATGAAGGCTGTATCATAGCCAACAGACACATACATATGACTCCTGCAGAGGCAGAAAAGTATGGAATTAAGGATAATGACATCGTTGATGTTGAAATCCAAAACTCAAAACCGACACGTTTCTATAACGTTCAGGTCAGAGTTAGAGAAGACTTTAATACGGAAATGCACATCGATACTGATGACGCAAATGCCTGTGCAATAAAGACAGGCGACAGAGTTGTGATTTTAGAAAAATAACCATATTAGGCTTTTTGTCTAATAAGAGGATTGATAATAATGATTATTGGCAGAGTATATGGAAGCGTTGTATCAACTCATAAACTTGAAGGTTTGGTGGGATATAAGTTTATGCTTGTACAATGTATTGAAAATAAAAATCTTGTCGATAAGTTCCTTGTAGCAGTTGACGGAGTCGGCGCCGGTATCGGTGAGGACGTTATAATTACTACGGGTAGCAGTGCGAGAGTTGCAATCGGTGATGCAAATTCACCAGTTGACGCAACGATTGTCGGTATACTTGACGAGAAACAATGCTGATTAAATTCAGTAAATAAACCCACATAATAACTCTTTGGGGAGGAAGAAGCAAAATGACATTTGAAGAGCTTCAGAAAATTGTATATGATGCAGGTATAGTCGGTGCCGGTGGTGCCGGATTCCCTACTCACAGAAAATTTTCAGACAAAGTAAAACAGATTATAGTGAATGCGGCAGAATGTGAACCATTGATGATGGTTGACCATCACATTTTGGAACATCACCTTCAGGCACTTGTTGATACACTTAATGTACTAATTGATACAATGGGTGCAGATGAGGCAATTATCGGTATTAAGGGTAAGAATATGCACCTTTTGGATACAAAAATTGTTGCATCACTTGAGGGTACAAAGGTAAGAATTAAGGAAATCCCTGACATTTATCCTGCCGGTGACGAAGTTGTACTTACATATGAAACAACAGGCAAGATTATTCCGGAGGGAGCAATCCCTGTAATGGTCGGAGTAATGGTTATTAACGTTGAAACTGTTTATAACATTCACTGTGCAATTACAAACGGTCAGCCTGTTACTCAAAAGTATGTAACAATCGGCGGTGACGTTGATGAGGATATTACAGTTAAAGTTCCTGTCGGAATGAAGATTAAGGCGTTGCTTGAGGCAACAGGACACGGTGACCTTGACGGTAAGGCTGTTATTAACGGCGGTCCTATGATGGGAAGACTTGTTGATTTGGAAAACGATTCAGTTACTAAGACAACTAAGGGACTTCTTATATTCCCTGAAACTCATTCTATCATTCAACGTAAGAGAATGCCAATTTCAATGACATTAAAGCGTGCGTCTGCGGCTTGCTGTAACTGTACAATGTGTAGTGATATGTGTCCGAGAAACTTGCTTGGATATAATATCAATGTGCATAAGACAGTTCGTGCGGCATCGCACAGTGAAGTTACAGATTCAGAAAGCTTTTTGCAGTCGGCTCTATGCTGCGGTTGCGGTGTCTGTACCGTTATCGGTTGTCAGCAAATGCTTGACCCGCAGAAGATTTCAATGGACGTCAAAGGTGCTCTTGGAAGAAAGGGGCTAAGACGTCAGAATAATCAAGCGCCACAACAGGTAAGACCTGAAAGAGCGTCAAGACTTGTATCTTCGTCTGTTCTGATTGACAGACTGGGAATAAGAAAGTATGTTAAAGCACACGTTGAAAGAAAGTATATAGACTTTGCTCCAAACGAAGTTTATATCGAACTTAAACAACACGTTGGTAAGCCGGCAAGTGCTACTGTAAAGGTCGGCGATACAGTTAAAGTTGGTGACGTTGTTGCTCAAACAGCATACGAGGACCTTGGTACAACAATGCACGCAAGCATTGACGGCAAGGTTAAGGCAGTCACAGACAGATTTGTTATTATTGAAAGATAGTGGGTGAGAGATGATGAATTCAATAGGATTAGTTGAAGTAAAAAACGTATCTAAGGGTATTGTTGTAACTGATGAAATGCTAAAGAGTGCGGGTATCGTGCTTATAAGTTCAGGTTCGGTTTGTCCGGGTAAATTTGTCACAATCGTAGGCGGAGAACTTTCTGCTATTCATGCGGCTGTTGACAGAGCGGAACTTATCGCAGAAGATGCACTTATTGATAAATTTGTAATAGGTAATCTTGGTGATAATGTATTTGAGGCAATTTGCGGAATAGCCGATGTTAAGGAAAAGAAAGCATTCGGTATTGTTGAAACATTTACTGCCGCAAGTGCAATTCAAGCAGCCGATGCTGCTGTTAAAGCCGGTGACATCGAACTTATCGAAGTTCGTGTGGCTCGTGGTTTGGGCGGTAAATGCTTTGTTTCAATGACAGGTGATGTTGCAGACGTTAAAGCAGGCGTTGAGGCAGGAGCAAGAATTGCGACTGAACAAGGCGTGCTTATCAATACAGAAGTTATTGCTAATCCACATCCTGAATTGTGGGAAGCTGTACTTTAATTTGATTTTACGGCTTACAAAGGTACTGCGTATGCAGTACCTTTTTTACGTCTAAATTCGGACAAATTCGATTGTATAGCGTAAAATATTTATATAATCATATTTATATGCTTACAACAGCAGAAAAAATAAAAGTAATTATGAAACGCAATAATTTTAAAATATCATCAGTAAAAGAACTAAATGATGAGTGTGTCTTAATCATTAATTGCATTATTAACTATATCAAATACATAATCTACATTGTTAGCAGTATATTCTATTGGATCTATTCCGTAGTCAATGTCATATATTAAATTAAATTCATCACCGTTACATTTTGCTATGACTACATTTTCACTCGGTCCCATTATTTTATTTTTGATTAAAATGTTTCTATTGTTCTCAAATGCAATTACAATTTTATTAAAAAATACATCCTCTGATTGCCGTTCTGTATTTCTGATGATTATAGTGTTATTATTTTTAATAGCAGTCATATCTTATTACCTCATAATATCATTATATTTCATATTCGCAAAACCATAAATAGCTTTCGGAAATTTTTTGCTAGAAATTGGATATACTTTTTATACTGCGATTTATCTGCTGACCTGTTCCACAGTTGCTTGTTGTGAACATATAACGTACTTCTTGTCTCATTTGCCGAATGTTTTGTATAACACAGTTACACTCTCTATGGAGCAGGTGAGTAAAGAAAAACTAAGTAAAATCGCGTCTATAATCGGTTGGTTTTTGATTGGTATTCTTTTTAAACTGTGATATAAAGTTACTTGTATCAAGGAAACCACATTCTTCGGATATTTCGGCGATTGATTTATTTGTTGTACGCAAAAGCAATTTTGACTTATTTATTCTGTAATTCGTCAAATAATTATACGGAGTTGTACCCATAATCCTACGGAAAAGGCGGATAAAATGATATTTTGAAATATGGATATTCTGTATCATATCATCAATGGATATTGAATCGGAGTAATTATTTTGAATAAAATCAATTACCACATTAATATCATCCGAATGTTGACGTTTTTGACTTTTTTGTTCATTTTCGATTGTGTAAATAACAAGTGTATTCAGAACATCATGTATTTGCGAAGAAGTGGAAATACTGCTGAGAACATCATTTTTTGTCACGTTACATATAAGCTCCGACAGCTGTTGTTCAAAACTCAAAAAGTCTTTTACGGAAATAATATTTACCGCGTTAGGGTAGAGAACATCAAACATTGCCGACACTGCACTGCCTTTTAAATGAATCCATATAAATTCCCATTCTTCGTTATTTGAAAAGTATTTATGATAATTATGACAATTTATCATAACGGCATTGTGAGGAAGAGCGGTCAAAGAAACTTTGTCACTCACAACCGTACCGCTGCCTTTTATTGTGTACAACAAAAGATAACTGTCGTGTTCGTCACGTTCCACTTTATAATCAGCCTCTGCACGAAAATGACCTGCCTCGGTTATGTAAAAAGGCAATGTCAGTGTAAGCGGAGTTGGTGTGGCGGTGTACCAAAGTGAATTATCTGTTATTTTTTCTTCGTATTTTGACATATGGCTCTACCTCCTTTTTTTATTCTAACACATATTAAACTTTAAAGCAATAATTTCATATTAAATGTACAAAAAAAGCAAGCCACGTGAATAGCTTGCTTTTATATGTTTTATTTATCTTGTTACGATGTCAACAGGAACATTAAAGATTTTAGCAACCTTTAAGATTGTATCGATATGTCTGCCTGTAGCGGCTGCAAAGTGGTGAGTAGGACCGCATTCGCTCCAACGGTTTACAAATTCTCTTGCTCCGCAAGTGAAACGTGTTCTCATATTTGTATCACCAAATGAAAGAATCTTACCTTCTTCGTTTACGCCCTCTGCAACGATAAACTTAAAGTGACCGTCACCGTCTTGTGTAATTGCAAGATAAGTAACAGGACCTGTGTATGGATAGAATTGAGTAAGGTAACCGCCGCCTGTTTTACCGTGGAATACCTTAACAATCTTCATTGTAGGTTTTTTATCTGAAATATCAGCATCACCCGAACCGCTGTGACCGATAATTGCAATATCGTCGTTAAAGTCGATTGAATACATTTCGGCAAGCTGACCTGTACCTGAGATAGTCTTTAGGATACTCATAGCCATAGCAACCTTCATATCACCCTCAACGGCACAAGCTGTACCTTGCTTAATAAGCATTGAGAATGCAGGGATAAGCATACTGTCAAGTACGCCGGCTTTACCTTGAGCGTAACCATCATAGTGAGATGCGATTAAGCCAAGATGTTCGTCCTTAACCCATTGCTCGAAAGCAACAACGTATTTAGCCATATCCCAAACTTCTTCGATACTTCCGCCGCCTTCGATGTCGAATGTATCAAGAATATCTTGAGCCTTTGCACGAATTGCATCTTCATCTGTGATGTTGTCAGCGATTGCCCACATCTTTTCCCAGTCGAACTGCTTTGTATATAGGTGCATTCTTCTGTATAGGTTTGATTCGTCAATGTAAAGGTCCATCATACCCGGATAAGGTCTGCCGATTTGAGCGATATTTGTATCTCTGAATCTTCTTCTAACCTGAGCTGCACGGCACCAATCGTTGATTTCAGCCTGTACACCAGGGTCACCGCCTTCAACAACACCTGTGATTACAGCGTGTCTTTTACCGTATCTTTCAAGGTCTGCAACCATTTCGCCGACTGCACCGCAGGCATAACCTTCGCCAAGCCATGACGCTATATCAGTGTGGTCATAATCCAAAGCCTTTAGCTTTTGGATATTTACAAGAACAACCGGTACATCAAGGTCTTTTACTGCCGGTAGCATATTGTATGATGTTGCATATGTAAGTAACTGAAGAAATACCAAGTCAACGTCTGCGGCACGGAATAAATCTCCTGCTGCTTGTGACTGCTCCTTTGTTGTTACCATTCCGCCGTCGATTATTTCGACAGTGTCAGGAAGTGTTTTCTTGAACGCATCGTATTGAGCTTCAAATTCAGGTACCAATGATGGGAACTGAGGTAGATAAGCTCCTAATGCAATAGAAAATACGCCTACTTTAGCCTTTGTTTCAACTAACATTACTCTCTTCCTCCATTAATTAAATATTTAATTATTTTTCCGAAAAACAATAGCAAATCATACAATTTGACTGCCACGCACTGCTTTTCTCTCTATAAGATTTATTATACAATAAATGCAATAATACGTCAAGCGTTTGGGGCAATAAAAAAACCGCATAAAGCGGTTTTTAAAATATACTATTTACTGTTTAAACGATTTAACTCTTCCATAGAAATTGTGCGAGTATGTTTTGTATGTGACCATTCGGTTTTGTTTTTACCGATCATACCTTGAATTGCGATAGGCACCCAAGTGAAGTTATACAAAATATATGTGAAGTAGTAAAATACCATTTTTGGCTTAAATTCGCGGCGTTCATACCATATAACGAACGGTGTATAGCAGAACTGCAAAATAACGATTACGTTCCACAGCCACGAATTACCGAATATGTATGAAAGCTGAATGAATCCTAAGTCACCGTCGGGGTGAAATGTTTGTGCATATGCGAAGAATGTAATGATACCTGTTGCGATAATTCTTATCGGCTGAACAAGATATACAGCACAGTCAATACACGAAAGTTTTCTCTCTTTAATGCCTTTTTTGATAAGTTTGAAGAAATATCTTGATGCAACGTCACAATGTCCTTGCATCCAACGAACTCTCTGACGCCACGACTGTTTTAAGGTCAAAGGTTTTTCGTCGTAAACAACGGCGTCGTAAGCGAATGCCACACGTGTGTCGTTAAGAGAAAGTTTCATTGTAAATTCCATATCTTCCGTAAGACAGGTTGCACCCCAACCGAGTTTCTTTAAAGTGTCAAGTGCGATTATAAAGCCGGTACCCGAAAGTTCACAGCAAAGACCGAGTTTGTATCTTGAAAGCTGAAATATACGGTTTACACTCCAAAAACAGAATGAATAAGCTGCCGTAATCCAAGAATCGTATGGGTTTTTGCTGTCAAGAAAACCTTGAACAACCTTAAAGCCTTGATTTGCACGTTCATTCATAGCTTTTAGATAATTTTTATCAACAAGGTTGTCCGCGTCAAATACCGATATATAGTCGTATTGTTCGTCCATTTTATAAAGCTTGTCGAACATCCATTCAAGCGCGTGTCCCTTACCTCTAAGCTCCGGAACGTTTCTTACATATACAAGTGCACCGGCATCTTCAGCCGCTTTTGCGGTATTGTCGTCGCAATTATCGGCAATTACAAAAATATCATATGCGTCATCGGGATAATCAAGCTGTTTCAAAGATTCAACCATATTACCGATAACGACTTCCTCATTATGTGCAGATATTATAAGTGCAAATTTATGTGTTTTGTCGGAAATTTTCTTATTCTTGTCTTTTATCGGCAAAAAACCCGTAATCCCGACTATAAGATAGTAAATACCGATTGACAAAGAAAATACCTGTAAAATTATGCTAAACACAGTCAAAAACATACTGCCGTCTGACATTAAATTACCCCCTATAAAATATTCATAGTCTATTTTACTATCTTTGGCTGAAAAAAGCAATATATTTATGATATTTTTTGCAAATTCTATAATTATTTCTAAATAAATAAATTATATATGGGTAATTTTTTAGTATGGCAGAGATGAAATTATAATATAAAGGCAGGTGCATATAATAGATAATACTGAAAAGAATGCTATAAGCTCGCCTTTCAGACGTGAAGATTTTTGACGGCGGGTATAGTTTGAAACCGCTATACATTTACTGTTTTTTAACTGTTGTGTATTCATAATAAAACTTGTCCTTTTTGTGAAATTTATTCTATATATAAAGTATATGAAATAAATTTACAATATATTCCAATTATTTTTGCGAAAAGTGAAATATTTGTAAACATACTTAAAAAGGGGTTTAAAATTTTAGATTGATATGGTATAATAACTTCAAAAATTGTGTATTTTCGGCGGTAAAACCGTTTTAAGATATATAGAAAGGAAAAAAGTGATGACATTATGTGCAAAATGTAAGAAAAACCCTGCGGTTTTCTTCATTACAAAAATGGAAAACGGAAAGACCACAAGCGAAGGACTTTGTCTGTCATGTGCAAAAGAGTTGGGGATTGCTCCGATTAATCAAATGATAGATAATTTCGGTGTGTCTGACGAAGAACTTGAAAATATAAATAATCAGATGTCCGAATTTATGGAGAGTATGGAAGGTATGCCTGGTATGGACGGCGATTTGTCGGAAATGCTCGGACAGATTTCGGGCGGTGAGGACGACGAAGGCGGTGCGGCTACCGCTCCTCTTGATGCGTTTAAAGATTTCTTTAATAATCTTGGCTCTAACTCAAACAGTGACGAAAGTACCGAGGAGAATAAAAAGTCGAAAGACAAAAAGCAGTCGAAGAAAAAACAGAAAAAGACCATGCTTGATACTTACGGCACAAATCTTACCGAAAAAGCCGCAAGAGGCGAGGTTGACAGAGTTGTAAACAGAGATGCGGAGATTGAACGTGTAATTCAGATTTTGAACAGACGTTCAAAGAATAATCCAGTTCTTTTGGGTGAGCCGGGTGTAGGTAAAACTGCCGTTGCAGAGGGTTTGGCTTGCAGAATATATGAAAAGAATGTTCCGCCTAAACTTTTTGACTATCAGCTTTATTTGCTTGACTTTACGGCACTTGTGGCAGGTACACAGTTCAGAGGACAGTTTGAGGCAAGACTGAAAAGTCTTTTAAACGAGGCTGCCGAAAGAGGTAACGTTGTACTTGTAATTGATGAGATTCATAATATCGTTGCGGCAGGTGACGCAGAAGGGGCAATGAGTGCGGCGAATATTCTGAAGCCGGCACTTGCAAGAGGTGAAATTCAGATAATCGGTGCGACAACTCTTACAGAGTACAGAAAACATATAGAAAAGGATTCCGCACTTGAAAGACGTTTCCAACCTGTCCTTATCGACGAGCCTTCTATTGACGAAAGTATCGAGATTTTGAAAGGTATTAAGGATTATTACGAAAATTACCATTCTGTAAAAATTTCTGACGATATAATCGAACAGGCGGTAAGGTTGTCGGAAAGATATATAACAGACAGATTTTTGCCTGACAAGGCTATTGACGTAATAGACGAGGCAGGTTCAAGAGTAAATCTTAAAAATAAGGCACTTTATGACGTTAAATTGTTGGAGGACAGACTTGATGTCATAGAGGAAGATATTGAAACGGCTACCGATGATGGCGATTTTGAAAAAATAGCCAACTTAAAAACAGAAAAACTTAAAGTTGAAAAAGACATTGAAACGGCTGAAAACGAGGCTAAAAAAGCAGAGATTACGTTTGACGATATTGCGGCTGTTATCGAGGGGTGGACTAAAATTCCCGTACATCGCTTGACGGAGGACGAATCTACAAAACTTCTTAATCTTGAATCGCGTATTCATGAGCGAGTTATCGGTCAGAATGAGGCTGTTGAGGCTGTTTCGCGTGCGATAAGACGCGGCAGAGCCGATATTACTACAAGAAAACGTCCTGTATCGTTTATATTTGCAGGTCCGACAGGTGTCGGAAAAACAGAACTTGTTAAGACGATTGCGGAAGTTATGTTTGATAACGAAGAATCACTTATCAGAATTGATATGTCGGAATATATGGAGAAACATTCGGTTTCAAAATTGATCGGCTCACCTCCGGGATATGTCGGATATGATGATGCCGGTCAGCTTACAGAAAAGGTTAGAAGAAAGCCGTATTCCGTAATATTGCTTGACGAAATCGAAAAAGCACACCCTGAAGTGTTTAATTTGTTCCTTCAAATTCTTGATGACGGACGTGTCGCGGACAGTCACGGTAAAATAGTTAATTTTGAAAATACCATTATTATAATGACAACAAATGCAGGCTCTGAATTTAAGTCGGCGGCGGCAGGGTTTAACTCGAATGATGAAATTAAACTTGACGATAACGTGGATAAGAGTTTAAAACAGTTCTTTAAGCCTGAATTCCTTAACAGAATTGACGAAATTGTAACATTCAAACCGCTTACAAAGGAAAATCTAAGACAGATTATTGACCTATTACTAAAGGATATTCACGCAAAACTTGCGGAAAAAGACGCAAAACTTGTTGTTACCGATGAAGCGAAGGAACTTATCTTGGAAAAGGGTTACGATAAGCGATACGGTGCAAGACCGCTTAAGAGAGCAATCCAAAAACTTTTGGAGGATAAACTTTCAATCTTGTCGCTTACAGGTCAGATTACATCGGGCTGTGTGATCACCGCCGACAGAAAAGACAACGAAATCACACTTACGGCAGTTTCAAACTTGCTTGAAAATTAGTATGATTTTCCTGTGATATTTTAAACCTAACTGCAAATAATATTTATGTGCCGCAGGGGCGGTATTAAATATTATTTTATGGAGGTAAAATATCATGGCATGTTGTAACGGCGAAAAGAACGAAAGTATTAAATGTACTGTAACACAGTGTGCAAATCACTGTGATTCAGCAGATTATTGTTCACTTTCAAGTATTCAAGTGGGTACGCACGAGGCTAATCCTACAATGGTTGAATGTACAGACTGTAACTCATTTGAATTGAAGAAGTAATAAAAAATTTCAGAACCCTAAAAGGAACTGTAGAAAAATTATGTTTTTTCTACAGTCCCTTTGTTTATGGAGAAAATTATGGAGAATAAATTTAAGTATTCAAACGACAATAAAAGATACCATACATGGAACTATCATCTTCAGCAGAAATTCGGCGGTAAGGTGTTTAAGGTGGCGTTAAACGGCGGTTTTACGTGCCCGAATATCGACGGTAAAAAGGGCGTCGGAGGGTGTATATATTGTTCGTCAAGCGGCAGCGGTGATTTTGCGGGTGATCCGTCACATAATATTCTTACGCAGTTTGAGGAAGTCAAGGAGCGTATGCATAAGAAGTGGCACGAGGCTAAGTATATTCCGTATTTTCAGGCACATACAAATACATATGCACCTGCAAGTGTGTTGCGTGAGAGGTTTGAGCCTGTGCTGAAACAGGATAATGTGGTTGGGATAAGTATTGCGACACGTGCGGATTGCCTTGAAGATGATGTGCTTGATTATTTGTCGGAATTGAATGAAAGAACGTATCTTGTGACCGAACTCGGCTTGCAGACTGTTTTTGACGAAACGGGTGAAAAAATTAATCGCTGCCATACATATGCGGAGTTTTTGGACGGTTATAAAAAATTACAGGATAGAAATATAAATGTGTGCGTACATCTTATTGACGGCTTGCCGGGTGAAACGACAGATATGATGCTTGAAAGTGCAAAGGCGGTGGCGAAACTAAATCCGCATTGCGTGAAATTGCATTTACTGCACGTTTTGAAAAATACTCGCCTTGCAGATATGTACGCAAGAGGTGAGTTTGAACTTATGACGCTTGAAGATTATGTTGAAACGATAGTAAATCAGCTTGAAGTTTTTTCGGAAGAAACGGTTATACAACGACTTACCGGTGACGGCGGTCGTGATTCACTTGTAGGTCCGCTGTGGAGTTTGAAGAAATTTGTAGTGCTTAATGAAATTGATAAACTTATGGTTAAACGCGATACATATCAAGGGGTTAAGTATGGTGAATAGTAAAAAAGAGAAGTCAATGGCTTCTCTTTTTTGATAAAAGTTTTATTGTTGTAATTCTATTCTATCAAGATACAATGCAGGAACTGTGATTTTTCCGCCCATAGTCGATTGATAAGAATAAAGTCCTAAAGAAGTTCCGTAAACCGTTACATAATCATCATCAAGAATTCTTGATGTTACTATATTTTTCGGATAAGCAACATATATAACGTTGTCATAATCTCCGTTCACAGCAATTCTGTGTTGAGTTTCAGTATCACCTTCTATAACTTGAATGACTTTACCGCTATATGTAAGGCTTTTTCCTTTATATGGGTCAGGATTCCTTGCAAGTTCTTTGTAGTCAACATAGCCATAATTTTCTCTTATAAATTCCTTTGCAACGGGAGCAGGTGTCGGTGTTGGCAGAGGTTCCGGAGTGGGAGTAGCAATAGGTACGGGTGTTGCCGACTGTTGTTCGGTGACAGGTGCTGTTGTGACAACAGTTGAATCTTTTTGGGTTGGTTCGTCAGATGAAGAACATTTTGTAAATAAAAGAATAATAATGATAATAGCCGCAATTATAATTGTGATAATGTATTTTTTATTTGGATTATTATTCCCTTGAGGAACTTGTTGTATAGGTGATGTGTCTGTTGTTTGTGTGTTTTGTTGCGGTGTTTGAGTCGATTGAGTATAGGCGGTTTCTGATTGAGTGTTTTTTGTGTCGGTATTTGTTGTTTGCTCAACTTTCTCTAACGGTGTATTGCAAGCAGTGCAGTAAACAATATCATCAGTAAATTCTTTTGAGCATTTAGGACATTTTTTCATAAGTGTTCCCTCCATATATGTATATTTTGCACCTATATAGGTGCAAAATTATTATAACACAATGCTACAATGAAGTCAATAGTTTTGTACTTATATTAGTGCATTTTGACGGGGTGAAATATGGACGCATTATATGAGAAAAAAATAGGAAATAAAATCCGAAGTATTCGTGAAAAAAGAAAGATTACACAAGAGGAATTATCTGCAAAACTGCAAGTTAGAGGGTGTGACATAACACGTAGTGCACTTGCAAAAATAGAAGTTGGTCAGCGTCATATATATCCTGATGAGATTAGGCATTTTAAAGAGATACTAAATGTTGAATATGATGATTTATTTAATGTGTGAGATAATTATTAGGATAGATTAAAAAGAGAAGTCAATGGCTTCTCTTTTTGTGTGAGTAGGGGCGAACATTGGTCGCCTGTGTAGCAAGGTAATTTGCGGTGGCGATAAAAAGGGGACGTCGAGGGCGCCGTTCCGCACGAAACCACCACTCCGCCCTACGGGCACCTCTCCTCAAGGAGAGGCATATAAGGCTCCCATATAGGGGAGCAGTCGACAAAGTCGACTGAGGGGTGGAGAGGGGAAACGGAGAGTAGTGGCGGAATACAGTCGTAGGGGCGACCATTGGTCGCCCATGTGGATAGTATTCTTTTTATTTTTGCACCGTATTGAAAAGATAGGGAAAATATGATAAAATACATACAACAAATAAGAATGGAGATTAGATATGCTTGCAGTTGAACGCAGAAACAGAATAGAGCAGATAATAAATAAAAACAAGAGTGTACTTGTGGTGGAACTTGCAAAACAGTTTGAGGTTACAACCGAAACAATTCGCGGTGACCTTGAAAAACTTGAAAAACAAGGTGTGCTTGTTCGTACATACGGCGGTGCAACGCTTGTCGATAACAGCGAAATCGAACTTGCAATAACGGAACGTGATACGGTGAATTATGAGGGCAAACAACGTATAGGAAAATATGCGGCTGACCTTATAAAAGACGGTGAAACTATATTTCTTGACGCAAGTACATCGGCATGGCACTTGGCGAGATACATAAAAGGTAAACGCGGTATAACTGTTATTACAAATGCTGAAAAAATCGTGAATGAACTTTCAATGTGTGACCATATTCACGTTGTGTGCGTCGGCGGTGAACTGACGCCGAGAAATATGTCGTATATCGGACGTGTTGCGGAAAAAACAATAAAAGAAAATTATTATGCGAATAAGTGCTTTTTCTCATGCAGAGGTGTAACGCTTGGTCGTGGGCTTGTTGATTCGAGCGAGGGCGAGGCTGAAATAAAAAAAGCAATGCTTTCGTGTAGTGAATCGGCAATTTTCCTTTGCGATAAAAATAAAATCGGTAAAATAGGTGTTCCGAGAATTTCGGGCCTTGACGGTATAGATTGCTTTATTACAGACGCACAACTGACAGATGAATGGCAAGTGGCACTTGCCGAACAGGACGTTAAACTTGTGGAAGTGGAAAAGTAAAAAGTGTGTAGCAATTCGTAGGGGCGATCATCGGTCGCCCGAGTGGACAAAAATACGTTAGTAGGGGGCGGCACCTTCGGCATCCCAAGTATAGCGAAAAGCCACCCCTCAGTCAACCGGCATTGACAGCTCCCCTCAATGGGAGCCGATTAAGAGCCTCTCCTTGAGGAGAGGTATCACAAAGTGACGGAGTGGTGGCAAAAATACAACCCAAATCGGTGTAAAAACACCGATTTTTTAATTTTTTTTAAATTTGTGAAACTTTTTTGAAAAAAGGTATAGCATTTTTAGCGTAAATACGATATAATTATAAGATAAAATGACTATTCATATGTAAAAATGTGAAAACGGTTACATAACAAAGTATTGGAGGCTGACTTTTATGGAAGAAATTTTAAACATTCTTGACAAGGAAAAAGGTAATGTATCACGAGCGAAAATCGCGCAGATGCTTGGTATGGAGGAAAAGGAAGTCGCCGACAAGATTGAAAAAATGGAAAAGGAAAACGTTATTGTCGGTTACAAAACCATTGTAAATTGGGATAAGACCGACAAAGACGTTGTTGTTGCACTTATTGAACTTCGCATAACTCCGCAAAGAGGTGAAGGATTTGATAAGGTGGCAGAGAGAATTTACAAATACCCACAGGTAAAATCACTTTACCTAATGTCCGGTGCATATGACTTGGCCGTTACAATCGAGGGCAAGAGTATGAAAGAAGTGGCATTGTTCGTTGCGCAGAAGCTTGCACCGATGGATTCGATAATTTCAACGGCAACTCATTTTGTGCTAAAAAAATACAAAGAGGAAGGAATTGTATTCGAGGACGATGAAAAGGATACAAGACAGGTAATTACGCTATGATAGATTACGAAAAAATTATTTCACCGGTAGTTTCGGCTTTACCGCCGTCAGGCATAAGAAAGTTTTTTGATATAGTTGCAGAAATGGACGACGCTATTTCGCTTGGCGTCGGTGAGCCTGATTTTACAACACCTTGGGCAATTCGTGAAGCAGGTATATATTCGCTTGAAAAAGGACAGACGCACTACACCGCAAATGCCGGACTTATGGAATTGCGTGAAGAAATCTGCAATTACTATGACAGAAAATTCGATATAAAATATAATCCGAAAAAAGAAGTTCTTGTAACGGTAGGAGGCAGTGAGGCGATTGACCTTATGGTAAGAACGCTTATTAATCCCGGTGACGAGGTACTTATTCCGGAGCCGTGTTTCGTTTGTTATCGCCCTTGTACGGTTATGGCAGGCGGTGTTCCTGTTCCGATTGAAACAAAAGAAGAGGACAATTTCAGACTTTTGCCGGAACAGCTGAAAGAAAAGATTACCGACAAGACAAAACTTTTAATTCTGCCGTATCCGAATAATCCGACAGGCGGAATTATGTCAAAGGAAGATTTGGAGGCTATTGCAGAGGTACTTCGCGGTACAAATATAATGGTACTGTCAGACGAGATTTATGCTGAACTTCGTTATGACGGCGAAAAGCATATTCCGTTTTCAAATTTTGAGGGTATGAAAGAAAGAACTGTTGTTGTAAGCGGTTTTTCAAAGACATTCGCTATGACCGGCTGGCGTCTTGGTTATGCGTTAGGACCTGAAAGAATTATAAAGCTTATGACAAAAATTCATCAGTACGGCATAATGTCAGCACCGACAACCGCACAATTCGCTGCGGTTGAGGCACTAAAGAGCTGTGACGATGACGTTGCGGAAATGCGTCGTGAGTATAATTACAGAAGACGCTACATAGTGGACGGTTTCAGAGCGATGGGACTTAGTTGTTTTGAACCGCTCGGAGCATTTTATGTATTCCCTTGCATAAAATCAACGGGTATGACAAGTGAAGAATTTTGTCAAAATCTGCTTATGGAAGAAAAGGTCGCTGTCGTACCGGGCAATGCGTTCGGCGAGAGCGGAGAGGGATTTATACGCTGTTCATATGCGTATTCGATTGAGAACATTCAAGAAGCACTTAAAAGAATAGAGAAGTTTGTTAAAAGACACAGTAAATAGGAGGAAAAAATGGATACAAAGTATATATTCGTAACAGGCGGAGTTGTTTCAGGACTTGGTAAAGGCATTACAGCCGCATCATTGGGAAGATTGTTAAAGGCAAGAGGATATAAGGTTACAATGCAGAAGTTTGACCCTTATATCAATATGGACCCGGGTACAATGAGTCCGTATCAGCACGGTGAAGTTTTCGTTACAGATGACGGTGCGGAAACAGACCTTGACCTTGGACACTATGAAAGATTTATCGACGAAAACCTAAGCGTAAATTCAAACGTAACAACAGGTAAAATTTATTGGTCGGTTATTTCAAAGGAAAGACGCGGTGACTATGAGGGAAGAACCGTACAGGTAATTCCGCATATCACAAATGAAATCAAGTCAAGAGTTTACCGTGTTGCAAATACGCAGGACACAGATATTGTTATTACGGAAATCGGCGGAACAGTCGGTGATATTGAATCTACACCGTTCCTTGAATCAATCAGACAGGTTGTAAAGGAAGTCGGTAAGGAAAATTGTATGTATATCCACCTTACACTTGTACCGTATCTTTCAACATCGGGTGAACAAAAGACAAAACCGACACAGCACAGTGTTAAGGAACTTCTAAGTCTTGGTATTCAGCCTGACGTACTTGTTTTAAGAACTGAAAAGCCTCTTGAAGAAGGACTTGCAGAAAAGATTGCACTATTCTGTAATGTATCACCTGAATGTGTTATCGAAAACCTTGACCTTGATACACTTTACGAAGTTCCTCTTGCACTTGAAGAAGAAGGACTTGCAAAGGTTGTATGTAACCGTCTTGGACTTGAGGACAGAAAGCCACAGCTTGATGATTGGACAAAGATGGTTGACGTCGTTAAAGACCTTATGAACGGCGGCAAGGAAGAAGTTACAATTTCACTTGTAGGTAAATATGTATCATTGCACGACGCATATATCAGTATCGTTGAATCGATAAAGCATGGCGGAATACAGAATTACTCAAATGTTAATATCAAGTGGATAAACAGTGAAGAAGTTACTGCAAAGACTGCGGATAAACTTCTTAAAGATTCTGACGGTATTCTTGTACCGGGTGGTTTCGGTGACAGAGGTATTGAGGGTAAGATTATTGCCGCTCAATATGCAAGAGAACACAAAATTCCGTATCTTGGAATTTGTCTTGGTATGCAGATTGCGGTTATAGAATACGCAAGAAACGTACTTGGCTACAAGGACGCAAATTCATCTGAACTTAACCCTGACACAACTCACCCTGTAATCGACCTTATGCCTGAACAGCGTGACGTTGAAGATTTGGGCGGTACAATGCGTCTTGGATTGTATCCGTGTAAGGTTACACCGAACACACTTGCACAAAAGGTTTATAACAGTGACCTTATTTATGAAAGACATCGTCATAGATATGAATTTAACAACTTCTACAGAAATGAAATAACAGACAAGGGAATGGTTATTTCAGGTCAGTCACCTGACGATAAACTTGTTGAAATGGTAGAAATTCCTAATCACCCGTGGTATATCGGTGTTCAGTTCCACCCTGAATTCAAGTCAAGACCTAACCGTCCGCACCCATTGTTTGCCTCATTTATCAAGGCGGCATTGGACAAGAAGAATAAGGCGGCTGAATAATTTGATTGCCTGCTTGACAGAAAGGTAAGATTAACTTGAAATATTATTGGAAGTATATAAAACCATATATGTTGTTTTTCATATTAGGTCCTTTGCTTATGCTTACGGAAGTTGCGGGGGAAATTGTGTTGCCTAAAATTATGGCGTCAATGATTGACAGCGGTATCGGTGCGGAAGTCGCAGGACTTGGAACGGGATATATTTTGTCGCGGGCACTGCTTATGATTGCGTGTATCGGTATTATGATAATCGGCGGTATCGGCGGTCATTTCTTTGCGATTAGGGCATCGGTTTATTTCAGTGCGGATTTAAGACAGGGAGTATTTGAAAAGGTACAGAACTTCTCATTTAAGAATATAGACAACTTTTCGACAGGCTCACTTGTTACACGTCTGACGAACGACATTACGCAAGTGCAGAATATGGTTAGAATGCTTCTGATTATGGCAATGCGTTCACCGGGTATGCTGATAGGCGGTATTATAATGGCTTGTTCGATTAATAAAGAACTTGCGCTTATATTGGCATTCGTTATTCCGATACTGGCGATAGTGATAGGATTGCTTTTAAAAACCGCGTTCCCGCGATTTGGTGCAATGCAGAAAAAACTTGATAATCTTAATTCGGGTATACAAGAGAATATAACGAATGTTCGAGTTATAAAATCTTTTGTAAGACAGGATTTTGAAACAGAAAAATTTGAAAATGCCAACTCAGACCTTATGAATACTACAATGAGAGCCTTGAAAATCGTTATAACGACAATGCCGATTATGACGTTGGCAATGAATATAACAACATTGCTTGTGGTATGGTTCGGCGGTAATTTTGTTGTAGGCGGAAGTATGGGCGTTGGTGACCTTACTGCGTTTACAACGTATATTACGCAAATTCTTATGTCACTTATGATGGTTTCAATGCTTTTCTTACAGCTTTCGCGTGCGCTTGCGTCATCGACAAGAATTACGGAAGTGCTTAAAACAGATGTAGACCTTACAGATGAAAATGCGGGTCAAAAGGATAAGAAAGTTGAAAACGGCAGAGTTGAATTTAAAAATGTTTCTTTCAAGTATTACGAAAAACGTAAAGAAAACGTACTTGAAAATATTTCGTTTACCGCAGAGCCAGGAGAAATTGTCGGTATAATCGGCACAACAGGCTCGGGTAAATCGTCGCTTGTACAGCTTATACCGCGTCTTTATGATGTTACAGACGGTGAAGTGCTTGTTGACGGCGTGAATGTTAAGGATTACGGTCTTAAAAATTTGCGTGACGGCGTCGGTATGGTACTTCAGAAAAATGTATTGTTCAGCGGAAGTATCGAAGAAAATCTTCGTTGGGGTGACGAAAATGCCACAATGGAAGAAATTCGTGCCGCTGCGGACGCCGCACAGGCTGACGTATTTGTAAACGCATTTACGGACGGCTATAACATGGAGCTCGGACAGGGCGGTGTCAATGTTTCAGGCGGACAAAAGCAGAGATTGTGTATCGCAAGAGCACTTTTGAAAAAGCCGAAAATTCTTATACTTGACGACAGTACAAGTGCCGTTGACACAGCCACAGAGGCTAAAATCAGACAAGCGTTTACAACGAGTTTGAAACACTCGACTAAAATAATAATAGCACAGAGAATTACATCCGTAATAGACGCGGATAAAATAATTGTGCTTGAGGACGGAAAGATTGTCGGTATGGGAAATCACAATGAACTTATGAAAAATTGTGAAGAATATCGCGATATTTACTATTCTCAAACAGATAAAGAAAAAGAAGTTTCTTAATTTGTACATCTTATCAGCCCACGATAAGAAATGTATTGACTATGTGGGCAGAAAGGCTATGGAAGTAAAATGCCTCCAATGGGACCACCGAACAGGAACAGAAATCAGAAAAAACAGAAACCTAAAAATACAAAGGCAACTGCAAAAAGACTGTTTTCGTATTTGGAACAGGAAAAGCATAAAATTGCGGCGGCATTTGTGTGTGTGTTGGTAAGTTCTGCGTCAACATTGTGCGGCTCGTATCTTTTAAGACCGATTATTAACGGACTTATCGATTCGACCAAAACATCTCAGCAGAAAATCACTTCGCTTATGGCAGGACTTGCACTTATGGCAGTGGTTTATGTACTCGGTGTCGGTGCGACATATTTGCAGGGACGTATTATGATTAGCGTTTCACAGGGTACTTTGAAACGTATCAGAGAGCATTTGTTCCGTAAGGTGCAGAAGCTTCCTGTCAGATATTTTGACACAAACCCTACGGGTGATATAATGAGCCGTTTTACTAATGACGTTGATATTATCGGCGAAATGCTTAATTCGACTCTTGTACAGATTTTCTCGGGTACGATAACTTTAATCGGTACACTTGCACTTATGCTTTACACAAACTGGGTGCTTGCGGTTGTGACGATTGTAGTATCACCGATTATTGCAAAAATCGGAACTGCCATAGCCGGTAAATCGCGAAAATATTTTATGAAACAACAAACCGACTTGGGTAAAGTAAACGGTTATATCGAAGAAACCGTTACAGGTCAAAAAGTTGTTAAGGTATTTAATTATGAAGAAAATGTCGTAAATGAATTTTCCGAGCTTAATCAAAGTCTTAGAAATTCACAGGTTAAGGCACAGTTTATAAGCGGAATTATGGGGCCTTGTATGAACGCAATGAGCCAGGTCAACTACACATTGACGGCTTGCGTCGGCTCGATAATCGCTTTCGCGTCACGTTGGGGCGGAGGTGTTCCGTTTTCCGCACTTGACATAGGCGGTCTAACTGTTTTCGTAAACTATTCAAGACAGTTTTCAAGACCTATAAACGAACTTGCACAGCAGGTTACAAATATTATGTCGGCACTTGCCGGTGCGGAACGTGTATTTAACGTAATGGACGAGGCGGAAGAAATAGATGACGGTAAAAAACTTGTACTTGATAAAGTACACGGTGACGTCTTGGTTGATGGTGTGACATTCGGATATAATCCCGATAAAACAATTTTGAAAGATGTTTCTGTTTTCGCCCACCCGGGACAGAAAATAGCACTTGTCGGTTCAACAGGTGCGGGTAAAACGACAATAACCAACCTGATTACACGTTTTTATAACATTAATAAAGGAAAAATCACTATTGACGGTGTTGACATTAAGGATATAAACCTTGAATGTTTAAGAGAAAACATCGCGATGGTTTTACAAGATACACATTTGTTTACAGGCACGATTATGGAAAATATCCGTTACGGCAGACTTTCGGCTACCGATGAAGAAGTTCGACAGGCGGCGAAAACTTCTTGTGCGGATATGTTCATAAAAAATATGCCTGAAGGCTATGATACAATGCTAAAGGGGGACGGTTCAAACCTTTCACAGGGTCAGCGTCAGCTTTTGAATATTGCGCGAGCCGCTTTGTCAAAAGCACCGATACTTGTGCTTGACGAGGCGACAAGCTCCGTCGATACAAGAACGGAAAAACATATCAATGAGGGTATGGACGCTCTTATGGAGGACAGAACCACGTTTGTTATAGCACACAGACTGTCTACAATTCGTAATGCGGACGCGATTATGGTACTTGAAAACGGTGAGATTATCGAAAGAGGTACTCACGAAGAACTGCTTGAAAAGAAAGGCAGATATTTTGAATTGTATACGGGACTCAAAGAACTTGATTAATTTATGCTATATGGCATAGAAAGGAATGGTCAGATAAAATGAAGGTATATCAGTTAATCTATACCTCTGTACAGCATAGCCTGTCCGATCCCGAACTTGGACTTGTCAATCAGTCGGGGCTGAGAGTGTTTTCATGCACACAGGGACTTACAAAGCAAAATATTGATGAAACAATAAGATTTGCTACTTACAGACTTCCGAAAAACAATGAAATTAAATATACACAGACACCTTGCGATCCGACAGTGCCTGAACTGTTTCCGAAAATTTTCAGAACGTTCAGACTTTCGGACGGAAGATATGTTGCAATGCAGATTTCTTATGCCGGTTATGATTTTGACGGTCAACCGGGCAATGTGTTTGCTCATGCATTTATATTTGATGATGTTGACGAAAACTTTTTGCCGGAAAGATATATCGGACATAAGCGTTACAGAACGCATCTTACCGAAAAGGATTTGAACGGTCAGATTGTTCATTATTTGAAACCGCTTGATAATATCGCACCGTCTGAAGGTGTCGAAAATAAGGTTATCAACTTTATCGGCGAACATAAGTATGAATTGACTTATATTTTAGACAGAGCGACAAGACTTCTGACTTCAGATGATATTAAAAATATATGTATCGCGGCAAATGACGCGGAAACAGTGCAAATGTATTTGCTTGCATTAAAGTGGATTTTACCAATCAGTCTTTCCGAAAACACAGGTATTTCAACGTATAATGTGTACTTACCGTCGGATAAACAAAAACAGATTGTGTTCCACGGAACTATAAAACAGCATAATAACATAACAGGTCAAGCCATTGAGGCGAGAAAAAATTGTATCTATATTGATATAGAAAATACAAAATTTCCGCATAGTGCAAAGTCAATGCTGTTGGGATTTGACATTGATGAACTTCGTGAAATATACAGAAAATATCATTTCACGTCAATGACACAACTGCTTGACTGGCAGGCAACTTGGGAAAATACGACCAAAACGGGTATAGGCGGAAAACTTATTAAGCTAAAAAAATCGGCAGGCGACAATGCTTTCAAAACACGTGTGCTTGAACTTTATCCGGCTATAAACGACCTTAATATGAAAAACGTAAAATTTGAACTTTCAAAGATTATGTTTGACAATATTGAATTGTTCCCGAACGAAAAAGAACGCGTGACGGAAATTTATATGGGTCAATGTATCGAAAAACTTTGCAAAGGCGAGAATGTTGAATTTGTAAATCCTTTGGGCAATGGAGAAAACGCAAAAGAACAGGCAAATGCGATAAGAGCAAAGCTTTCGATTTATATGAATTTTGTTCGTGAAAATATAGACGATATTTCAGATAAGAATAAAACCGAACTGCTTGGACTGTTCGGAAGTATAAAGCATATGGCAGAGGTTGACACCTGGAAATCGTTGTTTACAAATAAAGAAGATTTAAAATTATTCGTGCTTTTGGCATCACAGATTGTCATAACAGGTACGGGACTTAACGCCTTTACGCAGGTAAAGGGGTGGGAAAAGTCCGATTTGGCAGAATTGGTTGCATATTTTGAATCTTCAACAAAAGATCCGTTCTTGAAGAAAAGCTGTATAAAGTATATATACAACAATAACTTGGATTGGTCTAAGTACGGTATTTCAAAAACACTTCATGCGAAAACAAAAGGCGAAAGAGAACAGGATTTGCAGAAAATCAGACGTATGCTTTCAAAGGTCGGATATATACCGTATCAGCGTGCGACATATACGAGTTTGAAACCGGAAGTTACGGACGATATAAGAAATAATAATTCACCGCTTTTGATTTCAAGACTGCTTTATGCGGTTTATCGTTGGCAGGGAACTTACGGCAATCAGATGAAAGCCGAAAAGTGTGCAAACAGAGTCAGAAAACTGCTTTTGGAAATGAGAAAAACGCAGACTTCGTGCTTTAATTTTATGATTCCTAAATTGGCACTTGAAATAATCGAGTCACCGGGACATTATCACGAAGTTATGATTAATACGGAAACAATGCCTCCGAGCTTTTGGAATTGGTTCTTAATCGGCTATAACAAGAGCAAGGAAGATGAGGATAAAATGCTTGCGTATACGAGAGTATACAGTGCAAGCAAAGCGAAAATGTCGAGAATTCCGGCAAAGAAAAAAATGCGTGAAACTTTTAAAGACGTAGTTGAATAGGAGAGATTATGATGAATATAAAAAAGAAAATTATGGTAATATTTGCAACCGGTATTATGGCATTTTCAGCATCACCATTCGTATTGGCAGCAACTCCGGCACCTGCAAACAACACTCAACAGGCAGAACAAGTTGACACAACCCAGCAAGATACGGCTAATCAAAATAACACAGCCAATCAAAATACACAGGCACAAATTCCGGCAGCCGGAAATGTACAGACTCAAACGGACACTTCAACACAAGTTTCAAATAAGAAATACTTGTCAAAGGGATGGGCTGTATTTTGGTTTATATTCACTATTATAATCAATGCAATTATCAGCTTTTGGATTGGAAACAGATTTTACAAACTTTCAAAGAAAGATAATCACCTTTCATTTGAAATCAGAGCATTGAGAAAAGATATTGAAGAAAAATTCGTAAACAACGTAGGCGGTTTTTCGGAACAAGAAGTTGATATTAAGAATTTAAACGAAAGTCTTGCACTTGATGACGAAGGATTAAAGCCGACTGCAAAACAGCCTGTACTTAATGAAGTCAGTGCGGAGGAAGAAGCACGTTTCAGAAGATGGGAAGAGGCTCAGTCTAAACCGAGAAATGAAAGAGTAAAGCCTAAATCAGTATTAAAAGAAGAATTTGACGAAGAACTTGACGACGTTAAGAAGATAAAGAGAAAGAATTATCAGCCTAAACGTAATCCGAGCGAAGATTTCGAGGACGAGAAAGAAAACGAAAAGTCTGAAAAAGTCGATATGGACGCTACAAGAGAAATCAAGCTAAAGGGCGATGGTGTAAAATCAAAAGCCAAAGAACTTTTGGGTGATATATTCCCGTTTAAAGAGGACTAAAATTAAGTAGGCAAGCCGTGGCTTGTTTATTGTTAAAAAGCCTGTCGTAGGACAGTCTTTTTTGAAAAGAAAGGTACTGTTATGGATTTAAAAGATGTTCAGCCATATATAGAGGACAAAGTCTGTATGGTTACTGGCGGCGGAGGTTCAATCGGCAGTGAAATAGTGCGTTCACTGTCAAAACTCAATGCGGAAAAAATCGTAATTGTCGATATATACGAAAACGGTGCGTACAGTGTAAAATGTGAAGTCGGCGACAAGGTGGCGGTTGAAATTGCGTCTGTTCGCGATTATGAGAAAATGGACTGCATTATGAATAAATATCGTCCCGATATTGTATTTCACGCGGCGGCACATAAGCACGTTCCTTTTATGGAGCTTAGTCCCGAGGAGGCTGTTAAAAACAATGTAAAGGGTACAGAAACGGTTGCCGATTTAGCCGAAAAATATAACACGGACAATTTTGTGCTAATTTCGACCGATAAGGCGGTTGAGCCGATAAGTGTGATGGGTGCAAGTAAGCGTTGTTGTGAAATGTATATGTATGAAAAGTCGCTGAAATCAAAACATACTAAATTTTCGGCAGTGCGTTTCGGAAATGTTTTAAATTCCAACGGTTCTGTTATTCCGTTGTTTAAAAAACAAATCGAAAACGGAGTTGTGACGGTGACGGATAAGGACGTTACGCGATTTTTTATGACGATACCGCAGGCGGTTGAGCTTGTTCTTATGTCAATGACGATTGCGAATGGCGGCGAAATTTTTGTGTTTGATATGGGCGGAGCGGTGAGAATACTTGACGTTGCGGAAAAAGTTATAAAAGACGGTGGAAAAGTGCCGTACAAAGATGTAAAAATTGAGTTTACAGGTCTGAGAAAAGGGGATAAACTTCACGAAAAACTGTTTTTTGACTTTGAACAACCGCAAAAAACACGCTATAAAAAAATATTGCGTGTAAACGGCAGCAGTATAGAAAATTTTGCGGAAATGCTTGATAAGCTGTACGAAAAAGCCTATAAAAACGACAGTGACGGAGTTCATGAAATTATAATGAAAATGACAAACAGTTAAGGGGGAAGAGTTATGAAAAAATTGCTTTGTATTATAGGTATCATATTTGCGACAATGATGTCAACAACGGCATTTGCCGAAATGTTTTCTTTTCAGAGCGTTTTGGGAGTGAATGATATATCCGATATTCAAAGCGCGGTTATAGTGGGAGATAACGGAAAATGTGCGGATATTGAACAGGAAGATTTACAACAGTGGCTTAATGTGTATTGGAATTTTCAGGGCTATGAGCCTGTGATTTTACCGCAGTCGAATAACGGCTATTATTATATTAAGCTATGGAACAAGGATAAAACAAAATCTTATGTTGTGAATGCAAATTCGGGTATATTAGTAGGAAGATACGGTGAACCGAGCAAATCTCACGGAGAGGTTAAGGAAAATTATTTGTGGTATTTTCCGTATATAGGAAATGCAAGAAATGCGTTATATACGGAAAATTCAATATTGCAAACCAAATATTTATATGAAGGATATAACTTGCGTGATGTTACATCTGATGATGAGGCGGTTGTGCCTGAAGACAATATGTTTTCATCAGATGGTGCGAGCGATTGGGCGAAAGAAGAAATGCAAAAGGCGGCGGCTTGTAATTTACTGCCGATAGATTTTACAAATGAATATACAAGAAGTATAACAAGAAAAGAATTTTGTGATTTGATTTATCGTCTTACCGCAACGGAATTTAATCCGATTGCCGACTCAAGAAAAGGTCAACAGGACGCAATAAAGCAGGTTATCGCAGAAAGACAGCTTGAAGATAAAATCAGCGAAGTTTCATATTCCGATTGTGATGATGAAAAAATTAAATTTTTGTCGGGTGTAGGGATAATTTACGGTATGGACGACGGAACTTTTGCACCCGATGATAATATTACCCGTGAACAGGCGGCGGCTATTCTTTACAGAACGGCTGGATTTTTGGGAAACAAGACGATTGTCGAGCCGAATGGTACGACATTTGATGATGGAAAATTAATTTCTGATTGGGCGAGAGAGTCTGTTTCGATTATGAATTCAATGAAGATTATGGAAGGCGTTTCGGATACTGAATTTGCTCCGAAAGGCAACTACACCGTTGAACAGGCTATTGCAACAATGGTAAGACTTTATAATTGTTATTAAAAACGGTGTTGCAAAAATGAAAGAATTGTTGTAAAATACATTAATAACTATGTAATTTGGGAGAGGGTTTAATTGGATATACATGAGGCATTGCAAACCGCCGGACAGTATATTTATATAGGTTTTCGTGCATTGCTTGAGGGGCTGCAAAAGCTGTTCGGAATGTTGGCAGATTGGTTTCAAAGTCTGCCATGGCCGAATGCGATAAAGCTTTTCAGCAATGATACGGCTAATAAATATTTGTTTTTCGGTATTGCAATATACTTGCTTTTGATGAATATATGGGCATTCGCACTGTTCGGTGCGGATAAATCAAATGCAAAGAGAAAACAGAGAAGAATAAAAGAAAGTAAATTGATGAAAGTATGCTTTTTCGGCGGTGCGACAGGCGGTATTATCGGTATGAATGTGTTCCGTCACAAGACGCTGAAAAAGAAATTTTCGGTCGGTATACCGATTTTGTTCGTATTACAGCTTATTTTAAACAGTTTCATACTCGGATTTTTGGGATTTTGGACGTTTTTCTAAAAGGACTGGAATTTTCAAAGAAAGTGTGATATAATAAAATAAGAATTTGTCGGAAAGGAAGATACGGCAGTGGAATTGAAAGATATTTTATCGACAGACGATAAATTGAGAATTATACAGGAACTTGTACCGGGTAAACAAATTACCCTTGCACACGTTATTGCAAGTCCCGACCCTATTTTATATACGAAACTTGGACTTAATCCCGAAATTGACTTCGGAAGAAGTGCAATCGGAATACTTACAATGAGTCCTGCGGAAACGGCTATTATAGCAGCAGACTTGGCTACAAAAACATCAAATGTTGATTTAAGCTTTGTTGACCGTTTCAGCGGTACGCTTATAATTACGGGTATGGTTGCGGACGTTGAAACGTCACTTCGTGCAATTATGGACTATGCCGAGAAAACTCTTAAATTTACTGTTTGCGAGATAACAAAAACATGAAGAAGATAATACTTATCGGTAGAAGTGAGTGCGGTAAAACCACGCTTACACAGGCACTTAAAGGCGAAAAAATACATTACCATAAGACGCAGTATGTAAACAGATTTGATGTTATAATCGATACGCCTGGTGAGTACATACAAACCAAAAACTTGGGAAATGCGATTGCAATGTATACGTTTGAGGCGGACGTTGTGGGACTTTTGATGAGTTCGAGAGAGCCGTACTCATTGTATCCGCCATGCGTAACACCGCTTTGTAACAGACCTGTTATCGGAATAGTTACACAGATAAACAGTGACGGTGCTGATCCCGACAGAGCGGAAAGCTGGTTAAGACTTGCCGGTTGTGAAACGATTTTCAGAGTTGATTCAAAAACGGGCGAGGGCGTTTGGAAAATAATTGATTATTTGCGTGAGGACGGCGATGTATTGCCGTGGGACGAAGAAGAAAAAACAAGCAGATAGACGAAAATGTCTATCTGTTTTTTCTTGCACAAAATTTTGCAATTTGCATATGATATAGCATAATATCGAATGGGAGGCAGAGGATATGTGCGGAATATGCGGATTTATAAATTTTAAGACAAACCTTGTCAAGAACGAACGAGAAAATCTTGCTGTTGCTCACCGTATGGCAGAAAAACTGCGCCACAGAGGTCCGGACTCTTGGGGAGAATGGGTTGGCGAACACGCAGTGTTTGCTCATAGCCGTTTGGCGGTTATAGACGTTGAAAACGGACTTCAGCCGATGAAACGTACAGTCGAGGGACACGAATTTGTGATTACATATAACGGTGAACTTTATAACACGAACGACATAAGAGACGATTTAAAATCTCACGGATACGAATTTACCACTGCATCGGATACGGAGGTGCTATTGTATGCCTACATACATTACGGCGAAAAATGTGCCGAAATGCTGAACGGCATATATGCGTTTGTTATCTGGGATTCTATGCGACAAAGAATTTTTGCTTGTCGTGACAGATTCGGCGTAAAACCGTTTTTCTATACACAGAAAAATGATGTGACGGTGTTTGCGTCCGAACTGAAATCACTGTTTGAATATCCGGACGTATCGGCAGTGCTTGATAAAACGGGACTTTGTGAACTGTTTGCACTAAGCCCCGCAAGGACACAGGGCGTCGGTGTGTTCAAAGATGTAAAAGAACTCCGACCTGCGAGATATATGATAATTAACCGTCACGGAATGACAATAAAGAAATATTGGTCGCTTGTGAGCGGTGAGCATAAAGACAGTTACGAGGAAACGATAGAAAAGGTGCGTTCGCTTGTGTATGATTCGGTGAAAAGACAGCTTATTTCAGATGTGCCTATTGCAACATTTCTGTCGGGCGGACTTGATTCGAGTATTATAACCGCAATCGGTGCTATGGAAATGAAGAAAAAAGGCGAAAGACTTTCGACGTATTCGTTTGATTATGAGGATAATAATAAGTATTTCAAAGCGTCGCATTTTCAGCCGGACAGTGATACGAAATGGGTGCCGAGAATGGTGGAGGCATTTGATACAAACCATACATATCTTGTCTGCCCGAATAACGTGCTTACGGAGCTTTTGGAGGAGGCACTTTTGGCGAAAGATTTACCAGGTATGGCAGATGTAGACGCGTCACTGCTGTATTTCTGTCGTGAGGTGAAGAAAAATCATACAGTTGTGCTTTCCGGCGAATGTTCGGACGAAATATTCGGCGGTTATCCATGGTTTAGGGAGAAGAAAGCGTTTGAAACACACGGTTTCCCATGGTGCTATGATTTGTCGATAAGAAATAATATTTTGCTTGACAGTGTTCGTGAAACTTTGGATATAGACAATTATTCGCGTATACGATATGAAGAAAGTATTGCGGAAGTGCCGATTTTTGACGGCGATAATGATGAGGAAAAACGCAGACGTGAAATTTCGTATCTGAATATAAATTGGTTTATGACGAATTTGCTTGACAGAAAGGACAGAATGAGTATGGCAAGCGGACTGGAAGTGCGTGTGCCGTTCTGCGACCACAGACTTGTCGAGTACGTTTGGAATATACCTTGGGAAATGAAAAATCGTGACAATGTTTCTAAAAATGTATTGCGTGAAGCGGCAAAGGGAATCTTGCCTGAAGATGTACGTCTAAGACGTAAAAGTCCGTATCCGAAAACGCATAATCCGCATTATGAGGAGGCGGTTAAGACGCTGCTTGACGGTATTATATCCGATCCGAACGCACCTATTTTGGCACTTTGCGATAAAACTAAATTAACGTCACTTTTGGACGGCGGTTCGTCAGATTACGGTAAGCCGTTTTTCGGTCAGCTTATGGCAGGACCGCAGTTTATAGGATATATTGTGCAGATGAATTATTTGCTTAGAGATTATAAAGTGAGAATACTGTAAAAACAAAGAGCAGACTTTTTTTGTCTGCTCTTTGTTTTTATTCCTCTTTTTCTTCTTTTTCAACAAGCTCCATACGATTTATAGATACCTCGTATGCGGTTTTGGTGATTGTTTCTTCTTCGCTGATACGTTTTTGATATGTTCGTGACTGAATACGTCCCCATATTTTTACATTATCGCCGACGTGAAGATTTTTTGCAAAGCGAGCGTTGCGTCCCCATGCAATAATCGGTATGTAGTCGGATTTGTTGTAACTTCTGTTTACCGCAAGCAGAATATCCGTAATTTCACGACCGAACGGAGTTGTACGGTAAACGGGTTCTTTACAGATAAATCCGTTTAGGAAAAGTGTGTTTGGATTTTTGCTTTCTTCTTCGTCAAAGTGGCAGATGTCTTTTGCAAACACCGTAAGAACAAGACGATTGTCACCGCTTTCGTAACTGTTATAGGAACGGAATTGACCTGTCACCTCAATCATATCGCCGATACAGTATTCACCGTCCATTATAAGTCTTTCAGATACCATAACTCTTACATTATCCGACGCACCGCTTAAACGAGGTACTTTAACGGTAAATGTATAGAATTTTTCGGCGTAAATTTCGTGGTTGAATACAAATTCGTCCTCAATAGTTCCTATGATTATTGCCTGATTGTTTGATAAGTTGTTATCCATGTGTAGAAAACCTCCTCTGCTGTAATTAAATGCTCTTTATCATCAAGTTATATTTATTCGGATATGTCCGCTTTTATGCTTACTAATTAATTATGCTACATATTTTCTTATATTATACAAGTTTGACCTTGACAAAAATACATTAAAATGCGATAATAATTAAATGGAGTATTTTTCTTCTGAGTATAAATTGAAAGGGTGTGAGTATTTTTGATTATTAAAATAACGGCTTTTATTATCGGTCTTATAGCGATAGTTCTTACTTTCAAAGCTGAACTGATACTTGAAAAAGTTTTCAAAAAAGAGCCGACCCAAGGGTTGGTTCTGCGAGTCAAATACATTGCACTTGCTTTAGCGGTAATTGCCTTTATGGCGGTATTTATATTAGGAAGATAAAATTAAAAGGAGTTAGTATAAATGGAAGATGCAAAGAATATAGCAAAAAATTATAATCCGGCTGAATTTGAGGATAAGCTGTATAATGAGTGGGTAGAAAAGGGATATTTCCATGCAGAAGTGGATAAAAACAAGAAACCTTTTACAATCGTTATCCCACCTCCAAATGTAACAGGTCAACTTCATATGGGACACGCACTTGATGAAACACTTCAGGATATTCTTATCAGATACAAGAGAATGCAAGGTTACAGTGCGTTATGGATTCCGGGTACAGACCACGCCGGCATAGCAACACAAATTAAGGTTGAAGAAAATCTTCGCGTAAACGAAGGACTTACCCGTTACGATTTGGGACGTGAAAAGTTCCTTGAAAGAGTATGGGATTGGAAAAAGCAGTACGGCGGAAGAATTATAAATCAGTTGAAGAAAATCGGTTCTTCATGTGACTGGGACAGAGAACGTTTTACTATGGACGAGGGCTGCAGTAAGGCGGTTAAAGAAGTATTCGTAAATCTATATAATAAGGGACTTATTTATCAAGGTTCAAGAATTATAAACTGGTGTCCGCATTGTATAACGGCTCTTTCTGATGCGGAAGTTGAACACGCCGAGCAGGCAGGTCACTTCTGGCACATCAAGTATCCTATAAAGGATAGTGACGATTACGTTATAATCGCAACAACACGTCCTGAAACATTGTTTGGCGATACAGCCGTTGCAGTTAATCCTGAGGACGAAAGATATAAGGATTTAGTAGGAAAAATGCTTGTTCTTCCGCTTGTCGGACGTGAAATTCCTGTTATTGCGGACGAATATGTTGATAAAGAATTTGGTACAGGTTGCGTTAAAATCACTCCTGCACACGACCCTAACGACTTTGAAGTCGGTCAACGTCACAACCTTGCACAAATTAAGGTTATGAATGATGACGCAACGATGAATTCATATGCCGGCAAGTATGAGGGTATGGACAGATATGAGTGCCGTAAGGCAATGGTTAAGGACCTTGAGGACGAAGGACTTCTTGTAAAGGTTGAGGATCACAGCCATAACGTAGGTCAGTGTTACCGTTGCGGTACAACTGTTGAGCCTATCGTTTCAAAGCAGTGGTTTGTAAAAATGAAGCCTCTTGCACAGCCTGCTATTGACGCAGTTAAGAACGGCGATACACAGTTCGTTCCCGAACATTTTGAAAAGGTGTATTTCCACTGGCTTGAAAATATTCGTGATTGGTGTATTTCCCGTCAGCTTTGGTGGGGACACAGAATACCTGCTTTCTATTGTGACGACTGCGGCGAAATTGTTGTTACAAAAGAGGACAGTGCGGTTTGCCCTAAGTGCGGCAAGGAAATGCGTCAAGACCCTGATACTCTTGATACTTGGTTCTCATCGGCATTGTGGCCGTTCTCAACACTTGGCTGGCCTGATAAGACAGAAGAACTTGATTACTTCTATCCGACAAGCGTGCTTGTAACGGGTTACGATATAATTCCGTTCTGGGTAATGAGAATGATGTTCTCGGCACTTGAACACACAGGTGAAGTACCGTTTAAGCATGTGTTTATTCACGGTCTTGTTCGTGACAGCCAGGGCAGAAAAATGAGTAAGTCGCTTGGTAACGGTATCGATCCGCTTGAAATTGTTGACCAATACGGTGCGGACGCATTGCGTTTCACTCTTGCAACAGGTAATGCACCGGGTAACGATATGCGTTTCTATATTGAACGTGTTGAGGCGAGCCGTAACTTTGCAAATAAGATTTGGAATGCGTCAAGATTTACTCTTATGAACCTTGATGTAACTGAAAATAAATTACCTGATTTGAACGATTTACAGCTTGAGGATAAATGGATACTTTCAAAGTATAATGACGTTGTTAAGTCGGTTACTGAAAATCTTGATAAGTTTGAACTTGGTATCGCACTTTCAAACTTGTACGATTTCATTTGGGAGAATTTCTGTGACTGGTATATCGAGCTTGTAAAGCCGAGATTGTTCGATAAGGAAAATCCGACAGGTAAGACGGCGCAGTATGTATTGACATATGTACTTTCAAATACAATGAAGTTACTTCACCCGTTTATGCCGTTTATTACTGAAGAAATTTGGCAGCATCTACCTCATGAGGGTGAAAGCATTATGATAAGTGAGTGGCCTGAATATGACGAAAAACTTAACTTCCCTAAGGACGTTGAGAGCATGGAACTTATTATGCAGTCAATCAGTGCTATCAGAAACAGAAGAGCTGAAATGAATGTTCCGCCGTCAAAGAAAGCAAAGGTTATTATTGTAACTGATAAAACTGACGTGTTCAAGCAGGGTACAGCATTCTTTGAAAAACTTGCGTCTGCAAGCGAGGCTGTTGTTCAGACGGATAAGAGCGGTATCAGTGATAACGCGGTAAACGTGGTTGTTCCGTCAGCGGAAGTATTTTTGCCGCTTGATGAACTTGTTGATAAGACAAAGGAACTTGAAAGACTTAATGCGGAAAAGAAAAAGCTTGAGGGCGAAATTAAACGTGTAGAAGGCAAACTTAATAATGCCGGTTTCGTTTCAAAAGCACCTCAAAAGGTCGTTGACGAAGAAAAAGCTAAGGGCGAAAAGTATAAAGAAATGCTTGAAAAAGTCCTTGAAAATATTAAGTCAATGGAAAATATGTAATTCTAAAAGCAAGCCGATTTTTCGGCTTGCTTTTTGTATGTTTGTGAAATAGCGGGTAAATTGGTGGAAGTGTTAAAAAAGAGCTTATTCATTTTTGAATAAGCTCTTTAAAAATTACGTTGTATTAAGAATGTAGACAATTTTTAGTCTATTGTCAAATGACGTGGCAGACCGTCAACCATAAACGGTGTAAGTTCACCGATAATAAGCGGACGTGCGTAGTCGATAAATTCTTGCGAAACATAAGTGCCGTTTTGGGTAATCCATTCTTTAGGCACGGTCTTTTCTACATTTGCAATATCGCCGATGTCGTGAGTTTCGGTAAACACTTTATACGGCTCGTTTGATATACGTTTGAATATAACCATTTTACCCGTTTCGCCCGCAAGCGCCGCCGCAACGGCTGTTGCACCTGCGTCGTATGCCTCTGTTATATCGCGTCTTGAAACGATATGTGACGCACATCTTTGAAGTGTTGAGAACACGATACCTCTTGACTTCATACCGGTATCTTTACCAACCATATCCGAAAGGAAAAGCGCGGTTTCGCCAAGCATTTTGTGACCGAATACGTCAAGTTTCATATCGTCCTTTTGTGTTTCGCATATATATTGACCGTCGGCGTTTCGTATACCCTCCGACAATGCGATAATAGCAGACGACTTATGCTTTTTAACCTCTAAAATATCGCTTACAAATTTATCGTAGCTGAAAGGTGTTTCGGGAAGATAAATAAGGTCGGGACCTGTACAGTCTTCCGTTCTTGCAAGCGCCGCCGAGGCGGTAAGCCAACCTGCATTTCTGCCCATAATTTCGACTATTGTGATTGAGTCGGTCGTGTAAGTGTCAGTGTCAAGAATGATTTCTTTCATTGCGGACGCAACGTATTTTGCCGCACTTCCGTAACCCGGTGTATGGTCGGTTTTGTCAAGGTCGTTGTCGATTGTTTTCGGCACGCCCATAAATGTAATATCGCTGTTTATCTTGCTTGCGTATTCGGCAAGCTTTTTTATCGTATCCATAGAATCGTTGCCGCCGATATAGAAGAAGTGCTTAATATCAAGCTTTTTAAGTATCGCAAAAAGTTTTTCGTATACGGCACTGTCTTTTTCATAATGTGGCAGCTTGTAACGGCAAGTGCCGAGAAATGATGAAGGAGTGCGTTTTAAAATTTCAATATCAAGATCGTTTTTAATACAGTCGTTAAGTTCGACATATCTCTCCTGCAAAAGTCCCTCAAGACCGTTTCGCATACCGTAAATCTTACCGCAGCCGGCACGCTTAGCACCTTGAAAAACTCCGACAAGACTTGAATTGATTACAGATGTCGGTCCGCCCGATTGTCCTACAATTACATTACCGTTCATAATTATTTAGCCTTTCTGTGAGAAAATATATTTTAAAAATTACGCTAACATTATAACATTTTATCCGAATTTGGGCAATAGTAAAACGATAATATTTGAGATATGATGTTTTTATGTAAAAAGAAAGTTACAATAAACGATAATTTTGTATATTTTTTTATTGATACAATGAAATTAATATGTTATAATGAAGATAATGAGCGGATTTTGCCGCATAAATCGAAAGGAGTAATAGTATGAAATATTCAGCAGAAGTAGAACATATGTGTCCTTTGACAAAAGGAGCATATCACGGTCCTGCTCCAATCCCTCAAGAGGGTAAATGGACACAGGCAAAGGAAATTAAAGATATTTCCGGTCTTACACACGGTGTTGGTTGGTGTGCACCTCAACAGGGTACTTGTAAACTTACACTAAACGTAAAAGAAGGTATTATCCAAGAGGCATTGGTAGAAACAGTAGGATGTTCGGGTATGACACACTCAGCTGCTATGGCATCAGAAATTCTTGTAGGCAAGACAATTCTTGAGGCTCTTAATACAGACCTTGTCTGTGATGCTATCAATACAGCTATGAGAGAGCTTTTCTTGCAGATTGTTTACGGTCGTACACAAACAGCTTTTTCAGAGGACGGTCTTCCAATCGGTGCAGGCCTTGAGGACCTTGGTAAGGGACTTAGATCACAGGTTGGTACAACTTATGCAACACTTGAAAAGGGCCCAAGATACCTTGAACTTGCAGAAGGTTACATAACAAAGATTGCAGTTGATGATAACAACGAAATTATCGGTTATAAGTTTGTTCATCTTGGTAAGATGATGGAAATGATAGCTAAGGGTATGGACGCTAACGAAGCTTTGGAAAAGGCAAGCGGACAATACGGAAGAGTTGACGATGCTGCAAAACTTCTTGACCCAAGACACGAATAATCTGAAAAGGGAGGTAAATATATAATGGCTTTATTTGAGAGTTATGAAAGAAGAATAGATCAAATCAATGCTGAGCTTAAAAAGCATGGCATTTCATCAATAGAAGAAGCAAAGAAAGTCTGTGATGACGCCGGTGTTGACGCATACAACATCACAAAGAGCATTCAGCCAATCTGCTTTGAAAACGCTTGTTGGGCTTACACAGTAGGTGCGGCTATCGCAATTAAAGACGGTGTTAAGACAGCTGCAGAGGCTGCTGAGAAAATCGGTCTTGGCTTGCAGTCATTCTGTATTCCTGGTTCTGTTGCCGATGACAGAAAGGTTGGTATCGGACACGGTAATCTTGGCGCAATGCTACTAAGAGAAGAAACAAAATGTTTCGCATTCCTTGCAGGTCACGAATCATTCGCAGCTGCTGAAGGTGCTATCGGTCTTGCAAGAAGCGCAAACAAGGCTCGTAAGGAAGACCTAAGAGTTATCCTTAACGGTCTTGGTAAGGACGCCGCTCAAATCATCTCAAGAATTAACGGCTTTACTTATGTACAGACTAAGTTTGATTACTATACAGGTAAGCTTGAAATCGTTAAGGAAACAGCTTACTCAAAGGGCGAAAGAGCAAACGTTCGCTGCTACGGCGCAGACGATGTTCGTGAAGGTGTTGCTATAATGCACCACGAGGGTGTTGACGTTTCTATCACAGGTAACTCAACTAACCCAACAAGATTCCAACACCCTGTTGCAGGTACATATAAGAAAGAATGTATCGAACAAGGTAAGAAGTATTTCTCAGTTGCATCAGGCGGCGGTACAGGTCGTACACTTCACCCTGATAATATGGCTGCAGGTCCTGCTTCATACGGTATGACAGATACAATGGGTCGTATGCACTCAGACGCTCAATTCGCAGGTTCATCTTCAGTTCCTGCTCACGTTGAAATGATGGGTCTTATCGGTATGGGTAACAACCCTATGGTTGGCGCAACAGTTGCTGTTGCCGTTGCCGTAGAGGAAGCTGCAAAGGCTGGTAAGTTCTAATAAACATAGCAAACATGCGTGTTTAAGGAGTGGTAAAAAGTTGAAAAAAGTGGAGTAATGTACGCAATTCCTACATTACTCCTACACTACTCCTATACTTAAATTCCTACACAACTAAAACTGTAAATCAGTTAATTTTTTCTATTTCTGATTTTAACCAGGATATTTCTCGTTTAGTATATATTTTTTCTGTTATATCATTGATTTTATGCCCGACTATATATTTTATAGCGTATTGATCAACGTTATATTTCTTTGCTATTGTGACAAAATATACTCTACCGTCATGTGGTTTGTGTTCAGGGTTTAAATTTAAACATTCTATAATTTTTTTGAAACGGCTTCTATATTTGTCATATGTAAGGTTGACACTATTTTTTGATTCAGGGCAGTTAAAAAGATATTTACTATGCAGTCTAACTGCTTCGTCATATCTAAATTTAACAAGCTCTTTTATTTTTGAATGTATCGGAACAATTCTTTCTGTTCCGGCTTCGGTTTTCATTCCACCAATAAAAGTATTGTTTTTAAAGTCTATATTTTTTAGTTCAATTAAACCAAGTTCTTGCGGTCGCCATCCAGAATAGCATTGTATTAACAAAATATCGACATATGGAACTTTATAAAGATTATCCCACAATATTGATATTTCTTCGTCTGAAAATGTTATATGACTGTCGGAGTTTTCTTCACATTCTTTTAAAACATCGGATGAAGTATTAAAAGTTCGAGCATAATTTCTATCTACTATTTCGTATTCTAATGCATAGTCTAGCATCAGGTTAAATAGCGATTTTATTCGGGATTGCATATTCGCAGAAGGCAGTCGTTTTTCACCTTTTATTATAGCTACACCATCGTCCATACATCCTTTGATGTGTCGAGCCCTAATATCCTTGGCTCTCATATTGTATATCGATGAACAATAAGACCATGCGGAAGTGATCGTACGAATACTTGATGCTGATTTTAATGTTTTAAAGTATTCACTTGTCCATTTTTCGTATAGTTCTGAGACTGTGATAGCTACATCAAGGTCGTATGGATTCTTATTATATTCTATTAATGCCTCGTATGCGGCGTTATAAGTAGGAAAATATGATTGCGGTTTGAGTGGTTTGCAAATACTTCTTCCTGTTTCTGTTTTACCAACAGTAATCATTGCACGAAACGGATTACGTAACTTTCTATTCTTAATTTCACTTATTTGACCAAAACCGTTTGGCAATCTTCTTCTTTTATTATATTTTCCTTTCGTTTTTTTTGATAATTTCTCCGGCTTTAAAGGAAAGCCACAATGAGGGCAAGATATTGCTTTGTCGCTAACATTTAAAGCACATTCGGGACATGGTATTAACATTTTTTTCTCTCCTGTCGTAGTTTTTAGCAAAAATTATACATCAAAGTGTAGGAATTGTCAACTCCTACATCTAAAAATATATTTTTAAAAGTCTATTTTTTTCGTTCATCCAACGATGCATAGTCATCTCGCAAGGATAGTCTTCATATCCTAGAGTTTCAGGAGTAATCAGACCTTCGATTACACCCATGATTATTTCAGACTCATATTCTTTATATGGTAATATCGAGCCTGGGAGCTCTCTATGTAATGATTTACACGAGCTGCAACGAAGTCTGCGAATTACAATCTTTTTAGTTTTTCCTCTTTTTGTTTTTACTATTCTTTTTACACTGTCGTAATATTTCAACTTATTTTTACAAATAGGACAATATTTTTCATTTATTTTAATCATAACATAACATATTTTAACACTAATACGCGAAATTTACAAGGTGTATTATGAAGAGAAAGACATTAGCTCAGTTGGTAGAGCGGCAGATATATCTATCTGAGGGTCGCAAGTTCAAGTCTTGCATGCCATTCTCTTTTTTTATAAAAACCAACATCATAATTTATATTTAAGAAAGGAGTTTTTTGATTACAGAAAAAGTGGATATTTCCACTCGATGTGTTTTTACAAGAAGTCATTTTTAAGCTAGAATAGCAGTTGAAAGGAGACAAATGCAGATGGAAAAACAAAACATTAACCAAAAAGAACCAATGAATGATGTTAAATTTGCCGATGGATCTGTACCGGTTGCAGTAGCGGCAAGAGTATACGGAAAAGAGGCACATTGGGTTAGAGCTGGAATTATAGTTGGTTGGTTGCCAATAGGAACAGCTACAAGAAAGGGTCAGGTTGTAAAAACTATAAAAGAAATGGATTCAAGATATGGTAGAATCAACTATTATATTTCGCCTAAGAAGTTATACGAAGACACTGGCTACATATGGAAGGGAGAAAAAAGATAAGATGAGCACGACTATACGACCAAAAATTTCTGAAAAGAACAAATACTACATCGATAAACATCGTTATTACGAATTAAAACATTTTTGCTTACAGTACCCATTGTGGGAAAAAAAATATAACGAGTTATCAGATTTTACTAAGATTTCTGATTTAAAGAAAAACAGTCAAACAAATAAAATAACGGACTATACAGCTGAAACTGTGGAAAAAAGATTATACTATCGCGAAAGAATGGATATGGTTAATAAGGCGGCAAATGATGCAGATATCGAGTTGGCAAGTTATATATTTAAAGCTGTTACACAAGGATTATCATATGAAGCTCTTCGATTACAAATGAATATGCCTTGTTCAAGGGATATATATTATGATAGATATAGACGATTCTTCTATTTGTTAAGTAAGTATAGAAGATAAACCTACGCATATTTATCATACCCTATTATGATAGGAGGAGATAAATATGAACAATACACTTAGCAAACTTATGAATAAGTTCATAATCAAAATTCATCATTTTATTGTATTTGAAGATGATGTACTAAAAACCATAGAGGTTATTAACAAAAATCGGAATTGCGTCAAAACATTATTATACGGACGTATTAGGATTTGGTCAGATGGTCGTATATGGCATATAGTATTTAAAGCTTCTAATACCGAATGGTGCTCATTGATAAACGAACTGAAAGTTATTCGAGTTTGGGATATTTCTTGTATTCCTAAAACTATGAACGGTAGTATTTATTCAACAGATTAAAGGATTGAGTCCCAACAAGGGCTCTTTCTTTTTTGTTTATTTTCAGCACGCAGGTTACAATAATATATGTTATTTTATTATTGTGGTAAAGGATAGATAAGAACCGCATAAAAAACAGTTTCTTTTATGGAACTATGAAAAATTATATTTTTGAAAGGAGAGCTAAAATGAAAAAAAACATTAAAGATTTGTTAGATGAGGAAATTATAGCACAAATTGAAAGTCTAAAAACGCTAGATGACGGATCGAAAGAAAAGCAGTTAGCAATAGATGATTTAAACACGTTGTACCGTTTAAAAATCGATGAGGCTAGAATGGGGCTGGAATTTGAAGAAAAGAAAGAACGACACGAGATGGAAAATACTCTGCAGTCTGATGAGTTAATAATAAAAGAAAAACAATTAGATGCGGAAAACGATGCTCGTAGTTGCGAGGAACAATTCAAAGCAGAACAGCTTAAAGAACAGGTTAAAGATCGATATTTCAAAGCGGGAATAGCGGCGGCAGAAATCATAATACCGATTGTGTTTTATAGTGTCTGGCTAAAGAAAGGTTTTAAGTTTGAGGAAAAAGGTATATTTACATCGACAACATTTAGAAGTTTATGGAGTAAATTTAAGCCGAGGAAGTAATTGATAAGTTATAGTTCCGGAGTAAAAGATCAACATGGTCTTTTACTTTTATCCTTGGAGGCATAAAATGCGTTATCATTATAATAAACCGCAAATTTACTTATCAATGTATGGTCAACTTTATATTTGTAATCATCCGGTTTATGACAGTTGTACGTTATATAAAATTGACGAAAAAGGTTTAGCTGTAATACAGCAGAGATATGATGTTGAAACAAAAAGTACATGGTGGAGTGAAGTCGATCCGTGGCTTACTGATGAAATATATTTACATCCTTATTTTAAAGGATATTTTGAACAACGATCAAAAAAGTGTTCTGACGACGGCTTATATCCAACGGTTACAGTTCGGCAAATAATGTGGGCTCTGAAAATGAAGCCTTTATCACGAGAGAGATGGGAAACGGTATTCGATAGACGTGATATTTGAAATACGCATAAAAAACAATTTGTATTATGGAAACAATAGACCACGAGTTTATATTTTGAAAGGAGAATTATTATGTTAGAAACAACAAAGAAATTATTCCTAGAGATTGGAGAGGTAGGGCTTTTAGTGTGTAAGCTAATTGAGGAGAGACCAAACGATCCTTTAATAGCTATGATCGCTTCAAAAACCGCCGAACTATCTATAACAGGATTAGCATGTATGGATAAACAAAGGGAATTCGCAGGCAGACTTGAAAAATTACTCAATTCTGTTGTTCCCAATGAACAATAAGAAAACAGAGTCCTAACAAGGGCTCTTTCCTTTTATTTTTTCTGATGGGAGGAGGTGAATAGAATGAATAAATTATTAAGTAAAACAGGATGTTTCTTTAAGAAAAACGTAGCTACCATTCTTACTGGTATAGGTACGGCAGGTGTAGTTATTACTGCTGTTAGTGCAATTAAAGCGACATCTAAAGCTTTATATTCTATAGAAGAGGCAGAAAAAGAAAAAGGTGATAAATTATCGAATAAAGAAAAAATCATAACTACGACTCATATATATCTACCTACTATAATTATAGGTGTTTCAACTATAGCTTGTATATTAGGTGCAAATGTTTTAAACAAAAAACAACAAGCATCTCTTATAAGTGCATATGCTTTGCTACAAAAATCGTATAATGAATATCGCGATAAAGTTGATGAGTTGTATGAGAATAGCAGTATTGTAGATAAAGAGATAGCAAAAGATGTTTATAATAATACAAAACCATCGGTGTCGTCTGATGAAAAATGTTTATTTTATGATATGTTTTCAAAAAGATATTTTGAATCAAATAAAGTAGACGTAATAACGGCAGAGTATCATTTTAACAGGAATTTCACATTGCGTGGGTATGCTACATTGAATGAACTATATGAGTTTTTAGGCGTTGATAAAATCGATGGTGGAGATTCCATAGGTTGGAGTATAGATGCTGGCTTGTCATTTTATGGTTACAGTTGGATTGATTTCGAACACGATTTTGTAACGACCGATGACGGTATGGAAGTATGTTTAATTTCCATGCCCTTTGCTCCAACATCGGATTATCTCGATGGTTGGTTGTGAACACGCGTAAATAACAATCTCTATTATGAAGGGAGGTGAATGCATTATGATAAACATTAAGCAAGTTATGAAAGTAGCAAAACCGATTATATCTATATTAGCTATTGCGGTACCTATCGCAAGTAGCTTTACAGAAAAAGCGGAAATGAAAGAAACAATTGCAAAGGAAGTCGCAAAGGCAGTCGCCGATAAACAATAAAAAGATGAGTCCTAACAAGGACTCTTTTCTTTTTTAATGAAGGGAGATATGCATATGAAGTCGCCAAATGAATCAGCGGTTGAAATTATAAAAAATTATATATATTATCTGGATGAAATAGGTACATGGTACGGTTTTTCTTTTCTGACCGTTTCAAATTCTAAATGGGCGGCAAAAGAACTCATTGATATTTTATCAAGAGATAAATTAACACCACCGTTATGTGCGGTTGAAAGATTTAGGGATGAAATGTATAGACTTTCAACACTGAATGAAAAAACAGAACACATATTTGCAACAGCTGTTACAGTATCAAATGATATAATAGACCAGTTAATCAATAATTGAAAGGAGAAGTATGATGAACAAAAATTTGTCAGCTATAACAAAAAATATAGGTAGAAAAATAAAAAAGCATAGTCCTGAAATACTAACAGGTATAGGAATTGCCGGTATGATTTCTGCTACAGTGATGGCTGTAAAAGCCACACCTAAAGCTTTGAAGAATATCGAATGCGAAAAAGACGAACAACAAGTAAGTAAATTACAGCCGATAGAGGTTGTAAAATGTACTTGGAAATGTTATATTCCGTCTGCAATAACGATATTGATGTCGGCGACATGTTTGATAGGAGCGTCAACAGTAAGTTTCAAGAGAAATACGGCATTAGCAAGTGTCTATGCTATGACGGAAGCTACATTAAAAAGTTATCAAGAAAAAGTAGCAGAGACTGTAGGCGAAAAAAAGGCTGAAGAAATAAAAACAAAAATCGTAAAAGAAAAAATAGAGAATAATCCAATGGCTAATAAAGAGGTTATTATTACATCAAAAGGAGATACACTTTGCTATGATTCGGTGAGTGGTCGATATTTTAAGTCTGATATAGATACTATTAAAAAAATAGTAAATGAACTAAACAGGCGAATGCTTAGTGAGTCATATATATCTTTGAACGATTTCTATTATGAACTCGGGTTGAGTTTTACTAAAATGGGTGACCAATTAGGTTGGAATATAGATAGAGGTCTAATAGATATATCATATGTGCCACTATTGGCGGACGATGGAAATCCATGCTTAGCTATAGAATACGCAGTGTCACCAGAGTATGACTATTGCTAAAACTGGGCACGCGAAAAAAACAATTTGTATTATGGAAGAACAATCTTTCAAGTTTTTATATTTTAAGGAGGAAAATAAAATGAATGAAGAACTTATGACGAATGAGGCAGTTGACACTGTTGCGGAAACATTGGAAAATGTAATGGAAAAACGTTCAGGAAAGCCAATAGGCTTGGGCATAGTAATCGGAGGTGCATTGGCATGTGTAGCTATTATGGGTGCTAAGCAAGTAAAACGAGCATGGAACAAGCACAAGGTAAAGAACGAAGAACCAGTTATGGTGGTTTCGGACAATGAAAATGAAATCGTTGAAGAGGAAGAATAATCCAAATAAAAACTGAACAGAGTTCGAAAAAGGGAAGATACCTTTAACTAGGTATTTTCTCTTTTATTTTTTATGGAGAGGAATATCGCAGAATGAATAAATACATATACAAAGGTCCAATAAAAAAATTCGATACCGTGGTCGAAACAAATTGGACCGGAACAACATATGCAATATCTGAAATAAAAGCTAGGAGTAACCTGGCGTATCAGTATAAGAAAAATAATAACTTGACTGCAAGAACAAGGGTATCATTACCTGGAAAAATAGAATTAGTTAAATGAAAGGAGGATTGATCATGGAAAATTACCCATCTAATTCTCATAAAACTAGAGAACAAAACACTGATAAAAAAGTAGAAAAAGTTGTTTCAGGGAAGACATCAACTAAGAAAAAGTCAGGCATACGCAAGTTGTCTGACACGTTTCTTAGCGAAGATATTGGTAATGTAAAGAATTATATTTTTGCAGAGGTATTATTACCGGCAGCCAAGAAATTGGTGTCGGATATTGTTACCAATGGCATCGATATGATGCTATATGGTGAAATCAAAAATAAAAAAGGCAATTCGTCTAAGGTTTCTTACAGTCGTTATTATGATGACAGACGAGATAGGGATAGGAGCAGAGATTACAGAACCTCATCTATCCGAAGTGGTTTTGATTTTGATGAGATTATATTTGAAACGCGTGGAGATGCTGAAGCGGTCCTCGATGCAATGTATGATATCCTAAATCAATATAAAGTTGTATCGGTTGCAGAACTGTATGATTTAGCAAGTATCACGACGCACAATTATACATGTAATAATTACGGTTGGGTGGACCTCAGAGGATCAAGCGTTGTTCGGGTGCGAGACGGTTATATTTTAAAGTTACCAAGAGCTTTAGCGATAGATTAAGAAAGGAGATTATTATGAAAACATATATTTTAGAGTATATAGTATACACAAGAATTATAGACGGTATGTTGGTATCGGAACGAAAGCAGAAAGAAGTACGTTCGAAAACATTACAAGGAGCTATAAAAAGATTATATTTGGAATCTGAAAAGAACTTTGGGGGGATTAACGGCAATTCTAAAGGAGGGATGATTTATGTATGAATCAAAAGATGTGATGGTGAGTCATCCATCGCATTATAAATCGAAAAATGGTATGGAAGTAATCGATGTGATTGAGGCTTTTACTTCTGAATTAAAAGGTGTTGAAGCTACGGATACGGGAAACGTCATAAAATATATTTGCCGTTGGAAGAATAAAAACGGCATCCAAGATTTGGAGAAAGCTATGTGGTATTTATCACATCTAATAGATCATGTGAGATCTCTAAACGAAAACAAAGAAAAGGAGAATAAATAATTATGAATGCGAAAATTACAAGAACTATAAATAGAATAGGATTACAAATAAAAAAACACAGCCCTGAAATCATGATGGTTGCGGGTATTGCTGGAACAGTGGTAAGTGCGGTTATGGCTTGCAAAGCTACTACTAAAATTGATACCGTATTAGACGATGCGAGAAACAATATTGAGAAAATGCATGATGCGGAAGAAAAAGGATATATAACGGTCAATAAGGAAAATGAAATCGTGAACGAAGAGTATACGGAAGAAGATTGTAAAAAAGATATAAGCATAACATATGCTAAAACAGGTTTGGAATTAGCAAAAATTTATGCTCCGGCAGTTGTGTTAGGAGCAATAAGCATCGCGTCCATATTAGCTGCTCATAATGTACTTCGTAAGCGTAACGTTGCTTTGATGGCTGCATACACGGCTATTGATAACAACTTTAAAGATTATCGCAAACGTGTTATCACAAGATTTGGTGAGAAAATCGATAAAGAGCTAAAGTGCGGAGTGAGAACAGAAACCGTTACCGAAACAATCGTGGACGAAAATGGTGAAGAAAAAACGGTTGAAAAAACAGTTACAATAGTCGATGATGTAACAACATCGGAGTATAGACGCGTTTTCGATGCTGGTAATGCAGGTTGGGAAAAAGATGCAGACCATAATCTTTTCTTCTTAAGATCAGTTCAAAATTGGGCAAATGAAGTTTTAGTAGATAGAGGGCATATTTTCTTAAATGAGATATACGATCAACTTGGATATGATAGAACGAAAGCAGGACAAATCGTTGGATGGGTTTATAGACCGGATGATCCCGATTATAAAGGTGACAATTATATTGATTTTGGAATTTACGATTATACAAAGCAAGAAAATCGTAATTTCTTGGACGGAGACGACCCAACAGTTATATTAACATTTAATGTGGACGGACCAATATATGATCTGATATAGGAGGAATGTGATATGAAAAAATTATTAGCTATATTATTCGCAGTAACGACTTTAAATACTGTACCCGCTTCGGCAACAGAGTACATAGATATATCGACACCGAATATTGATAGTTCGTTTAAGACATACATGGATTATAGAACAATTACAAGTCAGTCCAGCGATCAGTATAAATATATTGATCGTTGGGGTTGGTCTGATTATGACGGTTTTATGCGTTGTGATGGCGAACGTGATTTGGGAATAGATAATTATTATTTGATAGCCATGGGAAGTTATTACGGCAGTGAAATTGGTTCTAAATATCGAATTACAACTGACACCGGTAATGTGTTTTACGGTTGTCTAGCAGATCAAAAAGATGATCGAGACACAAATTATACTCATCAATGGAGCTATAATAATGATGTTGTAGAATTCATAGTCGATACTCAAAAGTTACCTAATATTATAAAATTACATGGCAATTGTAATGTATATATGCCGCTTAACGGTAAGGTAGCTAAAGTTGAAAAAATTATATTTTAAGGAGTATACAGATGGGACAGGCAATAGCATTTGGATTGATACTCGTTAGTATCAGTGCTATTATACGTTTTAAAAAATATCAATTCAATAGATTAAAGACGAGAAAAAAATACGAACGCAGAAAAAAGATATTTGAATATAAAAACAAAATGTTTGAAGAGATGTGCCGTTGGAATAAGGAACATCCTAAGCCTACATATACAGTCGCCGAACAAAATGTTGTATATAAAGGTGGCAGTGATCTTTTAGACGATGATGCGTTCAAGCAGGCGTTAAGAAGAAAAGGAGGTGTTACAAATGTATAACAGTTTGACTTTTATATTTGCGGCGATGGCTGGAATTTGTTTGATAGGTGGGTTAGCTGTATTGAAAGGAGGACGCTAATCATGGAGGGATTGGATAATATTATTTATATGTTAGATGAAATGCTGGACACAAAAAGAAAGCGTCATATTACTGGCGGAATTTTATTGAGTATTTCCGCTTTGTTTGGCGGATTGGCTATAACAGTGATGTCTATTGGTAAAGAAGAGTAAAGGAGAAGAATATTATGAGTGCTAAGAATTTTATATTTTGGGCTTGCGGTGCTATTTGTGGCTTTGGTGTGTCATATATGATGTTGAAAAGAAAATATGAAAATCTGATTCAGGAAGAAATTGAATCGGTCAAAGCGGTATATAAGAAAAACCAAGATGTTAAAGATAAAGAGACCGAAGAATCTCCGATCGATAAGGCGGATTCGATAATAAATCAAAACGGATATAATCCGCTACGATATGGAGCTGTGAAATCAATACAAGTGATATCTCCAGATGAATTTGGAGATGAGCCAGATTATGAAAAGATTGAATTGTCATATTATGATGATGGTTTCTTAACAGATGATAATGATGAAATTATTAATGATTCGAAAAAAATAATAGGCGATGCACTTGAGCATTTTGGTGAATATGAGGAAAATGTCGTTATGGTTGTTAATCATGAATTGCAAGTTTATTATGAAATCATAAGAGATACAAGGCGTTATGTGGATGTGGTGTCTAAAACACCATATAAAGTGGAGGTATAAATGACAAAAGACGAGTTGGATAACGAATATTTTAAATGGATGTATCAGCTCGTAAGACCATCACATGGATCGTATAAGATATTGCTTTGTCAATTGCATGGTATAATTTTTTATAATTTAATTGACATGGATGCTGATAGAGCAGAAGATGGTATAAATCTTAGATATCGTTTTGGATATGAAAACGGTTACGAGAGTGCAATGATTGCATCCTGTCTCGACAATCGTCCATGTAGTGTACTAGAAATGATGGTGGCTCTCGCAATAAAAATCGAAGAACAAATAATGGATGATCCTGATATTGGTAACAGAACGGGTTTATGGTTTTGGAAGATGATTGAAAATCTCGGATTAAAAAACATGCGCGATGCTGTAATCGATACTGATTATGTTGAGAAAATTATATTTCGATTCCTTGATAGAAATTATCAACGAGATGGATCAGGCGGATTATTCATAGTACATGGACATGGAGATCTTAGGAATGTTGAGATCTGGTATCAAATGTTATGGTACTTAAATGATATTTTATGATGGAGGTGATTTTTTATGGACAAAACAATTATCGAACTACATATGACGGTAGATCGTTTAAAAAATATTGAAGAATGCTTGAATAAACAAATCGCATTTCGAAGAAAAGTAACAGTGGCAGTTTTGCTTGCAGGAACTTATATAATTTATAAAAAGATAAGGAGTAAACAGAATAATGATTGACTTTATGATTGTTGCTACGAAGTGCAGCAAAAAAGGCGTGATTGAAATATATCCAAAGTTCATCATTAAAAAGAGTTCCGATCTTATGATTCGAGGAGGCGATTTCTATGCTATTTGGATTGAAGAACGGGGACTATGGTCCACGGACGAGCAAGATGCATTACAATTAATAGATAAGGAGCTAGATACATTTGCTAAAGAAAACAAAGACCGTTTTGAAGGAACTGTAAAGATACTGCATATGTGGGACGCCGAGTCCGGTATGATAGACTCATGGCACAAGTATTGTCAAAAACAAATGAGAGACAATTTTCACATGCTTGACGAAAAACTTATATTTTCAAACAGTCCCACAAATAAAAAAGATTATGCAAGTAAACGACTTAATTATCCTCTGGAAAAAGGGGATATTTCAGCGTATGATAAATTAATGTCTACTTTATATTCGGAAGAAGAACGCCATAAGATCGAATGGGCTATTGGTTCAATTGTGGCGGGAGATTCTAAACATATTCAAAAATTTATGGTTCTATATGGTGCGGCGGGTACGGGTAAATCAACAGTTTTAAATATTATACAGCAATTATTTCAGGGTTACTATTCAGTATTTGATGCAAAAGCATTAGGTTCGAGTAGTAACTCTTTTGCGTTAGAGGCATTTAAAACGAACCCCCTAGTTGCTATTCAACATGACGGTGATTTATCTAGAATTGAGGATAATACCAGATTAAACAGTTTGGTGTCGCATGAGCTCATGACCGTAAACGAAAAATTTAAATCAACATATTCAAATCAGTTCAAATGTTTCTTATTTATGGGTACGAATAAACCAGTTAAAATCACAGATGCAAAGTCGGGGTTGATTCGAAGATTGATTGATGTTTCTCCATCTGGAAATAAATTAAATTCGAAAGAGTACAAAACAATAGTGAAACAAGTTGGGTTTGAATTAGGAGCTATTGCTGACTATTGTTTGAATTTATATTTAGACAATACAGGATATTATGACGATTACGTACCTATAAGTATGATGAGTGCATCTAATGACTTTTATAATTATATAATGGATTCATATTATGTATTCACTAAAGAAAACGGCACAACGTTGAAAGCGGCTTGGGAAATGTACAAGCAGTATTGTGATGAGGCAAAAGTACCTTATCCGTTATCACAAAGAGCTTTTAAGGAAGAGCTAAAGAATTACTTTAAGGATTATAAAGAACGTCATACGTTAAGTGATGGCGTTCGTGTCAGGTCATATTATAGTGGTTTCAAAACTGAAAAAATCGATAATTTAACCGTTATTGATGCCGAGAAAAAAAATGACAGCTATTTAATTGTATTTGATAAGCAGGAATCTATATTCGATAAAGAATGTGCCGGTTGCGTTGCTCAATACGCAACCAGTAATGAAACTCCATATGAAAGTTGGGATAATGTCACAACAAAATTGGAAGAACTCGATACATCGAAACTTCATTACGTTAAACTCCCAGTAAATCATATAGTTATAGATTTCGATATTAAAGACGAATACGGTAAAAAATCATTTGAGAAGAATCTAGAGGCGGCTAGTAAATGGCCGGCTACTTATGCCGAATTAAGTAAAAGCGGAGCAGGTATTCATCTTCATTATATTTACACAGGAGATCCAACACGCCTGAGTAGAATATATGACGAAGATATAGAAATTAAAGTTTTTATAGGAAAAAGTTCATTAAGACGTAAACTGTCTAGGTGTAATGATTTACCTATTGCAACAATTAGCTCTGGATTACCATTGAAAGGAGAAAACAAAATGATAAATATAGAAGCTGTTAAAAGCGAAAAGGGACTTAGAACATTAATAAAGCGTAATCTTAATAAAGAAATCCATCCAGCAACAAAACCGAGTATTGATTTTATACATAAAATATTGGACGATGCTTATAATAGTGGTTTGAAATATGACGTTACCGATATGAGAAATGCTATACTAGCGTTTGCTGCTAATAGTACAAATCAATCGGATTACTGTATAAAGCTTGTAAGTAAAATGAATTTTAAATCAGAGGAACCATCTGTCGGAAAAAATAATGACGATGCAAAGCTTATTTTCTACGATGTAGAAGTCTTCCCTAATTTATTCTTAGTCAATTGGAAATTTGAGGGTAAGGGTAAGCCTGTTGTACGGATGATTAATCCGTCACCGGCTGAGGTAGAAGAACTTATGAGATTCAGACTGGTTGGGTTTAACTGCCGAAGATATGATAACCATATACTTTACGCACGGCTAATGGGTTATACAAATGAACAGTTGTATAATTTATCACAGAAAATAATTAATGGCAGTCCTAATTGTTTCTTTGGAGAGGCATACAATGTATCATATACAGATGTTTATGATTTTTCAAGTAAAAAACAATCATTAAAGAAGTTTGAAATTGAATTGGGTATTCATCACCAAGAACTTGGACTACCATGGGATCAACCGGTACCTAAAGAATTATGGGCAAAAGTTGCAGAATATTGTGATAACGATGTTATTGCAACGGAAGCTGTATTTAATGCCAGAAAAGCAGATTTTATTGCCAGAGAGATATTAGCTGATGTGGCGGGCATGACTGTGAATGATACAACAAATTCTCTTACAACCAGAATTATATTTGGTAAGAACAGAAAGCCGCAGGATCAATTTAATTATCGTGATATGGGACTCCCATCGAGTGACGATATTCTAGTGGACGGTTTTGATGATTATACCAGATTTGATAATCAGAATAGACCTATATTTCCGGGTTATGAATTTAAATTCGGAAAATCTACGTATAGAGGTGAAAAAATCACCGAGGGAGGGTGTGTATATTCTGAACCAGGTATGTATGTTAATGTTGCGTTATTGGATATTGGTTCTATGCATCCGGGTAGCATTATAGCTGAACTGTTATTCGGTGACGAATACACAAAACGTTTTCAACAATTAAGAGATGCTCGTATTGCGATTAAGCACAATGATTTTGAAACTGCTAAAACAATGCTAGATGGAAAGTTGGCAAAGTATCTTACAGACGAGGGAGCCGCGGCAGATTTAGCACAGGCTTTGAAAATCGCTATTAATTCAGTTTACGGCTTAACGGCAGCAAAATTCGATAATCCATTTAAAGATAATCGAAATGTTGATAATATTGTTGCAAAACGTGGTGCTTTATTCATGGTTAACCTAAAACATGAAGTACAAGCAAGAGGATTCACAGTTGCTCATATAAAAACTGATTCGATAAAAATTCCAAATGCAACACCTGAGATTATTCAGTTCGTATCCGATTATGGTAAAATGTATGGTTATATATTTGAGCATGAGGCTACATACGATAGAATGTGCCTTGTAAATGATGCTGTTTATATAGCTAAATACGATACGATTGAGCATTGCAATGAACTTTACGGTGAAACTTACGTTAATCAAAGTAAAGACGTACTCAAAGATTGTAAAAAGCATGGTGGCGAATGGACTGCGACCGGTACAGAATTTGCAGTTCCGTATATTTTCAAGAAACTCTTCAGCAAAGAACCGATAGAGTTCGAGGATATGTGCGTAACAAATAGTGTGACTTCTAGTTTATATTTGGATATGAATGAGAAATTGCCTCAATTAACAATTGAAGAGGAAAAAGAATTAGCAAAATTACATAAGGCTTGGGATTCTGAAGATTCTGAGAATATGGAAAAAGTGCTTAAATCGTATAAGTATGATGCTGAATATGCCGGCGAAAGATATTCTGAACTTCGTAAAAAAGAGGAAGAATCGCATAACTATGTATTTATCGGAAAAGTCGGGCAATTTTGCCCTATAAAACAGGGATGTAATGGCGGACTTTTAATGAGAGAAAAAGACGGCAAATATTATGCCGCAGGAGGTAGTAAGGGATACAGATGGCTTGAAGCCGAGATGGTAAAAGAACTCGGAAAAGAAGCAGATATTGATCGCTCTTATTATGAAAATATGGTCAACGATGCCATTTGTGATATTTCACAATATGGTGATTTTGAATGGTTTGTAAATTAATAACAATGAAGAAAGAGGTAATAAAAATGTCAAGAATAGAAAAATTAGCTATAGAAAATGCAAGAATTATGTGTAGAAATTTTGCAGGAAATGAAGGAAAGTATAACAGAGCAGGAGACAGAAATTTTTGCGTAATAATCGATGATGCGGAAGAAGCAGAACAATTAGCCAAAGATGGCTGGAATGTAAAAATTCTTCCGTCTAGAGATGAAGATGAAGAATCAAAGTATTACATTCCGGTTTCGGTAAGTTTCCGAAATATACCTCCAAAAGTCATAATGGTAACTAAAAGGGCACAGACTCAACTGGACGAGGAAAGTATCGAGACGCTTGATTTTGCAGATATAATCAACGTGGATCTTATCTTGAATCCTAGCGAGTGGAAGGCAAACGGCAAAAGCGGCATAAAGGCTTATCTGAAAACTATGTATGTAACTATTCAAGAAGATGAATTTGCAGAAAAGTATGCATCTAAACAATAAAAAAGATATTCGCAAGGGGTGTCTATGCTAAAATAGGCACTCTTTGTTTTATTCGAAAGGGGTTATAATCATGCTAACTATAAAAATTCCAATGTTGTCCAATTTTTCTTTAGGACAACTCGTATGTACTAATGGGGTAAATAAGAAAATAGAGAAAGATAACGAATTTAAAAAATTTGTAGAGGAATCGTTGGCTAGATATACCAGTAGTGACTGGGGTGATACATGTAATGAAGATGTGAAAATGAATAATGACGCTATACGAAATGGTGATAGAATTTTAGCTGTTTATACACAAAAAAATACAGATGTTACAATCTGGATTATAACAGAGTGGGACAGGAGTGTAACAACGATTCTATTTCCAAATGAGTATTAAATACGGAGGATAAAAATGTCAAAAATCGGATTACGGGATTATCAAAAAAGTGCAATCGAAAGAATGCAAAATGGATGTATCTTGTGTGGTGGCGTGGGAAGTGGTAAATCTCGAACGGCACTCGGATATTATTATGTCCAAAATGGTGGAGATATTGATAGTGATGAATATGTGCCAATGGATGATAACGATGTAAAAGACTTATATGTTATCACTACGGCACGAAAAAGAGATACGAAAGAATGGGAAGCTGATATGATACCGTTTTTACTTTCTACGAATAAAGATGTAAATTTATACAGCAATAAAGTTATAGTTGATTCATGGAACAACATAAAAAAATACGAGAATATCAAGAATGCATTCTTTATATTTGATGAGCAAAGAGTTGTCGGAAGTGGTACATGGGTAAAGGCTTTCCTAAAGATAACCAAAGATAATGAATGGATTTTATTGTCGGCGACGCCTGGCGATACTTGGCAAGATTATATTCCGGTATTCATAGCTAATGGTTTTTATAAAAATCGAACTGAATTTACTCGTGAACACATCATATATAAACGATTTAGTAAATTCCCTCAAATAGACAGATACATTAATACGGGACGCTTAATTCGGTTACGAAATAAAATTTTGATAAATATGGATTTTCGTAGGAAAACAGTATCACATCATGAAGATATATATGCAAAGTATGATATTTTGACATACAAGGATACTATGCGTAATCGTTGGAACCCATATAAGGATAAACCGGTGGAAACCGCGAGCGAGTTATGTTATTTATTAAGGAGAATAGTTAATAGTGATGACTCACGTCAAGTAGCAGTCTGTGAACTATTCGAAAAACATCCGAAACTAATTATATTTTACAACTTTGATTACGAGTTGGAAATATTAAAGGAAATTTCGTATGGCGACGATGTTGAAATCGCAGAATGGAACGGACACAAACATCAGCCTATTCCAGAGAGTACCCGTTGGGTATATTTAGTACAGTATAATGCAGGTTGCGAGGGGTGGAACTGTGTTAAAACCGATACTATTATATTTTATAGTCAAAATTATAGTTATAAGGTTATGGCTCAAGCTGCCGGACGAATAGATAGATTAAATACGCCCTTTTCAGATTTATATTACTATCATTTAAAATCTCGAAGCGGGATTGATTTAGCCATTAGTAAGGCTCTGGAAAGTAAGAAAAAATTTAATGAATCGAGGTATCTTAAATGGAAGTAGACTATCAAGAGGTATATTTTAACGACTATTGTAAAACGTGTATTTATAAAAATAAAGACGAACGTGAGGAACCGTGTAATGAATGTATAGAGCAACCGTACGTTTTAAATTCTCACGTGCCAATTAATTATAAAAAAGGAGAAAAAAGATGAGTAAATATGTTACAGAGCGTATAGACAACGGAGATATAAAACAAACAAAAAAGAATATTATTGCTGTAGACTTTGATGGGACTTTATGTACGAATAAGTATCCTGATATCGGCGAGCCGAACAAGAATTTGATTGCATATCTGAAAAAGAGACAGTCTAATGGGGACAAGTTAATTCTTTGGACTAGTCGAAATGAAGATCAGACGCGACAGGCAGTAGAGTGGTGCAAAGCACAAGGTTTGACTTTCGATGCTGTAAATGAGAATCTTCCAGAGATTATTGAAGCATTCGGCGGGGATTCCAGAAAGATATTTGCAAATGAGTACATAGACGACCGCAACCTAATGATAGAGTTATTTCGAGAAAAATCCAATATGGAATTATGGGCTGAGAATGAGGTTGCTTTGGCGTGTAAGCATGAGGCGCCAGAACGAAAAGATGGTGAATGGGATTACGGTTGTGCCTGCTACGAGAGTGCTTTAAAGGCATTCAAAAGTCTTTGTAAGGACGGACACTCTGGTATGAGTATCGGCTTTACTAAGACTATTCTAAACCGTATGATAGATCGTAAGCCCCTTATGCCTATTGAAGATACCGAAGATGCATGGAATCTGTGTACTCTTGATGACGATGGTAGTATAAAGCAGTATCAGTGCAAAAGAATGAGCTCTCTTTTTAAGTATGTTGCGGAAGATGGTACTGTTACCTATAGCGATGTGGACCGATATTGTTGTATAAACAACGATAATCACAATGCTAGCTATCATTGTGGACTGGTTGATCGTGTTATGAATGAATTATATCCTATTAGAATGCCCTATATTCCGTTTGATAAGTCGTTTAAGGTTTACACAGAAGATTTTCTTACGGATTCTAAGAATGGTTCTTTTGACACTATGGGTCTGCTGTATGCCATTGATCCTCATGGACGTCGGATTGAGATTAACCGTTATTTCAAAAATGCTCTAGTAGGCTTTGATGAGATTGATAAAACTGAATATGATGAACGTAAAGAGATGGCAAAGAAACGACAAGAGCAGTGAAAAGAGTATAACAAAGAATAAACGATGATGTGAACGAGTAAAAGGTGCTTAAATAATATATTGAAAATAAATCATTAATGGAGATGAGAAGTTATGAAAACAAAGCAAAACAGAAAGATAGGAATAAAACCAATCATAGCATTTGTAAATCCTATAGAAAATCGAAAGATGAGACGAAAAGAGTGTATGGAAGTAACTTGTGGTAATTGTGGCGGACACATAAATTTATACGACAAATATTGTAGACACTGTGGTGCACGAATAGCAGAAAGGTAGAAAGTTATGGGCGCAAAAAAAGAAAAAGTTCCGTCATTATTTTTTGATTATAAAAAGTATGCCATAAGAGCAGCAAAGGAACTATTATATCCTTATGAAATAGTTAAAAAAATCAGACAGGCAAAAAATGAGAGTGAGATATCACACATAATGTCGAATGCACGAAAGAGCAATGCAGTCAAAGAATTAAATAAAGGAAAGGACGAAGAACAAGATGGATAATAATATTGTATGTTATATCGTATTATTAGCTGGTATGTTGTTGATAATTAGTTTGCCATTAAGAGGTATATATATTGAAAAGAAATTTTTTAATAATGGTATATGTCCGTGTTGTGGTAATCCGTTAAGAGATTGGGCAATTAACTGTAGGGGCGAACGAGGTTATTTGTGTGAAATATGTGGTTATCATACTTGGGTGAGTTATAAAACTGTTGATAAAAAATATCGGAGAAATGGAGGTACAGTCCGATGAGTTACGAATATGACCAGTATTTGCAGCAGCATCGAAACAATGTCAAAAGAGGTTTTGAATGGCTTCTGACAAATTTGCCGACGGTTCTGACAGTACAGCCCGATGCAAACTGGTGGATCATATTTGACCACGATTCGTCAAAGAACAATGATGATGAATACTTGGCTTATGATACCTATTTCTATGGTAACAATCGTTCGTATGAGGTAATGGAAGAATTTAAAAGAGCATGGCTTCGTCACATTCACCGAAATCCTCATCATTGGCAGTATTGGGTGCTCATCAACGACGACCCAAGCGAGGGAGAAATTATCCTTGATATGCCATATAATTATATTATCGAGATGATATGCGACTGGTGGTCATTCAGCTGGCAAAAGGGTGACCTTGGTGAGATATTTAATTGGTATGATGAACATTCCGATTACATAAAGCTTTCTCCCAAGACAAGGAAAACTGTCGAGGATATTCTTGAACAATTACGCGAACGACTTGGATTAACCGCACTTGCACATCACGGCATAAAAGGTCAGAAGTGGGGCGTGAAAAACGGACCGCCTTATCCGCTTGACAAAGCTGAAAAACATGATACAATAGTAGAAGATGCAATAAGATCAGGTGAGGTTTCTACAAAAATCAATCGTGAAAAACAGCTTCGTCACGCGTTTGACGCTCATAAACCGGGAAGAAGTTATTTGAATGGTGATTTGGATTTTGCTCAGAAACTGGTAGACAAATTAAGTGGAACGGGTGAAGCAAAACTTGATTCAAACGGAAAATGGACAAACAAAGAAATGGTCACCGATAATGAGAATATCGGAACGCACGTTAATCCGGTAAATGGAAAAGAAACAAAGACAAATAAAGCCATCATCATATATTCCAAAACCGGAACACATATATACCCAAGATTGGAGGACTAAATATGTCATTAAATGAATACTATGAAAAAAAAGTTCGTATAGTTGCAAAAAACGGAGAAACATTTGAAGGTAAGGTCACGGATTATTTTTATCCGGAAGATAACGAACCGGAAGAAGAAAGCATCGCTATCAGATGCGAGAATGGTCCATTGATAGGAAAGTCTGTAGAATTTTCGGAACATGATATTGCATCGATTCAAATCATATCATGAATAAAGACAAATGCCTTGGTGGTATTAAATCATGAAAGTCCGTTGGAAATGAAAAACAGATTATCTTGTGCTTACTCACAATAAAATCTATGCAGTTCTTGCTGTTGAAAGAGGTTGGTACGGGTTGATAGATGATAGTGGTGAAGATTATTTATATCCTCCCGATAATTTTGAAAATGTCGATGAGTGATACTTTTGCAAACGAATGCTCCGAATTGTGTATAAAGCAGTTCGGGGCATTTTTTTACCTACGCGAAAAATGCAGGTTCCTTTATGGGAAACCCAAACGAAAGACTCGGTGGAAACATCGGGTCTTAACTTTTTTATATTTTGAAAGGAGTAAAAAGTTATGAGTAAAAAAGAGATCAAATTATCACCCAAACATGGGGTAAATCCGTGTATTCCTATCTGCTGTTGGTGCGGTGAAGAAAAGAACGAAATTGCTCTTCTTGGTAAACTTAAAGATGATGCGGGAGCACCGAGAAATGCTGTCATTGACTATGAACCATGTGAAGAATGTCAGGCTAAATTCAATATGGGTGTTGTATTTATTGAAGTGACAAAAAATCAGCCGTATAAGAATGTAATGCCTATCAAGATGCAGAACGGAACCCCTTTTTACCCGACATTCAGATATTCGGTCATCAAGCTTGAAGCCGCAAAAGAGCTGTTCAGAGATGAGACACTCGTAAACGGCTCACGGCTTCTCATTGAAGGTGATTTATATTCAGAATTGATAGTGATTTGGAGTGATAATAATGGGTAACGAAAGAAGAGATAAAGCAAGAAAATTCTTGGCAATGCTCGAAAGAAAAATCGATAACTGGGATGAGAGGTCTTGCTTTACTGTATGCGGTGTGAAAAATTTGAGCCGTTCAGATATGGATGACCTCATATTATACACAGAGCATTTCATAGAATACGGATATTTTATAGGACTTCGCGAATCACTCGGAAGCATCGCCGAGGTTTTGAAAAATGCTGATTTGAAAGGAGAAAACTATGATAAAAATTGAAAATGAAGAAGTAATTGGCTGGGAAGCCGCCATTCGTGGTATGAGGAATCCGATGAACTCTTGGGAGAAGAGTGATAGTTTCTTTTGCAAGAAAGGAGACTGTATAAACTGTGAAGTAAATGATGACTGCGGAGCTAAACAACTCGATTTTGATATTGGATCTAACGATTATGATCTTATGATTAAACTTCGCAACGCCGGTACAGATCATCGTAAGTTCATGCGGATGATCACTGTGTATGTTGATATTACGGCTCCGCTCTATTGGTAAATTCTTTCTGCCAATGAAACACTTTTCCTAGTTATCGCTAGGGGTCACGCAAAATTTACATCTCCTATTATAGAAAGGAGTGACGGTTATGAAGCAGGTTAAAATGAATTTAAGCGAAGAATTGAAAACCTATTTTAAGTCACAGGATGGCTGTAAAAAGAAACAGAACCTTAAAAAGGCATGCAAAATATTATTTATATTAGGTGGAGGCATCGGATGCTTTATGCTTGGTAGTAAATATTGTGAGTTATGCATTAGTAGAGGTATGAAAAAAAGTTTATAGTAATTATCCTGATGTAGAAAAAACAATGTTTGAATCGCTTAAGGATTATTGCGTAAAAAATAACCTAAAACTTTGATGGTTGAGACTCAGCGTAATTTACGTTGGGTCTTTTCTTTTTTATATTTAGCGTGGCTAACGGGGAACCACCCATTGGAATCCCGTGGGAAACATTTCAAACACACATATATCATTTATAAACTAAGAATTTATTATTTTAAGGAGGCAATTATTATGACATTTGATAAGATTATTGAATTACTAAAATCTGACGATTACAGAAGTAGAGCGATTGGAGAATATTATTTTGTTAAAGATAAATATGATAAACTCCATTCTATGATCATAAAGAGAGAGGCCGGTAAGCTTGATTTTAAACCGAAGTGTCCTATGGAGCAGTGGAAATCGCAAGCAAGTGCTATGGGGCAATATTTGTACCAGCTTGAAATCAAGGCCGAGATCAAAGGCTATAGTTTAGATTTGGATTAAAGTTTTACATTTAAAATGTGTGTTTTGAAATGAACCTGTAGAGGCTATCCCCTATGCCTTCTGGGCGGGGGAGTAGGGCTACTATTGATACGTAGCTGGGTTTTAGGAAACGAAGCCCATGAAAACCGAAATGGTGTCCTATTGTTTATATTATTGTGTGTGAAAATTATGGTGGATTTATATTCTATAGAAAGGACGTGATATGGAATGTATGAACTATATTTAGCCCATCATGGAGTAAAGGGTCAGAAGTGGGGTGTTAGACGTTACCAGAATAAGGACGGAAGTTTGACTAACATGGGTAGAAATCGAAAAACAATGAACGATGTAAACGATATTGTTAGTACCATGAATAATAAAGATAAAAAACTGCTAGGTCTTCATAGAAAGGAATATCAAACTATCGAAGAAGGCCAACAAATAGTTAAGAGATTTATTAAAAAAGTAGACAATATTCCAGTTTCATTTTTTGATTTAACTGGAGATTCTACTGGCGTGGCCGTCACAATAGGAACTCGATCAGGTGATGATTATAGAAACAAAGGTTATGCTAAAGCTGTCGCTAAACGAGGTAAAAAATGGTTGGACAAACATTATGATGAGTTTGATCAAATTGTTTGGTGGGCAAGAAAAGAAAACATTGGATCTATAAAAACCGCCAAGGATATAGGATTTGAATTGGATGAATCTTCGGTTCTTCCAGATGATCCATGGATAAAATATCAATATAAAAAAATAAACACACAAAAACAATAGTAAAAGATAGTCCATTAATGGGAAAGAATTTGATACATATAAAGTAGGTACTGTCGCAAACTCTTGTTCGACAATGCATAAGATTGCGGATAAGGAGTTTGAACTCGACGATTTCAGCTGTGAGCATCTTTTGCAATCTTCTCCGACGCAACTCGAACTTTATTCGGCTTTAGCTTGCGCTCCCACTTGCGATGGAAAACCTCAATGGACACCAATGATGCATTTGTTAAGCACTATTGTGGGGTTAAATCATTATCGTGAAAAGTATCTCGAAACCAAAGACAAAAAATATTGGTGGCAGATAATCCAGCTCTTGCCGAGCTCTTATAACCAGAAACGTACGGTCATGTTGAACTACGAAGTCTTAGCAAATATTTACAAGTCTCGTAAGAATCATAAGCTTGATGAGTGGCGTATATTCTGCGACTGGATTAAGGAGTTGCCATATTCAGAGATTATTACAGGAAAGAGTGAAATGAGCGGTAAGGAGGAAGAAAATGAACAAAACAAATAGAAAAAACATAGTAGATATTGTATATTCGCAAATTTCAAACGTTATAGAATTGAGAACGTATGGCGATGATGGATTAAATCAACCATTATGTGCAGGTGATATCAGCAAAGTCCTAGAACGTCTTCCAGCAGATGCAAAAGTTATATTTGTAGACGATGTCGTGGGCGTTATTAATATCAGAGGAGGTGAAAAAGAATGTTTTTTGCAAAAGTAATATTGTTAATAGTAACTATAAATCTATGTGCATACTTGTTGGTCGAAAGGATTACAAATTGCATAGAAAAATGCGCGACCGTGAAAGCTTACGAAAAAATCATAGAAACCAATCTAACTTTAAAAAGTGGCAGTTTAAAAGATTTCGTTGATGAAAACTCTGACAAGGAGGCAACTGATGCTGAACAAAAAAGATAAAGACCTGAGGAAAAATGCATCGGGGTGCAATGATCCGACAGCGTATGAAGTTTTAAAAAATTTGGAGGATGAAGAAGAACGCTTTCATAAATTGCTACATACGATCTTTTATATTTGCAAATTAGCGGATTTTGAGATTGAGGGAAGAATTGTTTTGATTGACAGGAGGACGGGAAAAACATGGAGATAACATATTTTGAAGTATATTTAAAAGATGGAACTACTTTTGATTTTGACTACAAATGCAACAAGGTTGATTATGGAAAAGGCGATTATATTGTTTGTATACATAAAGAGAAAGACGAAGAACTTGTGTATAGGACACTGGCGATAATTCCTCGTGAAAATGTGAAATACATATTAACCAAAGAACTTTGATCAACATTCGCAAAAAATGCAATCACTCTTATGAAAGGAGAGTGATATTATGAGATATTTTTTAGCAGTAAATAACAAACAACTCGGAATATGTCTGAGAATGCTATATGCTGAACGAATTCAAGGATTTGTTGAAACTGTTATGAACGGTAAAGGCAGAATCGAATTTCATATTGGTATAGCAGTGGATGATGAGTTATTTGAAAAATTGAATAGGCGCTATAAAATATTAATATCATAGCAGTTTCTTTCAACGGTAAGAGGTCATAAACATGGCCTTTTACTTTTCATCCGATTATGATATACTGTATATAAAGAGGTGTGAATATAATGAAAGTAAAATCTAAAATGTCATGTCCTATTCGTAAAGAAGATGGAAGTTGGACTACGGTTATTAAAGAATTTGAAGAAGAGATTCCTGATAAAGGACGACACTCATTGATTTGTAATAAATGTATCGAAGAATCATATCCGGAATGTCGAAAATGGTGTCCGATGGAAAAGAATAAATAAATTTGCATCGGGAGAGAATGTGGTCATTTATATTTTTTAAAGTGGGTTTAGGGTCGCTTTTATAGAAAAAGATATTTTTAGAATGATATTTTTATCTTTTTCAGAGATGAAATTGGTCATAAAAATGGTCAAATGCCCACTTTTAACCCACTTTTTGAATATTAATGACCTGCTAAAAATGGCTTACCTATGCGGTTTTGACGGGTTTGCGGTCAAATGCCCACTTTTATTTCTATTTAATTGCGAATAAAAAAAATATATAAATATATAACATAGACAATAAAAACGGGTTTTTGACCATCTGATATATGTATAGATCAAAACTCATTGACTTAATCGAATGAATGTGATACAATAAAAATGGATTAATATGTTAAAAGATGGAGGGACTGATTATGATGAAACACAATAAAGAATATGAAAAACTTTATGAACAATATAAACATTCAGGATTCGAATTCGGTTATAGCACCCGTATAGGTAAATCTAAAATTATATTTGAAGAAAGCATTAAAAGCATTCCATCTTCAAAGAGAAATCACGATGACATTCCTTTATTTGTGAAATGCAACAAATGTGATGAATATATGGATTTTCAACAAGGTAAAACAGATGTGCTCGATGGTAGGTGGATATGCCCAGTGTGCGGAAACAATGTTCGAGAACGTACAGTATATAATCAAATTGAAAGAGAAAATTTCAATGATAACTATGAGTACGAAGAAATATATAACGAAAAGTTATAATGACTTTTGTTAAATGATAATTTATATTTTTTATTGAGAGCTTGTGTTAACTACGCAGGCTCTTTCTTTTCGTACGCGAAAAAAACATGCCCTTTTATGGAGAGAAGGAGATATACGTAAAAAAATACGCATCATTTTCTTTTTATATTTTTTTGCAGAAAGGAGAATTTAAAGAATGTTAGAGAGAAATTTCCAAGCTAAATTAAAAAAAGAGCTTAAAGAAATATTCCCAGGTTGTATAGTTACAAAAAACGATGCTAACGACATTCAAGGATTACCCGATTTAACAATATTTTATAAAGATAGATGGGCGACTCTGGAATGCAAAAAATCAGCGAACGAAAAGAAACGACCAAATCAAGAATATTACGTGGACAGAATGAATGAGATGTCATTCTCAAGATTTATTTGTCCAGAGAATAAGGAGGAAGTATTGAATGAACTTCAACAAGCATTCGAATCTTGAAGGTAGACATGCTTTCTTAGGTGCTAGTAAATATCATTGGATTAGATATTCTGATGATAAAATAGCAGAATCGTATTCTAAATTTCTTGCTATTCAAAGAGGAACCGAGTTACATGACTTTGCGGCACAATGTATAAGATTGTCGCAAAAACTTCCAAGATCTAAGAAAACCTTGAATTCTTATGTAAATGATGCTATAGGTTTCAGAATGATACCTGAACAAATTTTATATTACTCAGATAATTGTTTTGGTACAGCTGATGCTATTATATTTAAAAACAATTTTTTAAGAATACACGATTTGAAGACCGGAGTAATTCCGGCACATATGGAGCAGTTACGAATATACGCTGCTCTTTTTTGTTTGGAATATGGAATTAAACCGGGTGAAATTGGTATGGAACTTCGAATTTATCAAAACGACGAAATCATATATGATGTTCCTACCGCCGAAGATATTGCACCTATAATGGATCGAATAGTTGTTTCCGATAAGATTATAACGAAAATGAAAGAACGAGAGGAGTAAGTCATGAGTATTATAGACGAAATAAAATCATATTTTGGTTGCGGTTCCAGTGGTAAGGCTTTAGCCCATTATGGTACACCACGACACTCAGGACGTTACCCGTGGGGGAGTGGAGAAAATCCGTTTCAACATAGCGGAGATTTTCTATCTAGAATAGATGAACTAAAAAAATCTGGTATGACAGAAACTGAAATCGCACATGAATTGGGTTTAAGCACTACCCAATATAGAGTGCAAAAACAATTAGCTTCACATGAGCGACGACAGTTAGAAGTAGATCGCGCTAAATCGTTAAGAGCAGATGGTAAATCTCTTAATGAAATAGCAAAGATTATGGGCTATAACAACGATTCATCTATTCGTTCACTTTTAAACGACAATACTGCTGAAAGAGCAAATCGTGCTCAAAAAGCAGCTGATGTTTTAAAAAAAGAACTAGATAAAAAAAGAATGATAGATGTTGGTGCCGGTGCAGAGCGAGAGATTGGTATATCGGAAAATACTATGAAAGAAGCTCTTTATATTTTGGAACGTGAGGGATACAACGTTTATGGTGTAGGAATTCCTCAAGTGACTAATGCCCATCAGCAATCGAACACTAAAGTTTTGTGTAATCCAGAAATTGAATATAGAGATGTATATCAAAATATGGGTGATGTGCAATCTTTGGGTAATTATCATTCAACTGACGGTGGTGCAACATTCAACGAATTAAAAAAGCCAACCAGTATAGATTCTAAAAGAATCAGTATATGCTATGGTGATGAGGGCGGTTTGAATAAGGATGGTGTCATTGAAATAAGACGTGGTGTACCCGATTTGGATTTAGGAAATTCGCACTACGCGCAAGTACGTATACTTGTAGACGGTACCCATTACTTGAAAGGTATGGCTATGTATTCTGATGATATTCCAGATGGAGTAGATATTGTGTTTAATACAAATAAAAAGTCGGGGACCGATAAAATGAATGTGTTAAAACCAATAAAAGATGATCCTGAAAATCCGTTTGGTGCATTAATCAAAGCCAATGGTCAAAGTGAATATATAGATCCTAAAGATGGAACTAAAAAACTTTCTGCCATTAACAAACTTAAGGAAGAAGGGGATTGGGATACGATGTCAAGAAATCTGTCCCAGCAATTTTTATCGAAGCAACCTTTGAGTATGATAAAGAAACAGCTGGATTTAACATATGCAGATAGAGAGGCGGAATACTCAGAGATAAAATCTCTTACTAATCCGACGGTAAAAAAGAAAATGTTAATGGATTTTGCAAATGATTGTGATGCAGCGGCGGTACATTTACAAGCAGCCGCATTACCTAGGCAGAATACTCAAGTTATTTTACCTATATCGGCAATGAAAGAAACAGAAGTATATGCTCCTAACTATAAAAATGGTGAACAGGTGGCATTAATTCGTTTTCCTCATGGTGGTACATTTGAAATACCGATATTGACGGTTAATAATAAAAATCCATCAGCGAAAAGGATATTGGGAAATGTTGTCGATGCCGTTGGTATTAACGCTAAAGTGGCTGAACGATTATCAGGGGCTGATTTTGATGGCGATCAAGTAACAGTTATACCAGTAAACAATAAAGTTCGTATAAAATCAACACCACCGTTAAAAGATTTGGAGGGATTCGATCCTAAGACTCAGTATGCTTATCATGAGGGAATGAAAGTCATGACTAAAAGCGAAACCCAAAAACAAATGGGCATAGTGTCAAATCTTATAACTGATATGACACTGCGCGGGGCACCTGAGAAAGATATAGCTAAAGCTGTAAAACATAGTATGGTAGTAATCGATGCTGAAAAGCACAAATTAGATTATAAACAATCCGAAAAAGACAACGATATAGCCTTGTTAAAGAAGACCTACCAGCGTCATCAAAACATGGATGGAGAATTAAAAGAGAGCGGGGCATCAACCCTACTATCAAGACGTAAGCAAGAGACTCAAGTGCCTGAAAGAAAAGGTTCAGGGAGAATAAATCAAAAAGGAAAGAGTTGGTATGATCCTACCAAACCTGAGGGGACCATATTATACAAAGAGTCGGGCAGAACATACGTTGATCCGAAGACTGGAAAGACCAAACAAGCGATGACGAATGTGTCATTGATGTCAGTAACAGACGATGCACATAAACTGTCATCAGGACACCCTAAGGAGAATGCATATGCTGATTATGCTAATAAAATGAAAGCTATGGCTAACGATGCTCGTAAGGAGGCAGTATATACTGGTAGACTTGCTACTAATGCAAATGCCAAACGTATCTATCAGTCAGAAGTGGATTCATTAAATGCAAAACTAAATCTTGCCGCACTTAATGCACCGAGAGAAAGAAGAGCTCAAGTTCTTGCTAATTCTGAAGTAAAGGCGAAAAAACAGGCTAATCCAGAATTAGAAAAAGATAAGAAAGCATTGAAAAAAGTAAAACAAATTGCAATTAACAAGGCTCGTATAGCAGTCGGTGCAAGTGGAAAGGGTACACGAATTAACATAACAGACAAAGAATGGGAAGCTATTCAGTCTGGCGCAGTAAGTGATTCTAAATTGACAAAGATACTAAGGTATGCGGATCAAGATGTAATAAGACAAAAGGCTACCCCTAAGTCTAATGGTGCACTATCCTCTGCTCAAGTTAGTAGAATCAAAGCTTTGGCTGCATCAGGTTATACAAATGCTGAAATCGCAGAAGTTTTAGGAAAGTCAACATCAACAGTTTCAAAATATCTAAATAGTTGAAGGGAAGTGTGAAGTTATGATTAAATGTGCGTTAACCACAATCGATAATCCGTTCGATCCATTTGACCAATTCGATCAATGGTATATGTTCGATCTTGACAAAGGTTACAATTCTTGTTCATATTTGGATCGCGTTTCTCATACTTCTGATCAATTAAGTGAAGAAGAAAACGATCGTGAAATTGAACGAGCAATTGACGAAATTATTAAATATGATTTTATGAACATTTATAAAAAAGTCACTAAAAAAATTAAATCGTCATAGAATTTGTTGAGTTTTGAAGTAATTATCATGAAAAACGGCAATATCTAAAAAATAGATGATAATACTTTAACAGAAGTATAAAAGCAGTTTGACATTTACTGATATGTAATGGTTTTAACCATGTTTGACTATACAACATTAATGTAATAGTATGAAAACATGAGCATTCATTTAATATGTCATGCTATCCTAAACCTCTATTAGTGGAATGTGAATATGTAAGTGTATGTCATCGTTTAGTAATGCTATCATATAAGCTGACATAAAAGAGAGATACTTTTGTGTTAGTATAAAAAGATACAAAATACATTAATAAGCCGATATATTGTATGATAATGAAAATTTTATGATTTAAAAATGCTGGTATAGATAGAATATCATGATCGATAGTCGTTGAATTATAATGTTTGGCTTTGAGGTATAAGGGGGGTCTCAAAATTAGCACCCCCCTCCCTCATCGCCCGCCTCCTTGAAAATTCTCCGGGGGCAATTTTTGAAAAACGTTTTATATTTTCATGTAGTATTCTAAAAGGTTCATAAGGTTGTTGATGCGGTGTTGGTTTTTGTTTGTTTTTGGATCGCGCTTAACTCCTTTCGGCGAATAGAGTCATATAACTTTATGAACCTCTTTGAGTGCTACATGAAAACTACGTAAGAACGATAATCTTATAATACCAATCTTTCAGAAAGGATGACCAAAGTATGGCTAAAATAAAAAAAACAAACGCTATTCCAAATGCCAAGAAAAATAGAGTTGCAACTTCGCCGGAAGCGAGGGAAAATCAACTTATATCTTTGGCAGTAGATCTTGCTGAACAGCAATTGAGAGATGGAACAGCATCGTCTCAAGTCATTTCTCACTTTCTTAAGCTAGCTTCAACAAAAGAGAAGTTGGAACGAGAGATACTTGAAAAACAAAAAGATTTAATAACCGCCAAGACGGAGAATCTTCATTCTGCTCAAAGAATAGAAGAATTATACGAAAACGCAATGAATGCTTTAAAAGGCTATAGCGGACGAGATGATAGCGATGATTAAAACATATTCTGAATTGATAACGTTTGACAGATACATAGATAGATTTAAGTATCTTCAATTGAACGGATATGTCGGAAAGGAAACATTTGGGTTTGATAGATATATAAATCAAGCACTCTATCATTCAGCTGAATGGATGAGATTCAGAGATAAGGTTATAATCAGAGATTGCGGGTGCGATCTTGCTACAATTGGGTATGAAATATATGGACCGATAACGATACATCATATTAATCCTATAAGCAGAGATGACATTATTAATCGTAATCCATGCGTGTTTGATTTAGAGAATGTTGTATGTACCACAAACGATACCCATAATGCTATACATTACGGAGATGAAAGTTTATTAATATGTACACCTAAGGTTCGTACTAAAAACGATACATGTCCGTGGAAATAATAAAAAAGGAGAAAATCAAAATGAGTAAAAACAATAAAATACCAGAGGAAGTTCTTGAAAAAGAAATTTTGTATGATGAAAACTCGGATTGCGTAGAAACAACGGTTGATGAGCCGGAAGATAAAATAACATACGGAATCGTATGCGGATGTGATAAGTTAAGGTTAAGAGAGGAACCGTATGTTGATAGTAGAATAATATCAGAGTTGCCAAAACACACAAGAGTTATCGTTGATGAAAATATCACTAATGACGAATGGGTTTATGTGGAAACTGAATTTGGATCTGTCGGTTATTGTATGAAAAATTACATAGATCTCAACACAAAAGGTGATTGGCATGACAGATAGCATATTAACTACTATAAAAAAAATGTTGGGCATATCAGAGGAATACGAGCATTTCGATATCGATATAATAACTCACATTAATTCTACTTTTTCTATACTTGCTCAATTAGGAGTTGGACCTGATAAAGGTTTTTCTATACACGATAAAACTGAAAAATGGTCTGACTATATGCCCGAAAATGCAACATTAGAAATGGTAAAAACATATGTTCAGTTAAAAGTAAGAATGCTGTTTGATCCTCCATCGAGTAATGCGGTATTGGAATCGTTCAATAGAACTATAAACGAACTCGAGTTTCGACTGAATGTTTCTAAAAGTTTTTGAATAATCAAGAAGGGAGATGATATTCATGATAGATGATCAACTATATCATCACGGAATCTTAGGAATGAAGTGGGGTGTAAGGCGTTATCAGAACAAAGACGGTAGTCTTACTAACGCCGGCAAAAATAGATATGACCGAGATGTAAGAGAAAATAATTCTAAAAAAAAAGATAATCGGATCAGAATAGACGGACCAGACCCGAAACGTTGGGTTAAAGAGGATCTAAATAGAGCTAGAAGAGTTGTTGATACATCTTCTGATTTATTAAAACAGGCAAAGAATATAGAACAAAATACAAGATCACGACATAGTTCGAATGAAATGAATCTAAAAAACATGACAAATCAGCAACTTCGTGAAAAGATTGAAAGAGAAAATCTAGAGCAACAGTATAAACGTTTGTTTAATAAAAAAGAAAAAATATCAAAAGGACGACGTTATGTAGAAGATGCCCTAGAAATAGGCGGAACTGTTTTGGGTGTAGGCAGTTCAGCACTCGGAATAGCTCTTGCAATTAAGGAATTAAAGGGATAGTAATAAGGAGTGAACGTTTATGGCATTGTCGAATACTGCTGTACCTAAATATTACGGTATGTTTAGAGATGCTGTAATTAGGGGAGAAATACCGGTATGCAAAGAAGTCGGCATGGAGATGTATAGGATAGACGATCTTATTGCGAATCCCGGAATATATTATGACGATCAGGCAGTTGAGGGCTGGATAAAGTTTTGCGAGGCAGAATTAACTCTAACTGACGGTTCTGATTTAACATTGCTTGAATCATTTAAATTATGGGGAGAGCAAGTTTTCGGATGGTATTATTTCGTGGATAAAGATGTATACGAACCAAATCCTGATGGACATGGAGGTCATTATGTTCATAAAACTGTGAAAAAGAGACTGATTAACAAGCAATTTTTAATAGTCGGCAGAGGCGCTGCAAAATCACAATATGAATCCTATATGCACGAATACTATTTGAATGTTGACACATCAACAACACATCAAGTGCATACATCCCCGACTATGAGACAAGCTGAAGAAGTGTTAGCACCAATGAGGACTGCTATTATGAGAGCACGTGGTCCTTTATTTAAATTTTTAACTGAGGGTTCGTTACAAAATACAACCGGTTCAAAAGCGAACAGAATGAAATTAGCCTCGACCAAAAAAGGAGTAGAAAATTTTCTGACAGGTTCGTTAGTTGAAATTCGACCAATGTCAATAGATAAGCTTCAAGGCTTAAATAGCCGAATAAATACTGTCGATGAATGGCTATCGGGAGATGTTCGCGAAGATGTTATAGGTGCGCTTGAACAAGGTGCTTCTAAAAATGACGATTACTTAATAATAGCTGTAAGCTCAGAGGGAACCGTTCGTAATGGACCGGGCGATACAATCAAAATGGAATTGATGGACATTCTAAAAGGTGAATATGTCAATCCACATGTTTCGATTTGGTGGTATAAATTAGATTCGGTTGACGAGGTTTCAAATCCCGATATGTGGCTAAAGGCTAATCCTAATTTGGGAAAGACTGTCAGTTATGAAGCATATCAAATAGATGTAGAACGAGCCGAAAAAGCACCATCAGCCAGAAATGATATTTTGGCAAAGCGTTTTGGGTTACCTATGGAGGGATACACCTATTATTTTACATACGAAGAGACTATTCCGCATAGAAAAAGGGAGTATTGGCAGTTGTCGTGCGCATTAGGTGCTGACCTATCACAAGGTGATGATTTTTGCGCGTTTACTTTTTTATTCCCGTTAGGTAATGGACGTTTTGGAGTTAAAACTCGAAACTATATTTCCGAAATAAAATTGATGAAATTACCACAAGCAATGCGTGCAAAATACGAACAATTTATTAGTGAAGGTAGCTTGGCCGTATTGCCAGGCGTTGTACTCGATATGATGGAAGTTTATGAAGATTTAGATAAATTTATAGCAGAAAACGAATACGATGTTTGTTGTCTCGGATTCGACCCTTATAATGCAAAGGAGTTTGTTGCAAGATGGGCTACCGAAAATGGTCCTTATGGAATTGAAAAAGTAATTCAGGGTGTAAAAACGGAATCGGTTCCACTGGGCGAATTAAAAAAACTAGCCGAGGAACGTTTGTTGTTATTCGACGAAGAACTCATGTCATGGGCAATGGGAAATAGTATAGTCATGGAAGACACTAACGGTAATAGAAAACTTTTGAAAAAAAGATACGAGGAAAAAATCGATGCTGTTGCAGCTATGATGGATGCTTTTGTCGCATTCAAGATAAATAGAGAAGCATTCGAATAATATTTTACTCGCTTATTAAGTGCTGCTAATAGCAGCTTTTTTTTATTTAAAAATAAAGGGAGGAATTTAGAGTGAATATATTTAGTAGACTCCAGCATGGCTGGAACGCTTTTATGAACAAAGATCCAACTGTGGTATATAAACCTCAAATAAATACATATTCGTATCGACCGGATAGAGCTAGATTCTCAGGACGCAACGAACGTTCTATAGCGACATCGATATATAACCGAATATCTATGGATGCGGCATCTATAGATATAAAACATGTTCGGTTAGACGCGAATGATCGTTATACAGAAATGATGGATTCCAGTCTTAATAACTGTTTGACACTAGAAGCCAATATTGATCAAACAGCCAGAGCATTCATGCAGGATATATACTCATCATTGTTGGACGAAGGATGTGTTGCTATTGTTCCGGTAGATACTACGCTTGATCCGAATATCAGTAATTCATACGATATTTTATCAATGCGTACCGGACAAATAATTGATTGGAGAACTGATTCAGTAAAAGTTAGATTGTATAACGAAATATCCGGAAGGAAAGAGGATATATGGTTAGCTAAAAAAAATATAGGCATCGTGGAGAATCCTTTATACGCAGTTATAAATGAGCCTAATTCGACAATGCAACGCTTGATAAGGAAATTGTCTTTATTAGACGGAGTAGACGAACAAGCCAGTTCTGGAAAATTAGACTTAATAATCCAATTGCCGTATGTAATAAAAACCGAAGCACGAAAAAAACAAGCTGAGGAACGTCGTAAAGACATAGAAGAACAATTATCAGGTTCTAAATATGGTATTGCTTATACAGATGGCACAGAAAAAATAACACAGTTAAATCGTTCGGTGGAAAATAATCTAATGAAACAGATTGAGTATTTGACGAGTATGCTATATAGCCAGTTAGGAATAACTCAAACTATCATGGATGGTACTGCTGATGATAAGACTATGTTGAATTATTATTCTCGCACTATAGAACCTATGGTTGCTGCTGTTGCGGATGAAATGAAACGAAAATTTCTTACAAAAACAGCAAGAACACAAGGACAATCCATACGTTATTATAGGGATCCATTTAAGCTTGTACCGGTATCTGATTTGGCGGAAATTGCAGATAAGCTTACTCGAAATGAAATATTGACTTCGAATGAAATGCGACAAATTATAGGTATGAAACCTTCTGACGATCCGAAAGCAGATATGCTAATCAATAGTAACATCAACCAATCGCCAGAAATGCTTAATGAAAATAAGCCATTAGTACAACAAGAAAAGGAAGGAGAAAATCAAAATGAATAATTATGATTTTAGTGGTTATGCCACTAGAAATGATTTATTATGCGAAGATGGTAGAACCATCCGAAAAGATGCGTTCAAAGATAACGACGGAGCAACGGTTCCTTTGATTTGGAACCATAACCATAAAGATTCACAGGCGGTTTTAGGACATGCTTTATTAGAGAATCGCAAAGATGGTGTATACGCCTATTGTACATTTAATGATACAGAGGAAGGCGAGCATGCAAAACAACTAGTACATAACGGCGATGTAAGGTCGTTATCAATTTATGCTAATAAACTGAAGCAAGTCGGTGGCGACGTGATACATGGTTCTATAAAAGAACTAAGTCTCGTGCTGGCGGGATCTAATCCAGGGGCGTATATCGACTTCGTTATGGCTCATGGTGAAGATGAGGACGATGGATTATGGGCAAATTATGACGAAAACGCACTTGTGATCTATCATTCAAGCGAAAAAGAAAGCGAGGAAAATAAAATGAACAAGGAAGAATTAAACCAACAAAAAAGAAGAGAAGACAATAACGAGAAAAAAGAAAAAACTATTCGAGAAGTTTTTAATGAATTAACAAAAGAACAACAAGAGGTTGTGTATGCATTTATTGGAATGGCATTGGAAGACGCGAACAAAAACGAAAATGACGATGAAGAAGGAGACGGAAATATGAAGCATAACGTATTTGATAACGATGAAAGAAAACAGGATTATCTATCGCATAGCGCCCAAGAGGACATTATTAAGTTGGCTAAATCAAGTCAAGTCGGCAGTCTACAAACGGCACTAGAAATTTATGCCGATAACAATGCGTTGCAACATGACGCTTTGAGTGGTGGATTCGCTCAAAACGGAACAGGTAATGTAACCATGTTATTCCCTGAATATCAAGAAGTTCGTCCTGGTGCGCCGGAACTCATCACAAACGATCAGGATTGGATCTCGGTTGTTATGAGTAAGGTACATAAGAGCCCTATCTCAAGAATAAGAACCAGCCAAGTCGATATAAGAAAGATTAATGATTTAAGAGCAAAGGGCTATAAGAAGGGTAAAGAGAAGAGTCTTGCAGGAAACTTCAAACTTGTAAGAAGAACAACTGATCCGCAGACTGTATACGTAAAGAATGCTCTTCACCGAGACGATATAATCGATATTACAGATTTCGATTATGTGAAATATCTATATGATATTGATAGAATAATGATTAACGAAGAACTTGCTACGGCAATGATGCTCGGAGACGGTCGTGACGAAGGTGCTGAGGATAAGATTGCATCAGACAAAATCAGACCGATTTGGACAGATGACGATCTATATACAATTCACGTAGATCTTGATATTGATAAAGCTAAGAAGGAACTTCAGGGTACTGGAACGGGTGTTAGTTTTGGAGAAAACTATATCTACGCAGAGGCAATTATTAATACGGTTCTTCATGCGAGAGAAAACTACAAAGGAAGTGGTACACCTGATTTCTTTGTGACGCCACACATGTTGAATGTTATGTTACTTGCTCGCGATATGAATGGTAGAAGAATCTACTCATCAAAAGCAGAGCTTGCTTCAGCACTTAATGTTGGTAATATCTATACAGCCGAGCAGTTTGAAGGCAAGACAAGAACAACTACAGATTCTAAGAAGAAGAAAATTCTTGGCATTATTGTAAATCTTGCAGATTATTCTTTAGGTGCTACAAAGGGCGGAGAAGTCACTCATTTTACACAGTTTGACATCGACTTCAATCAGGAAAAATCACTTCTTGAAACAAGATGCTCAGGAGCTCTTACAAGAGTTTATTCGGCTATTGCAATTGAAGAAGATGTGACAGCTGATTCTCACAACATAGTCGGCTGATATTACAGGAGAAATTCAAAATGACAAAATTCTTTGGGAAAATCGGTTATGCTATGACGCAGGAAACTAAGCCTGGCGTATGGACTGATCAAATAATAGAACATGAATATTACGGGGATTTATTGAGAAATTCTTATAGATTTCAAACATCGGATAAAGTAAACGATGATGTTTTGATAGCTAATGAATTTAGCATTATAGCCGATTCATTTGCTAAAGATAATTTTCATTTGATGAGGTATATTGAGTTTGAGGGTACTAAATGGAAAATCACAAATGTTGAGGTTAGGTACCCTCGACTAAATTTAACGGTGGGAGGTATATATAATGAAAACTAGATATGAATTGCATGAGTTTTTATGCGAGATTTTAGGCAGTAGAAATGTATATTTCCAACCACCGGAATCTGTTAAAATGAAATATCCGGCTATAGTTTACGAACGAACCGAAATAAAAAATCGTTTTGCAAACGATGCCGTTTATAAACAGAATAACGCATATTTATTAACGGTCATAGATAAGGATCCTGATAGCGAAGTGTCGAAGCAATTAGCTAATATACCATTGTGCAGATTGCAACAACATTTTGTATCTGATAACCTTAATCATGATATATTTAAAATTTATTATTAAAAGGAGGACTACTTGAATGAGTAAACTAATATGGGATAAGATTGGTGAAAGACTATATGAAACTGGTACAAAAAAGGGAGTGCTGTATCCAGCGTCAAAGGACAAACAAGGAGCTACACAATATCCAAAAGGTGTGCCTTGGAACGGTTTGACCGCTGTAACAGAAAGCCCATCGGGAGCAGAAGCAACACCTATATATGCTGATGATATTAAGTATTTGAATATCCAGTCAGCAGAAGATTTTGCCGCAACATTGGAAGCACTTATGTATCCTGAGGAATTTGCAGAGTGCGATGGCTCTAAATCAATAGTCGCAGGCGTAACAATCGGTCAGCAAAAGCGTAAGATGTTTGGATTGTCGTATGTTACCACTTTAGGTAATGACGTAGATGGAAATGACTATGGATACAAGTTACATATCGTGTATGGATGTATGGCTACACCATCAGAGAAAAACTATGCGACAATCAATGATTCGCCAGAAACAATTACTATGAGTTGGGAAATTTCTACTACACCTGTGGATATTCCAGGAGTAGATAAGGATGGTAATCCATTTAAACCAACAGCAACCATGACGTTTGACAGTACAAAGACCGATTCAAAGATAATGAAAGCAATTGAAGATATTCTTTACGGTACAGCTGATACCGAAGCAAGACTTCCATTGCCAGAAGAAATTATTGGAATTCTTAAACCAACTGATACATCAATTGTAGGCTAAAACATATTTAAAGGGTCGGTTCATATTAACCGTCCCTTATTTTTTTATTTGAAAGGAGAATAATATTATGATTAAAAAAACTATAACTTATACAGATTATAACGGAGTAAGCAGAACCGAAGATTTTTGGTTTAATCTTACTACAGCGGAACTTATGAAAATGGAATTGGGCACAAGAGGCGGCTTCTCAGAAATGATAACCAGAATCGTTCAAGCCAATGATGTGCCGACGATGATGAAAGTATTTGATGATTTTATCAGAAAATCATACGGACAAAAGAGCCCGGATGGAAAAAGATTTATCAAGTCAGAGGCTATAACCGAAGAATTTTGCCAAACAGAAGCATACTCAAATTTATTCATAGAATTCATTACGGATACCGATAAGGCTATCGAATTCATGAATGGTATCGTCCCGGCGGAAATCAGTAAAAAAACGAATCTGGTTAACCAAAAGTCATTGATGGACGGAACCAATATCAATAATTAAGAAAATAAATGGGAGGAAGAAGAATGCTTCAAATAATTATACCTGCTGAAGAACGATGGGATGAAGAACATGAAGAATTTATTGTGTCTAAAAAAGAGCAAAAATTGATGTTGGAGCATTCTTTAGTGTCCCTTTCAAAATGGGAATCTAAATGGCAAGTGCCTTTTCTATCAAAAAAAGAAAAGACATATGAGGAAACTTTAGATTATATAAAATGCATGACAATTACACAGAATGTAAGCGATGATGTATATAATCGTTTAACGTCGAAAAATCTAACAGACATACAAAACTATATCGAATCACCTATGACCGCTACAGTTATACACGACACTCAACCGTCAAGTCGAACAGGAGAATTTTTAACAAGTGAACTTATTTATTATATAATGATAACCTTTAATGTACCAATGGAGTGTCAAAAATGGCATATCAATCGTTTGTTCACACTTATAAAAATATTCGAAATAAAAAACAGAAAACCAAGAAAAAAGAGTAAGAGTGAAATTATGAAAGAAAATGCCGTTAGAAATGCAAAACGACGAGAAAAATACAACTCAAAGGGGTGAATAAAAAATGTCAATTATAAGCTTTAGGCATAAGGGCGATTTTGCTAAGGTAGATAAATACTTTGGAAAATTAAAAAATGTGTTTAAAATAGATATTTTCAATCGATATGGTCAAAAAGGTGTTAGTGCTTTAAAATCAGCAACCCCTATTAATTCTGGTAAAACTGCGTCTTCGTGGTTTTATAAAGTAAAAAAAAACAGCGAATCGGTTGCTATCGAGTTTTATAATTCGAATGAAAATAAAGGAGTACCCATAGCTATTATATTGCAATATGGTCATGGAACTCGTAATGGAGGATATGTACAAGGGAGAGATTATATAAACCCTGCCATTCAACCAATTTTCGAACAACTGGCTTCGGAATTATGGAGGGAGGTTATCACTTCATGAGTACGTTAATTGATAGCAGAGTTGCAGAAATGAGGTTTGATAATCGTAATTTTGAGAGAAATGTTGCCACAAGTATGTCCACATTAGACAAGCTTAAAGAAAAATTAAAATTAAAAGATGTGGCAACGGGCTTGGAAAACATAACATCCGCAGCAAATAAAGTAACTTTTTCACATATTGGTAATGAAACAGATACTGTCGGTGTTAAATTTTCAGCGATGCAAGTTGCGGCTACAACAGCATTAGTAAATCTTACGAATACAGCAATACAAGCGGGAACGAGTATTGCAAATTCACTTATTAGTGCTGCCAAATCGGGATTTCAAGAGTATGAAACTCAAATCAATGCTGTTCAGACCATTTTAGCTAATACGTCGTCAAAGGGTACAACCCTTGAACAGGTAAATAATGCTTTAGATGAACTAAACCATTATGCTGATATGACTATTTACAACTTTACGGAAATGACACGTAATATAGGTACTTTTACTGCTGCCGGTGTTGATTTGGATACTTCTGTTGCCGCAATTAAAGGTATTGCTAATTTGGCTGCGGTATCAGGATCGACTTCACAGCAAGCAAGTACAGCAATGTATCAGTTGTCGCAGGCATTGGCTGCAGGAACTGTAAAATTGCAGGACTGGAATTCAGTTGTTAATGCTGGTATGGGTGGACAAGTATTTCAGGATGCTTTAAAAGAAACAGCTCGTGTACATGGAATCGCCATAGATCAAATGATAAAAGATGAAGGCTCATTTAGAGAAACCTTACAAAAAGGGTGGTTATCTTCTGAAATATTGACAGAAACCCTATCTAAGTTTACTGGCGATTTGACCGAAGAACAGCTAACATCTATGGGATATACAGCGGAACAGGCACAAGAAATAATGAAACTCGGTCAAACTGCTAATGATGCAGCAACAAAGGTAAAAACTTTTACTCAATTGATTGACACTTTAAAAGAAGCAAATCAATCAGGTTGGACGCAAACATGGGAAATATTAATTGGTGACTTTGAAGAAGCAAAATCACTTTGGACTTCAGTGTCTGATCAGTTAGGTAATATGATTCAACAATCCGCAGATGCAAGAAATAATCTTTTGCAAGGTTGGAAAGATTCCGGCGGACGTACGATGATAATTGATTCAGTAAAAAATGTCTTCGAAGGACTTGTTACAATTTTAAACTCTGTAAAAGAGGCTTTCACAGATGTGTTTCCGCCAATTACAATTGAGCAACTTGTTAAGGTGACAGAAAAGATAAAAAGTTTATCTGAAAAATTCAAAATAAGCGAAGAGCAAGCCAATAAATTAAAGTCAGTATTTAAAGGTGTCTTTTCTATACTGGGTATAGGAGTTACAATAATAAAAAATGTCGTATCAGCAATAGTACAATTGTTTAGTCATTTTACAGGATTGGGTGATAGCGTTTTAAACGTATCGAGTTCTGTAGGTGAATGGATTTCGAAGTTACATAATTCTATAAAAGAGACTAACATATTTGGGAACGCAATCAATACTGTAATCGGTTTTGTAGGAGGAGCAATTGATCGAGTCAAAGAATTTGTTTCGGTTTTAAGTGATAAAATAGATATTCACGGATTTAAAGATATCGTCGATGTTCTGAAAAATATTTGGAATATGACATCTGGGGTAAGAGCATCACTTGCAAATACTATTCAAGGTATAGGCAATGCTTTTAAAGATGCTTTTCATAATGGTGATATAAAATCTTTTTTAGACATTGTGAATGGTGGTTTATTAGCAACTGTTATTGTAAAAATAAAGAAATTTATAAGCGGTATTGCCGACTCATTTGACAATTCGACCAGTATAATAGATCATATAAAATCCATATTTGGCACTGTAAAAGATTCTTTAGAGAGTCTGCAAAAAAGTGTAAAGGCAGATACTTTGAAAAAGATTGCAATAGCCATAGGAGTGCTGGCAGCTTCCTTATTAGTATTGTCCATGATCGACCCTAAACGCTTGACATCTGCATTGGTAGCCATAACTGTTCTATTTGGAGAATTAATGGGAGCAATGGCAATATTCGAAAAAATAGCAGGTAAAAGCAAAGGTGCATTAAAATCAGTAGGTGTAATGATTGCTATGTCTACCTCGGTACTGATTTTGGCGAGCGCCTTGAAAAAAATATCGGATCTCGAATGGAACCAATTAGCGATTGGACTAACCGGTATATTAGGACTTATGGCTATAGTCGTATCAGCGGCAATTGCAATGGGCAAATATGGAAAGAAGTTAAAGAGCGGAGCTGCTCAGATGGTAATAATGGCTACTGCTCTAAAAATATTGGCATCAGTGTGTGGAGAGTTATCACAATATAGTTGGCTTGAATTGGGAAAAGGTTTATCGGGAATCAGTGGAATGCTATTAGCGTTTGCCGGATTTCAATTTCTGATGAAACAGATTAAACCGACTAAATTATTACGCTCAGCAACTTCATTAGTAATAATAGGAGCTGCATTAGAGATATTTGCAGATGTATGCAGTAAATTTGGACAGATGCAATGGCCTGATTTAGGTAAAGCAGGAGCTGCAATAGCTGGTATATTAGCCATATGCGCCGGATTTGAATTGTTATCGGGTATGTCTGGCAATATACTGGCAAGCTCAGCAGCTTTGGTGATCATGGCTACAGCATTAAATCTTATGGTACCAGTATTACAATCCTTAGGTAGTATGTCTGTTGATGAAATAGTAAAGGGGATAGTTTCAATAGCTGCTACAATGGCGATTATAGGAGTTGCAGGATACGCTTTGGAACCGGTAGCACCAGTTATATTAGCTATTAGTGGCGCGGTTGCATTGTTGGGCGTAGCATGTTTAGCAGCAGGTGCGGGGGTTATGGCATTTGCAACTGCTTTTTCGATATTGTCTGCTGCTGGGGCAGTAGGAGCAGCGGCTTTTGTAGAAGCTTTAAGTGTCACGATAACTGGTATATTAGAGCTAATACCTTCAATGGTTGGTGTCATAGCAGAAGCTATTGAAGGTATATGTAATGCTATTATACTGAGTGCACCAGCAATAGGACAAGCCTTTAAAGCACTATTGTTGGAAGCTATCAATATTTGTGTAGAATGTATACCAGCGTTAGCAGACGGTATTTTCAAAATAATAGTCGGAGTATTAGAGACCGTTAAAACATATTCACCTAAAATAGTCACTTTATTATTTGATATTTTTAAGAGCATAGCTGAAAGTGCGGTTGAAGCATTGGGTAATATTAGTGCTGAATCATTTATTACAGGTATAGCTGCTATTACAGCATTTATGTTGGCATTAAATGCTATGACGGCGTTGGCAGCAGGGGCAATGGTTGGAGTGTTGGCATTTGGAGCGGTCGTTGCAGAATTGTCACTTGTGATTGCCGCATTAGGTGCTTTATCTCAAATACCCGGATTAGAATGGCTGATATCCGAAGGTGGGGATTTTCTTCAAATAATCGGTACAGCAATTGGTCAATTTATAGGTGGAATTGCAGGAGGATTTCTTGACGGCACCACATCTGCATTACCAGAGACAGCATCTAATCTTTCTATGTTTATGACGAATTTGTCGCCGTTTATAGAAGGTGTTAAGAACATAGATGGTAGTTTGCTATCCAATATACAGACATTAACAAATACAATTTTGGCACTGACCGGTGCAGGACTGTTAGAATCGATAACTTCATGGCTAACTGGTGAATCATCTTTTGCACAGTTTGGCACTCAATTAAAAGTGTTCGGCGAAGCAATAAAAGGATATGGCGATACTGTATCGGGCATAGATACAAGTGGTATCGAAGCATCCGTCGCGGCTGGAAAAGCTCTATCTGAACTGGCAAAGACTCTTCCGAACTCAGGCGGGTTAGCTGGAATGCTAGCTGGTAATAATGATATAGGCGATTTTGGTACACAAATAATTTCGTTCGGAAATGCAATAAAGAATTATGGAGATATAGTATCTGGTATTAACACCGGAGGCATCGAAGCGTCTGTAAACGCAGGAAAAATGTTGGCAGAATTAGTCAATGATACTAGTGGTGTCGATAGTCTACAAAATTATGGAGATTCTTTGAAATCTTTCGGGGAAAATCTTATGATTTTTGTTAATGATATTAGCGGGGCAGATTTTTCAGGACTATACAATAGTTTATCCTCTCTAAATACGGCATTTGCTTCAGCCGGAACGCAAGGAATAAACGATTTTGTAAATTCACTCATTTCTGCATCGGGAAACATTTCACAAGCGGTATCGTTAATAGTTGAATCAGCAGCTTCGGCATTGCAAAGCAGAATGGGAGAATTCCAATCAAGCGGTGCTAATTTGGGGAATTCTTTGGCTACAGGAATAGTATCGTCTAGTGTGACAGTTATGTCCGCTATAAACAACATGGCATCAGCTGGCATAAATAGCGCAAATAATCAAGTGGGTGGTTATAGAGCAGCAGGTTATAACATGGCATTAGGACTAGCGTCGGGTATTAGCTCGGGTAGTTCTTCGGCTATAGCTGCCGCAGTAAGCTTGGCTACAAGTTCATTAGCTGCCGCAAAAGAAGCGTTAGGAATACATTCTCCATCTAGGGCTTTTATAGCAATCGGTAGATATATCGGTGAAGGCTTAGCAAACGGTATACGAGATAACGCATATAGAGCAGTTGATGAAACTGAAGCGTCAGCAGCAAAAGTTAAGAGTGTGGCGAAAAAGTCTTTTGATGATGTTGAAAAATGGGTAGAAGAAGCAAAGTCTTTCGACGAGTTGAGTTTGGCTGAGGAACTTGAAATATGGGATACCATGATTTCAAAATACTCTGAGGGTAGTGAAGAGAGACTGAAGGCTGAAAAGAATGCTTATGCAGTTCTTAAGGAATTAAGAGAAGAGGATTATCAGAATTCTAAGGATTGGATCGATAAAGAAAAAGATTACAATCGTATGAGTACCAAAGAGGAACTCGAGGCTTGGAAACGAGTTCAAGAGCGATACATTGAGGGTACAGACGAACGAGCAGAAATCGATAAAAAGATTTACGATCTGAAACACGAACTTATTGATGGAGATGTATATGCACTGGAAAGAGAAATTCAGGCTAATGATGACTTAATAGCATCATTGGAAGAAGGAACAGTTGCTTATTCTAATGCTGTAAAAGAAGGTATATATCTTCGTAAGTTGTTAAAAGATGCGGAATATAGTACATCTAAGAATTGGATTGAAACTGAAAAAGATTATAATCGTTTGGACACTAAAGGCGAACTTGAAGCTTGGGAACGGGTTCAGGCAAGATATGAAGACGGTAGTGAAGAACGAATAGAAATCGATAAAAAGATTTACGATCTAAAACACGAACTTATTGACGGTAATATAGATGCGTTGGAAGACGAGATAGAAGCTAACAAACGTCTGATTGCAACTTTAGAAGAGGGTTCAGTTGCATGGTCCAATGCAGTTAAAGAGGGCGAATACCTTAAGAAACTACTGGACGATGCTAATTATCAGAATTCTATGGATTGGATTCAAGACCAAGAGGATCGTGGGGAATATTCTTTAGCCGACAAATTAGCGTGGAATACTCGTATGCTGAATAAATACGGTAAGCGAAATAAGGAAACACATAAAAAGTACGAAAAAGAAATCTATGCCACGCAAAAAGAAATCTACAACGCTTATAAAGACTTTCTTGATGATTGTCAAAATGTTAAGGATGATTACGTCGAGAAAGAAAAAGAATTAAACGAAAAACTCGAACAGGACATTAAAGAACTGGAAGATAATTATTCGGATACCCTCAATTCAAGGATTCAGTCACTTTATAATGCATATGGTTTGTTTGATAAGGTGGAGCAAAAAGGAAAAACCAGTGTTTCCGAATTGACAAAAAATCTTCAAGATCAAGTTGCAGAGTTTGAGGATTGGGACTATACACTTCAACAACTATCTAAACGAGGACTAAACCAAGCTTTGATAGAAGAACTTCAGGAAATGGGACCATCAGCTATTGCTAATATTCGAGGCTTGAATTCTATGACTGATGCCCAACTTTCGCAATATGCAAATTTGTGGGCTGAAAAGCATAAAGAAGCAACAGACAGAGCAACTGATGAATTAACCGACTTACGCAAAGAAACAAATAGCCAGATTAAAGATCTTAAAACCACATATAATTCAGATTTGGATGAATTGAAGAAAGACACTGACGAAAAACTCGGTGAATTAAAAGATGCTTTCTTAAAGAATATCGGTGCTATCAAAGACGATACCGAAGAGAAATTCCAAGAAATTGTTTCTATAGCAAGCACTGTTTTAGGTTCTGCTGGTTGGGATGAACTCGGCGAATATATGGTCGACGGATTAATTGAAGGCGTAGAAAGCAAACAACCTGAATTTCTTAAAACTTTGGAGAGTCTTATTTCTGCCGGAACGGAAATAACTCAAGATACTGCCGAGATACACTCACCATCGCGAGTATTTGCCAGAATCGGTGAATATATGGTTGAGGGTTTGATAGGCGGTATTACTAATCGAAGTAATGATGCTTCTAAAGCGAGTGCTGATATGGCACGTGGTACAATTCAGTCTGTAAGCAGATTGATAAGTGATATGTCTACAATAATCGATAGCGATATGGAGATAACACCAACCATAAGTCCTATTTTGGATATGACAAATGTGCAGAATGGGCTTAATCAAATGGATAGCACACTTTCGGCAAACAGAAGTATTGCTCTAGGAATGAGTGTTGTGTCTAAAAATCAAAATGGATTAGCATATCAGTTTGGCGATGCTATATCAAAGTTGGCAGATGCGAATACACAATCAAACGGTCAGATTGTAGATGCAATAGACGGCTTGAAAAGTGATTTGTCTGACTTGGTAGATAAAGTAAGTCAATTACAAGTCGTGATGGATACGGGCGAATTGGTCGGCGCAATAAGTCCTGAAATGGACAGAAGTCTTGGCGTAGCAGCAATGATGAAAAGGAGAGGTAATATATGATTCAATCGATAACATTTTTTAAAAGTCCTGACGATATTCTAAAATCGCATGATAAGAATACAAAAGTGGACTGCAAAAATACATGGGATGATTGGCATATATTAGCCGAATCCCGTCCGGTCTTTGCTCCACCCGAACCAAAGACAAATTATATAGATGTACCGGGAGGAAACGGATCTCTGGATTTATCAGAGGCTCTTACGCGTTACCCAACGTACAATAACCGTACCGGTACATTTAAATTTAAGGTTATGAATGATTACGAGGTCGGTAACCGTATTGTTTTAGAGTCGAATGATCGTAATCGTTGGGCTCAAAGGTATTCGGAAATTATGGAGTATTTACATGGAAAATGCTTATATGCGGTTTTGGACGATGATCCAACATGGTTTTATCAAGGGCGTTTTACAGTAGATTCGTGGGAGTCAGATGATACTTGGTCTGTTATAACAATCGGGTACAATGTGAATCCGTTTAAATGGAATATATCATCATCTACTTCTGATTGGCTGTGGGATCCGTTTAACTTTGAAACAGGAGTTACTTGGGATACCATATGTACTGATATAGAAATAGATAATCAAAATGGATTTAGTGAAATGCAATTTCCACCATATACTTTGGATTCTGATTCATTGAATACTTTCTTTGGCGGTGTTCCAATTTCACCAACGATAACATTTAAACCAAAATGCCCGACTCATCATAAGTTATTAACCTATAATAACGGAATATTGAGATGCCCTGAAAGCAGTTGCGGTAAATTGGATAAAGGTATAGATATTCGATTTGTCAATTCATATTTGGATATTGACATCACAATGAATTTTAAAGGCGGAACAACATTTGCTCCTGATTTCATTTTCTATGGACAAACCAGACCGTATAAAATGTATTTTAAAGGAGTAGGTACTGTTTCAATAGATTTTAGAGTGGGGAGGTTATAATCAATGTATAGTATAATGGGTGACGGCGTTATGATTTACAGTGATGTATCTCCTACAGAGAGCCGAAAAGCAGACAGTCCAAAACTTACGTTAAAGGACAATGCCGCAGGCTCTCTGGAAATAACTCTTCCACCGGGAAACGCTGGATATGATATATTGAAACGTATGACATCTGAAATAATCGTATATCGGGACAAACAAGAATTATGGAGAGGCAGAATACTCTCTGAAAAAATGAATTTCTGGAATAACCGAACTTTAACTTGTGAGGGCGAACTGTCATATTTGAATGATACAATTCAACCTCAAGCAAAGTATCCGGAGGGAACGACTGTCGGAAGTTTTCTGACTTCTGTTTTGGACAACCATAATAAACGATATGGCGATGATGAAGAAAGATATAAGTTTTACATTGATGAAGCATATATCTATAACTACAACGAGCCATTTACAGAAGAAATTGTTACCGATTACGGAAAGACATTAGATGCTATAAACGAAAATGTTGTCAATGCTTTTGAATGTCATCTCTGTATAAAAAGAATCGGCGATAAGAAATACATAAGTTTGATAAAAGAAGAATACCAACTTAATGAGAACTCGCAAATTATAAGATTCGGAGATAATCTTTTAGATTTTACAAAGAATTGGGATTTAACAGATTTGGCAACGGTCTTAATCCCAAGAGGCGCAACCGTAGAACAGGAATCAACCGAGGATTCAGATGCGTTTGATACTTATGTAACGCTGTCTGATATTCCTAAGGGAGATGTGGTTGATAAAGAAGAAATCGGATATTATGAGCGAGATAAAGACGGAAAACTTACTCACAATGAAGATGGAAATTTGATTTACATTTATCCCGACAAAAAAGACGAAAACGGAAATTTAGTCTATAAATACAAAGTAGATAAAGACGGTTATATTATTATCGAAAGTAAGACGTTGGATAACTCGGTTGCTGTTCCTACGATACGAGTAGACACCAAAACAAATAAGAAAGATACTGTTATGGTTGAATTCCTTGATTACAGTATCGATAGCGATAATAAGGTTACATCTACAATTACCGCTAAGATCGAAACAGACGGAACATATGCGAATGTGTACTTGAAGAACGAAAATGAGGAGTTCTATTGTCTTAAAGACATATACGGACGAGTTGAAGCTGTTGCAGATTTCAGCGAGACAAAGGATTCAATCGAACTTTTAAAGAAGACACGAGATTATATAAAAGAACATCAGTTTGACCAAATGACTCTTGAAGTATCGGCAGTCGATTTGCGATATTTGTCGAATATTAACGAGCCGGTAAAAATTCTTGATCGTATAAGATGTATTTCTTATCCACACGGAATGAATACCTTGTTTACGGTAACTGAACTGAGCATAGAGCTTGATAAGCCTGACAGTGCAAAATATACTCTCGAAAAGACTCTTTTGAACACTTCAGGTACATCTTCGTTATCCGAAACCATGAGTTCGGTGTCTTCAGAGATAGAATCACCGCATTCTACAATATTAAAGAATGCACAAGCAAACGCCGATAAAATGCTGAGGGAGAATACAAACGGTTATGTGTCATTGATTACAAATAATCAAAATGGACAACATTCAGAGGCTTTAGTCGTATCTTCAGGTAAGGACTATACACGTTCGGAACACTTTTGGATATGGAACGTTAACGGTCTCGGTCATTATACGGAATATGCCAATCAGGATGCTCCTCAAGGCGATGCCGATGATAAAACCGATACCTTTTGGAACAACGGAAAACCATATAAGCTAAATCTCGGTATAACTATGGACGGTGCGATTGTCGCGAATCGTATAACCGTCGGTCATATGAGTGCCGATAGAGTTCGAACGGGTGTATTAATGTCGCAAGACGGAAATGTCGTGTGGGATTTGAATACCGGTGGAAGTATGGTTATAAAGAAAGGCTCTATAGATTTGGGAAATAGCTCATTCAGTGTTAATGACAATGGAGAATTAAGAGCTGTTAAAGGTTATATAGGTGGTTTCGTCATCGAGGCGGATAATCTGCATAATGACTGTATAACTTTGGATAAAAGCGGACTGGTACTCGTCAATGAAAAAACGAATGTCGGTAAAATCGGAACAACTCAATGGGAAAACGAACCGAGTAAAAAGATTCTGTCTATGAGCTTGGAACCCGATGGTGCTGCTATTGTTTGGGGATATAAAGAAAAATATACCGATGAAAATTACACCGCTCAATTTATCTATGCTGCTAAAGATTATGGACAATACAAAGCGGGTAATTTCTATATGCATGGCAATTTAGATTTAAGAGGTCGCGAATTGAAAAATTTTGTAATAAATCCATCCACAGCAGATGAAGGAAATAATAATACCGTAGTTAATAGTTATACCTCCGATGGAAATGTACTTTTAGTCAAACCAGGGTTCATTACAGCCGAAGGTACTATTGATTATACAAAGACCGTAAGTGTCAAAATTCAAAATGGTTTTGTAATAAATAGGTAATATTTTCTTGCATAAGATTAAAACATATGATATAATTAAATATACAGAAATTATATTAATTTAGGAGGATAAGGTTATGAAAAAGATGATATGTAAAATACTGTCAGCAGTAATGATATTATCAACTATGATGGTGCCTTCGGTGTCGGCTGACGAAGCTGTTCCAACGGCATCAACAGTGTTGGTTAACGGTGAGGATATCAAATTCGATTCTTATAATATCAATGGGAATAACTATTTCAAACTTCGTGATTTAGCATATGTTTTAAATGCAACTGAAAAACAGTTTTCTGTAGGCTACGATGAAGTTATGAATACAGTTTCATTAACCAGCAGTCAACCATATACCATTGTTGGAGGAGAATTGGACAGTGTAGACGGCGATGTTGTCGAAGCTACAGCTACTAATTCTTCAATTTTAAAAAACGGAGAAGAAGTTAATCTACAGGTATATCTTATCAATGACAGCAATTATTTCAAACTTCGAGATATAGGTAAATTATTTGATTTCGGTATAGATTGGAATGGTGAAAAAAATATTATATCCATAGATACTTCTAAAAATTACATTTCTGAAAATGAAGGTGGTAAAGTGATTGAAAATACATATTATTCTCAATATCAAGTTGACGGTAAAATTGAAATAATAGGTAGTTTAATATCCATTGAGGAATATAGAGGCGAAAACGGTAGTTGGGATAATGCCGCACTATTAGGGCGTTTTAAGGACAATGATAATCATGAATGGATGATCTACCTAAATAAAGACGAGTATGGTATAGGACATAAGAGTGATTTCGAAAAGTATATAGGCGCTAATGTAACGATATCAGGTATATATGAAGGTTATTCTAAGAAATTTGAAAAACCATTCATATCACTGTATACCATGAAAAGCGACAGTAACATCACTATAAACGGTATACGTAAAGTTGAAGAACTTCTCGCTAATGGACAGATACCAATAGAAAATGAATTCGATCCATATATGGGTGGGATGTCTATAGAATGGATGTTAAAAAGTGTTAAACATTATTTGGAATGTATAAAATCAGGATATGAAATTTTGGAATAAAGAACTTGACTTTATATCTATATTGTGGTATTATTATATAAAATAATGCTGAGGGAGAAAATAAGATATGGGTATATTTGACGAGAGATTTCCGGGTATAGATTGGCATTGTGATAGATGTGGTGCGTACTTAAATTCACAAGAGGGTTTTGACGATCACAAGTATTTATGGAAATGCACAGAATGTGGACATAAAAACAGCATATCCAGAGACGATATTTATGCATCAGATGATGAGTTTAATAAGTATAAGGACTAACAAAACACGGAGTGAAAAAGATGAGAAAAAAAGCTGAAAAAGAATTAAAGAAACGTTATGCTATTGCAGAAGAAATAATAAAAGATAAAAACAAGTTAGATGATTTTCTCGAACGGCTTGAACGTAAAATAAAAGAGGTTCCTAAAATTGGCGAAAAATTATCGCATGTAATTGTCATGGTTTCTTTAGTCAAACACTATGCTACAAAAGAGTATACTGATTTCCCTATGGCGTCTTTGATAGCAGTTGTGGCAGCTTTGGTATATTTCATATCGCCTATAGATCTTATTCCGGATGGAATACCAATAGCAGGATATGTAGATGATGCTTTGGTTGTAGCTGTTTGTTGGTCTATTGTCGAAACTGATGTTGATAGATATTTAGAATGGCGTGATAACAATAAAGAAACGGAGTCCTAACAAGGGCTCCTTCTTTTTACGCGAAATTAGCAACTCCTTTTATGGAAAGGAGTGAAGTGTTATGAATATTTACGAATTACAATTCAGATGCAATTTCTTTTGGGATGTTCTTAAAATGTATATTCAAGATATGCGAACATTTAAAGCACCGATAGGTTATAGGTGTAAACGCATTGTATCTTGGAATATTACAGAGGATAACTACCAAATAGAACAATGTCAAGGAACATTTTTAGAATTTGTAAAATGGCTGGTAACACATGAATCATTCGAAATAACCGAAAAAATTAAAAAGTAAGAAAGTTAGAGTCCTAACAAGGGCTCTTTCTTTTTTTTATGCAATTTTTCAACAACGGAGGTGATTAAAACTATATGAAACTAATGAATGTTGAAATGGAAACTATGCTCGGACAAGTACAATCAGTACTCGGGCATGTAGACAAAGTCGGCTATGTTGCCGCCAGAAATACTCGCCTATTAAACACTGCACTTACTGAATATTTTCAAATCAAGCAAGAGCTTATAACTAAGTATGGCGAGAAAGAAATAATCAACGGCGAGCCGACAGGCAGAATAGTTGTAACTCCGAAATCAAAACATTTCAAAGAATTTGAAAAGGAGTTTTCTGAAATTGCAACTATCAAGCATGAGGTTGAGTTGATGAAGCTCAATTACAACGAGGTCGTAGGCATCTTAAGCGGTGAGGAAATACTAAAGCTTGATTGGATGCTAGAAGACGAGGAGGGATAACCATGGCGAATATATCCGATTGGTTAAATAAAATAAAATCTGCTATATACGGCAGAGAAGTACGAACAGCATTGCACGACTCTATCGATGCTGTGAACCAAGAAACAGAGTCAAATACAGAGTCTTGTAAGAATTTGCGTAACGACCTTACCGCACATTCAAATACAAAAGCAACAGGCAGTGTTTTAGGGCATGTAACTTTATCTGACAGTGTAAGTGATACTTTCAATAATTCCGAATCAGTTGCCGCAACTCCGCATGCCGTAAAAATTGCATACGACAAAGCGGTTGACGCACGTTCGGCAGCAGACTCTAATAGAGCGGCACTGAACGATGAAGTATCGAACCGTATCGAGGTGGACAATAAGTTGGCTGACAGAATAAGTCAAGAAGCGAAAGAAAGACAAAGGGCTGATGAAATTATGAGCGGAGATATAAACACTCTGAAATCAAAAGCACATACTCATGACAACAAGGAAGTTCTTGACGGTATCACTTCTGACGATGTTGAAAAATGGAACGGTATTAAAAATCAAGTTACGCAGGAGCAACTCAATGAACATGCTGCTTATAATGACGAGCTGATAGCCGGTTTGATGCGAGAAATAATGATTTTACAATCCGCTCTCGGTATTATAAGTTACGATGGCGGTTTATTCGAACAGGACTATGATGGTATAGAATTAGACGGCGGAGATTTCGAAAACGAGCAGGAAAGCGAGTTCGATTGCGGAGATTTCGAGCCGTTAATTATATCAACGCAAATAAACGCTGTCTTAGATGGCGGAAAATATTAAAAAAATGGAGGAATTCAAAATGGCAAACACAATTTTAATCAAAAGAGGTCTAATTAAAAATCTTTCGAATCTCACACTTGCAGAGGGCGAATTAGCTCTAGCATTTAACGATGAAAAGACTAAAATCGCTCTTTATGCAGGTACAGGTGAGGAAAACGTACTACTAAATCCTGATGTGACGGTTCCAACAAAGGTTTCAGAGTTGACGAACGACAGTAAGTTCCAAACAGAAAGCGAAGTTGCTACTGCTGTAGCTACAGCGATTGCGGCAACCGGTCATGCGTCATTCAAGAAAATCAACAGTATTCCTACAGCTGAAACAGCAGAAGATAACGTACTATATCTTGTTATGAATGACAAGACCAAACATTATGATATTTATGCTAAAGTTGATTCGGAAGTAGTATTGCTTGATGACACAACTGTTGATTTAAGCGGTTATGCAACGGTAGAGGAACTTAATAAGAAAGTTGACAAAGTAGACGGTAAACAACTTTCAACTGAGGATTATACAACAGCGGAAAAAGAGAAGCTTGCAGGTTTGTCGAATTACACACATCCGACATCACATCCGGCAAGTATGATTACACAAGATTCAACGCATCGCTTTGTTTCAGATGCAGAAAAAACAGCATGGAACTCTAAATTGGACTCAACAAGTACAATAGATGGAGGAACATTTTAAGGAGGTTTAATCCATGGCGAACAAAATCTTATTAAGAAGAGGGTTAAAATCTAAATTGCCAACTCTTTCGGCAGGAGAACCGGCATATACCACCGATTCTCGTGAATTTTTTATGGGCACCGGAAGTGGTAATGTGAATATGGGAGGAAGTCAATGGTATACCGGTACTGCTATGAGCGGCACCAGTACATCAAGCACATATTCGTATACTTCTTGCCCATTGGTTAAAGTTGGCGATATTTATCTAAACACTTCGTACGGATATATTTATCAATGTACTACCGCCGGAAGTGGAAGCAGTGCTAAATGGGTCTATAAAGGCACAATCAGAGGTCCTCAAGGTGCACCGGGAGCAACTCCAAGTTATTTCCCGAGTAACGGATATTCAAGCATGGAGGACTTGACCATAGATGTAGTCGATTTAAAAGGTGAACACTTAGCACCGCCTACAACAATCATAATTGGTTGTGTAGATTCAAAACATCAATGGTTGGCTGATTATGTTTGTATGGCCGGACAAGATCATTCTGCTATATTTAAGAAAGCTATCGATGCATTACCATCTAGCGGTGGTAAGATTACAATTTTGGAAGGAAGTTATTCCATTAAAAATGCTATATCGTTTAGTAGTAAAAAAGTAGTGTTTGAGGGCATGGGTTCCGGGACAAGTATAAACGTCAATGAAACTTTTGTAGCATCAGGTGGTAACAACAATATAACAATAAGAGACATTGACATTGTGGCATCTAATGTCGACGGTGGCATATTCGATTTGACAAATACGGACAAGATTAATTTAGACAACTGCAGTGTGTCTATTTCAATAAAATCCGGAACTGTCACGAGTACCGACGTAACAGCAGCTGTCAATGGTAGTGGCAAGACAGATGTACATTTTAACAATTTGTCATTAACAGCCACATTTAATGCGAATGACGGCGAATGCGGTGCTGTATTTCGTTATTGTAATGTACATGGCGATATGTCTAAGATAAAAGTAACAAGAGCATCCGGATGTGATTACAATGTCAATACCTTTATGGTTTGCAAAGGTAGGGTGACAAATACTAGCTTGATGAGTGATCATTTCATATTGCATGGCACGGACCCTTTTGTTATTGATAACTGCTATGTGAAATGTTATTCCATAACACAAATTGAATATGATAACCACGGAAGTGTAATCAATTCAAGGATTTACATAACAGGAAAGAACACTATACATTGGGCATTAACTCAGATTGCAAATTGTCAAATATCTATACCTTATACAACGACAAAAATCTTATGTAAAGCAGAGATGTTTAATAACAATAAGATAGGAAATAGTGCAAGTAACATGTTTGTTTTCTCGCAATATGCAATTATAGTGGGAAATAAATCAAAATATACTATGACATCGTCTACCCCTACAGGTGCAGTTATAGCTAATAATGTAGTGCATTCCAATATGTCCAACATTCCAACGGATGAAGAATAAAAAAAGGGGGTAAAGAAAAATGGATATGAACAGATTTTATGTAGAAAATGGGAAAATAGCATTAAACACATATGAAATTGTTGTGAGACAGTATTCAGACCTTAAAAAAAATGAATACTTTGATACGCCTCGTTATGTAAACGATAAAGAGGCATACGAGTTAGAGGTTAATTATGTGCCAAAACACAGATTGCTTGATATTGTGTCAAAAACAGCATTCAATAACTCTGAATATTCTTGGATGGAAGGTATTGAATTGCGAACAGCCGATCCACAAAAAGAAATTGCGGACATAGTTTCATATGGTAGTATTGAAGCATACAAGGCAAGTCTTCCGCAGGCACAGGACGAATTTAATCTTGATATGGATTATAGAATGTCTAAAATGGAATTGGGATTGTAAAGAGGAGGAAATGATATGACTTATGGTTATTGCAAAAAAATAATCGCAAGCGGTAAATACGATAAAAATGAAATGAAAGATAAGTTGGATATTTTTCTGTTGGCTAATCGTATTACCGATGAGCAATACAAGGAATTAACACAACTGATAAACGGTGGTGAGTAATGTGGATACACCAATTACAAGAGCTGAACATGAAGAATTTCGCAGGCGAATAGAAGAAGAACATATTCGTCAAAATAGACGCTTGGAACTTTTAGAAGAAAGTATCGAGCGTCTTAACGCTCTCAATACGTCAATTGAAAAATTGGCGATAAACATGGAGAGTATGTTAAAAGAGCAGATGCGTCAGGGTAAACGTCTTGAAGTATTAGAAAATCGTGACGGAGAAATGTGGCGTAAATTGTTATCTTATGCTGCTACTACAATCGTAGGTATAATTGTAGGATACATATTTACTCATATAGGTTTTTAAGAGAAAGAAGGGTTATATATGAGGATTGGTGTAAACTGTGGTCATACGGTTAGCGGACAACCGGGATGTGGAGCTGTTGGACGTATTGATGAGAGTGTAGAAACTAGGGCTGTAGGAAAAATTCTCATTGATATGTTGAAGGCACAGGGACATACTGTGCATGACTGTACGAATGATTATGCTCCATCAACGACGTCTAATTTAAGACAAATAATAGATATGGCGAATGCGCATCCGCTAGATTTATTTGTGTCCATCCACTTCAATAGCGGTGGAGGTAGAGGAACAGAGGTATTTACATATGGAGGGGCGACCTTCGCCGAGGCTCAACAAACTTGTGATGCTATCAGCGAGTTAGGGTTTAAGAATCGTGGAATAAAAGACGGTTCAAACTTATATGTTATTAGAAGAAGTAATGCAAAGGCAATGCTAGTCGAATGCTGCTTCGTCGATACTGACGATGCAGACGAATACAAAAGTATAGGTGCTGAAAAAATGGCGGCAGCTATATGTCGAGGGATTACCGGTCAAGTTGGAAATGAGGATGATGATATGAAAAATTACGATGAAATTATAAATGAAATGGGCAAAGAAATTGCATCTTTGAAAGAGGAGGTAAAAACTCTAAAAAATCCAATGATTTATAATTTTGTGGATGAAAATATGCCTGGTTGGGCAAAAGAGGCTGTTCAATGGTGCATGGATAAAGGTATCATATCGGGTACCGGAAATGGTTTAAATCTAACAGATGCCAAGCTATGGACGTGTGTTGTGATACACAGAACAGTAAAATTGATTGCCAAAATTATAAATGTGAAGATTTGATAGGGGGCATTTTTATGAAAATGAATGACAAGATGTATGACGTATTGAAATGGATTGCTACATATCTATTACCTGCTTTGGGAACTTTATATTTTGCTTTGGCACAAATATGGAATCTTCCATATGGCGAACAAGTTGTGGGATCAATAACCGCAATAGATACATTTCTGGGAGTTGTATTAGGTTTAAGTACGAGCCAATATAATAAACAGAAAGAGTCAGATAACTAGCAGTTTGATGTTATGCGACCGTATCAGAAATAAAAAAGTATAGGTTAAACATACACTATACATACATTTTTGATCTCAAAATGGCTTGAAACCTAACTTTATATGTTTCCGTAGAGGAAGCTGCAAAGGCCGGTAAGTTCTAATTTAAAGAACGGTATTTTAAAAGACACCATTTAGCAAATGCTAAATGGTGTCTTTTTTGTACTATTCAAGTTCGATACAGTCGATTGATACAGCCGGACTAAGATAATCTGACCAATGCGGAAACAGCTTGGCTGATTGTTATGTTTGCTTTTGGATTAAAATTTTCGTCAGTGTTGTTTAAGATATTCAATGTTTTTAAACTGTACACAGAAGACACTGCCCATGATGATATTTCGCTATTGTCGGCGTATGACATATCTACCTTGACAAGCGGAAGTTCAATGTCTAAGTAGTTTGCGGCACGGCAAAGAATTGTTGCGGCTTCTTCACGCGTGAGTTTGTCGTTTGGTGAGAAGATATAATCGCCCTTACCCGATACTATTTTAGCGGAATATAATACGGTAATTTTGTCATTGCCGTTTGTGTCATCAAATGGAGCACGTTCATATTTGAATATGGGCAATTCTTTTATCGGGTTTACCCAGTTGTATACAAAATTACAGAATTGTTCACGTGTAATATCATCGTTAAAGTTGTAGTTTTCGTTGTTGATAATGCCAAGTGATACCGCTCTTGATATGTCGCTTTCAAATGCGGTGACTTCACTGTTTTGCTCAATTTGAGTTGCGTTGTTGCTTTCTTCTGTTTCATTGCTTGCAAATACAGATGTACCTGACATCATCGCCAATGCAAGAATAATTGTTATTGCTTTTTTTAACATTTTAATTCCTCCGTTCCATTTGCTTAAAATTCGGTAATTGCAAATACTTTAAATTTGATTATTTAATTTTATCATATTGGTTAGTTAATTGCAATAAATGTTTACAGATGAATTTTTAGTTAATATAAGTTAAATGAATATGCAAGAAATATTGACAACAGGGTCGATTTTTGATACTATTATTATGTATTACTATAAGTAAATTTTAGGGAAGGACAGGTGAGTTTTTATGACTCCTAAAGTAGCATTAATAATGGGAAGTGACTCTGATTTTGAAAAATTAAAGAGTTGCGTTGCAAAGCTTAAAGAATTTAAAATTGAGGTAGATGTGAATGTAATTTCTGCACACAGAACACCTGACAAAGCGGCAGAATTTGCCAAGAATGCCGAGAAAAACGGTATTGAGGTTATAATTTGTGCGGCAGGTATGGCGGCACATCTCGGTGGAGTTATAGCGGCTCACACAACAGTACCTGTTATAGGTATTCCGATTAAGTCAACACTTGAGGGTATGGACGCACTTTTGGCAACAGTCCAAATGCCTCCGGGTATCCCTGTTGCGACGGTCGGTATAGATAACGGCACGAATGCGGCGATTTTGGCTGCACAAATGCTTGCTATTAAATATGATTATTTGAAAGACGCTCTAAAAGACGCAAAGGTTAAAATGGTTGAGGGCGTCGAGAAAAAAGACGAAAAAATTAAAAAAGCAGTTGCAGAAATGTAATTTGATATTTAAGTGAAAACAATTTTAAAGGAGATAAAAATATGAGTGAAAATGCGTACAAACAAGCAGGTGTAGACGTTGAGGCGGGCTACGAATCAGTAAGACTAATCAAGGACGACGTTAAAAAGACAGCGATTGAGGGCGTACTTGGCGGAATCGGCGGCTTCGGCGGACTTTTTGAAATGCCGAAAAACTACGAAAATCCTGTACTTGTTTCGGGTACTGACGGTGTAGGTACAAAAATCAGAGTTGCTTTCCTTATGGACAAGCATGATACTATCGGTCAAGACTGCGTTGCAATGTGTGTAAACGACATTGCTTGTTCGGGTGCAAAGCCGTTGTTCTTCCTTGACTATATCGCAATCGGTAAGAATGTTCCGGAAAAGGTTGCACAAATCGTTAAAGGTGTTGCAGACGGCTGTGTTTTGTCGGGTTGCGCACTTGTAGGCGGGGAAACAGCGGAACACCCGGGAATGATGCCGGAAGATGAATATGACGTTGCAGGATTTAGCGTCGGTGTTGTTGAAAAGAGCAAAATCACTGACGGTAAAAATGCAAAAGCAGGTAACGTGCTTATCGGTATCGCGTCAAGCGGTGTTCACTCAAACGGCTATTCACTTGTCAGAAAAGTTTTCGGTCTTAATGACGATAACGCAAAGGAAACTCTTAATACATATTCAGAAGAACTTGGAAAGACAATCGGTGAAGAACTTTTGACACCGACAAGAATTTACGTTAAACCGCTTCTAAAGCTTATTGACGAAGTAGGTATTAATACCGTTTCTCATATCACAGGCGGCGGATTTATCGAAAATGTTCCGAGAATGTTGCCTGATGGTTTGAAAGCCGTTATCAAAAAGGGTTCATGGGAGGTTCTTCCTATATTTAACCTTATGCAGAAAAAGGCTGATATTCCGGAAAGAGATATGTATAACACATTCAATATGGGTATCGGTATGATAGTAGCTGTTGATGCGGATAAGGCGGAAAAGGCTGTTAAGTGCCTTGAGGACGCGGGCGAAAAAGCTTATATTATCGGTGAACTTGTTGACGGCGAAAAAGGTGTTGAAATAGTCGGTAATAATGAGGTTATCTCGTAAAAAATATGAGGCATCTCTCGGGTTTAAAAGGAACTTGAAGTATAAACATACGTCAGCGTTCCTTTTGCTCCCGATACATACCACATCTTTTTCACGAGGAGGTTTAATTTATGAAAAGAATAGGTGTTCTTATTTCGGGCGGCGGCACGAATTTACAGGCTTTGATTGATAAACAAGGTACTGATTTGAAAAGCGGTAAGATTGTGTGTGTATGCTCAAATAACAGTAAGGCGTACGGTCTTGAACGTGCAAAAAATGCAGGTATTGCGACTAAAGTAATCCGCAAAAATGCCGATTGCGGCGGTGATAACGATGAATTTAACCGACAAATTTGTGCGTATATGAAAGAAATGGACGTTGATGTGATTGTCCTTGCAGGATTTTTGGCGATTTTGGGCGGTGACTTGCTTAAAGAATACGCAAATAAAATTGTCAATATCCACCCGTCACTTATACCGTCATTTTGCGGTGACGGCTTTTACGGATTGAAAGTACATCAGGCGGCACTTAACTACGGCGTTAAAGTGACCGGCGCAACGGCACATCTCGTAAATGAAATCACAGACGGCGGTAGAATTTTATTGCAAAAAGCGGTTTATATTGAGGAAGGCGATACGCCTGAAATTTTGCAAAAACGCGTTATGGAACAGGCAGAATGGATTATTTTGCCTCAAGCCGTTGAATTGGTTTGTGCCGATATGGTGTGATGAATAGCCGTAAAAATAATAGGTTGGAATTTTATGATTATTCACAAAACGGTGCGTATTTTGTGACTATATGCGCGAAAGACAAACAAAAAATATTTTGGAATAATCAACAATGTTCCGTAGGGGCGGTCAGCGGCCGCCCGCAAGACAAATTAAATCATTTAGGTTTGATTGTTAAAATCGGTATTGAAAAAATTCCATTGTATTATCAAAATATAACGGTTGACAAATACGTCATTATGCCGAATCATGTGCATTTGATAATACGCATAGATAACAATGATATTAACGGGCGGCCAATGACCGCCCCTACTCTCTCGCAAATAGTCAATCAATTTAAAGGGTATTGTTCAAAACAAATTGGACACCCTGTATGGCAAAAGTCATTTCACGACCATATAATCCGAAATCAAGCGGATTACAATCGCATATGGGAGTATGTAGACACAAACGCAATAAAGTGGGAATCGGACTGCTATTACAACTAAAAAGGAGAAGTATAATGAAAAAAATTGATATATATGAAGAACTAAAAAGCAACGACTATCCGGGTCGTGGTATTGTAATCGGAAAAAGTGCTGACGGTAAAAGTGCCGTTATGGCATATTTTATAATGGGCAGAAGTGTAAACAGCCGTAACCGTGTATTTATTGAGGACGGCGACGGTATTCGTACACAAGCGTTTGACCCGTCAAAGCTTGAAGACCCGCATCTTATCATATATGCACCTGTTCGCGTGCTTGGTGACAAGACTATCGTCACAAACGGCGACCAAACAGATACAATTTACGAACATATGGAAAACGGTCAGACATTTGAACAGTCATTAAGAACTCGTGAATTTGAGGACGATGACCCTAACTTTACACCGAGAATATCGGGTATTATTGAACCTAACAAGGGCGGATTTGATTATTCAATGTCAATTCTAAAGAGTGCTGACGGCAATCCGCAGTCTTGTCAAAGATATACTTTTTCGTATAACAATCCGCTTGACGGCGAGGGACACTTTATCCATACATATATGGGTGACGGCAGTCCGCTTCCGTCATTTGAGGGTGAGCCTAAAAAGGTTGCAATTCCAAACGATATTAATGAATTCACAGACGTTCTTTGGAATTCACTTAATGCGGATAATAAAGTTTCGTTGTTCGTAAGATTTATCGACATTGCAACAGGCGAAACAAAGACAAAGATTGTAAACAAAAACAAATAATATTTACATAAATAAAAAACGAAAGGACGATAAAATAATGAATGAAATGCAATTAAAGTACGGCTGTAACCCTAATCAAAAGCCGTCAAGAGTGTTTATGGAGAATGGAGATTTACCGTTTGAAGTAATTTGCGGAAGACCTGGTTATATTAACCTTTTGGACGCGCTTAACGGCTGGCAGCTTGTAAAGGAATTGAAGAAAGCAACAGGACTTCCTGCCGCAACTTCTTTTAAACACGTTTCTCCTGCCGGTGCGGCTGTTGGACTTCCGTTGTCTGACACATTGAAGAAGATTTATTTCGTTGATGACGTTGAACTTACTCCGCTTGCCAACGCATATGCACGCGCAAGAGGTGCTGACAGAATGTCGTCATTCGGTGATTTTATCGCTCTTTCGGACGTGTGTGATAAGGCTACCGCACTTCTTATAAAGAAAGAAGTTTCAGACGGTGTTATTGCTCCGGGTTATACAGACGAGGCACTTGAAATTTTAAAAGCAAAGAAAAAAGGCAATTACAACATCATAAAGATTGATGAAAATTATAAACCTGCCGAAATCGAAAGAAAGCAAGTTTTCGGTGTCACATTTGAGCAAGGCAGAAATGAACTGGATATTAATGACGAATTGCTTGGAAATATAGTAACGAATAACAAGGAACTTTCAGACGAGGCAAAGAGAGATCTAAAGATTGCACTTATAACATTGAAATACACACAGTCAAACAGTGTTTGCTACGTTAAGGACGGTCAGGCAATCGGTATCGGTGCAGGTCAGCAGTCGAGAATACATTGTACACGTCTTGCAGGCAATAAGGCTGATATATGGTGGCTGAGACAAGCACCGAAAGTGCTTGGTTTGCAGTTTGTTGACGGAATTAAGAGAGCCGACAGAGATAATGCGATTGATGTGTATATTTCAGATGAATATATGGATGTGCTTGCAGACGGCGTATGGGAAAAGACATTTAAAGTAAAGCCGGAAGTGTTCACAAAGGAAGAACAAAGAGCATGGCTTGATAAGAATACGGATGTTGCACTTGGTTCAGACGCATTCTTCCCGTTCGGTGACAATATTGAAAGAGCCAAAAAGAGCGGTGTTACAGTAATTGCACAACCCGGCGGTTCAATTCGTGACGATAATGTTATTGAAACGTGCAACAAGTACAATATGTGTATGAGTTTCACAGGTATAAGATTGTTCCATCATTAATCCCAAAGACGCATAATCAGTTCCATATGCACTTCAAAGCAATGGGGCGGTACACGCGTACAGCACCCATTGCATTTTGACACATCTGAAACTAATTCTGCGACTTTTACTGATTGGTATATTTTGTATTCAACGGCTCGTGGCGGTACCTACGTACGGCACCGCTCACCGTTTCAAACGAACTGCACACAATTCTGCGATTTTAATTGGTGAGTATTTTAATTAAAGGGAGAACGAATTATGAAAATATTAGTAGTAGGCGGCGGCGGACGTGAGCATGCTATTGTTTGGAAAATAGCGCAGTCGCCAAAGGTAGATAAAATTTATTGTGCACCGGGTAACGGCGGTATTGCGGAACTTGCGGAGTGCGTTGACATTGCCGCAACGGATATTGAAAATATGGTTAAGTTTGCAAAGGACAATGCGATTGATCTTGTTATGGTTGCACCTGACGATCCGCTTGTACTTGGTATGGTTGACGCAATGGAAAAAGAGGGTATTCGTGCATTCGGACCTCGTGCAAATGCCGCTATAATAGAGGGAAGTAAGGCTTTTTCAAAGGAACTTATGAAGAAGTACAATATTCCTACCGCAAATTATGAAGTGTTCACAGACAGTACGTCTGCGATTGATTATATCAAAGCGCAAAACACGTTTCCGACAGTTATAAAAGCCGACGGACTTGCACTTGGCAAGGGTGTTATTATAGCAAAAAACCTTGAGGAGGCTGAGCAAGCCGTTCACGAAATGATTGACGACGGAAAGTTCGGAAAGAGCGGAAGTCGTGTAGTAATCGAAGAATTTTTGACAGGCCCTGAAGTCAGTGTACTTGCATTTACCGACGGTAAGACTGTTAAACCTATGGTATCGGCACAAGACCATAAGAGAGCATATGATAATGATGAAGGTCTTAACACAGGCGGTATGGGTACATTCTCACCGAGCCGTTTGTATGATGACGCAAAAGCGGAAGAATGTATGAAAAATATTTTCGTTCCGACTATTAAGGCTATGAGCAGTGAAGGCAGACCTTTCAAGGGCGTACTTTATTTCGGTCTTATGATGACTGCGAACGGTGTTAAGGTTATTGAATATAACTGCCGTTTCGGTGACCCTGAAACACAAGTTGTTTTGCCGAGATTAAAAACTGATCTTGTTGAAATTATGGAGGCTGTTATTGATGAACGCCTTGATGAAATCAACATTGAATGGGAAGATAATGCGGCGGTATGCGTTGTTATGGCATCGGGCGGTTACCCTGTAAGCTATAAAAAAGGCTATGAAATCAGCGGTCTTGATAACGTAGGCGATTTGACTGTGTTCCACGCAGGAACAGCAGTAAAGGATGGTAAAATCGTTACTAACGGAGGACGTGTTCTTGGTGTTACGGCTATCGGCAAAGACCTTGACGAGGCTATTAAGAATGCTTATGCAGGTGTTGCAAAAATTTCTTGGACAGATGAATTCCATAGAAGTGATATAGGTATAAAGAAATATTAATTTAAAAGTTGTTCGACATTTAGTCGAACAACTTTTTTTCTTGACTAATGATTTTAGGAATGTTAAAATTATCGTATGACGAAAGATTTCTTTGTTGGAGGATTGAAGATGAAAAGACAAGATTATATATCGTGGGACGAATATTTTATGGGGATTGCGTTACTGTCGGCACAGAGGAGCAAGGACTCGCATACACAGGTAGGTGCGTGTATTGTAAATCATGAAAATAAAATATTATCGCTTGGGTATAACGGTATGCCGACGGGGTGTTGCGATGACGATATGCCTTGGGAAAGAAACGGCGAAAACCCTGTAAATACGAAATATATGTACGTTTGCCATGCCGAACTTAATGCGATTTTAAACAGAAGTTCGGGCTCGCTTGAGGGGGCTAAGCTGTATGTAACGCTGTTCCCTTGCAACGAATGTGCAAAGGCGATTATTCAAAGTGGTATCAAGGAAGTTGTGTATATGTCCGACAAATATGCCGATGAGGCTAACACTATTGCGTCAAAGAAAATGTTTGATATGGTAGGTATTAAATACAGAATATATGAAAAAACGAGCAGAAAATTAACGATAGAATTATAAGAACGGCGTGACCGTTCTTTTTTTATAAAATATTTTGAAAAAAGTCAAAAAAACTCTGTTTTTTTAATTGGTTTTATTGTATAATAAGAGTATATTAGGTATTTTATGCGAAAAAATTAAGAAACGGAGATGAAGTCATGGCGGTGAACAGAGTTTCAATAACCATTAATTCACGTCAATATACAGTTGTTGCTGAGGAAAGCAGAGAGTATATCGAAAGATTGGGCGAACATATAAATGAAAAGGTTAAAAACGTTTTGAATGGCGGTCAAAATGTTCTTGGGGAACGTCCTATTGTTTTGGCGGCGCTTAATATTTGTGACGAATATTTCAAAGCACTTGAATCGGACGATTCGGTAAAGGTTGAAATAGAAAAATTAAATTCAAAAATCGATAATTTAAAAAAAGAGAACGACTCGATAAAAAGAGAACTTGACGACGCAAAAAGCGGACAGGTTACGATTGATGAAACAGAATTGAATGCCGAATTAACATCAACAAAAAAAGACCTTGAAACAGCAAATAAAAACAATAAAACTCTTGAAGAAACTATTAAAAGTTTAAAAGAAAAACTAAAAGCATACGAAGAAAATACAGTTGTATCAGACGGCAAGAAGAAGGTTAAATGAGTATGGAACTTTTAGCACCTGCCGGCAGCAGACAGGCACTTACGGCGGCGGTACAATCGGGAGCGGATGCGGTATATCTCGGCGGTCCGCAGTTCGGTGCACGTTACAGTGCCGAAAACTTTACAATCGAAGAAATGAAAACGTGGGTGGATTACTGCCATTTATACGGTGTTGACGTTCACGTTACGGTAAATACGCTTGTTAAGGAAAAGGAAATTGAAAGCCTTAAAGAATATTTGAAGCAACTTAATAAAATCGGCGTTGACGCACTTATTGTTCAGGATATGGGCGCTGTGGAGATTATCAAAAAGACTGTTCCGGATATGACTTTGCACGCAAGCACGCAGATGACCGTTACAAGTCTTGAGGGTGTAAAATATCTTGAGAATATGGGATTTTCAAGAGTGGTTTTGGCGCGTGAACTGTCGGAAAAAGAGATAGAGCATATTTGCAAAAATGCAAAAGCGGAAATTGAAGTTTTTGTTCACGGTGCAATTTGTATGTGTTATTCCGGGCAGTGCCTTATGTCGAGTATTTTAGGCGGTAGGAGCGGTAACAGAGGGCGTTGTGCTCAGCCGTGTCGATTGCCGTACGATTTGCTTGAAAACGGTAAAACGGTTAAAAGCGGATATGTTTTAAGTCCTAAAGATATGGCACTTGTAAATGACTTGGGGACACTAAAACGTATAGGTGTAACATCACTGAAAATCGAAGGACGCTTGAAAAGAGCGGAATATGTATCCGCTGTTGTGGGCGTGTACCGAAAGTATCTTGACAAGGGCGGAAACGTGTCAAAAAAAGATATGCAGGAACTGCTTGACGCATTTTCAAGAACAGGTTTTACAGACGGATATTTTAAAGGCAATCTCGGTAAAAATATGATGAGTCACGATACTCCGAGTAACAGTGCGGAAAATAAATTTACCGATGAGGCGAAAAAACGTGCCGCAGAGGACGCAAATATCCGTAAAATCAACACAGGTATTATGGGGACACTAAATATTGATGCTCCGCTTGAACTTACAATGTACGATAATGACGGACATTACGCATATGCACAAGGGACACTAAAATCCGAAAAAGCACTCCATAAACCTATGGACGAAAAAAGACTTCGCGACCAGCTTTCAAAACTCGGAAGTACACCGTTTGAATGTGACGATATAAATATTACGATAGACGACGGAATTACAATTCCGATTAAGGAAATAAACAGCGTAAGACGTGAATGTTGCGAAAGCCTTATAAATCAAAGGCAAATGCGTGAAAAAGGCAGAGAACTTGACTTTGAAATTGAGCATATCAACCGTAAAAAAACGGATATAATACTCACTTGTGAAGTCAGTGATGAAGAACAGTTCAAAGCTGCCGTTAAAAATAATATAAAAAGAATATATGTCCCAAATGATTTAATAGGGACACTGAAAGATGTGCCTGACGATGTTGAAATAATATCAAAATCGGCGGATATATTTTGTGAAGAAAACATAAAGACGGACGGTGTACTTGTTTCGTCACCGGCGGCAATTTACAAGTATAAAGATAAAGAGATATACGGCGATTTCAGATTGAATGTTTTTAATTCGCAAACGGCACAGCATTACGGCGATTTGAAAACGGTTACATTATCTCCTGAACTTAATTTACATGAAATTGCCGATTTATGTGAAAATACAAACGCTAATCTTGAAGTTATAGGCTACGGACATATTCCGCTTATGATGATGAAAAACTGCCCGATAAAGGCTATGGGAAAATGCCAAAATGGCAAAATGATATACAAGCTGAAAGACAGAAAAAGAGAAGAATTTCCGATTGTTTGTTCAAAAGGCTGTATAGCGAAACTTTTAAATTCGAAGCCTATATTTATGGCGGATAAAATCGCGGATTTAAAAAAACTTAAAATAAACAGTATCAGATTGATATTTACTGTTGAAAAATTCGCTCAATGTGATAAAATAATAGATATGTATAAGAGAGCTTTAAACGGCGAAAAAAATGTGCAGAGTATGACGGAAAACACATACACAAGAGGACATTTTTATCGCGGTGTGCTTTAAGAAAGGTTATAATGCAATGATAGATTTTATACTTGCGTCGGGTTCACCGAGAAGAAAAGAACTTTTGGAGCTTATGGGACTTGAATTTAAGGTGATTGTTTCGCAAGCGGACGAAGATTCCGTTTCAAAAGATTTGAAACCCGAGCTTTACGTGCAGGAGCTTGCACTTTTAAAGGCGAGTGCAACCGCAAAAGAGGTTTTACGCAATAAAAATGCGGTTATAATTTCGGCAGACACAATCGTAACGCTTGACGGACAAATACTCGGTAAGCCGAAAGACGAAGATGACGCATTTAATATGCTTTCAAAACTTTCGGGACGTGAACATGAAGTATATACGGGATATTGCGTTATGCGAATAAGCGACGGAAAAGCCGTTTGCGGAAAAGTTAGGACAAAAGTAAAGTTTAAGGATTTGAGCGATAATAAAATTCGCGGATATATAAATTCGGGCGAGCCTATGGATAAGGCAGGTGCATACGGAATACAGGGACTCGGTTCACTTTTGATTGAAAAGATTGACGGCGATTATTTTAACGTTGTCGGTCTGCCGATAAGTGCGCTTGCGGACACGCTTGAGGACGAAATGGATATAAAGATATTATAAAAGGAGAACAACGAAAATGGGGATATTTTCAAAAGATATAGGAATTGACCTTGGTACAGCAAACACACTTGTGTATGTAAAGGGCAAGGGAATAGTAGTAAGAGAGCCGTCTGTTGTGGCGATTGACAAGTACGAGGGTAAGGTGCTTGCGGTCGGTAATGCGGCAAATGAGATGATAGGCAGAACGCCTGAAAACATTGTTGCGGTACGTCCGATGAAAGACGGTGTTATTGCGGATTTTGACATAACTCAAGCTATGATAAGAGCGTTTATAAAAGAGGCTGACGTGAGCAACGTATTTAAGCCGAGAGTTGTTGTTTGCATACCGTCGGGCATAACGGAAGTTGAAAGACGTGCAGTTGAAGAGGCGGTTATTCAAGCAGGCGCAAAGGCAGTTGCACTTATCGAAGAACCTATGGCGGCTGCTATGGGTGCCGGACTTCCTGTGAATGATGCAACAGGTAATATGGTTGTCGACATCGGCGGCGGTACAACCGAAGTTGCGGTTATTTCGCTGGGCGGTATCGTTTCGTCAAGATCAATCAGAATTGCGGGAAATGCTTTGGACAGTGCTATTATCAATTATTTGAAGAAAGAAAATCAAATCAATATAGGTGACAAAATGGCTGAAGATATTAAGGTAGCCATTGCGTCTGCATATGAAGATGACGAAGAAGGCGTTTACGAAGTAAGAGGTCGTGACGTTGCGACAGGCTTGCCGAAAACGGCACAAATCAAGGAAAGCGAAATCAGAGCCGCTATAAGCGAGAATGTGGACGAAATGATTGAAGCTATAAAGCTGACATTGGAAAACACACCTCCGGAACTTGCGGCAGACGTTATGGAACGCGGAATAGTGCTTACAGGCGGCGGTGCGTTGATTAAAGGACTTGACAAACTTATCACCGAAACCACAAAAATTCCTACACACGTTGCCGAATATCCGCTTGACTGTGTTGCAATAGGAACAGGTAAGGCTCTTGATAATATAAAAGAACTTATCGAATCATCAAAATAATTTTGGATTGTATAACGGAAGGTTAGAAAATATGTCATCATTTTTTAAAAGAAAAGGCGTGATTGCGGCGGCGATTATAACCGCCGTAGTGCTTGTATGTGCCGCTATTGCTCATTTCGGCGGTACAAATCCCGTATCCAAAGTGCTTAGAACTGTATTTTCACCGTTTCAGAACGGTTTTTCGTATATAGTGAACAAGGTTACGGATACGACTGATTTTATTCGTGAAATGAACGGCTACAAGGAAGAAAACGCAAGACTTGTGGGCGAAATTAATGAGCTGAAAAAACAAAATAAAGATGTTGCAAATTACAGAGAAGAAAACGAACGTTTAAAAGAAACGCTTGAACTTCAAAACAGTCTTGAAAATTATTCAACCGTTGCCGCGTCTGTTATTGCGTATTCGTCAAATAACTGGTACGACACAATACAGATAAGCAAAGGCTCACTTGCTGGTGTAGCTGTCGGAAACGCGGTTATAACACCTGACGGAGTGGTAGGAAAAGTTGTTGAAACAGGTCCTACATGGTCGATTGTTTCGACAATATTGAATCCCGATAACGCAATGGGCGTAAAGGTTTCAAGAACAAGCGATGTTGCGGTTGTTGAAGGCGACAGTGAATTGTACAGCCAAAACTACTGTAAAATGACGTTTATTGACAAAGGCTCAAACCTTATAATAGGCGATATTCTTGAAACGTCAGGTTCAGGCGGAATTTATCCGGCAGGACTTTCTGTCGGTGTAATTCGTGAGATAAATTCGGACGCTATGGGTAATTTGAATTATGCAACAGTAGAGCCGCTTGTTGATTTCAACAAGCTTTATGAAGTGCTTGTTATAAACGGAACATATTGATTGGAGAGAAAAAGTGAGAAATTTTAAGATTTTTCTGTGGATTTTTGTGATTTTTCTTGTTCAGACGGTAGTGCTTTCACCTATCCATATATTCGGTGCGGTACCGTCTGCGGTATTGGCGTTTGTGATGTGTGTGGCAATTCTTGAAAATGAATTTCGCACTGCTGTTATAATAAGCGGAATATGTGCCGTTGTTATGGGCGCAATCGGAGGAAGAAATTTTACGGAGATTACGTTGTTTTATGCGTACAGTTCGATAATCGTATTCGCGGCAAGAAAACGTCCGAGATATGTCGGTAATTTTCCGAAAACGATTGTATGGACCTTTATTATGTCGGCAATACTTGAAATATTGTTGTTCGTCATAAGAGAAATGACGCTTGATGTGTCGGTAATTTTCAGTGATGCATTGCCGACGGCGGTATTTAATACGGTTATTGCAGTTATATTATATCCGATACTAAAAAAGACATTGTATAAAGAAGAAAAGAAGAAAAAGCTTTTGATAGCTTAAGGAGAATGTATATAAATGCCAAACAGTAAAGCGAGATTTATTATATTAAAAATAGTCATAGCTGTTATGTTTGCGGCGGTGATATGGAAGCTTTTTGATTTACAGGTATTAAAGGGCGAACAGTATTATGAAATCGCTAATGACAGAATGACTACCAATATAGTCGAAAAAGCACCGCGAGGTGAAATTCTTGACAGATACGGAACAACTCTTGTATCCAACAAAGTCGGTTATTCTGTTGTTATGCAGAAAACCGATGTTAAAGACGAAGAATTTAACGATATTATAAAAAAACTTGTGGATATATTTTATTCGACTCAATGTGAATATTATGACGATTTACCAATTTCGTTCGCACCGTATCAGTTTAAGTTTGAGGACGAAAACGAGGACGGCTCCGTGGAGGACGAACGTGAAGCGTGGTTTAAGAATAATTCACATCTTGGCAAGGGTATAGAAGAAAATATGTCTGCCGACCAAATAATGCAGGCATACAAGGAGATATATAAAGTCAGCGACGTTTACAGCGAGGACGAGCAAAGGCGTATCGTGGGTATCCGATACGCTGCGGAGGCAAGCGGTTTGTCACAGACAACATTGTTTACAGTTGCGGACGATATATCCGTCGATGCGGTAACGCAGATAAAGGAACGTCAGGACGAATTTAAAGGCATAGCTGTTATAAACGACTATATCCGTCAATATGACGCTCCCGGACTTGCAACGCATATTTTAGGTCGTACAGGTAAAATCAATGCCGAAGAATACGAGGCAAACAAAGATTTGGGGTACGGCTATAATGACATTATCGGTAAACAGGGCATTGAAAAGTGGGGCGAACAGTATTTAAGAGGTATTGACGGCACTACAGGTACAACCAAGGAAGTAAACGGTAAAGAGATTACCGTTATGAACGATGCAGAGCCTGTTCCGGGCGATTATATCGTGCTTACATTGGATTCGGATTTGCAGAAAGTGGCGGAAAAATCGCTTGAAGATACAATACAAAATATTCGTGCGTCAAGCGGTGTGAAAGCAAAGGACGGTGCAGACTGTGACGCAGGTTCTGTTGCTGTCATTGATGTAAAGACAGGCGATTTGCTTGCAGGTGCGTCGTATCCGACATACGATATGTCGAAGTTTAATGAGGATTATGAAACTTTGATTAATAATGACGCAAAGCCTATGTGGAACAGACTTGTAAGCGGACTTTACAGTCCTGGTTCGACATTTAAACCTTTGACGGCGATTGCGGCACTTGAAACGGGTAATTTGAATGTAAATGAAATTATCGAGGACGAGGGTATTTATAAATTTTATGCCGACTATCAGCCGACTTGCTGGATTTGGGGCGAATATAAATTGACTCACGGTAAGCAAAACGTCAGTGCGGCACTTGAAAATTCGTGTAACTATTTCTTCTATGAAGTCGGCAGACGTATGGGAATAAATAAACTTGATGAGTATGCAAAGAAGTTCGGCCTTGGTGAAAAAACGGGTATCGAGCTTGACGAAGAAGTGGCAGGTCATATGGCAAGCCCCGAATATAAAAAAGAGGTAGTTGCAAGTGCTACCGATCGGGAATGGTTTGGCGGTGACACTCTTCAAGCGGCAATCGGTCAGTCATATAGTTTGTTTACACCTATTCAGCTTGCAAACTATGCCGCAACAATCGCAAACGGCGGTGCAAGATATAAAGTAAATCTTATAAAAAGCGTTCGTTCATCGGTTGACGGCGGTGTTGTAAAAGAATTTAATCCGGAAGTTGTCGAAAAAGTCGATATGGACGATGAAGTTATCAATGCCGTAAAACAAGGTATGAAACGAGTTGTTGACGAAGGTAGTGCGAGTGAAATTTTCGCGAATTACGGTATAGCGGTCGGCGGTAAAACAGGTACGGCACAGGTCGGAAACGGTTCAAATAACGCTGTGTTTATTGCTTTTGCACCGTTTGATGATCCGCAAATCGCGGTATCGGTTGTGCTTGAACACGGTGTTCGTGGTACAAATGCCGCGCAGGTAGCAAAAGATATTTTTGATAAATATTTCAATCTTGACAGTGCAGACACAACCGCAGAGCCTACAACCGCAACAGATGTGCAAGGCGGATTATTGAGATAGTTTATAATATGGGGAGGTTTGATTGAATTGGAAAAAGAGCTTATAAAGCTGAAAGGTACGGCTGACGGGGTGAAGATATATCTTGACAGTGAATGTGAATTTTCTAAGTTGATGAACTCTCTGTATGAAAAAATAAGACAGTTCAGAAAGTTTTTCGGCGGCGGACGTTGTAATATATACGTTGTCGGCAGGGAACTTTCAACGAGTGATAAAATGCGTCTTGACGCGGTTATTACGGCTATGTTGCCGGAATGTGAGATAAATTACGGTGAAAGAAAAGTGATAAAAGCTGAAGATTCGTTTGAAGAAACTCTTGAACTGCCTAAGGAACTTCTTCAGGAAAACACTGAAGAAATACATAATGAGAGTGAAGAAGTCCGCGAAATCGCTGAGGAAGAAACGGAGCTTGAGGAGATAAAGGAAGTCGTAACGACTAATTTTAAAAGCAGTCGTGCGAGGTTTTACGAAGGCGTTGTTAAAGCAGGCAAAACAGTTTTTGCGGACGGACACCTTACCCTTTTCGGTGACGTTGAAGAGGGTGGAATGATAACGGCGGTCGGTAACGTTATCGTTATCGGAAGTATAAAAGGCAGCGTTGAGGCAGGGTGTATGGGTAATGACAATGCCTATATATTTGCGCTTGACTTTAAGCCGACAGACGTAAGAATTTCAAAAACTCACTGCAATTTTGATGAATTTGATACGCCGAATACCGAAAATCCTAAAAAGGCATATTTAATAAATAATCAAATTTGTGTAGATGATTTTTTGGTAAAAATATAGACAAAGAGAAAAAAATGTGATATAATTACGCAGAAAAGAGTTTTGGGTAATTTTACTGCGCATAAATTCATATTGAAAGGATAAGGAAAATGGGAAAAATCATCATAGTTGCATCCGGAAAAGGCGGTACGGGAAAGACAACTGTAACCGCAAATATAGGTGCGGCATTGGCTATGAGGGGTAATCTTGTTGCACTTGTCGATATGGATATGGGTTGTCGAAACTTGGATATTACACTCGGGCTTGAAAGCAGTATCGTTTACGATATATTTGATGTAATCGAAGAAAACTGTGACTTAGACGAGGCTTTGATTAAGGATACAAGATATGAAAACTTGTATTTTATACCCGCTCCGCAAACACGTGACACTTCGTCTGTCGAAGATGAGGCGGTAAAGGGGATATGGGAAAAACTTTCTTCAAGGTTTGATTATTGCCTTGTAGACGCTCCGGCAGGAATTGACGGCGGTTTTTTATATGCGGCTATGGGTGCGGACAGTGCCATATTGGTCACAATGCCCGAAGTTACGGCACTTCGTGACGGTGACAGAGCAATATCCGTGCTTGAAGATATGGGTATAGATGATGTCAGGGTTGTCATTAATCGCGTAAGATCGGATATGATTGACAAGGGAATAATGATGAATATGGACGATTGTGTAGATATGTTGGGTGTACCTGTGCTTGGAATTGTTCCCGATGACGAGGAACTTATGGTTGCCGCTCTTAAAGGCACTTTGGCGGTTTCGGCTGAAAATTCAAGGGCAGGACAAGCATTTTTAAATATTGCCGCAAGACTTATGGGCGAAGAAGTGCCTATTATGGAATTTGATGAAAAGGAAAGCTTTTTTGATAAGGTTAAAAAGCTTTTCGGAAAATAGAGTGAATGAGGAGGTATTTTTGTGAACATCGCTTTAATAGCACATGATAAGAAAAAAGAATTAATGGTACAGTTTTGTATTGCTTACTCGGGTATTCTGTCAAAACATTCTCTGTATGCAACCGGCACAACAGGTAAGATGATTATTGAAAATACCGGTCTTAATGTATATAGATTTTTGTCAGGACCGCAGGGCGGCGATCAGCAAATCGGTGCGAGAATTGCATATAATGAAATTGACTTGGTGCTTTTCTTCCGTGATCCGCTTAATGCCGAAGGGTATGAGCCTGACGTATTTTCGCTTCTGAGACTTTGCGATATGCACAATATTCCGATTGCAACGAACTGTGCAACGGCAGAAGTGCTTATTCACGGTCTTGAACGCGGTGACCTTGATTGGCGTGATATTGTCAATCCAAAAAACTAAAAAAGCTGATATTGAAAAAAGGTGATTTTTTGCAAATCACCTTTTTTTTATCAAAAATACACCGTTTAAAAGTTACATCAAAGTAACGTATTTTTGATATGTGAAAATAATACTCTGCTTTTGACTTTATGTCAAGTCTTTTTTTTACTTTAAAGGGAGTAAACTGTCTATAAAACGAAAAAAGATATAATTTAATGGAGTGTGCCGTATTTTAGCGAAATATATATGCAATAAAATGGCACTATGCCTATAAAAATTACTGTTTTACGGTTGAAATATTACTCGGAATATTGTATAATGATAGAATAGGCAGAGGTTTACAACATTTAGAAACCTAAGAGAGGAATTAAAGAATGAATAATAAAGTTTCCGTCGTAAAATGTGACAGATATTCCGAAGTGCAAAATGCCGTAGAAAATGCGGTGTCTTTAATCGGTGGGATTGGGAAGTTTGTGAAAAAGGGTGATAATGTTGTTATAAAGCCCAACCTTGTTTCCAAGAAAAAGCCTGAGGAGGCGGTTACGACAAATCCCGAATTTCTTCACGCGGTTATAGTGATGGTCGAAAAAGCCGGCGGAAACGTGACGATTGCCGAAAGTCCCGGCGGTCCGTATAATACTGCGGCTTTAAAGGGTGTTTATTCAGTCTGCGGAGTGGATAAGGCTATCGAGGGAACAAACGCAAAATTGAATTTTGATACAAGTTTTACGGAAGTGCATTTCCCTGAGGGAAAGACCGTAAAGAAAATTCCGATAATAAATCCGATTTTGAATGCAGATGTTATAATTTCATTGCCGAAACTGAAAACTCACGCAATGACGAGTTATACAGGTGCCGTTAAAAATCTTTTCGGCACAATTCCCGGAACATATAAAGCGGAACTGCATTTCAGATTGAATGAGAGAAAGTCATTCTGTTCAATGCTTGTGGATTTGCACGAATGTGTAAAACCGACATTGTCTATTATGGACGCTGTTTGGGGTATGGAGGGCAACGGCCCGACGGCAGGTCAGAACAGACATATAGGACTTGTTATGGCATCAGAAAATGCACACGCACTTGATTTGGCGTCATGCTATTTGATTGATTACGCGCCGAATGAAGTTGATACGGTGCGTGAGGCGATTGAACGCGGACTTGTGTGTGACAGTGCGGAAAAAATTGATATAGCGGGCGAAGATATTAAACCGCTTGTTATAAAGGATTATTTAAAGCCCGAAAGTCATTTTAATTTGATTAAATTGATTTCACTTCCGGACGCACTTAATGCACGACTTATAAACGCACTTGCGTCAAAGCCTGCAATGGATTACGATATATGCGTAGGTTGCGGAGAATGTGCGAGATGTTGTCCGCCGAAAGCGATTGATATGTCATCGGGTAAACCTGTTATTGACACGAAGAGATGTATAAAATGTTTTTGCTGTCAAGAACTTTGCCCCAAAAAAGCGGTAAAGATAAAACGACCGCTGTTAAACAGATTTATGATTAAATTTCTAAAGTAAAGGATATGATTTTTTGTTTAATGTAGTTCTTGTTGAACCGAGAATACCGCAGAATACAGGCAACATTGCCCGTACTTGTGCGGCAACAGGGTGTAGACTTCATATTGTACGTCCGACGGCTTTTCAGATTACCGATAAAAATTTGAAAAGAGCGGGGTTGGATTATTGGCATTTGCTGAATGTATGCTATTACGATAATTTGGCGGACTTTTTTGAAAAAACAGAGGGTGCAAGATATTTTTATGCAACAACAAAAGCACCTCATACATATGTTGAGGCTGAATTTAAGGATAACGATTATATATTGTTCGGTCGTGAGGATGCAGGACTTCCCGAAGAACTTTTGTACGAACATGAAGAACGTTGTATAAGAATACCTATGATAGAAGAGGCGAGAAGTCTTAATCTTTCAAATTCCGTTGCGATTGTTGTATACGAGGCACTTCGTCAGCAAGGGTTTGATAATTTAAAGGATTTAGGACAGCTGACTCAATTCCATTGGTAATTAGACTTGATTAAATTGCCCATAGCACCATTTTTTGCTCAGGGCGGTACACCGTACAGCACCGTGAGCTGCAAAACGGCACTGTGAACAATTTTCTCTGCGTCTAAAGCTTTTAATCAAGATAATAAAAAACAATTTTAAATTTTATTTATACCGAATTTATATGAGAGGAGCAAATATGGCAGATATAAAAATAATAGTGGATTCCGGTTCGGACATTCCGCAGGATATAGCCGACAAATATAATATAGGCGTTATATCATTTTTAAGTATTTTCGGCACTGAACAATATGTTCAGAGAACTGAAATAACAAATGAGCAATTTTTTGATAAACTTGAGGAGTACGATGGTATTCCGACTACTTCACAGACACCGTTCGGTGATATGCTTGACTACTTTAAACAGCAGTGCGAGGAGCATGAGAGCGTAATATATTTTGCACTTTCATCAGCCGCAAGCGGTCAGTACCAAACAGCAAATCTTGTTAAGAGTGAGATTGAAGAAGAAAATCCGAATGCGGATTTTCACATTGTCGATTCGCAGAAGTTTTCTCTGTACATTGCACAAACCGCCGTTCATGCGGCGCAAATGGCTAAGGACGGCAAAAGCGTTGACGAGATTATAACGGAATGTGAAAAGTACATAAAAACATGGAGATGTTACCTTTTGGTTGATACGTTAAAATATCTTGAAAAGGGTGGCAGACTTTCAAAAGCAGCCGCATTTGTCGGCACAATGCTTGACATCAAGCCAATACTTACAATAGAACACGGACTTGTTGAAAGTTTAGACAAGCTGAGAGGTAAGAAAAAGCTGCTTGATAAATTGATTGCAAAAATTCAAGATGATTCTGATTTTGACGCGGAAAATCCTAAGTTCTTAATCGTTCAGTCGAACGAGGATAAGGGACAGGAGGTTTGTGAAAAACTTCGCGATGAATACGGCGAAGATTGTATAGAAATGTATGGTGAATTCGGTCCGCTTATCGGTACTCACGTCGGACGTGGGGCAATAGCAATATTGGTGAAAATCGTGACTGAATAAACTTTAAACATAAAGATAAAATGAAAGGAAGATAAAAAATGAAGTATGTAGTAATACTTGGCGACGGTATGGCAGATTATCCCGTTGACGCATTTGACGGTAAAACAATTTTAGAGGTGGCTGATAAGCCTACAATCGACTATATGGCACAGCATGGCGAGATGGGTATGGTTAAGACTGTTCAAGACGGTATGAAACCGGGCAGTGACGTAGCCAATCTATCTGTTATGGGTTATGATACAAAGAAATGTTACAGCGGTCGTTCACCGCTTGAGGCGGCGTCAATCGGCGTTCCGCTAAAGGACAATGACGTTACATTCAGATGTAACCTTGTAACTCTTTCTGACGAAGAAAATTACGAGGATAAGACAATGCTTGATTACAGTGCAGGCGAAATCACAACAGAAGAGGCTGCCGAGCTTATCAAGGCTGTTGCAAAAGAGCTTGATACTGATATGATTAAGTTCTATCCGGGTATCAGCTACCGTCATCTTACAGTTTGGGAGGGCGGTTCGACTAATGTTGAATTAACACCTCCTCACGACATTTCAGACAAGAAGATAACAGACCATCTTCCAAAGGGTGACGGTGCGGATACACTTCTTGAAATGATGAAAAAAAGTGAAAAGATTTTAAGAGAACATCCTGTAAACAAAAAGCGTGTTGCAGAGGGCAAAAATCCTGCAACATCAATATGGGTATGGGGCGAGGGTACAAAACCTCAGCTTGATAACTTTGAAGAAAAGTTCGGTCTAAAGGGCAGTGTTATCTCCGCTGTTGACCTTATCAAAGGTATTGCAAAATGTGCCGGAATGAATTCGATTGACGTTGAAGGTGCGACAGGTAACTGTGACACAAACTGGGAAGGTAAGGCACAAGCCGCACTTGACGCAATTTTAAACGGCAGTGACTTCGTTTATGTTCACATGGAAGCTCCTGACGAAATGGGACACCAAGGTGCACCTGAAAAGAAGAAATTTGCGGTTGAAACGATAGATAAAAAGGTTGTCAAGTTCCTAAAGGACGAGCTTGAAAAGAGAGGCATTGATTACAGAATGATGATTCTTCCTGACCATCCGACTCCGATTAAGCTAAAGACGCACGTTTCGGACCCTGTTCCGTACATCATCTATGACAGCACCAACGAAACGGATAAAAATGCTAATCTTACATATACTGAAGAAAACGGTAAAAAGACAGGTATTTATATCGAAGAAGGATATACTTTGATGAATAGATTTCTTGGAAAATAATGATACATTCTCGTGATTTACGAAGGGAATGATTTTATGAAACTGAAAAAAAATTGGGTAAAAATTGTACTGTTTGTATTGGGTGTTGTGATATTGGCTGTGGCGGCATATATATGTCTGCCTAAAATATTGCAGCTGTTAGGTTTTCTTGTTAAGTTGTTTTTGCCGTTTTTGCTCGGCTATCTGTTCTCAATGGCGGTAAATCCGCTTGCGGATACATTGCAGAAACGGCTGAAAATACCGCGAGGACTGTCGGCGGTGCTTGTAATAGTACTGATAGTCGGAATTTTTGGTGGTGTTCTCACATTTGCAATATGGAAAATTGTTGATGAAGGACGAATGTTATATACGCAGTTTCCGACTATTTACGAAAACATTCAAAACAGTACAAAGGCACTGGGCGAAAAATGGTCTGTTGTATATATGAATTTGCCAAGCAACATTCAACAGGCGATTACTTCGGCAGGTGAGACGGTTTCAAGCAAAGCCGCTGAATTTATCAATATGAAGTCAACGCCTATGGTTGATTATGCGGGCAATTTTGCAAAGGCTTTGCCGAGCGTGTTTATAGGTATAGTCGTTTTTATTTTGTCATCGTATTTTATGGTTTCGGAAAACAAAACAGTTATGTCGACTGTGCAGGGCGTGTTCAGTCCTAAATTTGTGGACAGGCTGAATCTTATAAAGACGGAATTAAAAAAGTATCTCGGCGGTTATATTAAAGCGCAGGGAATACTTATGTGTATCGCGTTTGCGATTATGTTTATCGGACTGAGTATACTTGATATTGAGTATGCACTTCTTATTGCGTTAGGTATTGCGTTCTTGGACGCATTGCCATTCTTCGGCAGCGGTCTTGTTTTGTGGCCGTGGTCGCTTATTTCGTTTTTGAACGGCAATATTAAACTCGGAGTTGGTCTGATTGTTATATATGCCGCAGTTGCGCTTATGCGACATTTTACCGAACCGAAACTTGTAAGCTCAAGAATAGGTATGAATCCGATATTGACGCTTATGTCTATGTATATCGGTTACAGAACGCTTAGTATCGGCGGTATGATTTTAGGCCCGATAATACTTATGCTGATAATCAGTTTTTATAAAGCTGGTGTGTTTGACGCACCGATAAGACTTTTAAAGAGAATAGGCAGATTTATAAAAGAACAGTGCCTATTGTTCAAAGATTTTGTTATTAATTTAATGGGGAGTGACTGGAATGAGTAAAGAAAAGTTTTATATTACTACTGCCATTGCGTACACTTCAAAGAAACCTCATATAGGTAATACATATGAGATAGTTCTTACGGACGCAATAGCACGTTTTAACAGATTTATAGGTAAGGATGTATTTTTCCTTACAGGTACTGACGAACACGGTCAGAAGATACAGGAAATCGCTGAAAATGAGGGTATAACACCGAAACAGCACGTTGATAAGATTGCGAGACAAATTAAGGATATTGCCGATATGCTTAATATCAGCTATGATAAATTTATCCGTACAACCGACGATTATCACGTTAAGGCTGTTCAGCAGATTTTTAAAAAGCTTTATGATCAAGGTGATATTTATAAGAGTGAATATGAAGGTTGGTACTGTACACCTTGTGAATCATTCTGGACTGAAACACAGCTTGTAGACGGTAAGTGTCCTGATTGCGGCAGAGAAGTTAAAAAGGCTAAGGAAGAGGCCTATTTCTTCAAGATGAGCAAGTATCAGAACAAGCTTATGGAATACATCGAGTCACACCCTGAATTTATTCAACCTGAATCACGTAAGAATGAGATGGTTAATAACTTCCTAAAGCCGGGATTGCAGGATTTGTGCGTGTCAAGAACGAGCTTTACATGGGGTATTCCTGTTGAGTTTGACCCTGGACATATCGTGTATGTGTGGATTGACGCACTTTCAAACTATATTACGGCACTTGGCTATACACCGGAAGAAAAGGGCGAATTGTATAATAAGTATTGGCCTGCAGATGTGCATATTATCGGTAAGGACATTCTTCGTTTTCATACAATTTATTGGCCGATTATGCTTATGGCATTGGGCGAACCGCTTCCGAAACAGGTGTTCGGACATCCTTGGATGCTTGTCGGTGATGAAAAGATGAGTAAGTCAAGAGGTAACGTAATTTATGCGGAGGACCTTGTAAAGCATTTCGGTGTTGACGCGGTAAGATATTATTCACTTCACGAAATGCCTTTCGCACAAGACGGTACAATCACTTATGAAGTGTTTATCAGCCGATTTAACAGTGACCTTGCAAATACACTTGGCAATCTTGTAAACAGAACTGTTGCAATGATTAATAAATATTTTGACGGTGAAATTCAGAGCGGTGACGTACACGGTGATTTTGATGATGATTTGAAATCTGTTGCAACAGGTGCGATTGATAAGATTATTAAGAAGATGAATACACTTCACGTTGCGGATAGTATGGACGAAATTTGGAAAGTTGTTGACAGAGCGAATAAGTATATTGACGAAACAACTCCATGGGTGCTTGCAAAGAATGAAGACGATAAGCCGAGATTGGGTACAGTGCTTTATAATCTTGTTGAAACAATCAGAATTATTGCGGCATTGTTAAGCTCGTATATGCCTGAAACATCAAAGAAAATCGCCGAACAAATCGGTGCAGATGATTTGAGCTTTGAAAGTACAAAGACATTCGGTGAAACAAAGGCGGGTACAAAAGTAGGCGAGGCTGTTCCGCTGTTCCAAAGAATTGACGCAGAAAAGAAACTTGCCGAACTTGAAGAAGAATTCGGTCAGCCGGAAGAAGAAAAGATTGAAATTGCACCGTATAAAGATTATATCGAGTTTGAAGAATTTGAAAAACTTGATATTCGTGTCGGTAAGGTACTTGAATGCGAAAAAGTGCCAAAGTCATCAAAACTTCTTAGATTTACTTTGCAAGTCGGAAGTGAAACAAGACAAATTCTTTCCGGTATAGCAAAGTTCCATAAGCCTGAAGAATTAATCGGTAAAAATGTGTTGTTTGTTGCAAACTTGAAACCGAGAAAGATGATGGGACTTGAATCTTGCGGTATGATTTTGTCAGCCGAATTTGAAGATAAGCTTACTGTTTTGACTACTCTTAATGATATTCAAAGCGGTGCTGAAATCGTATAATTGATAAGGTAAAAGCCGTCAAAGTATTACATTGACGGCTTTTTTGTGTGAAACGACATCACGTTTGGCGTGCTTCGTAGTGGCGACCATTGGTCGCCCTTAAATGTGCCACCCCTCAGTCGACTGCGTCGCCAGCTCCCCTCGATGGGAGCCTTATGAGCCGTGACGAAGTGACGGAGTGGTGGCAAAAATGCAACAAAAAAGACTTCACTTTCGTGAAGTCTTTTTAAATACGTCAAATTAGTTATTGATAAGCTTATCGTCTTCGCTGTTCCAGCTATAAAGCTTACGGATTTCTTCACCGACTTGTTCAAGTTGGTGTTCTCCTGCAATCTTTCTCATAGCCTTGAAGTGAACTTGACGACCTGCAGGTGACATATCAAGTAGGAATTCCTTAGCGAATGAACCGTCTTGAATATCAGAAAGAACTTTCTTCATAGCCTTCTTTGTTTCAGCAGTAACAATCTTAGGACCTGTTACATAGTCACCGTATTCAGCAGTATTAGAAATTGAGTATCTCATACCCTTGAAACCGCTTTGGTAAATAAGGTCAACGATAAGTTTCATTTCGTGGATACACTCAAAGTAAGCGTTTCTTGGGTCATAACCTGCTTCAACAAGTGTTTCAAAACCTGCTTGCATAAGAGCTGTAACACCGCCGCAAAGAACTGCCTGTTCACCGAATAGGTCTGTTTCTGTTTCTGTTCTGAATGTTGTTTCAAGAACACCGGCTCTTGCACCGCCGATACCCAAAGCGTAAGCAAGTGCTAAATCCTGTGCCTTACCTGTTGCGTCTTGTTCAACAGCGATTAGACAAGGAACACCCTTACCTTCAAGATATTCTGAACGTACTGTGTGACCAGGGCCTTTAGGAGCGATCATTGTAACGTCAACGTCTGCAGGAGGAACGATTGTTCCGAAGTGAATGTTGAAACCGTGAGCGAACATAAGCATATTGCCCGGTTCAAGATTTGGTTCGATTTCGTTCTTGTACAAGTCAGCTTGCTTTTCATCGTTGATAAGAATCATGATGATGTCAGCCTTCTTTGCAGCCTCTGCTGATGTATATACTTTCAAGCCTTGCTTTTCAGCCTTGCTCCATGACTTACTACCTTCATAAAGACCGATGATTACATCGCAGCCTGAGTCCTTTAGGTTTAGTGCGTGAGCGTGACCTTGTGAACCGTAGCCGATAATTGCGATAGTCTTGCCCTTTAGTAGTCCAAGATTACAATCGCTTTCATAAAATACTTTTGCTTCATGGTCTAATGTTTTTGCCATTTTGATTACCTCTTTCTTAAATATGTATTATAAATAATAATTATTTATCAAGTTTTAATGTGTTTGCTCCGCGTTCAAGAGCAGTCATACCGGTACGGGCGATTTCTTCAATTCCGTACGGCTCTACAAGGTCGATAAATGCGTTAAGCTTTGTATTATGACCTGTCAATTCGATAGTCAAAGTGTTAGGTGAAATATCAACTATCTTTGCTCTGAATACGTTCGTAATTTCGATAACTTCACTTCTTGTCTTAGGTGTAACCTTAACTTTTACAAGTGAAAGTCCTCTCTTTACGATTTCGCTGTCACGAAGTGTCTTAATTTTGATAACTTCCATAATCTTTGAAAGCTGTTTTGACACTTGTTCGACAATTTGTGCGTCGCCGTTCACTTCAATAGTGATACGAGACACTTGTGGGTCTTGAGTAGTACCCACTGAAAGTGAATGAATGTTAAATCCACGTCTTGAAAACAAGCCTACAACTCTTGAAAGTACACCCGGATTGTTTTCGACAAGGACTGATAATGTATATCTTTCCATATTACTTATCCTCCTTTTTCGGAAGAGTAGCCTCATTAAGAGCATCACCGGTAGGTTCAAAAGGATTTACGTTTACGATAAGAAGATATGAACCGTCATGTGCCATCATCTTATCTATCGCCTCTGAAACCTCACTGTTTTCGTTAGCTACGCCACTCTCAAAGCCGTATGCCTTTGCAAGCATTGCAAAATCAGGTTTTCCTTCTATTTCAACAGCCTGATAATTTGATTTATAAAGAAGATACTGATGTTCGTGTACCATACCAAGACGGTGGTTTTGGAACAATACCATTTTAACGGGAATATCCCATTGAGCCATAGTACCCATTTCCGGTAAATCCATTTGGAAACTGCCGTCACCCATTACCGCGATAACAGGCTTTGAGCCGTTTGCGGCAACAGACGCACCGATTGCGGCAGGAAGTCCGTAACCCATTGTACCAAATCCGCCTGAAGTCAAAAGTGAACGTGGTGTTTTAAAGTTGAAGTTATTGGCACACCAAATCTGGTTTTGACCGACTTCGGTTGAAAGGTATACATCTGAATTTGTCTTTTCCGAAAGTACGTTTAAGAAATACTTCGGATTTACAAATCCGTTATCCTCACATACCGGTTTATGTGTAAATCTTTGACGTAGTTCGTCAGCTTCGTCAATCCACTCTTTGCTTGTCTTGTAACCTGAAATTTGCGATGTAAGCTGTTCAAGAACATCTTTAATATCACCGACAACAGGAATATAAGGCTGAGTGTTTTTGCCGATTTCGGCAGGGTCAAGGTCGATATGTATAAGCTTGTTGCCTTCCTCAAGTCCTTTGACATTTGCAACAGTTCTGTCACCAAGTCTTGAACCCATTACGATTACAAGGTCTGCACGATTGAAAAGAAGATTAGCTCTCTTAACACCGTGTGAACCGATCATACCGTAGTATCTCGGATTGTCCGACGGAAGAATACCTATACCCATCATTGTTGAAACAACAGGAATATCTGTTTCTTTTACAAATTTTCTGAATTCATTTGTAGCATCGGATATAACGACACCGCCACCGGCAAGTATAACCGGCTTTTTAGCACCTTTGATTGCCTCGGCAACCTTCTTAACCTGTGATTCGTTAGCTTTGCCCATCAACTTGTAGCCACGGATATTAACGTCCTCATCTTCGTCCGGATAATCAAATTCCTTTTTTAGAAGATCCATAGGGAAGTCGATAAGTACAGGACCCGGACGGCCTGTGTTTGCAATATGAAATGCCTCATTTACAACACGCGGAATGTCAAGTCCGTCTTTTATAAGGTAGCTGTGCTTTGTAAAAGGCAACGTAGCACCTGTAATGTCAACTTCCTGGAAAGCGTCTTTACCGATTAGCTTTGTAGCAACCTGACCTGTAAGTGCAACCATCGGAATAGAATCCATATATGCGGTTGCGATACCTGTTATAAGGTTTGTAGCACCCGGACCTGAAGTTGCGGTACAGACACCTGCCTGTTTCGTAACTCTTGCGTAGCCGGAAGCCATATGAGCCGCACCCTGCTCATTACGAGTAAGGATATGCTTTATGGAAGAAAAGGACAGCTTATCTATAATAGGACAGTTAGCCGCACCCGGATAACCGAATACAACCTTAACGCCGTTCTTTTCAAGTGTTTTAACAACCATTTCAGCACCGGTCATTCTCAAAAAAATTCCCCCTTTGAAATTTAATGTAATAAATATTGGCACACCGATTTTCTGTGCCGAAAAAACCACCATATTTGATTTGTCTTGTGGAAAATCGAATTTTCTAAAAGCTAATGCTTTTTTGAAAAGATGGTGCTGTTTTGTCCGTCATTTTATGGCGGAATATGTACAAATATATTATCGTACTACTTTTATTTTATCAGCGAATAAGCTAATTGTCAACTGTTTTTATACAGAATTGTTACTGTTAGATACTTATATTTATGTTAAAACAAATTTTTTGTATATTATTGAATTTTGAGATTAAAATATTCATTATCAGTCGAATTTTATCAAAAAAATCACTCATAATTTTTATATTATGAGTGATAAAAAATTTAAAATTTTATGTTTTCTTCTGCCGATAAAATATCTTTTAAATATTCTTTTGTGTTTCTGCCGACCATAATTTCAAACTTGCCTTTTTCAACGATATATTCCAAATCTCTCGTCACGATTGCAAGGTCTTTTATGTTTAATTTTAGGTTTACCGTTACTGTTTCGCCTGCTTTTATAAATACCTTTTCAAACCCTTTTAATTGTTTTGTCGGTGTGAGGACGGAGCTTATGACGTCGTTGACGAACATAAGTACGGTTTCTTTGCCGTCCATATTGCCTTTGTTTGTAACATCAACCGATACGGTTATTTCTTCCTCATTTTTTATTGTGTTTTGGGATAAGCGTAGGTTTGAGTATTCAAATTCGGAGTAGGAAAGTCCGTCACCGAATTCGTATACATAGCCTTTTTCCAAATCAACATACTGACCGCCGTGCCAACCCTCATATTGATTGTAGTAGCAAGGTGTTTGGGCACTGTGACGCGGGAAAGAAATTGTCAATTTACCGCTCGGATTAAATTTACCGCCAATCATTTCCGCAACCGCCAAACCGGCAAAGTCACCGCCGTTAAAGTCCTCGATAATTGCATTGCAGTTTTCTTTTAGGTACGATATGCAAAGCGGTTTGCAGTTTACAAGTACGGCTATTACGGGCTTTTTCGTGTCAATCAGACGTTTGACAAGTTCTGTTTGATAACCCGATAATTCAAGGTCGGCTCTGTCGCGATACTCGCCGTTTTGAGCAAGACAGTCGCCGATTACGCATACAACCACGTCAGCCATTTCGGCAATTTTTACTTCGTCATCAATATAATTTTCTTCACCTAAAATGTCACAGCCTTTGCTGTATAAAATATTCTCTTTTCCGAATACTTCCTCCATACCTCGACGTATCGTGTAATAGTCGCCCATAGGTGTAACGTTTTCTTTCGGAACAGGGTGTGAAAAATATGTCCAGTCGCCGTAAATCGCTCTTATGTCGTCCGCATTAGGACCTATAACAGCGATGGTTTTGTTTCCTTTTAGTGGCAGTGTACCGTCATTTTTAAGTAAAACCGCACTTTCCTGTGCAAGTTTGTGGTTAAGTTTTTTGTGTTCATTGCAGTTTATGACGCTTCTGTCAACTGTCTTTTTACCGTCAAAAAGACCTATTCTGAATTTTGCTCTAAGTATTCTTCTTACCGCGTCATCAATATATTTTATGTCGATTTCATTGTTTTCTATAAGTTCCAAAACGCAATCGTAAAATTCGTGTGTATTCATACTCATATCATTGCCTGCCTCAATCGACAGCTTGGACGCGTCTTTTAAATTTTCGGCTATGAATTGCCTGGTGACAAGATTTAAAACATTTTCGTAATCGCTCACAACAAATCCGTCAAAACAGATTTCGTCTTTAAGAATTTCTCTTACCATACGCGGATTGGCGTTAAGCGGAACGGAGTCAACAGTGCCGTAAGCGGTCATAACCGAGCCACAACCGATTTTTGCGGCTTTTTCAAACGGCGGTAGGAATACTTCTCTGATTTTTCTTTCACTGACTTCACTGTCGTACGCGTCACGTCCGCCTGTTGCCTCACCGTATGCAATGTAATGCTTTGCACACGCAATAATCAAATTATCTTCTTCGTATCCCTCAATTATGGCTTTGCCGAGTTCGCCTATAACATAACTGTCCTCACCGAATGTTTCGTTTACGCGTCCCCATCTTAAATCCCTTGCGATACATAAAACGGGGGAGAATGTCCAGTCAAGACCGTCTGCCGCAACTTCTTTGGCAGTAGCCTTGCCCATATCGTGTATTAACTTGCGATTGAAACTTGACGACATTGCAAGCTGTGACGGAAACACTGTTGCACCGTTTAAAAGACAGTGACCGTGAATTGCGTCAATGCCGAATATCGGCGGTATGCCGAGCCGTGTCTTTTCTGCACGTTCTTTTATATCGTCTGCCTCATCACCCAAAACGTGCAGGAATGAGCCGATACCGAGATTTTTGTACTTTTCGTAATCTTCTTTGCTCAACGTGTTGTCGCTGACTTGCAACATTTGACCGACCTTTTCTTCGTTTGTCATTTTAGAGAGTAAATCGTCAATTCTTTCTTCGATATTCAAGGATTTGTCTTTATATTTTTCCATAATTTCACCGCCGTTTCTGTTAGATATTTTTAGTATAAACACTAAAGTTATGTTTGTCAATGTTTACTTTTTTCGAGTGATGTGGTATAATAAATTTTACTTGATTTGAAAGGATTGATAAAATGATAGCATCATTAAAAAGAGCGATTGTACATATACTTGACGCAAATTCGGGTGTGAGTGTGTACTCGGAAGAAGAACTTGATGTTACAGACGCAAGTATAAACAGTTTTATTACAAAGCATATAGAAAAAGTTTTTGAGGATGCAAGTATGCGAAATGCCGAATTTTCGGAAAACAGCGGTTTTAAATATCATTTGGCAGAGTATATAAAGGACGAAAATTATTTTATTACAATGTCGAAATTTATTGCACAACGCGTTTATGAGGGGGTTACTCAATCGGATAAGCCTGATTCGTCCGACCTTATAGTTTGCGATTGTATGATTAATGAACGTCCGTTGCTTGCGGTTTTAAAGTGTGAAAATAAAATAGGGTATACACACCAAGTTTTGCAGGACGACGGTAAAGTGAAAAATCAGATTATAAACCATTATGCGATTTTGCCGACTACTTCACAAAAAATTGCGGAATGTGCGTTTATATTTGAAGATGATTTTTCAATTAAATATCTCGGTAAAAAACGCAAAATCGACGGTGAAACAACCGACCTTATCGCAGATGTATTGCTTGAATGTATTTATGATATTTCTTCAAGAGAATCGGTAAATGCAGTATGTAAAATTGCGAAAAAGGTTACGGAAGAAAACGGTGGTGATACAATCGAAACACTTTCAAAAATGAAAGAATACATCACCGAAAATATTGAGGAGGGCGAAACGGAATTTATTGATACTGAACAGGTTGCCGATAAAATTTTTGACGGTAAACCGGGTATGAAAAGTGAGTTTATCGACAAAATCGAGAAAGCAAACGTACCTCAAAAGGTTGAAGTGAACAGCTATGTTACAAAGAAATTGGCGTCAAACGTGAAAATTGTAACGGATATCGGTGTTGAAGTTATTTTTCCGGCTGAATATTATCAAAATAATGAGTATATCGAATTTATAAATAACGATGACGGAACTATTTCAATTCAGATTAATAATATCGGAGAAGTAATTAATAAGTAAATACCTTACTTCGTAGGGGCGATCATTGGTCGCCCGAGTGGTTTGTTAGTGGGGACGGCCCCACGACATCTCAAATGTGAACATTCGTAGGGGCGATCATTGGTCGCCCGAATGGTTTGTTAGTATGGGACGGCATCCACAACATCTCAAATGTGAACATTCGTAGGGGAGATCATTGGTCGCCTGAGTGGTTTGTTAGTGGGGACGGCACCCACGACATCCCGCAAAAGCCACCACTCTGACACTTCGTGCCACCTCTCCTCAAGGAGAGGTAAAAAAAGGCTCCCCTTGAGGGGAGCTGTCAACGAAGTTGACTGAGGGGTGGCACAATACAGGAAATTAAAAAAGGGCGACCGATGATCGCCCCTACACACTGTATTCACAGCGGACGAACCGTAGCCGTCCGTTATTTTTATATACAAAAATCAAGTGAATTGATTGCAATACTTTCGTTTACCAAATCTTCAAGAGTAATGCTGTCAACATATTTATTGATAACATCATAAAGCCCTTTCCAAAGCTTTATTGTCGGACACACAGAAACTCTCGGACAAGTATTTTCTTCATCTTCAAGACACGATACAGGTGAAAGTGTTCCCTCCGTTGTACGCAAAATATCTCCGATTGTGTATTCTGACGGTGCTTTTGTGAGTCGGTAACCGCCTTGGGCACCGCGCACACTCTTTAAGTATCCCACACGGGTAAGGATACTCACAATTTGTTCAAGATATTTTATTGATATATTTTGACGTTCTGCAACATCACGCATAGAAACGTTTTTATCCATACCGTGAATTGCAACGTCAAGCATAAGCCTTACGGCGTATCTGCCTTTAGTTGAAATTTTCAATGTTATTCCTCCTTAACCAAATCTTTAATTATTTCTCCGGCTATAATCAATCCCGCAACTGACGGTACAAACGCAATACTTCCCGGAACAGGTCTTTCGCCGTTCGGTGCCGGAATTTTGATAGCCTCTTCTTTTGAATAAACTACCTTTAATTTTTTTATACCTCTTGCCTTAAGCTCGCGGCGCATAACACGCGCCAAAGGGCATACGGACGTTTTGTAAATGTCCGAAACTTCAAAAAGTGTCGGATCAAGCTTGTTTCCCGCACCCATAGAACTGATAATTTTTACTCCGGCTTTTTCGGCACGAAGTATTATTTCAATTTTACCTTTTACGGTGTCTATTGCGTCAACAACGTAATCATATTTTGAAAAATCAAACATATCTGCCGTATCGGGCAAGAAGAATGTTTCAAACGCGTTTATTTTTACATTTGGATTTATATCCAATGCACGATTTTTTATAACTTCGACTTTAGGTTGTCCGACAGTACTGTGAAGTGCGATTATCTGTCTGTTTATGTTTGAAAGCGAAACGGTGTCTTTGTCTATAACGTCTATTTCGCCTACACCGCTCCTAACGAGCGCCTCGACAACAAAACCGCCTACACCGCCTACACCGAAAACCGCAACGTGTGCATTTTTCAGCTTCTGTATGGCATCTTTTCCTAAAAGAAGTTCCGTTCGTTCAAATTGATTTTCCATACCGTAATTCTATACTCCTATTTTCCTATTTGTTCACTATGAATTGATTATAACATTCTTTTTGCTTTTTGTCAATTCAAATCTGTCATTATTGCAAAAAAATAAAGCAGATAAATCGACATTTGATTTATCTGCTTAGATTAATTTGTCTCCGTACTCTCAATTTTTATTAATTTCCGAAAAATTCATTTGCGTAAGTTACCGAAGAAAGTGCGTCTTTGCAGTATTTGTCCGCGCCTATCATATCGGCATATTCCTGTGTAAGCACCGCACCTCCGACCCATACTTTTGTATCAAGTCCTGCCGCACGAATTGCTTTGATTGTATCTTCCATACTTACTACTGTTGTAGTCATAAGTGCGGAAAGTCCGCATATGTGAATGTCGTTTTCTTTTAATGTTTCGACAATAAGTTCAGGCGGTACGTCCTTGCCTAAATCATAAACATCATAACCATAGTTCTCCAAAAGTACCTTTACGATGTTTTTGCCGATGTCGTGAATATCGCCTTTAACCGTTGCAACCAAGATTTTACCTTTGCTTTCCTGTGTTTCGCCGCTTTGGTCAATGTGAGCCTTGATTGCGTCAAATGAATTTTTGACGGTTTCCGCACTCATCATAAGCTGAGGTAGGAACATTGTACCTTTTTCAAACTCACGACCGACAACGTTAAGCGCTTCAACAAGTATGTTGTTGATAATGTCCATCGGATCGGTAGTTTCAAGCTGACGAACTGTTTCGTCAAACGACTGGTCTTTAAGACCTTTTATGATTATATCGAAAAGCGGATTGACATTTTCAGCTTTTTCTTCCGCCTGATTTTCTTTTGTTACGGTTGTCTGTGACTTTGTACCCGCATATTTGCTTACATATTCCTGACAATCCGCGTCATAGCACGAAAGTGCCATAAATGCACGATAGGTGTTAATCATTGAATCGGCACATGGGTTGATAATACAGGCGTCAAGACCGTTGTTAAGTGCCAATGCGAAGAATGTTCCGTTGACTATTTCTCGGCGCGGAAGTCCGAATGATATGTTAGATACGCCAAGCGTTGTACAAATACCAAGTCGGTCCTTTATCATTTTCAATGCTTTGATTGTTTCGGCAGACTCTTTTTGCTGTGCCGAAATTGTAAGAGTAAGTGCGTCCATTACAAGGTTTTTCGGCTTTATGCCGTATTCTGACGCTCTGTCACGGATTTTTTTCGCAATTTCAAATCTTTGTTCGGCAGTAGGAGGGATACCTTCCTCGTCAAGACAAAGTCCAACAAGTACACCGCCGTATTTTTGAACTATCGGCATAATTGCTTTTATGCTTTCTTCCTTGCCGTTTACGGAGTTTACCATAGGTTTACCGTTGTAAATACGCAATGCACGTTCGGTTGTTACAGGGTCGGAACTGTCTATCTGTAAAGGAAGATTTACTGCGGCACTGATTGCCTTAACCGCTTTTTCCATTGTCGAACATTCGTCAATTTCCGGCAGTCCGACGTTTACGTCAAGTATGTGTGCACCTGCGTCACGTTGTGCAAATGCCTCGTTTAGAATATAGTCTATGTCGCCGTTTCTAAGTGCTTCTTTAAACTTTTTCTTACCTGTCGGATTGATACGTTCGCCAACAATTACAGGACCTTTTCCGAGTACAACCGTTTTTGAATATGACGCAACGACAGTGATGTTTTTTTCTTCGACTATCGGTTTGTAGTTTTTGCATTTTTCAACAAGACTTCTTATATGGTCAGGTGTTGTACCGCAACAACCGCCGAGAACAGACGCACCAAGCTTTGCCATATGTTCACATTCGTCTGCAAATTGTTCCGGTAATACATTGTAAACTGTTTTGCCGTTTTCGATTTGCGGCAAACCTGCGTTTGGCTGTGCCATTATAGGAATTGAAGAAATTTCGGCAAGGTCAGTCATCATTTCACCAATTTGAGCAGGACCAAGACCGCAGTTTATACCGACACAATCAACACCAAGTCCTTCCATAATCGCCGACATAACCTTGACGTCACCACCCGTAAGCGTTTTATAGCTTTCGTCAAACGTCATTGTACAGAAAATAGGAAGTGAAGTGTTTTCCTTTACTGCAAGTACGGCGGCTTTTGCCTCAAGAGTGTCAGACATTGTTTCTATTATAACAAGGTCGGCACCGCATTTTTCGGCAGTTTTTGCGATTTTCGCAAATGCGTCATAGCAATCATCAAAAGAAAGGTCGCCCAAAGGCTCTAACAATTTACCGCAAGGACCGATGTCGAATGCAACAAATCGCGGATTTTCCTCTGATTGAAAACTGTTTACCGCCTTTCTTGCAATGCCTATTGCGGCGGCGATAATCATATCAAGGCTTTCGCCGATTTCTTCTGATTTTAACGGGTTTGCGCCGAAGGTATTTGTGGTTATGATGTTTGCACCCGCTTCAAGATATTCGGTATGTATTTTTTCTATTAAAGCGGCATTTGTAAGGTTTAAAAGTTCGGGAATTTCACCCGCACCCATACCGTTTTTTTGCAGCATTGAACCCATACCGCCGTCAAAAAACAGCATTCTCTTGCCGAGTAATTCTCTTACGTTCATTATTTATATCCTTTCGTAAAAATTTCGTGTAAAAAGGGTATTGCATTTTGCAATACCCTTTAGATTGTAAACAAAACCGTAGGGTTTGTTTAGATTATTTGTTCTTACCGCAGCAGTTCTTGTATTTCTTACCGCTGCCGCATGGGCAAGGGTCGTTTCTGCCGGGTTCTTTCTTTGCACGTTTAGGTGTGTTTCCGAGAGAACCGTCACCGCCTGTATCAAGCGGTTTAGCGACTTGCTCACGTTCAATCTTAACTCTCGGCATAGCTGAAAGTACGTATCTTACAGTATCTTTCTTTATGCTGTCAAGCATATTTTCGTAAAGCTCACTGCCGACATTTCTGTATTCAAGAACAGGGTCGTGCTGACCGTATGCTCTAAGACCGATTTCACGTTTAACGTGTTCCATTTCGTCAAGATGATCCATCCAAAGAGTATCGACAACTCTAAGCATAAGCACTCTTTCAAGCTCACGCATATTCTCGCCGAATACTTCTTCTTGTGATTCGTAACGCTTGTTGCCAAGCTCCATAAGCATATCCTTAACGTCTGCTTTTGTGATAGTTTCCATATCTTCTTCAGGGATTTTAAATTCACCTTGAGCATTTAGATATTGATTTGCAAATTCTGTGATTGCACGAATGTTCCAATCTTCAGGAATTTCTGAAATTCCGATATAATCGTCAAGTGCACTGTCGATTGCAGATTCCATCATATTCTTGATAGTACCGCTTATATCCTCACCGTCAAGTACCATTTGACGCTGTGCGTATATAATCTTACGCTGTTCGTTCATAACTTCGTCGTATTGAAGAACGTGCTTACGAGAATCAAAGTTTCTGCTTTCAAGATTTTTTTGTGCATTTTCGATTGCATTTGTAAGCATTTTTGCTTGGATAGGCTCGTCCTCTTCAAGGCCGAGTGTGTCAACCATAGACTTAACCTTGTCACTGCCGAAAATTCTCATAAGATCATCATCAAGTGAAAGGAAGAATTGAGATACACCGGGGTCACCCTGACGACCTGCACGACCTCTAAGCTGATTGTCGATACGTCTTGATTCGTGACGTTCAGTACCTATAATATACAAACCGCCAAGCTCGCGAACTTCGTCTTGTTCCGGCTTGATTTGTGCTTTGAATTTGTCGTTAAGTTCGGTAAATACTTTTCTTGCATTGATAATATCTTCATCATCTGTATCACCGAAACCTGTTGCCTCTGCAATAAGCTCATCTGTAAATCCTTGACGTGCCATTTCATGTTTAGCCATATATTCTGCATTACCGCCAAGGTTAATGTCAGTACCACGACCCGCCATGTTTGTTGCGATTGTTACAGCACCTTTTTTACCTGCCTGTGCAACGATTTCAGCCTCTTTTGCGTGATACTTCGCATTTAGGACTTCGTGTTTAATTCCTGCACGCTTTAGAAGTGCCGAAAGTATTTCCGACTTGTCTACGTTTACGGTACCTACAAGTACAGGCTGTCCCTTTGCGTTACATTCTTGAATTTGCTTGATAACCGCCATAAACTTGCCTTTTTCTGTTTTGAATACAACGTCATGTAAATCCTTACGGATTACTGGCTTATTTGTAGGAACGGCAACAACGTCAAGCTTATATATATGTTGGAATTCTTCTTCTTCAGTAAGAGCTGTACCTGTCATACCCGAAAGCTTGTTGTAAAGACGGAAGAAGTTTTGGAATGTGATTGTTGCAAGAGTCTTTGACTCGTTTTCGATTTTAACGCCTTCCTTTGCTTCGATAGCTTGGTGCAAACCGTCACTGTAACGTCTGCCCGGCATTATACGTCCTGTAAATTCATCAACAATCATAACCTCGCCGTCCTGAACAACGTACTGTTGGTCACGGTGCATAACACCGTTAGCCTGCAAGGCTTGGTTGATGTGGTGTTGAAGTTTCATATTTTCAGGGTCGGAAAGGTTTTCGATACCGAAACCTTGTTCAGCTTTTTTAATACCCTGTTCGGTAAGCATAGCTGTTTTTGCTTTTTCGTCAACGATATAATCTGCGTCTACATCTTCGTCAAGCTGTTTGTCGTCGTGTTCTGTAACGACAACCTTTTTAAGACGTTTAACGAACATATCGGCAACTCTGTAAAGGTCATTTGCGTCCTCGCCCATACCGGAAATGATAAGCGGAGTTCTCGCCTCATCTATAAGAATTGAGTCAACTTCATCGACTACTGCATAATTATGACCGCGCTGTACCATTTCTTCTTTATGAACAACCATGTTATCACGAAGATAGTCGAAACCAAGTTCGTTATTTGTACCGTAAGTTATGTCAGCGGCATATGCCTCACGTCTTTCGCCGTTGTCAAGTTCGTGAATAATAAGTCCGACACTCATACCAAGATAACGGTAAACTTTTCCCATCCACTCACTGTCACGCTTAGCAAGATAATCGTTTACGGTGACAATATGTACACCGTCACCGGTTAAAGCGTTCAAATATGCAGGAAGTGTAGAAACAAGAGTTTTACCTTCACCTGTTTTCATTTCTGCGATACGTCCCTGATGAAGAATAATACCACCGATAACCTGTACATAGAAGTGTTTCATTCCAAGTACACGCCAGCTTGCCTCACGCATTACCGCAAATGCCTCAGGAAGAAGATCATCAAGTGTTTCGCCGTTTTTAAGTCTTTCCTTAAACTCAGGTGTCTTGGCTTTTAATTCTGCATCTGAAAGTTTTGCCATATCGTCCTCAAGTGCCATAACTTTGTCTGCGATAGGACGTATTCTCTTTAGTTCTCTGTCAGAATATGTGCCGAATATTTTGTCGAATATACTCATTTATTTTTCTCCTCATAAATAATATCGGTCTGTGTAATCCCAAAGAATGGAATTATCGCATTATTAACGTATATTATATCACAAAAACGTAAGGATTACTACTGTTTTTTATTAATTTTTTGTAAAATTTATTTTGCACTAAAAAAGGTGCCGATATGCCGGCACCTTTAAGTACAGTAGATTTTAGCAGCAATCGTTTTTGTGATTGTCACAGCAAGGGTCGCAGCATGGATCGCAACAGCAACAGCAGTTGTTATTGCTTCCGCCGAAAATATTACCGTCACAGCAAAGTATAACAAGTGCCACTATTACCACAATCCATATCCAACTGTCTGAATTGTTATTACATCCTCCGCCGAAAAACATAGTAAAAACCTCCTTTAATTTGTTTATGGTTTATACTATGCCAAAGCGTTGTTTTTGGTTACGCATTTCGGACTTCCGATTCGGTAAAGACATAATTGCCGTTTCCGTCACGGGTGATGTAAAGGATTATGTTCGGTCTTGCAATACGTCTTATGACCGTTACCCAACCGTTTGCGGTCATTTCGATAGGAGTGTAAACTGCGTTCGGATAGTGAGTTTCAACGTAGTTTGCAACGCGTTCGTGCTGTTCTTTAAAGCGTGGTTTGTTGAATAAACCTTTGCCTGTTATTGCACTGTATATGCCTGCCGCGGCGGCAGTGCCTATTAAAAATAATGTTTTCTTTTTCACGTTATTCACCTCTGTGATATTCGTTGTATATGTCACGTTTCGGAAGATTTCTGTCTGCGGCGGCTTTTTTTATTGCGTCTTTTGAAGTCAGACCTTCCGCAATGTATTTGTCAACGTGTTCTTTAATTGAAATGTTTTCCCATTCGTTTTCTTCCGTTTCTTCGACTTCTTTTGCACCCTCGACTACAAGTACATATTCACCGCGCGGATTGTTTTCGGAATAATATGCGATTGCCTCGTCGATTGTACATCTTTTCACTTCTTCGTGAATTTTTGTAAGCTCACGCACAAGAGCGATTTTTCTGTCACCGCCGAATGTCTTTTGCATATCGGAAAGTGTGTTTTTTAATTTGTGCGGTGCCTCGTAAAAGATGAGTGTGTGAGTGTCGTTTTTCACAAGTTCAAGATGTTCTTTTCTGTGACGCTTGTTCACCGAAAGAAATCCCTCAAATGCAAATCGTCTTGTCGGAAGTCCCGACAGTATCAGTGCGTTTATACCTGCAACAGGTCCGGGGATTGAGGTAACGTCAATATCGTTTTCGATACATAGCTTAACTAAGTCCTCACCGGGATCTGAAATTGCGGGAGTACCTGCGTCCGATACAAGTACAATGTTTTTACCGTTTTTTAAAAGTGATATAATATATTCGCCTTTTTCGTGCTTGTTGTGTTCGTGGTAGCTTGTCAGCGGCTTTGATATTTCAAAGTGATTTAAAAGCTGAAGAGTACGCCTTGTATCTTCCGCGGCAATTAAATCGGCATTGTTAAATGCTTCAAGACAACGCGCGGACACATCACCGAGATTGCCTATCGGTGTGGCACATAAATATAGTTTTCCGTTCATAAGTTCTCCTTGCAAAATGCGAATTATACAAATAGGTTGTTTATAACATTTACGATTTTCTGTGCGGTTTCGGGCTTGTTCATTGTGTAAAGATGAATACCGTCAATGTCGTTTGAAAGCAGGTCGATAATTTGATCAACCGCATACGCAATACCTGCTTGTTTTAAAGCCTCCGGATTGTCTTGGTATTTTGAAATCATACGCAAGAATTTTGACGGCATAGACGCACCGCCTGAAAGAATTGCCATACGCTGTATTTGACCTGCGTTTGTAAGAGGCATTATTCCGGCTGTGATAGGTTTGTTTATACCTTTCTTTGCAAGTTTATCGCGGAATTTGTAAAATTCGTCGTTGTCAAAAAACATTTGAGTAACAAGAAAATCAACACCTGCGTCAACTTTTACTTTTAAATTTTCAATATCGGCGTCAAGGCTCGGAGAATCAGGGTGACACTCAGGGTAACAAGCACCGCCGACACAAAAATCGCCGAAATCTTTGATTGCCTCTACAAGTTCGTTTGCATAGTGATAACCCGGGAATATTTCACCGTCATAATCTTTCGGCTTGTCACCGCGAAGTGCAAGGATATTTTCAATTCCAAGGTCTTTATATTCCTGTAATTTTACCTTAATATCGTCCTTTGAGTTTGCAACGCAAGTAAGATGTGCAAGTGACGGAATAGAAAGATTATTCTTTAAATGTGAGGCGATGTATGCGGTATTTTTTGAATTACTGCCGCCTGCACCGTATGTAACGCTCATATAGTCAATAGGCATTTTTGAAAGCTCGTCAACTGCTGAAATTACATTGTCAAGTCCGCTGTCCTTTTTCGGCGGAAATACTTCAAATGAAAGCACCGGCTTTTTTTGAGCAAATATATCTCTTATAAACATTCTGTTTTTCTCCTTAATCTGTAATTATATATATAAAAATATTATACCGCAGATTTGAAACAATATCAAGTGTTGAAATTTGAAATAAATTAACTGATTTTTATATCGCAATTATGGGAGTTATGTGGTATAATAATAGATAGTTATAAAATTAGAAATTGAGGGAGGAGAAAATATGAAAGTAACAAAAGCGGTAATACCGGCGGCAGGGTTCGGAACAAGATTTCTTCCGGCGACTAAGGCAGTGCCGAAAGAAATGCTGCCGATAGTCGATAAGCCGACAATTCAGTATATTGTTGAGGAGGCAATCGCATCGGGCATTGAGGATTTGCTTATAATTACATCACGCGGTAAGGACGCACTTGTAAATCATTTTGATAAGGCATATGAGCTTGAAACGATACTTGAACGTGACGGCAAGCAGGAAATGCTTAATGCTGTTCGTGAAGTGTCGGATAAAATAAACGTTCAGTTTGTACGTCAAAAGGAACAGAAAGGTCTTGGACACGCTGTACTTTGTGCGAAAAGCTTTGTCGGAAACGAGCCTTTTGCGGTAATGCTCGGCGATGATGTGGTTGTGGCGGAAAAGCCGTGTTTGAGTCAGCTTATCGAACAGTTTGACAAATATAATGCGACAGTGCTTGGTGTTCAAAAAGTCGGAATGAATCAAGTTTCAAAGTACGGTATTGTGGACTGCGATAATGTTGAAGGCAGAATGTATAAACTAAAGGGAATGGTCGAAAAGCCGAAAAAAGAGGACGCACCGTCAGACGTTGCGGTACTCGGCAGATATGTAATCACACCTGCAATATTCGATTGCCTTGAAAAAACACCTAAGGGTGCAGGCGGCGAAATACAGCTTACCGACGCACTTGTAATGCTTGCAAAAAATGAAGATATGTACGCATATGACTTCGAGGGCAGAAGATATGATATAGGAAGTAAACAGGGATTTTTACAGGCAACAGTAGATTTTGCACTTTCAAGAGATGATTTGAAAGATGAATTTGCGGAATATTTAAAAGAGGTAACAAAAAATCTATAATAAAAAAGACGGTGCACATTGGGGAACGCACCGTCTTTTCTCGTTTAATGAACTCAATTAAGTTCAATAATAGTATAAATTATTACTGTAAAAATTGCAATATAAAGGATAAATCTTCTATATTAAAAAAGTATAATTCGTTTAAAATTGTCATATTGCGTGACAAGACGTGACATTTTTACAAATCATTCATTCATAATGTCACGAATAATGGAGATATATAAAATAACGTGACATTTTTGTATAATTTATACATCAAACTTCTATAATTTTAGTCTTTAACTTCCCATTTTCGATTTCAGCCTCTGCATATGTGCCTGTATAACGTATACTTCCCGGGTTTAAAAGCGTGGCTTCGCCTTTGTAATCTGTATAAGGAATGTGCGTGTGACCGAATATTATTAAATCGGGATCATATTTTTCGGCAGCCTTGCGGAGAGTCATAAATTCATATTCGTATTTTACATTCTGTTCGTGACCGTGAGTAATAAATATTTTAACACCGTCGATTGTAACAAGCATATGTGACGGCGCTTTTGAAAAGTAGTCGTTGTTGCCTTTTACATAATATATAGGTATGTTTGGGTATATCGATTCCAAATCTTCCGCGTCACCAGTGTAATCGCCTGCGTGGAAAATCGCACTTACACTGTCGGCTTTTTCGATTATATCTAAACAGCGATTAATATCGCCGTGAGTATCGGAAAAAATCAAAATTTTTTTCATAATCTAATCCTCTCAATATAAAAAGTATGTATGTAGTATATCATATACAAACGCAATTTGTCAAAAAATGATGTCGAAATATTTTTATATATCGACAACAGGATTTTACATATTTATCCATAAGTAAGTGGTATAATAACTTATATTGCACTTGTAGGAGGAATTAAAAATGAGTCAGCCAGCGGTAAAAAGACAACGGAATACAGAAATGCTCCGAGCACCGTCTGTTAGAGATGTGGGAATGAGTATGCTATTGCTTTTAGCAGGACGAGCGTCTGTTTTGGGACTTTTTCCGTTCGGAGTGGCTTTTTTTGCTTCTTGTTTTGATAAAAGTCTTGCGTATCTCGGTATAACTGTGCTTTCGATTGCACTTATGACGTCGGCAGGCAGTGCGGTGCTTACAAAATATCTTGTTGCGGCACTGTTGTTTTGGATATATACACGTTTCAGAAATAAGGAAAATCTTGTGCTTGACGCGGCGTGCGTGGGCGGTGCGGTTATGGTCGGCGGATTTGTTTTTCTTATATATACATATGTAGGAGCATACGATATACTTATGCTTTTTGTTGAGTCGATAGTCACCTCACTGATGTATATAATATTCAAAAAAGCACACGGATTGATTGCAAACCGCAAAAAACGCACGCAGACCGCACAGGACGAGCTTATCAGTATTTCTGTAAGCGTGGGTGTTTTTATAACGGGACTTTCGGGAATTGTGTTTCCGTATAATATCAGTCTTGCCAATATAGTTTCCGTATATGCGGTACTTTGCATTGCACTTCACGGCGGTATTGCGGCGGCGGGCAGCGGGGGACTTTGTATAGGGTTTATGTCGGCAATGTCGTCACCGTCGGCGGTTGTGACTATGGGTATTTTCGGTATAAGTGCATTGTTCGGAAATTTGCTGAAATCGTTCGGACGTTTCGGAGTTGCGTTGGGATTCTTGGGCGGCAGTGCGGTGACACTTTTGTATGCTGGAAGTGCATCGTCTTTGCCTGTGACGATTATCGAAACAGCGATAGGGGCGGTGCTTTTTGTACTGACACCGAATAAAGTTCAAGGGTATATAAAATCTTTTTTTGCAAGGTCGTTAAAGCTTGAAACGGTGAGTGCGGACGTAAGAGTTAAAGAGTATTTGTCTATGCAGCTTGAAAAATCGGCAAAGGCATTTAAGAGTTTGGAGGAGTGTTTTTCAAATGCTTCGGAGAAAAGACTAAAATCATATAATAAAGATGTTGCTACGCTTTTTGATGAGGTTGCGGACAGAGTGTGTGAGGGGTGTCCGAATGCGGTTAAATGCTGGCAGTCCGACTTTACACGCACATACCGCAGTATAATGCTGTTGCTTGATACGATTGAAACAAGGGGGATATTGGAGTTTACATCAGTACCGAACAGCTTTAAGGATAAATGCTTACGACCTGATTTGTTCGTTGTGGAGTTTAATCACGTCTATGAACTGTATAAGAAAAATCTTGTACGGACGGGTGAGGCGGTTACAAGCCGTGACTTGGTTGCAAGACAGTATAAAGAAATGTCAAGCCTTATGGACACAATGGCGGAAAATATATGTTCCGGCTTTACGTTCAGAGAGGATTTGGAGGAAACACTTATTGCCGAGCTTGACAAAGTCGGAATTATGGCATTTGAAATAAGCGTTATTGAAAGCAGTCACGGAAAAATGGAGGTGTATCTCGGAACGTCTAAGGGTACGGAAGTCGGGAAGATTGAAAACGTGCTTGAAAGCGTTGTCGAAACACCTATGGGCTATGAATGTGACAGTGCGAACGGACTTATGAAATTTGTGTCACGCGCAAAATTTACCGCAGATATTGCGATAAGACAGATAAGCCGAGATTTCAGCGAAGTGTCGGGCGACAGTATAGATACGTTTGTGACGGAGGATTATAAACAGTATGTGATTTTGTCGGACGGTATGGGCAGCGGTAAAAGGGCAATGTTTGAGAGCCATATAACACTGAAATTGTTGAGAGAATTTTTGCAGTCGGGGTTTGGCGTGAAAACGTCTATTGATATGATAAATTCGGCACTCTGTTTAAAACTTGACTATGAGTGTTTTTCTACCGTGGACCTGCTATGTATAGACCTTATGACAGGTATATGTGAGTTTTTCAAAATCGGCGGTTCGGAGAGTATTGTACTTCACGGTCCGAATGTTGAAACGGTGTTTTCTGTATCGTTGCCTGTCGGTATGCTGCCTGATATAAAGGTACAGGGACAAGCCAAACGCCTTGATGACGGTGATATAATAATAATGATGTCGGACGGAATAAGCGAAGCGGGATTTGGTACTGTCCGTACAGATTGGCTGAAAAAAGAAATAAAAATGCCGTTTGACACTATGGACGAAATGTCACAATCCGTAATTGAAAACGCAGTCAAAAAAAGCCGTGACGCAGTAATCGACGATATGACCGTTGCGACAATAAGGTTGATAAGAAACTAAAAAAGACAATATTTGAAAAATATATTGCAATTCCTACCAAGATATGATAAGCTATATATGTAAAAATTTATATGTGGGAGGCAATTATTTTATGAGAGAGAAAATTTTAAGTATGATTTTGGCACTGTCAATGCTGTGTGCATTTGTGCCGATGACGGCAAGTGCGGAAACGTATGAGAACTATTTGGAATATTGGGTAAATGAAGATAATACGGTTACGATTTCAAAATGTGCCAAGGAAGTGGCGGAAGTAAATATACCAAGTGAAATTGAGGGAGCAACGGTAACTGAGATTGATGGCGATGCGTTTTTTAAATGTGTGGATTTGAAGAAAGTAACAATCCCGTCAACCGTAACTTCAATAGGGTACGATACATTTTTGGGCTGTACAAGCCTTGAAAATATAGTTGTCGATTCTGAAAACAAAAATTATATTTCAGAGGACGGAATACTTTTTAACAAGAGTAAAACAGAACTTATTCAATATCCTGCTGCAAAAAGTGGTGTAAGCTATACAATTCCGTCAAGTGTTTCGAAAATTGACGGTTGCGCTTTTAAGTATACACAAAATGTTAAGACTATAAATGTTCCGCAACAAACAACATCAATAGCAGCGGGTGCATTCAGTAACAGCGTTAATTTGGAAGCGATAAACGTTGATGAAAACAACAGTGATTACAGTTCAGAGGACGGAGTGTTGTTTAATAAAGGTAAAACACAGATTTTTGCATATCCGTCGGGCAAGAGCGATACAAGTTATGCTGTTTCGGAAAACGTGACGGCTATAAAGGCGCAGGCATTTTCGGGCTGCAAAAATTTGATCTCTGTTTCTCTTTCGGATAATGTCAATACTATGGGAACTTCTGTATTTTCCGGCTGTACAAATTTGACAGAAGTGGTATTGTCTGAGAATCTAAGTTGGATTCAGGGTTCGACATTTTCAAATTGTACAAGCCTAAAGAGTGTAAAAATTCCAAGTGATGTAGATACAATATATTTTTCTGCTTTCAGCGGTTGTGCAAGTCTGGAAAGTATAACAATACCTAAAAGTGTTGATTTGATTGAACAGTATGCGTTTTATGATTGTAACAGCTTAAAAGATATATACTATTTTGGTACCGAAACACAATGGAATAAAATTGATATAGAAGAAAACAGCGCAGGTGACGGCAACGGCGCGTTGAAAAACGCAACAATTCATTATAATAAAACAATCGAGCCGTTTACTTATAATTTTAGTACCGACGGAAAATCTGTGGTTATTGTTAAGTGTGACAAATCTGTCAGCGAAGCTACTATACCGAGTGAAATTGAAGGCTTGCCGGTTACGGTGATAGATGACAATGCATTTAATTCTTGCAGCAATTTAGCAAATATAAACATACCTGAAAGTGTTGAACGTATAGGCGTCGGTGCTTTTTATTCGAGCGGAGTAGTCAATGTTACAATGACGGATAATGTTAAAAGCATAGGAGAGGAAGCTTTTAGCTGGTGCAACAAGTTGGAAAGCATAAAGCTGTCTGAAAATATCGACAAAATAGAAGAAAATATGTTTTACGAATGTGAAAGTTTGACAAGTATTGACATACCGAATAAGGTTAAGTCGATAGGGATGAGTGCATTTGCCTTCTGTACAAACTTAACCACTGTAACGATGGGTAAAAATATAAATAAAATTGCAAAAAATGCTTTTAGTGATTGTTATAGTATTACCAATGTGTATTACGCAGGTACGGAGGAAGAGTGGAGTAAGATTGTGTTGGTCGGAAATACATATCTTACAAACGCAACAATCCATTATAACGGAATACCTACGGATATGACTATGACAACGGTAGAAGTTACAAAAACAGAAAACGACACATCATATGATTTTGATATATCCGCACAAATGAAGTACGGCGACTGCTATGTATATGCGGCAATGTATGATGAAAACGGCGTTATGATTGGAATTGACAGAGTACCGCTTTCGATGAAAGACGATACAAAAATTTCTCTTGACAAAAAGGATAATGCCAAGAACGTGAATATATTTGTATTGTCATCACAATTACAACCTATTTCGGAAAAGAAAACGGTAAAATTAGTAGAAGAATAAGTATAAAAAAATGGCACGAAAGTGCCATTTTTTTTATACCAACTTTTTATTAATCCACTTACCCGAATAGTATCGGATAACGGGTACTGACGCACCCATTGCCCAGGCGAGCGGAGTAGCAATCCAAATACCTGTTGAGCCGAGCGGGCGAACAAGTATATATGCGAAAATAATTCTTCCGATAAGTTCAAGTATGCCTGCGACTGCGGAGGTATTAACATCACCCGCACCGCGAAGAACGTTCAAATATGTTCTCATAACCGCCGCAACTATATACGCAACACATACGATAGTAAGGTACTTGCTTCCTATTGCGATAGCCTCTGCGGCTTGTGTTTTGTCAAGGAACAAGCCAAGCAGTTGATTACGGAACAATACAATTCCGGCAGCAATCACTATACATATACCGATAAGTGACGCAAGTGTTTGATACATACCCTTTTTTATTCTGTCCATCTGATTTGCACCGATGTTTTGACCCGAGAAAACCGACAATGCCGAGCCGACCGATACAATCGGTGCGATTGCGATTGAGTCGATTTTTACGGCGGCGGTATAGCCTGCCATAGTCATTGCACCGAATGAGTTTACAAGACGTTGCACGCTCATTGTGCCGAGTGAAATCAGACAGCTTTCAAGTGCCGACGGTATTCCTGTTTGGAAAATCCGCTTGATTGCACGTTTTGTTGTTTGGAAGTTTATGCCCTCAAGATTAAGCTGTCTGCGGTGTCTTACCATATGTATAATACAATAAATCGCACTGATAATCTGTGCGATAACGGTTGCAACCGCCGCACCGACAACGCCTGTTTTAAACACAACAACGAACAACAAGTCGAAAACTACATTTAATACAGAAGAAAGTATAAGTGCGTAAAGCGGTGTACGGCTGTCGCCAAGACTTCTGAGTATTGCGCTTGACGCGTTATACATAGCCGTACCGATTGTGAATGCGAATATTACGTTTATGTATGCAACCGCCTCATCAATTACATTATCGGGTGTGTTCAGAAACGATAAAATCGGCCGTGAAAACACAACTCCGGCAACTGACGTAACCACCGCCAAAATTCCCACTATGTAAATAAGTCCCGTAACTGTTTTTCTCAGTTCGTCAAAATTCCTTGAACCGAAACACTGCGCTATAATAATTCCGGCACCGCTCGTAAGTCCCATCATAAGACAAATCATAACTCCGACAATCGTACCTGTCGAACCTACCGCCGCAAGAGATTCAGCCCCCACAAACTTACCGACAATCGCCGCGTCAACAAAGTTATACACCTGTTGAAAGATATTTCCGATCAGCATCGGAACTGAAAAAGAAAGTATCAATTTTAACGGATTTCCTTTAGTCATATCGCTTATCATTTCACAATACACCGCCCCTCGTTTTAATAACTTATGACATTATAGTCTATTAAATTCATAAAGTCAATAAGGTTGAAAAATTTATTTTTATTTGTTATAATATTGTTAAAAAAGACAAGGGGGTCTTAAAATTGAAAGTGTTGTTGTTATCCGTAAAAGCCGGTTATGGACATCATTCTACGGCTAAGGCTATTATGGAATATTTCGAGGAGAACGGACATCAATGTCATATGCTTGATATATTCGACTATGTAAATCATCGTTTGGGAAATTCAATACAGGACGGATACTTGCTTTCGACAAAGTACCTTGCAAAGACGTATGCGAAGGCTTACGGCAAACTTACGCAAAAGGACGAGCCGTATGACCGTAATTCGCTTGTATCGATATTTTCGCGGTTTGTTTCAAAGAAACTTGAAAAGTTCGTTGTTGAATATAATCCCGATTTGATAATCGGTACGCATAGCTATGCCGGAGTGTGTATAAGCATACTTGCCGACCGTGCGGCTTTTGACTGTCCGTCTGTCGGAATAGTAACCGATTTCACCGTACATCCGTTTTGGGAAAGTACGTTCCTTGACTATTACGTAATTCCGGATGAACTTTTGGAACACGAAATGCAGAAAAAAGGTATAGCGAAAAAGAAACTTTTGCCTTTCGGTATACCCATAAGAGAACAGTTTGTAAAGAAAAACGACCCTATTGAGGCACGAAAAAAACTCGGGATTGAAAATATTCCCACTATACTTATAATGATGGGTTCAATGGGGTACGGAAATATAAAAAAGATTTTGGCACAAATTGATACATATCCGAAAGATTTTCAAGTGCTGTGCGTTTGCGGTACAAATAAGAAAATAAAAAGCGTAGTTGATGAATGTGAGTGGAATAAAAAAATATATTCATACGGATTTGTAGATAATGTTGACGTAATGATGGACGCCGCCGACTTTATAATAACAAAGCCGGGCGGACTTACAACATCAGAATCGCTTGCAAAAGGATTGCCGATGATAACAATGAATCCGCTTCCCGGACAAGAGGACAGAAACCTTAATTTCCTTGTGAATAATGGTGCGGCAATTATGGTAAACGACACTTATCCGATTTCAGAGGCGATAAATCAAATGTTTGCTTGTCCATGGCGTGTTGCAATGATGGAGGAAAGCGTAAGACATCTCGGTAAACCAAATGCAACGGCTGACCTTTATAATTTCTGCTGTGCAAAGGTTTTGGCAAAATCAACGCTTATTTGAAATTCTTTGTGATTTAGGTAATTTAATATGCCTGCGTCAGTTTTAAAATCGAATATAAGCTTGTAACTTGCAAGATTCATACCTCCGCTGTGTCGTGAGCCGTACTTCGTATCTCCGTACAGCGGATTTCCTATGTGCGAAAACTGTGCTCTGATTTGGTGTGTGCGTCCTGTTTCAAGCTCGACTTCCACAAGTGAAGTGTCTTTTTTTTCGGCAATAACATTATATTTTGTGCCGATTTTCTTTGAATTTTCTTCATTATAATCTGAAACCGTAACTTTTTTGTCACCGCGTGTAAGATATGCGGTAAGGTGACCGCTTTTTTTAAGATGACCTTCGACAATGCAAAGGTATATCTTTTTAATTTCGCGGTTGCGGATTTTTTCGTTGATTATACGAAGTGCGGCGGAATTTTTCGCACCGATTATTATACCTGATGTGTTTCGGTCAAGGCGGTTGCAGAATGACGGCGAAAAGCTGTGTTCGTTTTCGGGATTGTATTCGCCTTTTTTGTAAAGATAACTCTGCATTCTTTCAAGAAGCGTATCCTTTGTGCCTTTATCGTCCGAATGGACTACAACACCGCTTTCTTTATTAATAAGTATAATATTTTCGTCCTCATATACAACGTCAATATCGGAATTGCCTGCTTTAAAGCTTGATTTGCTTTCGTAAAATTCGTCTTTAAAAAATAATTTCAACACATCGCCGTTTTGGAGCATATATTTGCCGTCTTTAATGTGTTTGCCGTTTACTCTGACGCAATTTTTTCTAAGACTTTTATATAACATACTCTGTGGCATATTGACAAGATATTTTGTAAGAAACTTGTCAAGCCGTTGCTCTGCGTCGTTTTGATTTATCGTGATTTCCCTCATTTGTTACCTCGATTGATATTTTATTTGTAAACATTTATTTTTGATATTGTATCATAAAAAAAATTGTGTTACAATATAGTTTGCATAAATATTTTATATGAATGAAAAATTGTATTCAAATTTCGGAAGGAGAAAAAATATGGGAATTTTCGGCGGCGGTTATGATAAACCGGGTAAGGGAGTGGATAAGAATGAACCTAAAAAGAAAGGCTTTTTCTTGTTTTTTGATATTGTGATACGTAAGTTCACTAAATTTTTGGGTGCGAACTGTCTTTATGCGATAACGAGTATTATATGGATTGCGATTTTATATATTTTCGGCGGTATAGTTTTGAGCAGTACGCATATCGTTCAGAATGTTTCAGACACTATTATTTCACTTGGTACGGAATCAAGTGCGGAAAATGTGCAGGGAAGCATTATGATACTTATTCAGCTTGCTTTTTCAATCGGTGTGTTCACGTTTTGGGGTTCAGGTCCTGCAACGGCGGCTTATTCGTATATAACAAGATGTTTCACACGCGGTGAACATACTTGGGTTTTGAGTGACGGTGCGGACAAGTTTAAGGAAAACTTTAAACAGGGTATGGTAGTTGTGCTGATTGACGCGGTTTTGCTTGTGTTCGGACTTAATGCAATTCTTTTCTATCATTCGCTTTATGTTTCAACAGGCAGTATGCTTTGGATGATGTTGCTGTATGTTATGATACTCGTACTTGTTGTTTATACAATGATGCACCCGTATTTGTATCAAATTATGGTTACATTTGAATGCGGAATCGGCTCGCTTTATAAAAATGCGTTGCTTATAACACTTGCAAAATTACCGGGTAACTTTTTTACAACGCTTATAGGGGTACTTATATACGGTGCGTTGTTTACATTCGTTAATCCGCTTGCAGCGGCAATTATAGTAGTAGTTGTCGGACTTTGCGTTACTTGCTATCCGTCGCAATTTTATGCCGCAAGAGTAATTGAACGCTCAATATTAAAGGATATGAAAGAAAAACAGCCTAAGGTTGAATATATCGGGGAGGAAGAATAATGGTTTTAGGTGAATATGATGTTGCCGTAATCGGAGGCGGTCACGCAGGGTGTGAGGCGGCTTTGGCGGCGGCAAGATTGGGTATGAAAACGGTTATGTTTTCAATAAGCCTTGACGCAATAGGAAATCTTCCTTGTAACCCAAGTATAGGCGGTACGGCGAAAGGTCACCTTGTTCGTGAGCTTGACGCACTCGGCGGTGAAATGGGTAAAGCGGCGGACGCTTCGTTTATACAGTCAAAAATGCTTAATAAAGGCAAAGGCCCTGCCGTACATTCGCTTAGAGCACAGATTGACAGAAAAAAGTATCACGTTGAAATGAAAAAACGTGTTGAAAATCAAGAGAATTTACAGGTTAAACAAGCGGAAATCGTAAATGTAATTACCGATGAAGATAATAATGTAACGGAAGTTGTAACTCATACAGGCGTTGAATATAAGGTAAAAGCGGTTATTATTGCCAGCGGAACTTATTTAAAGGGTAAAATTCTTATCGGAAGTTATTCGCGTGAAAGCGGTCCTGACGGAATGTTTCCCGCAAATGAACTTTCGGAAAATCTTCGCAGATTGGGTATTGAATTAAAGCGATTTAAAACAGGTACTCCTGCAAGAGTGCACGCGGATACGCTTGACTACAGTAAGATGGAACTTGAGGAGGGCGATGAAAAAATCGTGCCGTTTTCGTTTGAAACGGAGAATGTCGGCAAAAATCTTGTTCCTTGCTATCTTGTGTATACAAATGAAAAAACTCACCAAATTATACACGATAATCTCGGCCGTTCGGCGATGTACGGCGGTATGGTTGAGGGTATAGGTCCGCGATACTGTCCGTCTATCGAAGATAAGGTTGTGCGTTTTTCGGAAAAACCAAGACATCAGCTTTTTATGGAACCTATGGGACTTGATACAAAGGAAGTATATGCACAAGGCTTTTCAACGAGTATGCCGGAGGACGTACAGCTTGAAATGTATCGAAGTGTTGAGGGACTTGAAAATGTTGAAATTATGCGTCCCGCATATGCGATAGAATATGATTGCTGTGATCCGACTCAACTGTATGCAACGTTGGAATTTAAGAATGTTCACGGACTTTACGGTGCAGGACAGTTTAACGGTACGTCCGGCTATGAGGAGGCGGCATCACAAGGACTTATTGCCGGAATTAATGCGGCATTGAAACTTAAAAACGAAGAACCGCTTACATTAAAACGTTCGGACGGATATATCGGAACACTTATAGATGACCTTATAACAAAGGGTACAAACGAGCCGTATCGAATGATGACATCACGTTCGGAATACCGTTTGCTTTTAAGACAGGATAACGCAGATGAAAGACTTACTCCGTTCGGATATAAAATCGGTCTTATATCGGAAGAAAGATATAAAAAGTTCCTTGAAAAAATGGATATGGTTGAAAATGAAATTAAGCGTGTGACATCGGTTATAGTACCGCCGAAAGACGCAAATCCGCTTTTGGAACAGTATAATTCGACCGCCGTTAAGACGGGAATACGTCTTAGCGATATGATAAAACGTCCAGAACTTGATTATGAAAAACTTGCACCTGTCGACCATAACCGTCTGACACTTCCGGACGCAGTTTGTGAACAGGTTGAAATTAAACTGAAGTATGACGGCTATTTAAAAAGACAGATAGCACAGGTTGAGCAGTTCAAGAAAATGGAGGAAAAACTTCTTCCCGAAAATCAGGATTATTCTGATATACACGGCTTGCGTTTAGAGGCAAGACAAAAATTGAATAAGATACAGCCAAAGTCACTCGGACAAGCGTCAAGAATTTCCGGTGTTTCACCGTCCGATATGTCGGTATTGATTGTATGGTTGGAATCACAAAAAAGATAACAAAAAAATGTGTGTCATTTGATATGACACACATTTTTTGCTATTCATTATCATTTACCATATGATTAATTCTTGCGGGGATTTCGTTTGTTACTATGAAGTCCGCACCGTAATCAATGTATTTTTGTGCTGTTTCCGTGTCGTCAACGGACCATACACCGCAGAAAATATTTTGTTGATGGAGTATATCTATTGCGGCTTGATCCACTTGCGGATAGTTATACAAAATACCTCTGTTTTCGGATATTTCCGTAATACGTTCAAGATTATCCGTATACGGTGCAGGAGTGTAACCGATTGTCATAACAGGGATAATACTGTTTCTTGCACGAATTTCTTTTACATCATCAATCGCACCTGTGATTATACAATGCGTTTCAAGTCCGCTTGCTATTATTGTGTTTAGAAATGCATCGTAATTAGTGATATTTTTGATTTCGATAATCGGTACATTTCCGTATGTACTGCATATCGAAAGATATTCTTCAAGAGTAGGTATTTTTAAGTTTTCGTTTGTGTCGAGATAATTTCCGTAGTCAATTTGGAACTGGCTTAAATCGTCAAGCGTGTAGTCGGAAATAGCTCCCGAACCGTTTGTTGTTCTGTCAAGAGTGTCATCGTGCATACAGACGAATTGACCGTCACTTGTTTCGCAAATATCCGTTTCGATACCCCAAAAGCCGATTTTACCGGCAAGCTCAAATGCCGGAAGACTGTTTTCGGGTGCGTAGTTTGAATATCCTCTGTGTGCGACAAAACGTTCCGTACTGCCGTCTGAAAATACGGTTGATGTACCGCTCTCGGCTTGCTGTGCACTCGCCGGAGTGGCGATTGCGTCATTGTTATCGGAAGAAGGAAAGAATTTTAACATAACAGCAGACACGGCAAAAAGAAGTACGGTAAGTATCCATAATTTGCGTCGTACATTGTACATATTAAAACCTCCTTTCGTCGCCTGTTCACTTAATTAAAATAATGATTTTATACCTATTATAATAAGAATAATTCCGCCGAGTATTTCTGCTTTGTCGCCAAGTTTCTCACCTGCTTTTGTACCGACAAATACTGCGATAAGACTTAGAACGAATGTAGTTACCGCGATAATCGGTGCGGACTGCCATATGTTTGCACTGTTTGCGGCAAACGAAACACCTACGGCGAATGCGTCAATGCTTGTTGCAACTGCTTGAACAAGTAATATCCAAAGTGTGAGCTTTTTCGGCTCAGTCTCTTCGTCTTTGGCAAGCCCCTCACGAATCATATTTATACCGATTATACCGAGAATAAGCAGTGAAATCGGTCCTGACCATTTTTCAATAAACGATGCGAAAAGACTTCCGAGAAAGAACCCTAAAATCGGCATTATTCCCTGAAAAAGCCCAAACATAATCGGCATTGAAAGTTTTCTCAGCCCTGTCATATTCGTATAGACCATTGAACTTGCGATACAGACCGCAAAAGCATCCATACTTAGTGCTATACCGATAAGCACTATTTCTGAAATTGACATTATGTATTCCCCCATAATTTAGCTTTGAATTTATATTATACTATATATTCTGCCTTTAATCAAGGCAATGTTCAACAAAAAACTCGAAAAACACATAAAAAAAGCCGAGTTAATCGAATTAATCGGCTTTTTTATGTGTTTGTGATTTTTAGTTTGTACGAATAACAACGGTTTGAGTATCTCCGTCCCAGTCAACATCAAAGCCTATCATATCGGCAATGTCACGGATTTTGAAGTAAGTATTTCCGTTGATGTTGTAAGAAAGGACTTCTTTTTCTTCGCCGTCCACATAAACAGGGGCGGTGTTTTGGTCAACGTTAAGTGCGGCTGAATGGTCGCTGTTAAGCTCGCCGCCTACTATTGTGTATTTAACTCCCGTTGAAATTGCGATAGCACTCAAATTCTCGTCCCACGCAACGTCAAAACGTGCGTTTGTTGTACGAAGTACCATTGCAATATCACGAATTTTATAATAGTTTGAGTCGTTTACGGAATAACCCGATACTTCAACATCTACACCGTTTACGGATAGTTTTGCATTTGAATTTGTTGCGGTAAGCGTGTTGATACCCTCGTATCTGTCAACGAAATCCTTGATTTTTGCTCTGTTCGGATAACCGTTTGTCAAAAAGTCATTGCCGTACATATCAACGTAAGGAACGGTTTGATATGAGCTTACATATGATTTAAGTATTTTTTCTGTTGAGAAAGTCTGACCGTCAAACATAAGCTTGTAGAAGTTGATAACCGAAGAATAGCGCGGTACTTCACGACCGACAAATATGTATCTTCCGCCGTCTTGGTATACGGTGATGTCTGAAAGGCAAGTACCGATAATGTTGTTAGGAACGTCAATATTTGAAATTGTATTGCCTTTCATAGTGAACGCGGCTGAAATACCTCCGTCCATACCGTCACGCATAACGAATGCCTCCGGTATACCGTTTCTGTCAAGATCGGTAAGAACTACTTGATTGTATGACGGATCTGAGGACATAATTTTCATAAGACGTGTAACGAACGCTTCACGCCAACTCTCTGCCGCAAATGTACCTGTTACGCAAAGCGTAAACATCATAGCAGTGGCAATTATCGCCGAAATAATCTTTTTCATTTTATTTTTCCTTTCATAATAAAAAGTGTTCGAGTTCTTTTTAAATATCTGTATTATACTAAAATTTTTTAGTGTTGTCAAATCTGACACTATTTTTACGAATATCGCTTGAATATTTGACTGTAATTTATTATACTAAAAGAAAAAGATAACTAAAAACAGAGAGAAGAAGATTATATGAAGTACAGAGAAATGGCGGGAGAGAAAATATCGGTATTGGGCTTCGGTTGTATGAGATTTCCGACAACGTCAAAAAATGCGGAAGACATTGATGCCGAAAAATCAGCAAAAATGCTTGAATACGCTATTGAAAACGGTGTGAACTATTTTGATACAGCGTATGTTTATCACGGCGGAAAAGGTGAAAGTTTTATAGGCGGAGTTTTAAAGCCGTATCGTGACAAAATACATATTGCCACGAAATGTCCTACATGGGAAGTGAAGTGTGAGGAGGATTTCGACCGTTTGCTTAACGAACAGCTTGAAAGACTTCAAACCGATTATATTGATTTTTACCTTATGCATGCACTTGATAAGGACAGATTTGAGAATGTTGTCGAAAAATTCAATCTTATAGACAAGCTCAACAAGGCGAAAGCCGACGGCAAAATCCGTCATATCGGTTTTTCGTTCCATGATGACGTTGAAACATTAAAAAAGATTATTGACGCAAACCCTAATTGGGAGTTTTGTCAGATACAGCTTAACTATATTAACGTAAAATATCAGGCGGGTCTTGAGGGGCTTGAATATGCACATAAAAAAGGACTTGACGTGGTTATAATGGAACCGCTTTTGGGCGGTAAACTTGCGAACCCGTCACCGCAGGTCGCAAAAATGTTGTCTGACGAAAAGACGCCTGTTGAGTGGGCAATGGATTTCCTGTGGAACAGAGAAGAAGTATCACTTCTTTTGAGCGGTATGGGTACAATGGAACAGGTGCAGTCAAATATAGACTATGCGGATAAAGCGGAAGTGGGTATGCTGACGGAAGAAAATCTTGATATGCTTGCAAAGACAAAAGAGGTATTTGACAAAATGGCACTTGTACCGTGTACAAAATGTGCGTACTGTATGCCTTGTCCGTTTGGACTTGACATACCGAAAACATTTGAGGCGTACAATGCAACCGCTTCACTCGGTACAGACAGAGCAAAGGCAATTTATGCAGAACTTAACAAGGGTGCGGACCAATGTAAGAAATGCAAAAAATGCGAAAAAGTCTGTCCGCAGAGTATTAAAATCAGTCACACAATGACCGAAATTGCAAAAATATTTGCGAAATAATTATAAAGGCTGTCTGATAAATTTCAGACAGCCTCAGCGTGTAGACAAAAGTGTCTACACGCTGGCAGAGGTCGAGAAAATA
>ERZ826396.39-NODE-39-length-167367-cov-8.959871_pt1 | contig 167367 bp, 132 predicted proteins | sample MGYA00519926_ERZ826396 | MGnify/ENA primary metagenome ERZ826396 (study PRJEB31778, sample SAMEA3449230) | human gut metagenome | biome: human gut; feature: human-associated habitat; material: faeces | place: United Kingdom | collected 2010/2012 ... | reverse complement strand
AAGCCTTTAACACACCCTCATTATTAAAGGAACCTTCTTCGTAATTGGCAATCTTGGTAAGGGCTTCCTCACCGCACTCGTTTGCAATTGCCGGCCAGAGCATTTCTTCCATGTAGCCCGGATAAATTCCCTGATATGTGAAAAGCGCACGTCCGTCAATGTCCTTTAAGGTATCGCCAAGTGTGAAAAACTCGTCCCATGTTTTTGGAACTTCCAGGTTGTTCTCATCGAAAAAGGTCTTGTTGTAGATCAGACCCTGCGGGCCACTGTTGAATGGTGCCAGATAAATTTCATCGTCTCCGTATGGTGCACACTTTGTACTGGAAAGAATTCCGTCTGTAATGTCATCGCGAAGAGTACCGGTTCCGGCATAATTTTCTCCGTCAAAAACATCGTCCAGGTTGAGAAGTGCATGCTCTTTGATCAGGGAAAGGATCACACCATCCTCACCACCATCATTAAGGCAGATGAAATCCGGTGCGTTTCCAGCTACGATCTGTGGACGGATAATATCACCAATAGTCGGGCTGATAGTCATGTTCACTTTCACGCCCTCATGGCTTGCTTCAAAAAGCTCTACCATCTGGTTCCAGTAAGCATCTCCGTATCCACCCTGGAAAATGGCAATGTTCAGTTCCTGTTCTTCTGTTTCCGCAAATGCTGTGAGCGGGGAAAGTACAGTAGCTGCGCTCATGGCAAGAATCATTGCGGATGCTGCAAATCTTTTTTTCATAGGTTGTTTCCTCCTTCTGGTTGGCTTTTATTACGTTTGCCTGATGATGCTATTATATTGCAAAAATCTTTTGTCGTAAATTGACAAAACAGTTCTCATTATGGAACATTTTCTTGTAAATAATATCTGATATGGATTTTCTTGCGGCATATATGTATTATTTTTTCATCTTTTGCTTTTACATAGATTATTCTGTTTTTTTCCTGTATAATGAATGAAAATAATAATATTTTGACAGATACCCGTCAGTGGCCAGCAACAGGAGGAGCCTCCATGGAAAAAAAACATCATTTTCAGGGATTTCGTAAATTCAGCATCAAAACAAGACTTGTAATTGCCCTTCTGATGATTTCTATTATCCCATTAGCAGGAATCAGCGGCTATTCTTTTCATATATTTTCCGCGGCACTTCAGGAGAAGCTTTCTGCATCTATTTCCCAGACCCTGTCCATGATCAATCTGAATATGGTAAGTGAGATTGAGAAATACCAGTATCTGTGTGGTTCCATCTGTATTAGTGAAGAGATTAAAAAAGGTCTTCTGAAAAAGGACATGACAGATATGGAAAAGAATCAGGCGATACTGGAGATTCAAAGCATGATCCGCAATAAAATCATCTATCCTGCCCAGGCAAAAAACATTACTGTCTATGATACCGATGGAAATATTTTTTATGATCTGGGCTATGACGGGTTCTATCAGGAGGATGTGGACCGGATCCTGTCGCAGCTTGAGAAGCAGGACCAGGATGTGTGGGCTTATGCACATACTTACCGTGACAGAAATATTCTGGTTCTTGGAAGAAGGATTTACGAGCAGTATTCCAAAAGCCGGGTAATCGGCTACACTCTGATTTCTATTGAAGAAAAAATCTTTTCCAAGACGGTACTGGAGCCTGTGGGACTGTCAGATTCTTCCAATATTATGTATATGAATCTGGATGGAACGGTGCTCTCTTCCTGGAACCGAAGTATAGCCCTGGGGGAGAAAACGGATGAGGAGCTTCTGAAAAAAATCCAGGAAAGTCTTCCAAAAAAAACCGATTCCTTTAGTATCCATGAGAATGGGGAGGAACAGCTGGTGACCTATATTTTTAATAAAAATCTGAATCAGCTGTTTGTATATACCATGCCTTACCACTATATCAATTCAGAAGTTTATGCCATGCTGAAACAGATTCTTGTAGTGGTAATGTTTCTGGTTTTACTGTGTATCGGAATTGTAGCCATGGTATATCAGGGAATTATGTTTCCTATTAAAAGAATGCTGGAATTCTGCCGTGAGGTTTCCGAAGGAAAATTGTCTGTGCGTATTCAGGACAAGCATAAGGATGAACTCTCCCGGCTTTCCGGAAGCATGGATCATATGGCAGATACCATTGAACATCTGATGGACCAGCAGAAGACTCAGGAAAAGAAAAAAAGAGAGCTGGAGCTGCAGATGCTTCAGTATCAGCTGAATCCTCATTTCCTTTTCAATACTCTGAACAGCCTTCGGTTTGTGGCTGCCATGCATAAGGATCAGATCGTAAGTGACGGAATCCAGGCGCTAAGCAGTCTTTTACAGAATACTCTTACCAATAAGAATGAATATATTACGATTCAGGAGGAACTGGAAAATCTGGAAAATTATTTTTCCATTCTTAGGATCCGGTATGCAGGAAGCTTTGAATATTCTTTCCATGTGGAGGAGGATGAGCTGCTCTCCTGTCTGGTTCCAAAGCTGATTCTGCAGCCTCTGGCAGAAAACTCGGTGATGCACGGTTCGTCAGATAATGGCACGGTGATGGAGATTCAGATTACCTGCTGGCGGGAAGATGAGGATGTAATTATCGAACTGTCTGATGATGGTAAAGGCTTTGAGGTGACAGATGACGCCCTGGCACCTCACCCGGAGCGGAAAAGAATTGGCGTCGCCAATGTAAATGACCGGATCCAGCTGAATTTCGGACGAAAATACGGTCTGAAAATTAACAGTCAGCCGGGAAAAGGAACTACTTGTACCCTGACCCTGCCGGAGCTTTATGCGGACACGCTTTCATAAAAAATACAACTAGTCAGAAAGGACGATACATGTACAGTATACTGATTGTGGATGATGAGCCTATTGTAAAAATTGCACTTCGTTCCATCCTGCCCTGGGAGGAGCATGGCTTTTCTATTTGCGGAACGGCATCAAATGGACTTGAGGCACTGCCTTTGATCGAACAGCATCATCCGGATGTGATCATCACAGACCTGAAAATGCCTGGGATGGACGGGCTTGAGCTGATTCGGACTTTAAAGGAAAAGAATTGTCCGGGAGAAATTCTGGTGCTTAGCAATTACGAGGATTTTGATTCTGTGCGAAGTGCACTGCTGCTTGGTGCGGCAGATTATCTGCTGAAAATTAAGATCCAGCCCGATACCCTTCTTGCCTGCCTGAATAAAACGGTAGAAAAATTAAAGGACAGAGCGCCCAGACATTTGGAAACTGAAAAAAAGGATCAGGAAGAGAATATATCAAAACTTCTGCTGGAATTTTTCCAGAAGGATGTAAAGCTTTCAGATTTTATAGAACAGCATGCTAAAACCAGACTTGCATTTATGGAAGACTCCTGCGCCGTCTGCTATGTAACCTTTGAGAAGTTTTTATCTAATGAAGCATTTTCCATCTCCGGGAATCTTCTGCGGGATATGATCCTGGATGCGGTTCAGGGAGTGTTGCAGCCCTATATTCTGGTGCTGAACGATTATAGCGCACTGGTTATTTTTTCCCAGGCTGAGCTGTCCGGCAGTGAAATTAAGGTGGAACAGTTGGTAAAAAAGCTATACAATCGTTTTACCATGTACCAGTCCTTTGCACCGGATATGCCCTATCAGGAGATGCTGAAAAATTACGAGGAAGCGCGAAGTGTGTTCCGGGAATTTTCCTCTAATGAGGGACACTATAAAACTGATGTAGCAAAAACCCTGGAGTACATGGAGGAAAATTACATGTACAGGCTGACCCTGTCTTCTATTTCTGCAAACGTAAATTTAAGCTCCAGTTATCTGTGCAGGATTTTTAAATCTGAGGTCGGCACAAGCATTACCAACTATCTGAATAATCTGCGGATACGTAAGGCTGCAACCTTGATCAAAGAAAATACCATGTCCATGAAAGAGATTTCTTCCATGGTAGGAATTGACGATCAGCTTTATTTCAGCAGGCTGTTTAAGAAATGCATGGGAATTTCACCATCGGAATATGGAAAGAAGTATCATCAATAGACGGATCATAGCACCAATATACTATAATGAAAGGAATAAATATATGGAATTGTATTATAAAAATCCGGCAAAATGCTGGCTGGAGGGATTTCCACTGGGAAATGGACGAATGGGAGCGGTTATTCACGGAGCTTTGGATCATGAGGTGTTACAGTTAAATGAAGACACCTTATGGTCAGGCTCCCCTTACAGCGGACAGACCGGACTTTCCCCTAAAGTAGTGAAGCAGGCCAGGGAGCTTGCAAAAGCAGGGAAATATGAAGAAGCAAAACAGGTTATGGAAAATAAGCTGGAAGAAGCTGAGGATGTACAGGTTTATCTGCCCTTTGGAGATCTGCTTCTGGATTTTGTGGAGGATAATTATGGTGCTGATGGAGATACAGTTGCAGGTGCTTCGCCAGATTCAGATACAGCTGTGACAGATTATGAGAGACATTTGGATTTAGACAGGGCTGTGGCGTCTGAGTGCTATGTGAGAAATGGAGCTAAGTTTACACGTACCTGCTTTATCAGCGCACCGGCTCAAGGACTTGTGTATCAGATTAATAGCAGCCGGCCATTTTCTATTTTGGTCCACTGTGACGGAGCCTTTATCCGTGAGAAAGATTATAAGGAAAATCATTTCACGCTTACCGGAATCTGTCCGGGAAGAAGCGGACTGAAGGTTATTAAGGAAAATAAACCGGAAGAGTTCCTTTTCCCGGACGAACCAGAGCTTCAGGGTGTACACTTTATAGGAGAAGGGTGCGTAACTGCAGAAGGTGGAAGAGCTACTGGATCTGCTGACGGAATTCTATTGGAGCATGTAACTGGGGTGGAAATCCGTATGGCAATCCGTACCAGCTTCCGGGGATTTGACAAAGCATATACTGAGCAATATTCCGATGCCCAAATTCATCATATGCTGGCTTCCGATTTAGAAAAACTTTCAAAACCATTTGAAGAGCTGCTGAACGAGCACGTAGAGGAATACAGGTCTTTTTATGGGAGAACTTCATTGAGACTGTGGGATGATGTACCGAAGATTTCTGCTGAAACTTCTCAGTATGATCTGCGGGAGCGTCTTGCAACATTTCATGAGGGCGCATCTGACCCGGAGCTTTATGCAATCCTGTTTGCTTTCGGAAAATATTTGCTCATCTCATCTTCCAGACCAGGGACCCAGGCTGCCAATCTGCAGGGAATCTGGAGCAATGATATTATTCCACCATGGTTCAGTGATTTCACCGTAAATATCAATACCGAAATGAATTACTGGATGACAGGGCCTCTGAATCTTGCCAAAATGCAGGAACCACTGGTAAATCTTTGCAAAGCGCTGGTTAAAAATGGACAGAAAACCGCCAGAGAACTGCTTAACTGTGAAGGAACTGCCTGCTTTCACAACACGGATATCTGGGGTAAAACTTCTCCTGCAACAGGAAAAGCGGTGTGGGCGTTCTGGCCTTTTGGAGAGGCATGGCTCTGCCGAAATCTGTTCGACCAGTACTTATTTACAGAAGATAAAGAGTATTTGAAAGAAATCATGCCTATACTTGAGGAAAATGTGCGATTCTGTCTGGCTCAGCTTCAGGAAACAGATCAGGGACTTGCCATCTGTCCCGCCACCTCACCGGAAAATCTATTTTATGAGGATTGTTCCGTAGCAGAATACAGTGAAAACACCCTGGCCATTGCAAGGAACCTGTTTCGGGATTATGTGAAGGGCTGTGAAGTGCTTGGCTTGCAGAATCAGATAATGTGTGATGTACTGGAAGCGCTGGAGCGCATGGTACCTACTGCTATTGGAAGCAAGGGACAGATTCTGGAATGGAACCAGGAATTTCCAGAACAGGATGTGCATCATCGCCATGTTTCTCATCTTTATGAGCTTCATCCTGGCTGCGGCATTACTCCACAAACACCGGAATTATATAAAGCAGTGAGAAAGAGTCTTGAACTTCGGGGGGATGAGGGAACCGGATGGAGTCTGGCTTGGAAGGTTCTGATGTGGGCCCGTATGGAAGATGGCGCTCATGTGGAGAAAATTATGAAAAACCTGTTTTATGTAGTAGATCCAATGGAAGAAATGGGAATACGAAGAGGTGGCATCTATCCCAATTTATTTTGTGCCCACCCACCGTTCCAGATTGATGGAAATTTAGGTTACAGTGCTGCGGTTGCCGAGATCCTGGTTCAAAGCCAGGGAGAAGAGCTTGTCCTTCTCCCTGCGCTCCCACCCTCCTGGAGAAATGGGGAAGCCACGGGGTTCATTGCCCGCGGAAACATCCGCGTGGATCTTAAATGGGAGGGGAAGAATGTCACCTACACCTTAACTCCTGCTCATGACACCACTTTACGTCTCCGCGTCGGAAAAGGGGACGTGAGGGGCTATTCACTGCGTGGAGGTGTGGCGTACGAAGGGAATGAGGTGCTAAGCTGAGGAAGAACTTTGTGAGAGCAGACGGTTTTCCGCCCGTCTTATTCGCCTGTTTATTCGTTACTCTGGAAGGCGCCCGTCGTACATAATACTCAGTTCACCATACACCTGTGCCCAGTTCCGGATCGTACTGGTCCATCTCTTGGTAACTTCAAATGTGGCAAGATACAGTGCCTTTAATTGGAGAAATTCTATGCGTTGTTTTCTCATATTTGCAGATAACGCCAATCATCTAAACTAATTAAATATATTATAAGCAAGTGCATGTACCTGACATAAACCATGGATTGGCATGTAGCTTCTATACGAAAGCTTAATACCTATTTTTTATAGTTTCTTCAAACTAACTCATATATTTTTCCATATCAAGCTTCTTTTCTGATTTTGCAACAATTAGGGATGCTGTCACATCGCCCAGGCTGTTGCTCATTGCACGCATCATTCCAAGCAGGGAGTCCAGTCCCATGACCAGTCCGATTCCTGCAAGCGGAACATTCAACTGTGTCAGAAGTACAGACAGGCATACAAGCCCCGCTCCTGGAACTCCTGGCGCACCTACAGAAAGAACAAACACGGAGAAAAACATAGACAGCATCATTCCACCGTTGATATCAACACCGAAAACTCTTGCCAGTGCCATGCCAAATATCACCAGATATATACAGGTTCCGTCCATATTTACCGTTGCCCCCAGGGGAATAGACAGGGAATAGATTTTCTTTGATATACCAAGTTTATTCTCGCAGGCATCCATGTTCACAATGATCGCCGCATTACTGGAAGCCATGCCGAACACCTGAAGCATTGTGGGACTGTATTTTTTCAAAAAGGGAATCGGATTCAAACGGCCGATTACTCCAAGTAATATACAATATACAGTGATCATCGCCACGATTCCTACTGCAAAAGTTCCCAGCATGGCCAGCATGGACAACAGCACATCCGGTCCTGTCTTTAATACAACCGATACAATGGAGCAAAAGGTTGCAACAGGTATGAAACGTACCAGCATCACTGTAATCTTTAGGAACAGGTCATTGCATGCTTCGAATATATCCTTTAATAATCTGGAATGCTCCCCGATCTTCTCTAATGCAATTCCAATCAGAACTGCCAAAAAGATGAGCTGCATCATGTTGGAATCTAAAAACGGTTTTACAAAGTTTGCCGGAATGATTCCTACAATTGTATCCTTGATTGAAATACTTACATCCGAAACCGACACCGTAGCTGCATCTCCAGCCAGTTTTGCCGCAAGCTCTGGATTACCTGGCTTCAATAATTCAAACACACCTGTTGCCGTAAGAATTGCCAGAACCGTGGTAAGCAGGTAAAAGCCCATGACTTTTCCACCAATACGTCCGGCTTCTTTCAGATCTCCAAATTGGGAAATGCAGCATGCTATGGAGAAAAATACTACCGGGCCTACAATCATCTTCAAAGCATTCAGGAACATTGTGCTGATAGATGTAAAAATAGTATTGTTCAGTGCTTCGTTCACGCCTGAAGGTACAAACACTTTCATCAATACACCTATTACGATTGCAGCTATTAAAGCCAGCATTGTATGTAATACCATGGCATGGGGATTTTTCTGTACTGTAATTTCTACCAGGTTCATGTTGTTCTTGTTTTTATAGCGCAGTCTTTCTTCATTCGCCTTGAGAAGGACATCCCGGATTATTTTTTCTTCTTTTTCCTGTGCGCTCTGAAGATCATCATTTTCCTGGTCCAGTACTTCTTCTATGGTATGACCATAAATAAACTGGAATTTCTCACCACGGAGTGACAGATTCACATATACCCTGCCAAACCTTTTATTCAAAATAATGCAGATATTTTCATCAGGGTCTTTGGCATGCTCCCTTAATTTCACCAATACTTCTTCTACTAAAAGCATTGTCTTTATGGTCTGCTTTTTCTCTATGCCAAACTCTTCCAGACCTTCTTTGATAAACTCTATTCCCGCTTTTGTATGCTTCTGCTCTACCAGCAATCTTTTGCTCATAGTTCTTTTAATCCCTCCTAACCCTAAAATCTTTTATTTACAGTTTTTGATTCCACTTGACGTCATATAAGTTCCTACCAATACCGATATAACTGCAATAATACCGGAAATCAAATCGGTGTGTGAAGTTCTCCCATTTCTGATAAAATCGTCCGGACCTGTTCAGCATCATGAACAGAGATCATTAAATCAATATCATGAAATTCTGAAATAATCCCTTTAAAGTACAGCAGCATAGATGCGCCTAAAGCCCACTCTATATTTGCCTCATTAAATCGATGTGCAATTTTCTGTAGTAATTCAATTTTCTTCTGTATTTCAGGCATAATATCTCCCACTTGTATATTTATCTGGATAAAACATGTTTGTTACTGATTCCTACGGACCACTCTGCAAGGACTGCCTACAGCAATCACATTGTCGGGAATATTTTTTGTTACAACACTGCCTGCTCCAATCACAACATTATTCCCGATGGTAACGCCCGGTAAAATAATAGCTCCGCCACCAATCCATACATTATTTCCAATGATAACTGGTGCTGTTTGTGTTTTACAAAATTCAAATGATCCGTCTTCTTTAGGTATCCCGAAGCGATCTATGGCATTTGTCGGATGAAATGCCGTATAAATCTGTACATTCGGTGCAATTAAGGCATTATCACCGATACGAATTATATTGTCATCAAGAAAGGTACAATTCATATTTACTTCACAGTTATTTCCGAAGTAGATATTATTACCATAGTCAACGTAAAAAGGAGCCGTTATCCATAAGTTTTTGCCTTTTCCGCCAAGAAGTTCATTCAGAATTCGTTCTTTTTCATCTGCATCCGCAGAATTCATCTGATTATAATCTCTTACCAGATCTTTTGCCTTATGCCATTGTGTCAGCAGTTCCGCATCTCCACAATCGTACAGTTCTCCTGCCAGCATTTTTTCTCTTTCTGTCATAGGTTCCTCCATCTGATATCCAGTCCACATTGTTTTTTAATAATACCATAAAAACAGGACTTATAATATGTATTCCATTTGTCTTTCTTTTGTTCGCATCCCCATTTTCTCATAAAACTTTTCTGCTGAAGTATTTCCTGTCCATACATTCAATGTCACTTCATAACAGCCCAGTTGCTTTGCTTCGTTTTTTACATATTCAAACAGGCTTTCACCAATATGCTGACCTCGTGCTTCCTGATCAATACACAGATCATCAATAAAAAGAGATTTAAATGGAACCATATTGTTTGAAAAAGGTTGCTCCCGTAACTGACAAAATGCATACCCTACGCAAACATCAGCCTCATTTACTGCAACATATATTGGTGTTTCTTTATTCTTCAAAATCTCTCTCAATTCGTCTATGGTATATTTTGTTGTACCCGGAATAAAAATATCAGGCCTTATGTCTGCATGAATTTGCAGCACCTGTTTTAATAACTCTAGAATTCTCGGAATGTCTTTTTCTTTTGCGTCTCTGATCATCATTTTTGCGCTCCTTTTACAAACTCAACTGCATTTTTAATATCTTCATCATCTGGATGCCCTTTTGCAATTCCACCAACCAGTTTAAATGGACCAAATGTGTCATAACCCTTGCATCCGAATTTTCCGATCACCTTAGAATGCTTCTTACTCAAAATCTGCTCTATGGATTTATAGTTCGCATTTCCACCATAAGTACAAATCAGAAATACCTTTTTGTTGTCTGGTAAGTTTTTCTCCGCAAATCCCAATAATGATTGATGAAATTTCGAAAAATAGATTCCCGATGCAAAACCAATCATATCATAGCTGCTCAGATCTGCATTTGGCTGCTTTACAGCATCAATCAAATCAACCTGACACTCTTCTGCTATGCGCTTTACTAATTTTTCTGTATTTCCATGATGCACAGATGCATATACGATTGCTTTTCTCATTTGTTTTCCTTTCTGAGAAAGTAAAGCGGATATTCCAGGTCCGCTTTGCTACTTGCTCATGAACGCAGTCGATTTGCGACCTGCGTTCAAATTATCGAAGCTCCTATGTGTATGATGTCTTTATATTATCATATATAGCTTAACTATTCTATATTCTTCGGATCAAAATAACCTGTTTTTGCAGACATTTGAGTATGCAAATCAGAAAAAGATCCCTTTGCAAAGCGAATGGCTAAAACGCCTCCACTTTACTGGGATCTTTTCATGCATACAATATCAATGTACCTTGACGGTTAATCAGATTTTCCTGTCAAGCGGATATTCCAGGTCCGCTTCGCTACTTGATTCGGTTAAATACCATATTCACCAACTATGCCATCAATATCCGGCATTGGATCATCCGACAGCTGGCAGCTGTCCTTCTGTACCTGGGATTTATTTACAATTATATATGCACTGGCAAACTTCTGAATCACAAGCTGCAGCTGTTCATCAGTAGTATCCTCTGGCACCATGATAGTAACTGTGCTGTTCTGTAAGTTCACCCAGTCTGCTTCCATTACATCTGGATCAATCCCTTCCAGACAAATTGTTTCGATTCCTGTCAGCATTGCAAATGCTGTCATATTAAGATTCTCAACTCCGCTGCGAATGTGTATTTCCTTCAAATCTTCACATCCGATAAATGCACAACTGTCAATATTCTTCGCATTCACACAGAACTGCTCCAAACCTGTAGCTCCAAAACACTGTACCCCGATTCTGTTTACCTTTCCCTTCCACCATACGGTCTTCAAATTCTTACAGTAATTAAACAGGTAATTGTCCATCTCTCCAACCCCGTTCACAAAAATCACTGTTTTCAATCCCTTACATTCCTCAAATAAACCTTTATTCGTATTTTCCAGAGGTGCATAACAAATCACAGTTTCCAGATCATGGCAGTGGGTAAAAGCACTGTCCTCTATAGACTTCAATGTCTCCGGCAGAATCAGACAGCGCATTGGCAGCCACTCGCCTTCTTTCTGATTGGTTGCCATATCCGAATGCACATAATCTCTTGCACATTCAAAAGCATTATAAGAAATATTTTCTACCGGCACACCACCAATCGTACGCGGTATAATAACATCCACAGATGTTCCGATATACGCAGTAATCGTTCTGCTTGCTTCATCAAACTCAAACTCTTCTTCCGGTAATGCTTCATAAGGCATCTCTGTCAGGCACTCCACGGCTTCTTCCGGAACAGTTTCTTCTGCCCTTACCGGTACCGCAATTCCTGCCAGTATTGCGATTGCAATCACCACAGTCAATATCCTTTTCTTCATTCTGCTGCCCCCTTTCCACAATCAATATTATGCAATCTTTACATTATCAGAATATAGTAAAAGAATTTCATTGTCACTATCATTACAGCCAGTAAAATTATGTTTAATCCAATAATTTTCCTTTACGATATGATCTGACCCAAAAGAATAGGTACACTGAAATTTACAGGACGAAGCAAAATTGCGGAAATAAGAAGCGTTTCTCGATTTCATTTCTGATTTCGAAAAACGCTATTTAAATAGCGGGTTCTGAGGGTACCTTGCCATCATTTCTTACCGCAATCGTAATATCTTCCATCAGCGTTCCACTGTTTTGTGCCCAAACTGCATACAATGTAACATCTTTATCCTGAATCGGATATGAACTACCTGGCATATAAATTATTTGTGCGTAAGCATCTTCATTGGTGGCAGGATCCTTTGGCATCTATTTTTTTAAATTTGGTTCTAAAGAAATACGGAGAATTACCTCCAACCTATCAGGTTGTTGGTTTTGACGATTCACCGATTGCGTCAGAATACCTTATACCATTCAGCACGATATATCAGCAAATCGATGTTCTTACTAAAGAAGCCATGGATATCCTCGTCATGCAGATGAAAAACCGTAAAAAGCGTCGCCCAGCTATTATGGAGACCCCCATTCACAAAACAGTACTACCCACTCTAATTAAACGTGAGACAACCATTTTTTAGTTTTTATCCAAAAGTCCCGGAATCCACATTACTGGCATTCCGGGACTTTTAACACGACAGCTGTTGACTGCCGGAAATGGTTAATTTGCTTGGTTTTTTACATATTTAAACTATTATTTGCGAATATCTACAAGTCCATTTTTTAGTATATTTTCAGAAAACTCATACGAGGCTCCATCACCGGTTACATTAAGGTACAGATTTTCCAGGTCATTTTCATTTACAATCCAGGCCATGTTCAGCTGTACGCTTTCGCCTGGCTTTATAGAGGAAATGTAGTTTCCGCCATTGCCATAATTTTCAGAGACATTATAATAAACCATTTCTCCGGTCTTTGCCATGCCATCCCAGGTGATGCGGTCATAGCCATCGCCGGACTGTTCCGTTGGAACGTAAATCTGTACTCTTCCATTTTCCTTTGTCATGGTTAGCAAAGCACCAAGATAAAGCATATGGTCGATTTCCTCATCTGAATTGTTTGTATAGGTCACTGTGGCATAAACCAGTTTCTGGTTCACAGCTTCTGACTTCACAATCTCATCCAGGGAATTGATTCCATCACCAGATTTTACATAATTCAATGTATTTGCAGACAGTTTTCCATCAGCCCCAATTGCTTCTGTCCATTCCTCCGGTATTTTGTCAGGCTCAAGAAGCTGAAGGTCATCTGCGATCTGGATGGAATCCACCTTTGCAGAAATGGTTTTCGTCAGATACTCACCATTTGTGTCTTCCCCAGTCGCATTCAGATCAAAGGTGTCACCGATCTGGTAAACAGGCAGCTCCTTCTCATTTACAGAAGTGATTATTTCATCATCATCATTTTCTATCTTTTCAGCTATCATGTCTTCACTCCAGGTAGGCATCCCGGCAGTTTTTACCATAGTTGTGTTTCCCGTAATCACCAGATTCTCAGCCACCTTTATGGCATCCTCTTTTGATACGTCATCTCCTATGTAGATCATAATCACACGGTATAAATCCGGGCAGACAAGGTAAATTCTCTGGTTAAAAGTTCCACTTTTGGCGATGCTATTATACTTTAGGTATACTCCCTGATATTCTCCAAATGTACGCTCCTCGCTATCAATAACATTCTGATCCTGCACAACCTGTCCCAGATCATTTTTATCCAACAGAACAGATGCAAAGCTAAACCCGCCGGTCTGTTCATGTTCCGGATACTGAAGATGATACTCGTCATTCCAGCTCATGCCTTTTGGAATGTATCTGGCAAACAGATTTACCTCTGGAACCTCATCTGGAAGCATGGTTTCCTTTGCCATGCTATCGGCATCAATTTTAACCGCTACACCATAAGCGCCCTGCTTCTCCAGAAACCAGTGATACAGATTTACACCTGCATATGCTGCTGTGGAAACTGCCAGCGTACAAGCAGCTGCTACAGCTGCGATTTTGGGAATCGTCCATGTTTTTCTTCTTTGAAGATTCATCACCTTTGTATCCTGTATCTGCTTTGCAACCTCATTTTGAATCATTTTATGGATAAAATCCGGTGTTTCGGGAATATCGCTTTTCATATCTTCTAATCTCATACCAGCACCTCCTGCAATTCCTGCCTTAATTTTCCCCTTGCCCTTGCAAGTCTCTTCTGAACAGCACCTTCCGATATTTCAAGGATCTGGGCGATTTCTCTTACGCTGAAATCTTCTATGTAATACAAAATAACGGGCAAACGCAGCTCCTCTTTTAAGGAATTTACAGCGGCATACAATTCGCTGTAATCCTTTGACTTTTCTGATTCCATTTCCAGTCTGTCCTCCAGATCTTCAAACGAAATAAACTTACTGGACTTACGTACGAGGTTGTAACATTCGTTGATCAAAATTCGGATCAACCAGGTACGGGCATATTTATCGTTTTTTAATGTGTCTATTTTGGAAAAAGCTTTTACAATTGTCTCCTGGATAGCATCTGCACAGTCCTGGTCACTGAATAAGATTGTTTTTGCAGTTGAGTATAATTGTCTTTCCGAATCCAGGATCAGATTTCCCAGTTGTTCTTTTGTCATTTAAATACCACCTCTTTTTCATGCCGGCCAGCTTTTTCTTTACATCTATTAGACGCATAGAAAACAAAAATATCCCCCAATAATTCATTTTCGCATAAATAATTATGATAAGCTGACTATGCAAATGCTAAACTAACAGTCCAAAAAAAACTAAACTAATTGTACTCTTGATACCTTCCTTATTTGCAAATTTGCAGTAAAATATAGATATAAAGAAAAAGGGAGGTACCAAAGATGAAATTATCACTTTCTGCAAATATAAGCAAGTTGCGAAAAGAACACGCTATGACACAGGAGCAGTTAGCGGAAGCCTTAGGCGTTACCTTTGCATCTGTCTCAAAATGGGAACGGGGTGTGGCGACGCCGGAATTAAACCTGATTGCGGAGATGGCAGATCTGTTTGAGGTGTCTATCGACGCGCTCATCGGATACCAGTTTAGAAACAATAACAGAGAAACTGTAATTGCAAGGTTGAAGCAGTATTCTCACGACAGAGATACTGAGGATGTTTTTTCTGATGTTGAAAAGGCATTACAGTGTTATCCGAATTGTTTTGATGTTGTTTATTACAGTGCCAGAATCTACCGTTTAAGAGGACTGACGCAAAAGAATGCTGCTTATTCAAAGAAGGCGCTTTCCCTTTGTGAACGTGCATGTATACTGATCGGACAAAACAAAGATCCGGAGATAAGTGATGTTTCTGTTCGCAGGGAAATGGCTGAAATCCATTTTGCGCTTGGGGAATATGACAAAGGAATTGCATTATTGAAAGAGAACAATCCATGTCGGCTGAACCACTCTTCGATTGGAATGGTGCTTGCGTCCTCTTGCAATGATCCGGAGGGAGCACTTCCCTTTTTATCGAGGGCATTATTAGATTTAACTGTGACGCACTTTGAAATTGTGGTGGGATATATGAATGTTTTCTGTAAGACAAAAGATTATGCAAATGCTCTAGCTCTTGTGGATTGGGCTCTTGCCTTTTATCCCGGGCTAAAAGATCCCGAAAAACAGGGATATATGGACAAAAGCGAAGCATTTCTTTGGGCACTGCGAGCGGATGTTCTGCTGTCGCTGTGTAAAAAAGAAGAAGCAATCAACAGCCTTCGGCGAGCAAAGGATGTTGCATTGCACTTCGACGAATCACCAAATTACGATGTTTCAAGTATCCGATTTGTTTTCTGTAAGACTCCTGCAAGCGCTTTTGATGATTTTGGTGATACTGCCATGATTGGGGTTGATGAATTTATCAAAAGCCAGGAAAAAAGCGAGCTGAGCAATTTATGGAAGTGTGTCAGGGATGAATAACAATTACAAAGCCAAATGAAAAACTATACTGTGCAGTTTTATAAAAAGGGGGGCATGCTTTACGATTTTGCAATATACAACACACCTAATGTGCCAGGTCCACAATGACTTGATATAACACCACCTGCCCTGGTTTCCAATATCTCATCAAAAACGCCAAGCTCTTCCAGATAAGCCCGCACTTTCTCTACAGTTTCCTGTTTACAGCCAGAATGTGTTATGAATACACGTTCTGGTCTCGCATTTTTTAAATCTTTTTCCATATCTTTAACATAGTCCATGATAACAGAATTAATTTTCCCCCGGTATTTCTTAGAAGCATTCATGGCGCCATTTTCTACTACAATCCTGGGATGCAGTTTTAAAATACCTCCGGCCATAGCCGCTACTGCATTGCAGCGTCCACCGCGGTATAAATAGGTGAGGGTATCAACCACAAAGCTTGCTCGCACATTTGGTTTCAACCTCTCTATCTCAGAAACAATCTGGGAAGCTGTCCGGTTATTCTTTGCCATAATTGCAGCTTCTACTACAAGAAGGCCGATACCGGTAGAAAGGTTTGCAGAATCGATTACTTTTATTCGGTCAGAAGCCCCCAGTTCTTCAGCAGCAAGGCGCATCACATTTCCAGAAGTGGACATACCTGCTGAAATAGAAAAGCAGACAATTTCCCTTCCAGCCTCTGCATATGGGCGGAAAAGTTCCATGGCATCTGCCAGGGCAGGAGCAGAAGTTTTAGGCGTTGTCTTATTTGCGTCAGACCAGGTATAAATCTGATCCGGGGTAATGTTTTTTCCATCCCCATATTCTTTATCACCCAGAAGAATATGAAGCGGAAGAATGTCAATCTCGTATTTTCTCAATAATTCCTGCGAAAGGTCGCAGGTACTGTCTGAAATAATTTTTACCATATTCGTTTCTCCTCTGCCAACTCATTTTCTATCAGATTCCTGGCCTGCAAGAGCCAGAAATTTTTTATCAGACTGTATTCCCTGTGTCAGAAACCTTCCATCTCTGAATAGCGCATACGTTGTCACCGGTGCCGGAACGTTCTGTGCAGCTTCTCTGCTTGTAACATGAATTACCTTTAAAGAAATATTGTGTTCTTTTGCCACTTCCACTACACGAGGCACCCAGTAACAGGTAAAATGACATTGATCTGTATAATAGAGAACAAATCCTTCCTCTTCTACTTTCGGGTGTCTTGCACATTCTTTGAATTTTGACGGCTCAGTATCTGTGTCAAATGGTAAATACATAAGATTGATTCCGCAGTCCGAAATATCTGCAACAGAAAATCCCTTAAATTTTAAATATTTCGGGTCTGCCAGAAATTCTTTTTTTCGTCCTTCTGAAGACAGAATACAGACTCCCTTTTTCTCTTGTTCTTTTGCATCACGAATGCATTCATTCAGCAAATCATTGGAATAGCCGTGTCCTTTCATGGAACCGGAAACCCATAAGCAGTTAATGTATATATATCCGTCTGCATCAATGGGCACCCAGGCATTCTCAGCAGGAATATATTCAATAAAACACTTTCCGCGCTCTGCACTCCGATAAAAAACCAATCCTTCTTCAAAACGCTGTTTTAACCACTCTTTTTTTACGATACTGTTTTTTCCTGACATAGCACAGCAGATATGTTCCTTGTCAATGTTTTCTTTTGTAATTCTAATATAATGCATAATATCACCTTTCCCAGATATCATGATTGCTTAAATAACCTTGATCTAACACGCTTTCATAGCTTCCAGAGCCAGTTCATGACTCTCTGGCGTTACTCCTGCGCAACAGAGCGAATCTACAATGATTGGCACTTCCGGCAAAAATGGCTTCCAAAGGTAGTTTTATCAATGGGACCAGATTCCAGAAGCTCTGCAATCTCCTCCCTGATTTCCCAACCATAGGTACCGCGGATGCAATGCTCTACAGGAAGCCATATGAAATACGGCATGTTTTCTAAAAAGCCTATTTAAGCTAACTATATCACGTTATTGAGATTTCGTATACTGCAATAGGCTGATTTCAGCGTATATATTTTTGAAATTTTATATTTTCTATTGCATAAAAATAAGCCATTCAGTCAGAATTGCATCCAACCAAATGGCTACTTATATCAGTTTTCTCCTGCCATTTTTTTTGACATACCCAAATAAAACACAGCGCAAAATACCAGAGCAAACACAACACCAAATACATTCTGAATCACCCTGAGACTGACTGCACCCTTTAATCCATAACTCTCTGCAGCGATAGCCAAAGCGCCAAATGTATTAAATACAGCCTGCCAGCCATATTTTGCGGAAAATCCTACACCGATTCCGCCAAGGATTCCTATATATGCATAGATGGATGACGGAAGCAGGAAATACAATGCTGTAAAACAAAGAACTCCTGCAATATTTCCCACAATTCTTTTCTTCACTCTGTACTGCATGTCTTCCATAAACGGTAAGATCGCTGACATAGCTGCAATACCTGCCCACATTGCACGTGGCATTTTAAAAAGCTCTGCAATACAAAGTACAGCCGGTACACACAGGATCTGGCATAACTGCCATTTTGTCCTGGAAGAAGAGAGATCAAATTCCTGCAGTACATCCTGTATCTTTCTTTTATAAACCCGGTTTCTGTGATTCCGATAAAATACCAGACAGGTAAGTACAGCTCCTGCTGCCATTCCCACCAGTCTCATCTCATAGCTTTTCCCTGTTACGTCATATCCATACAGCAACAGATATCCAAGAACGAGTGTGGACTGATTAAACATAAATGGATTATGACAGCCGAACAGAATCAGCACTGCCAATGCAGCAATATTTAACAGCATTCCCGGTACCGGGGAAAGCTGATTTGCCAGATGTGGACACACAGTCATAACTGCGAAAAACAAAGCCAGAAGTATGGTAGACTGTCCGGTATGGATTCCGAGATCGGCATTTCGAAATACCATAAGACATAATAAGACAACGACACCTACAATACTGTTCTCATTTCCAAGCAGAATGCTGAAAATAGTAACAAATAAAAAACAAAACGCCATTGTGACCGCTACCTTCGCCATATATACAAACAGATGATAGATTTTTTCTTTTGCGGTCTCACTTTTTTTCAGCAGGTCTTTTGAACCTGCCTGATTCAACTGAAGTTCCTGATAAAATGTCATATAGCACCTCCCGTTTTTATGCAAATAGGCATTTTATCACAAACAGGAAGGTAATTCAAGAATGATTTTTAAGGAAATAATTACCTGGCCAGACTATTGCTTTCAATTCTGATCATACGATATCCGATTCCAATATGCGTCTGGATGTATTGCACACCATTTTTTTCTGGTTCCAGTTTTTTTCGAAGTGTTGCCATAAAAACGCGGAGGGAAGCAATATCATTTTCAGAACACTGTCCCCAGATCTGCTGGGTAATAAATGTATGTGTCAATACTTTTCCCACATTACGGGATAAAAGGCAGAGCAGCTTATACTCAATAGGAGTCAGATGTAATTCTTCACCCTTCAGATATGCACAGCCAGCCGAATAATCGATCTCTAATTCACCATTTTTAAAAACAGAGGTTTCCTGCTGTTCTCCGGTCTGCGTTATTGCAAGTCTCCTTTGCGTAACACGAATACGCGCAAGCAATTCCTCCACGGAAAACGGTTTTGTAATATAATCATCTGCACCAGCGTCCAGTGCTTCAATTTTATCTGTATCCTCACTTCTGGCACTGATCACAATAATCGGCATGTTCGACCAGGTACGGATTTTCTTTATTACCTCTACCCCTTCCATATCTGGAAGCCCGAGATCAAGAAGAACAATATCCGGATGATGAGAGGAAGCTTCCAGAATGGCCGAAGAACCATTCTCTGCTGCCAGATATTTATAGTCATGTGTCTTTAGCGTCGTAATGATCAGATTTCTTATAGGTCTGTCATCCTCAACCACCAAAATTAATGTTTTATTCATTCAATGTCACCTCACTTAAAGGTAAAGTAAAAGTAAAATTACATCCATGGGGATCATGGTCCGTCAGAATCAGGGTTCCGTCATGGGCTTCTATAATAGAGTGACAAAGCGCCAGCCCCAGTCCCAGACTTCGGTGACTATCCGCAACTGTTGTTTTACCGGTATAAAACATCTGGAAAATATGCGGCTTCATTTCTTCCGGAATCCCAGGACCATTATCCTCCACGCTTATCTGCGCTTTTCCATCTGCTTTAGTTCCCCGGATGCAGATTACAGTACCTGGCGGCGTATATTTTATGGCATTATCAATTAAATTTACCAGAACCTGTATAATAAGGCGGACATCCATACGTGCAAGAACAAGTTCTTCACAGTCAGTTACGATTTTATAATCGTCATGCTTCCGGCTGATATGCCGCAGAGCCTCTGCGATCACCTCATCAAGCAGCTGATCTGTAAATTTGAATTTCAGTCTTCCATCATTTAGCCTGGTAATGGAAAGCAGATTCTCCACAACTCCGATCAGCCATTCAGAATCATCATAAATGTCCGTATAGATCTGATGCTTTGTAGCTTCATCCAACCGTTCACTGTTGCTAAGAAGCATGTCTGCATTGCCTGAAATGGAGCAAAGGGGAGTTCGAAGATCATGGGAAATTGCCCGAAGAAGATCTGCCCGCAGCTGTTCGTTTTTGGCTATCACTGCATTTTTCTCTTTTTCCATGGCATTTTGTGCGTTTTCCATTGCAAGTGCACATTCATTTATCACGGACAGCAGGATACTGTATTCAAAAGAGTCCAGTGTTTCTTTCTGCAGCGGTATTCCTATTACACCGTAAACATTGTTCCCGCTCCGAATTGCCAGATATAAGCATTTGGCCTGTGGAAAATGATGTGTGGATGCACCGGCACGCTGTCTGTTTTCATAGGCCCATCTAGCTATCTTCTGTTCTTCAGGTGTTAAAAAATCTTCCGCGTCCTCTCTTTCCTCTCCAGAGAAAAGCTTCCCTTCTGATAATGCTCCATTTTCTACTACATATGCTGTGATATTACGGTTTAGCAGGCGAAGGAGCTGTGTACAGGTAACATCAAGAATCTCTATCTCGCCTTTAGCCTTTTGCAGCAAACGGTCTGTATCAAACAAAATCTGTGTACGAAAGGCAAGCTGTGCAGAAAGCTTTGCATGTGTTTTCAGCTTTGCCGCAAGTGCCCCTGTAAGTACGGATGAAATTAGCATTATGAGAAAGGTCACCGGATAACCCACCGCATAGGTCTGAAAAGACATCCTTGGTTCTGTCAGAAAAAAGCAAAATAAAAAGACACTTAAGAAAGAACCAGCCACACTGCATAGATAACCATCTGTCACAATGGAAGTAAGCAAAACCCCCAGAATGTATATGGTTACAATATTCGTGTCCGTGAAATCCAGCTTCTGAAACAGCAGACCAATCAGAGTACATACTGCAAATATAAAAACTGTCAGGAAATAATCCTTTGCAGACGGTTTTTCCATATACCATGTAAATGACCGTTTCTGGTAGTTTCCTGTTTTGACCGTATCCGGAATAATATGGATATCAATATCTGGTACAATTTCAATCAGTTTTTCTGTCAGAGTCACTTTACTGAAAAAATGATTTCGTCGGGCATTACTTTGTCCAATCACAATTTTAGTTACATTTGATAGTCTGGCATACTCTGCGATCTGTACCGGTATGTTTTCCCCGTGAGTCATTACGATTTCTGCTCCCAGATTTTCTGCATACCGAATATGTTCTTCCAGTTTTTCTTTATCTAAGTCTTCTGATTTTGTGCCAGTGCGAACGTACAAGGCTGTAAAACGTGCCTGCAACGCATTCGCCATTTTTGCCGCTGTATCTATTATTTTCTTATTGGAGGGTGCTGCTGACAGACAAACAAGGATATGTTCATCTGTTTTTTTATTATCCTCCTCAATTCCCAGACTCATCCTGCCAGTCCCCTTTTCTGCCGTTTTTGCAATTATATCATGCGACTGTATTATGGTCAAAATCCTTTTTTTCATACCCGGACTGTCTATCAAAAATTATAATTTCAGCTTCCTTATATTCAATTTTACACTCATGAATCTCTCTTAACAATTCTTCATCCGAAAGAGTATTCAAAAACAATATCTTCGATGACTGCTGTTTTTCTTCCGTATTTTCCTGAATTTCGCTCCAAAACTGATCTGCTTTATTTGCAATATAAAATCCAAGTCCAAACATACAAAATACAGTAACAGCCAATATTCCTTCTGCCATTGTCTTCACCTCTATAGCAGTCTCTTCATAACAAATGCCTATATTCGGAAACATTTCTGAAGGGCTCTGTATTCCCCTAACACCAGTAATTTGTGATTCTCTTCAAAATACGTATCCGGTGAAATTGCAATACCGAATTCTCCTTCATTTTTTACTGCCAGAATATTAATGTTATAGCGTTTTCTGATATCCAGCTCTCCTACTGTTTTTCCAACCCATTCTTCCGGCACTTCCACTTCAAAAATTGCATGGGATGCATCCACCTCCATATAGTCAAGGATGTGATCATCTGTGTAACGGATCGAGGCCCACTTTGCAACCTGCTTTTCCGGATAAACCACTTTATCCGCACCATTGCGCAAAAGGAATTTTTCTTGAACATCACGCTCAGCCCTGGATATCACCAGTTTCGCTCCCAGTTCTTTCAGAAGAGAAGTTGTTTCAAGAGAATTCTGAAAGCTTCCTCCAATGGTTACAAAACAGATATCGTAATTTCCTATTCCAAGGGAACGCAAAAATTCAGCATTGGTGCTGTCACCAATCTGCGCATTGGTCACAAATGGTAATGCTTTATCTACTCTCTCCTCATTCCAGTCAACTGCCATAATTTCATGTCCCAGCTGATTCAGCTGCATAGCAATATGTCTTCCAAATCTTCCAAGTCCAATAAGCAATACATTTTTCATAATTATATTTTCTCCTTCTTATCCAACTGTTATTTTCTCCAGAGGCAGTTTTGCATTTCCCCTGTTTCTTCTTGAAAGCACCGCATAAATCAGAGTCAGACCACCTACACGCCCCAGATACATCAGTATAATCAGCACAATTTGCGAAAACATATGAAGCTTCGGTGTAATTCCCAGTGTGAGTCCTACTGTTCCCACAGCTGAAGCAGCTTCATACAGGCAGTCTAAAAGAGGAAGCTCTTCATATACACTGATTGCAAGTCCGCCACAAAAAAATAACGTAAAATAAAGTATGGCTATTGTCGCCGCATTTTTTATCACATGATATTCCAGCCTCCTGCCAAAAGCCCCTGCATTTTCCTGGCTTCGGAATGTGGCAATTGCATTTAACAAAAGAACTGTAAACGTTGTGGTTTTCATTCCACCAGCTGTAGAACCAGGTGAACCGCCAATCAGCATTAACAATATCATAACAGCTTTTGAGGCTTCACTCATCTTTGAAATATCAATCGTGTTAAATCCGGCAGTTCTTGTAGTTACCGATTGGAACGCCGCAGCTAATAAGCGATTCCCTGCGGATAGATTTTTCAAATCACAGATGAAGAAAAAAATGATCGGAATTAAAATCAGGCATGCGGTAGTCACAAGGATAATCTTGCTTTGCATGCGATAACGTTTAAACTTCAGTTTGTTTGTATAAATATCGTCCCAGGTGAGAAAACCGATTCCCCCTATGATGATCAGAAGCATAATCACTACATTTACAAGAACATTTGCAGAATACCCGGTCAGAGAGGGAAAAGGATTTGCAGATGTTCCCAGAATATCAAATCCTGCATTACAAAAAGCGGAAATAGAATGAAAGACTGACAGCCAGATTCCCTTTCCCTTGTAATCCCATAAAAAAACCGGCAGCAGTAACAATGCCCCTGCAGCTTCAATCAAAAATGTCCCCTTTAAAATAAATCTTGTCAATCTGACGATTCCGCCAACCTTAGGCGCGGAAATCGCATCCTGCAGGGTACTTCTCTGCATAAGGGATATTTTTTTACCGGAAAGAAGGGAAACAGATGCAGCCACCGTTACCACTCCCAGTCCGCCTATTTGTATAAGTACAAGAATAATTGTCTGTCCTGCCAGAGACCAGTAGCTTCCGGTATCCTTTACCACAAGCCCTGTAACGCATACTGCAGAAGTGGCTGTAAAAAGAGCCTCATGAAACGGAGTTGGTATTCTATCTACAGATGAAAAGGGAAGCATTAAAAGAATGCTTCCCAAAAGGATCACTCCTGCAAATCCCAGAATTATTAGCTGAAAAGATGTCAGATGTTTTTTCTTATATGATTTTTCCGTCATAAACGATCAGAACTCCTTACGAATGATTACTTTTTTGTTGCACCCATTATATATAATTGCCTTTAAAGATGGTATAAGAGTATCTGATTCTGTATTAAGATTGTATAAAGATGTGTTTCCGCCATATTCAGCCTGAATTCGGTTGCCGTAGCAAAAAAATAAGCCATTCAGTCAGAAACATATCCAACCAAATGGCTTTTATTCTTATCTTCTATCCAGTATTTTATCAAATCGTCTGAAGAAAGTTGAAGTTGTAATGATTGCTGCCAGTATATCGCTGATTGGTTCAGCCAGAAAAACGGCAAATACCTTATTCTGAATGAAAAGCGGCAGAATAAAGATCAGCGGAATCAACAGGATCAGTTTTCTTAAGCATGCAAGCAGCAGACTGACTTTCGCCTGTCCCAGTGCCATAAAGCTCTGCTGACAGGAAACCTGAAATCCCAGTGAAAAAATACCTGCCATATAGATTCTCAGTGCCCATGCGGTATACGTGATCAGATCCGTATCATTAGAGAAAATACCTGCAAAGAGCCTGGGAAACAGAAGCATGATCAGCCAGAAGCAGCCGGTAAAAACCGTGCAGACTGTAAACTGCGTAAAAAATGCTTTTTTAACACGCTCTTTATTGCCGGCACCGAAATTATAACTCATGATCGGCTGTCCGCCCTGGCATATTCCCTGCAGCGGTAAGGTTGCAAGCTGGCTGACACTTGTGATAATAGTCATGGCTCCAACCGCAAGATCTCCGCCATATCTTGAAAGGCTGGAGGTGAAACTGATGGACAGAATACTTTCTGTGGACAACATGACAAAAGTGGATATTCCAAGCCCCAGGCATGGTAAAATAATATTTTTTTGTAATTTGAAATTCTCTTTCCTGAGATGGAGAATGGTCTTTTTTCCTGACAGGAAACGAAGAATCCAGATAGCACCAACAGCCTGACTCAAAACAGTAGCAATTGCAGCACCGCTTACGCCCAGGTCAAATACAAAAATAAAAACAGGATCCAGAATAATGTTGATCACCGCACCGATCACAGTAGTCATCATACTGATCTTTGCAAATCCCTGTGTGGTGATAAAAGGATTCATTCCCATTACGATCAGGACAAAAATACTTCCCAGTATATAAATTCTTGCGTATGACACTCCATAAGGAAGGGTCTTATCACTGGCACCAAACATTGTCAGAAGCTGTGGAGCGAAAGCGAAAAAAATCACCGTAAGGGCCACAGCCATAAGAATAAGAAGCGAAAAACAGTTTCCAAGAATCTTTTCCGCTGTCGCATTATCCTTTTTTCCCATGGAAATTGCAGCTCTGGGAGCACCTCCTGAACCTGCGAGCATGGCAAAGGCATTAATCAGCATAAGAATTGGCGTAAATAACCCCACACCGGTTAATGCTGCCGCGCCAACACCGGGAATGTGTCCAATATAAATACGGTCTACAATGTTGTACAAAAGATTAATGATCTGTGCCACAACAGCAGGAATTGCAAGCTGCGCCAAAAGACGTGGGATTTTTTCCGTTTCCATTGCCTGTGTATTAGATTTACTACTCATATCTGTTTTCTCCTGACAAATTTTTTGACATAAACCAATAAAATATAAACGAATTATGTCTTCTGATTTTAACTCATATATTTGTCAATATCAAGCTTCTTTTCTGATTTTGCAACGATCAAGGATGCAGCTGTTGCTCATTGCACGCATCCTTCCTCCACTGATCAACAGCCTGTTTACAGCTTATGTTTTCTCCTCCAGATACAATCCTTAAGTACATTTACAAGCCTTGCCGGTTCAAGGGGTTTGGTAAGATGCTCATCCATGCCAGATATCCGGCTGTTTATAATGTCTTCTGCAAATGCATTGGCACTCATGGCAATAACCGGTACGCGCTCTGCATCTGATCTTTTCATGGAACGAATTCTCCGGGCAGTATCCCAGCCGTTTAAGTTTGGCATCATGATATCCATTAAAATCACGTCATAATACCCTGGCTCGGACTTTTCAAATTTCCCAATTGCCTCCAGTCCGTCTTTGGCGCAATCCACAAGAAGCCCGTTATCTTCCAGGATAAAGCTGGCGATTTCCCTGTTCAGCTCATTATCATCAACTACTAATGCCCGGAGACCTTCAAGGGAAATCGTATTCTGGTCCTTTACAAAATCTTCCAGTTTCCGGGCTTTTTCTGCTTCTCCGATTTTGAACGGAATTGTCATGATCACAGTTGTGCCGGTTCCCTCTTTACTTTCGATCCGGATCGTGCCGCCCATTCTGTCTGCCAGCTTCTTTGCAATGGGAAGTCCCAGTCCGGTGCCTTCATATTTCGACCGGCTGGTTTCCTTCTCCTGGGCAAAAAGGTCAAACGCATGTGCCACAAACTCCTGGCTCATACCAGGACCATTATCTGCACAGCCAAATTCATACACTACCCGCTTTTCATCTGCAAACTTCTCTTTACACCATACATGGATTCTTCCGCCTGGTTCTGTAAATTTCACCGCATTATCAGAAATCGCATTCAGAAGCCGTTCCAAATAAACAGAATTTCCGGTTAATAATATATGACTTAGCTCTGATTTTTCCCAATCCACAATGCATTCTATATTTTTCTCAGCTGCCTGAAGCTGCTTTTCTGTGTTGATCCTGCTCAGGATTTCTGTCAGATCAAAAGTAAGCTCCTGATCAACAATATCTCCCGACTCCAGTTTATTCATATCCAGTATATCGTTTACAAGGGAAACCAGATATCTGGAGGAATCCATAATCTTATCCCTGCATTTTTGTTGTATTTCAGGGTCATTGGGATAACGGTTTGCCAGTTCAACCATGCCTATGATCCCATTCATAGGAGTTCGGATATCATGGCTCATATTAGACAGAAACCTGGTTTTAACCGCCGCATCCTTCTTTGCTTCTGCAACCTGGTATATAAGAGTCTGCTCCCTTCTCTTCGCATCACTGATACTTCGAATCGCACAAAGAACATGGGTCAGGCGGCCAGTCTCATCCCTTTTCTTCTCAATAAAGCGCAGACTATGCCAGCTTCCATCCTTCATCCGGTATTCCATAACGACGGATTCTTCGTCTTTCATTCGTTCCGGCAGTGTAGAGATATCTGTAAATTTTTCAAAAGCATCCTGATACTCTTCTGCCACCAGTCCACGGCAAACTCTTTTGTTGTTTTCAGACAGAGTACCTGAATGAATATATTTCAGATGCTCCACATCCCTGTTGGAAATTTCCTCAAAATAATCCGCCTGGATATCAATTCTGGAAATATATTGGTACGTTCTGGCAATGGAGGAAATGATCTCATTTCCTAATCTGGCCTCATTCAATGCTTTTTGCAGTTTCTCCTGGATTTCCTTTTCTTTGTAAAGGATACTGTCTATATTGCGATATCCAAGAAAAGCATCAAAGGTCTCATCATCTGTCTTTCCCTTCACTACATAGGCTTCATAATAGCTATCTTTCCCTTCCTTTGAAACACTGTGGTAATGGTAAGTAAACTTCTCTTCATGTAAAAGCCTTCTTTTCATATTTGCGCAAAGATGCCAGTCTATAAACTCTTCTTTCTCTTCATCCAGAATAAAATTGTCTGCATATCTTCTCACATATTCATCAAAATTTTCAGGCGGATGGGGATCTTTCTCCGCCAGCTGCCTGGCATTGGTATTCGCATCCAGTCTCAGTATTTCATATTTGCCGGAATTAAGATCTATCCGGTATAAAGATACATACTCGGGCAATAATCTGCTTAAAACATATTGTTCTTTCACCGGATAATCATTTACATCCTGCCTTTGATCGTCTGTCTTTGTTTTTTCTCGTGAAAGCATAATACCGTTTTAAATTTATCCTTTCTTTTGCTGTTAACATTTGTTTTTGCATGCCAGGCATAAACCACCACGGACGTTTCTGGTGGAGCCGCATAACTTGCAAATCTCTGTTATTTCCGGCTTCCAATCGCTGTCCAGCCTCTTCAGGCCTCCGCTGACCTGATCCAACGCTTCATCATCCAGCTCAACAGCTGCCTGACTCATAGGCTTCATGCTCTCTTTTTTGTCATTCACTTCTTTCATAATAGTTTCCTCCTGTATATGATTTTAATATGATTTCACTTTTTACTATAGTAATTATACAAGTTTTTACTTGTGTCTTCAACTGTTTTTTGGCATTTTAGCCAAAACGTTACTGGTCACTCCGTGACTAGTACATCGAAAATTAAGTATCTGCTATATTGACGCAGGATGATTTCGTGCCGCAATTCTCGGGTTTTCTGTGAACCTTGTTCACAAAAAACGCCTCGCGGAAATAATATCTCTGTTTATTCACGCCTGCTTCGTCTGTACTCCATAGCCGTCATACCGCAAGATTTCCGAAAACTCTGCGCCAGATAGCTCTGGGAAGAAAAGCCTGCAAGATGGGCAATGTCAGAAATATCGTGATCTGTATTTTCCAGAAGATTTTTGCAAACCTCAATCCTGCGCCGGTTCAGATAGTTAATGGGAGAAATCCCATAATATCGGGTAAACTCGTGGCTTAGATAATACTTGTTCAGATGACTTAATGCAGCCAGCTGATCCAGATTGATGTCCTCCCCATAGTTAGAATCCAGATAGCGCTTGATCTGTGCACACTCTTTACTTGGATGAAAAGAAGGCACCAGCTGAAAGCCGGAATCTGTAATCCTGCGAAGCTGGGCAATAAGAATGGAAAGCGTGTGTCTGCAAATCTCTTCATAACCCTCTTTTTTTTCATCTAATTCCTGAAAAAGGGAGTGAAAATAAAACAAAAGATCTGTATTAATCTTCCGGCAGTTGAAAATCTGGAATTCCTTCTGATCCCGGAAAGAAAAACTGATTCCATCCACTCCTACAGTATAATAAGAAAGGGGCGCAGCGCTCTGAGAAGTTTCCGTGTGCAGGATATGTGGATTGATAATGACCAGATCATCCCTGGCAATGGAAAAGCGCTGATTTTCTATAAGAAATTCGCCGCTTCCTCTGGAAACATAAAAAAGCTCCGTAAAAGCATGGGTATGAGGAATGCTGGGCCAGTCCTCTTCGTATCTGGAGGATGAGGCATTCACCAGAACTGCTTCTGTAGAAAGTGGATTATCATTGGAAAAAGAAAAGGAACGTGTACTCATAGATTCTCCTTACGTATCATAAACTATAGTTTGTTGTCTGCGCTGTCAGCTCCCGATATTTCGAATACAGTGTCTGCAAGCAGCAATGAAAAAAGCTCGCACACTTAGAGTACCATGAAACGGAAAATACAGCAAGATTTCTAAAAACCATAGCAACAACTCTGTTGAAAAACAGCTGTCAAAAACGTATTCTTATATTATAGGAAAAACAACCATCAAACAATATTAACAACCTTTGTAAATAAAAAAGAGAAAAGCGAGGTCGCAAAATGGAACAGAAAAAAGGCAGAGTTACCATTCCTACCAACCTGGATGTGGTAAAGGAAACACTGGATATTATGAATGAGTGGGGCGCAGATGCCATCCGTGACTGTGATGGAACCGAATTCCCACAGGAGCTGAAGGACACCGGTGCGAAAATCTACGCTACCTACTATACCACCCGAAAGGACAATGCCTGGGCAAAGGCTAATCCGGATGAGATCCAGCAAATGTACATTATGAGTTCTTTCCACACTGCAACATCAGACAAACTGGAGATCCACCTTATGGATCACCTGTACCCGGATATGCTGAAGGTGAACACACGCGATGATATCACAAAGTGGTGGGAAGTGATCGACCGCACCACAGGAGAAGTGGTTCCGGCAAGTCAGTGGCATTATGAAGAAGCGAGCGGAAATGTGGTAATTACACCTGTAAAACCGTTCCATGAGTATACCGTCAGTTTCCTGGCTTATATTATGTGGGATCCGGTGCATATGTACAATGCAGTGGTAAACGACTGGAAAGATGTAGAGCCGCAGATCACATTTGATGTGCGCCAGCCAAAAACAAGAGCTCATTCCCTGGAGCGCCTCCGCAGATTCCTTGACACCCATCAGTATGTGGATGTGGTACGCTTCACCACCTTTTTCCATCAGTTCACCCTGATCTTTGATGAGCTGGCAAGGGAAAAATATGTGGACTGGTTCGGTTATTCCGCATCTGTCAGTCCATATGTGCTGGAGCAGTTCGAAAAAGAGGTCGGCTATCCATTCCGCCCGGAATACATTATCGACCAGGGCTACATGAACAATACCTATCGCATTCCATCTAAGGAATTCAAGGACTTCCAGGCATTCCAGCGTCGCGAGGTTGCGAAGCTTGCAAAGGAGATGGTAGACATTGTCCATGAATATGGCAAAGAAGCCATGATGTTCATGGGTGACCACTGGATCGGCATGGAGCCATTTATGGATGAGTTTGCTTCCATCGGTCTTGATGCTGTGGTTGGAAGTGTGGGAAATGGTGCAACCCTGCGTCTGTTCAGCGATATTAAAAATGTAAAATACACGGAAGGACGATTTCTTCCATACTTTTTCCCGGACACCTTCCACGAAGGTGGAGACCCGGTGAAAGAGGCGAAGGTAAACTGGGTAACTGCAAGGCGTGCCATTCTCAGAAGCCCCATCCAGAGAATTGGTTATGGCGGATATCTGAAGCTGGCTCTTCAGTTCCCAGATTTTGTCCAGTATATTAAAGAGGTCTGCCAGGAATTCCGTACCCTTTATGATAATATCCAGGGTGTGACTCCTTACTGCGTGAAACGTGTTGCTGTGTTAAACTGCTGGGGCCGCATGCGTTCCTGGGGCAATCATATGGTACATCACGCAATCTATTACAAACAGAATTACTCTTATTTTGGCATTATTGAGGCATTAAGCGGTGCACCCTTTGATGTATCCTTTATCAGTTTTGATGATATTCTGGCAGATAAGGATCTGCTGAAAAAATTTGATGTTGTGATCAATGTAGGGGATGCGGATACTGCGCAAAGCGGCGGCGAGTACTGGGTAAATGAAACCATTATTACTGCTGTAAAGGAGTTCGTTTACAATGGTGGCGGTTTCATCGGAGTTGGCGAGCCTGCAGCCCATCAGTGGCAGGGAAAATTCTTCCAGCTGGATGATGTACTGGGTGTGGAAGAAGAAAGAGGCTTCAATTTAAATACCGATAAATACAACTGGGAGGAACACAGAGACCACTTTATTCTGGCTGATGTAGAAGGTGATGTGGACTTCGGTGAGGGCAAAAAGAATATTTTTGCGCTTCCGGAAACCCAGATCCTGATCCAGAATGACCATGAGGTTCAGATGGCAGTAAAAACCTTTGGAAAAGGCCGCGGTGTTTACATCAGCGGACTTCCATACAGCTTCAGAAACAGCCGTGTGCTCTACCGTGCGGTCCTCTGGTCTGCATCTGCTGAGAACGAACTGAACCGATGGTATTCCACCAATTATAACGTAGAGGTCCACGCTTATGTAAAGAATGGCAAGTACTGTGTCGTAAACAATACTTACGAGCCACAGGATACAGTCGTCTATAAAGGAGATGGCAGCAGCTTCCCGCTTCATATGGATGCAAACGAAATTAAATGGTACCAGATTTAATAGTCATAGGTTTATTATAATTAAACCACATCCTATTTCAATAATTCTGTCACGAAGTGTTGGAAAATGGCGCGAATGGTATTATAATAAACCTATCACAAAACAAAGGAAACCATTATGAGAATTGCAATTGTTGATGACATTAAAGAAGAGCGTGACAAGCTCGCAGACGTACTGACGAAACAGCTTTCCAGACGTGGGATTCACGTAAATTTATTTGAATTTGAAAATGGAGAAGATTTTCTCATTGCGGCAAAGGAACGTCCTTTCACCGTCGTTTTTCTGGACATCTACATGAATGGGGCAAATGGGATCGAGACTGCCAGAGAGCTTCGGATATTTGACTCGGATGCACTTTTAATTTTTACTACCACTTCTACGGATCATGCTCTGGATGGATTCAAGGTTCGTGCCATGCACTACCTTGTGAAGCCATATCCCGAAAATGAGATTTCAGACCTGATCGATGAGGTTCTTTCCCGGATCCCGGATTCTGGAAAATACATAGATATAAAAGTAAACGGAAGCAATGTGCAGGTTCCGTTTCGACATATTATATACGCAGAACATTTTTCCCATATGATCCATATTCACACCACTGGCGGCAAAGAGCTGATCACCCGCCAGTCCTTCGAAGCCTTTACTACATCCCTAAAAATGGATCCAAGATTTTATCTTTGCAGCAGAGGCGTTGTGATCAATCTGGAGCATGCTGTTGATTTTGATGGAGCCCTGTTTATCCTGGACGATGAAACCCGGATTTCCGTCAGCCGGAAGCTGGTCAAAAATGCAAGACAGACTTTTATGGATTTTCTGTTTCAAAGGGGACATTGAATATGAATACTATATTAAGACCTGTTCTGGAGCTTACGGTAATGATTTCCGGTCTGTTCCTTGCCTATCTGCCGGTACAGACCTATCTGAAACAACCGCCCGGCAGACTGGCTGCATGGCTTGCACCTCTTCTGGCAGGAATCTGTCTCCTGGAAGGAGGATTTTGTTACTTTCTTAACATTCCTACCAGCTCAGTGCTTTTTCCCACTCTGCTGGTACTGATGCTGATCTATCACAAAAGCCTGACTATCTCTATCTGGAAATCCGGCAGCATTTTTCTGGCAGTATGTGGGGTCTTTGCCTGTGTAAACAGCCTTTCCAGAGCAGTGAATGCCATTGTGGCAGAAAGACTTGGACTTCCGGAAACAGAGATCTGGTTTCACACCAGTGCCGGTATTTTTTACAATGTAATATGTCTGCTGTTCGTTGCTGCCGCCTGGTACCCGGCCTCCCATGCAGCCCGCACTATGATCGATGACGAAAATTTAGCCCAGACCTGGTATGTTTTCTGGATACTGCCACTGATTTTTATAGGTCTGAATCTCTTTATGATTCCCAAATATGAGGGAACTCTGTATACTGGACGTATTTTGCAGGGCTACATTGTGATCAGCCTGATGCTTCTTGTAATTCTCATGCTGTTTTACACAATGTTTCTTATGATGGCCAACAGCCTGAATAAAAATGTAAGGCTTCAGCAGGAAAATCATTTTCTCTCCCTTCAGCAGGCACGATATGAGAACCTTTGCTCTGCCATAGAGGAGGCAAGGCAGGCACGACATGATATCCGCCATCACTTTTTGCAGCTTTCTTCCCTGGCTGAAAAGGGCGATCTGGAAAAAATAAAAGAATATCTTTCCAATGCAAACAGTAAAATCCCAGACTACAACCTGCATTTTTGTGAAAACCAGGCGGCTGACAGCGTGATCAGCCATTATGCCGCTCTGGCAAAACGGGAGAACATTCCTTTCCAGGCAAATGCAGCTCTGCCAGCCCACATTTCCATAGACCAGATCGATATGTGCCTGGTTCTCTCCAACCTTCTGGAAAATGCTCTGGAAGCCAGCCTGAAAGCAAAGCCTTTCAACAGGAGAATCCATGCAGAGGTTTACCTTCATCATAAGCACCTTCTCCTGATCCAGGTGGAAAATACCTTTGAAGGGAAAATACAGGAGAAAAATCATATTTTCCAGTCGTCCAAGCGTCCCGGAAACGGAGTGGGAATCCAGTCTGTCCGCCACATTGCAGAAAAAAACGGAGGAGACAGCAGCTTCACTTATGAAAATGGTGTTTTTACTGCAAAAATTATGCTGCGCATACAGAAAACAGCCGTTTCTCATCCATAAGCAAAGCAGAGAGGTTTCATGCAGACACACTCTGGAGCGTATCTAAAAAATCATTCCCACAATCTGCACGCCCCACTTTGCAGTATATTTTCCCTGAATCCAACAAAAAAAGAAAGCTGCAGAACAATATCAAAAATGATACTGTCTGAAGCTTTCTTTTTCTGCATCAATAAACTACAAATGCCATGACCACATACACCAGTATGGATACCAGGCAATACAGAGAATTGGTGGTGGAAACATAAGCGCTTCCATCCTCACTCTTCAGGAAGGTCTGCATACTGAATGTGGCTGGAGCGGACATGTAGCTGATCACTGCAAGGTTCAAAAGCAGATGATCTCCCACTATGTAATGTATTGCCAGCAGCACTCCCCCGATCATGACTGCCTGAAGAAGAATACGAAGTACAATGGTCCTGATACATGGGGAAAGAAGTTTCTTATCAAATTCAATGCTGAATCCTACCACCAGCAGAATAACTGAGGTTATGGAAGTGGTGAGAATGTTCTCCACACTTGTATAGGTACCTGCAAACGGTCCGGCAAGAAGCTTCTGCACCACACCGGTAAGTCCGGCAATGATTCCCAACACACTTGCAATAAACGCCGGTGTACGTATTGCACTGGAAAACAGTTTTCCCGGATCGATCTTTTCCCCGTTTTCCACCTGTCCGAGCATTCCCATATAGACGCTGAAGCCAAACAGAAGACCTGCAATATCCAGCACAGCGATCTGGGAAAGGTTCTCCGCTCCGCAAAGGCTGGTATATAAAGGATAGGCCATGGAACCGCCTTCGTATACACTGACCATAAAGGGCAGATATTTCCGGTAACGCTCTGCCGGCATAAGCGGGCGGAGTAAAAAACCGATGCTAAAGGAAACAACCAGCATTACAAACATGATTCCAACCAGAATTCCGGTTTCTTTATTATAATCTGCCGTAGCAAGGGCATGGAAAATTGCTACAGGAAGCATGATCTGGGTCACCAGAAGCTTCATATTGTTAATTCCATTCTGATCCAGCAGTTTCAGCCGCTTGCAGGCCATACCCAGAAGGATCATTACCAGTACGGGCAAAATAATTTCCAATACTTTCATTTTATGCACGCTTTCTATGTTTGTTTATAGTTCTTTTATTCATCAAAATCGGTCTCAAATACTCCCTCAGGCGTACGCATGGTAAGAACCCCGAGATTAAAATCATCATCCATTACCGTGATATGATACTCAAAGATTACATCATCCTCAAACTTGGACAGCAGAATATAGCTTCCGTTCTCTTTTCCCTCGATCTGGTCGCAGATATCATCATACACATCTGCACCGGAAATCTCACGCGGATAACCGGAAGCTTTGATTTTTTTCTCAATTGCAGCGTATAATTCTTCCATTTTATGTTCTGCAGCAGTGCATGCCATTAGGGCTTACCCTCTCAGTTCTTTTTGACTGCCGCATACTCCTTTCCTGAATTTTTTTCGATTAAATATGATTGTATAATATCCGCCCCTGAAATGTCAAACCACATTTTAACCAAATCCTGGTTATCGTAATTTCTTCGTGAGCAAAGAAATCCTGATTTGTATGATTTCGTACCATACTTCTCGTTTTTTGTATAATTTTTTATAAATTATCTGTTATTTTATTCTACTCTCTACATTTTTTCCATGGCTTTTGTGGTTTTTTGTTTTTTCTTTTGTGTATTTCGTTGTGTTTTTCTTTGTTTTTGATATTTTTCATTGTTTTTTTCACCAATTTCTGTTGACATCTGACTGTTTTTGTTGTATGCTATTTTCTACAGAGAGGCACTCCATTTGGTACAAGGATGTATCTATGGAATGCCTCAACTCGTATCTAAAGGGAGGTAATACTTATGAAAATGAAACAGGTTTTAGCAACAGGCGCAGCTTTATCAATGGCTCTCTCCATGGCTCCGGTCACCGCATCCGCCGCAGACAAAGTAGACATAAACGTCATTGCTGCACAGTATGGCCAGCAGACTGCTGACTGGTGGGCGAACTTCGTGACAGAATTTAATGAAGCAAACCCGGACATTAACCTGAACGTAGAGGTTGTTTCCTGGAACGATATCTACACCGTAGTAAATACCCGTATCGCCAATGGCGAAGCTCCTGATGTCCTGAATATCGACGTATTCGCAGATTATCAGGCAGATGATCTCCTTCTTCCGATCCAGGACGTTGTTTCTGAAGAGACCTACAGCAAGATGTACGATGCATTCCTTGCACAGTCTGAAGTAGACGGAACTGTATGGGCTATCCCGGATCTTGCATCTGCACGTGCTATGTACTATAACAAAGACATCCTTGATGCAGCAGGCGTAGAAGTTCCTACTACATGGGATGAGCTGAAAGCTGCTTGTGAAGCTCTTAAGGCTTATGATGACAGCATTTATCCATGGGGTATCGATATGACTACTGACGAAGGTCAGGCAGCATTCGCATACTACACCTGGAACAACGGCGGCGGATTTGTTGACGATGAAGGTAACTGGACACTGAACAGTGAGCAGAACGTTGAAGCAATCCAGTACGCAATCGATCTTGTAAATTCCGGTTACACAAACACCGATCCTGCTAACGATACCCGTTACGATCTGCAGGATATGTTCGGCGCAGGTAAGGTTGCTATGCTCATCGCACCGAACAGCTTACCTACCTACATTGCTACAGGCGGAAATGAAGTAAACTACGGCGTTGCTTCCATTCCTTCCAATACAGGCGAGTCTGTATCTGCAGGTGTTATGGACCGCTTCATGTGCTTCGATAACGACTACTCAGATGATGAGAAAGCTGCTATCTCCACATTCTTTGATTATTTCTATGATGATGCCCGTTATACAGAGTGGGTTGACATGGAGGGATTCCTTCCGGCAACCAAGTCCGGCGGCGAGGCTCTCGCAGCAGCTAACGAAGATATGGCAAGCTGGATTGATATCTTAGACAGCTGTAAATTCTATCCAACAGCGAAAGCAGAATGGGCAGATGTAAAACAGGGCGTTATCAACGTAGAGCAGAATGCTCTTCTTGGCGGCGACGTTCAGGAATTACTGGATGACCTTCAGGCAGAAATCGCTGGCTGATCTTAATCCACTGTTTTTCCCATTACGAGGAAGATAATGGGCCGGACTTACGGGTCCGGTCCATTTTTAAGTTTGCGAAGCAAACGCTACTTCTTGTGCCTGACACAAGAAGGTTCCACCTTTTTGCGAAGCAAACGCTGCTTCTTGTGCCTGGCACAAGAAGATTCCACTTTTTTTGCGCAACCAACACTGCTTCTTGCATTTGCCACAAGAAGGTTCAGCTTTTCTGCGTAGCAAACGCCGCTTCTTGTGCTTGTCAGCGCAGCGTCAACGTTATTTTTATAAAAAGAGAGGTATCCCTGTGAAGAAAAAATTCAAAAAAGTGGAACCATATATATGGATCCTGCCAAGTGTCCTTCTCATGGCAATTTTCATCCTGGTTCCTATTATCTTTGTATTCCGTATGGCCTTAAGCGACGTCAGCAAAGCTGGTCTGATCAAAGGCTTCGCCGGATTGGAAAATTTCCGCAAGGTAACAAGCAGCCCTGTTTTTGCCATGGTGCTGAAAAACACCCTTGTGTGGACCGTTGCTGTAGTCGGCATCTCCACACTCCTTGGATTTATCCTTGCGATCCTCCTCAACAATGAATTTAAAGGCCGTAAGCTTGCACGTGCCGTTGTTGTTTTCCCATGGGCCACAACCCTGATCGTTCAGGCAAGTATCTGGAAATTCATCATCGACACAGATTACGGTACCTTAAATACACTGTTGATGAAGCTTGGTATTATTGACCACGCTGTGAACTGGACTCCTACTGCCGGTGCTTATTTCGCCTGGGAAATTGCCTGCGGTATTTTTGTTACCATTCCATTTGTAACCTTTACCGTACTTTCCGGTCTGCAGAGTATTGATGCCAGCTATTATGAGGCAGCAGCCGTAGACGGAGCCAGCTACTGGCAGAAAATGTTCCAGATCACCATCCCGCTGGTACGTCCGAACCTTACCATCAGTACCATCCTGAACATTATCTACGTATTTAACTCTTTTCCGATCATATGGACCATCACCAAGGGTGACCCTGCCAACCGTACCGACACCCTGGTTACCTATCTGTACAAACTGGCCTTCTACAACGGCAAACAGGGACAGGCAGCAGCCGTATCTGTTATCGGCTTCCTGATTCTTCTTTTCTGCGCCAGCCTGTACATGGTTTCCGTACTGAAGAAAGGAGACGAATAATATGGCAAACACCAATGCTTCAGTTAAGAAAAAAAATACCAGAAACACAGTTTTGCGTGTATTGCTCTATGTAGTGATCATCGCCATCTGTCTGATAACTTTATACCCATATTTTGTAACTGTATGTACTGCTCTTAAAAGCCGCGCGGAAATCTTTTCCATGAATGGAACTATTTTCCCTGTTGAGGCCATCTGGTCCAACTTCACAGACGTATGGAAGCTGGCTCCCATGAGCAATTACATGATGAACTCCATTGTGATCGCAGGAGGCTCCACTCTTCTGGCTATGGTCTGCGGTATCCCAGCTGCTTATGCCCTGTCCAGAATGAAATTCAAAGGCCAGACTGCTTTTCTGGGATTTGTTATTGTCTCCCAGATGTTCGCACCGGTTGTACTTCTCATCGGTATCTACAAGGTTATGATGGCGTTCCATCTTACCAACAGCATTATCGGCCTGATCTTTATCAACGCAGCATTTAACCAGGCATTTGCCATCTGGCTGCTCCGCGGTACTTTCCTGAGCATCTCCCCTGAGATGGAGCAGGCTGCCACTATTGACGGCTGTAACCGCGTACATGCCCTTTTAAGGATTCTTCTGCCTGTTGCTGCACCTGGTATCGTTACAGCGCTTATTTTCGTATTTATCAACGCCTGGAACGAATATACAGTGGCACTGACACTGATCTCCACTGATACCTTCAAGCCTCTCACTGTTGGTATCAATATTTTCAATGGTTACAATATGATCGAGTGGCAGTATCTGTTTGCTGCTTCCCTCTATGCAATCGTTCCAGTTGTAATTCTGTTCGTCGGAATTGAAAAAAATCTGGTTGGAGGACTCACTTCTGGTGGTGTCAAGGGTTGATTTTTATTTTTTTCCAAGTATAATAGAGGAAGATGCGGACGCGAGAAAGGGTTGCCCAGGGCAGCCCTTTGTTCATGCCCCGTAACTATTCAGAAGGCAGTATTCCGCCAGGTGTTTTTGTGAACATTGTTCACAGCTGCGGCGCGAAATCATGCAAAACATGTTACTGGTCATCCAGTAACTGTTTTATTGTGTACGGTAAAATTTCACATACGGAATAACCCCGATGATTCCGCACATTTCAAGAGCTCTATACAGGGGATCACCGAATGATTCTTCTGTCCTGCTGACGAAAATTCAGCACATTTCACAGATTTTTAAAATCAATGGTTTTGACCTTGACTTTTCTGTAGAATACTGTAATATTGATAGTGCACAACATCTAGTATGTAATTAAAGATTTAAACACAATATATGGAGGGATTTGAAAGAATGAGTACTGAGGTCAATGCAAACGTCATTAAACGAAATGGCGTGGAAGTTATTTTTGATAAGGCGAAGATCATCAACGCCGTTGAAAAAGCGAATAAGGAGGTTCCCAAGCTTCACAGGCTGAGTCATTACCAGATTACTGCGCTTGCTGATATGATCGCCACCCGTGCCCTTGAATCCTCCCACGCTGTCAATGTGGAAGATATTCAGGATATGGTAGAGACCGGCATTATGGAAATGCGCGGTTATGAAGTCGCACAGAAGTATGTGCGCTATCGCTACAAGAGAGAGCTTACCCGCAAGTCCAATACCACAGACGACAGCATCCTTGCTCTTCTTGACCAGATTAATGAGAATGCCAAGCAGGAGAACTCCAATAAGAACCCTACTATTAACTCTACCCAGCGTGATTACATGGCAGGCGAGGTCAGCAAGGACCTGACCATGCGTGTTCTTCTTCCTGAGGAGATCGTAAAGGCTCACGACGAGGGAATCATTCATTTCCATGATTCCGATTACTACGCACAGCGTGAGCACAACTGTGACCTGATCAATCTGCAGGATATGCTCCAGAATGGCACGGTTATCAGCCAGACACTAATTGAGAAGCCTCACAGCTTCTTTACCGCATGTAATGTTACCACACAGATCGTTGCACAGGTAGCCAGCAATCAGTACGGCGGACAGTCTTTCTCTCTCGCCCATCTGGCTCCTTTTGTAGACATCAGCCGCCAGAAGATCCGCAACAAGGTAATCGAGGAACGTAAGGCCTGTGGTGAGCCTCTTGATGATGAGATCATCCAGAAGGTATCGGAACGCAGACTGAAGGATGAGATCCAGAGTGGTATCCAGACGATCCAGTACCAGCTGATCACTCTTATGACCTGTAATGGACAGGCACCATTTGTAACGATTTTCATGTATCTCGATGAAGTTCCAGAGGGACGCACCCGTGATGACCTTGCACTGATCATCGAGGAAGTCATGAAGCAGCGTATGCAGGGTGTTAAGAACGAGCGTGGTGCGTGGATCACACCTGCATTCCCGAAGCTGATCTATGTGCTGGATGAGGATAATATCCACGAGGATTCCAAATACTGGTATCTCACAGAGCTTGCAGCGAAATGTACTGCCAAACGTATGGTTCCGGATTACATCTCAGCCAAGATCATGCGCCAGTTAAAAAATGGCAATGTTTACACCTGCATGGGATGCCGTTCTTTCCTTACCGTTGAGGAGAAGCAGAAGAACCCGGACGGTTCCTACAAGTTCTACGGCCGTTTTAACCAGGGTGTTGTTACCATTAACCTTGTAGATGTAGCCTGCTCCTCAGACGGCGATTTTGATAAGTTCTGGGAGATTCTGGAGGAGCGCTTGGAGCTTTGCCACAGAGCACTCCGCTGCAGACATGAGCGTCTTCTTGGCACAGTTTCCGATGTTGCCCCGATCCTGTGGCAGTATGGTGCTCTTGCACGGCTTAAGAAGGGTGAGACCATTGACAAGCTTCTTTATGACGGTTATTCTACGATCTCACTTGGATATGCAGGTCTCCATGAGATGTGCATGAGAATGTACGGCAAGCCTCATACAGACCCTGAGGTTCGTCCGTTTGCGCTGAAGGTTATGCAGCGCCTTAATGACAAATGTGCCCAGTGGAAGGCAGCTGAGAACATCAGCTACTCTGTATATGGCACTCCGATGGAATCCACCACATACAAATTTTCCAAATGTCTTCAGAAGCGTTTTGGCATCATTCCAGGAGTTACGGATAAGAATTATATTACAAACAGCTATCACGTTCACGTTACTGAGGAGATTGACGCATTCTCCAAGCTGAAATTCGAATCTGAATTCCAGAAGCTTTCTCCAGGAGGAGCCATCAGCTACGTGGAAGTTCCGAATATGAAGCAGAATATCCCGGCAGTTCTCTCTGTTATGAAGTTTATCTATGATAACATCATGTATGCAGAGCTGAATACCAAGAGTGATTTCTGTGATGTCTGCGGATATGACGGAGAGATCCAGATCAAAGAAGACGAGAATGGCAAGCTGATCTGGGAATGCCCGAACTGCGGTAACCGCAATCAGGATAAGATGAGCGTTGCCAGAAGAACCTGCGGATACATCGGTACCCAGTTCTGGAACCAGGGACGTACCCAGGAGATCAAGGATCGTGTATTACATCTGTAATAAGTAATGGTTCCCGGGTTTTCTACGTTTACAGAACCTTATATAACGTTACCACTGAACAATAACACTCCGGACAGTTTTCTGAATTTCATAATTTTGATTTCTGTCCGGATTTTTTTGCATAATGGTATTTTACTATGAAAGTCCTGAATCTTGTTTGAAAAAGGCTTTCTGCAAGATGTGTGCATTTGATTATCAGGCACAGAAGGAAAAGAGGAATCAGTTATGAACTACGGAAACATCAAATCCTACGACATTGCAGACGGCACAGGCGTGCGTGTAAGCCTGTTCGTATCCGGCTGCAGGCACCACTGTAAGGGCTGTTTTAACGCACCTACGTGGGATTTTAACTACGGTAAGCCATTTACCCGGGAGACTCAGGATAAGCTTCTGGAGTTGCTTGCTCCGTCTTATATAGAGGGCTTCTCCTTACTCGGCGGCGAGCCATTTGAGCCAGAGAATCAGCCTGTTCTTACAGAGCTTCTGGAAGAGATCAGACGTACCTTTCCGGATAAATCCATCTGGTGTTACAGTGGATATCTTTTTGACAAAGATATGGTTCCCGGAGGTAAGATCTACACTCCTTTTACAGACCGGATGCTCTCCTGCATCGACGTTCTGGTAGATGGAGAGTTTATTCAGGAATTGAAAAACCTCTCCCTTCAGTTCAGAGGAAGCAGCAATCAGCGAATTCTGCATTTAAAGGATGGTAAGCTTATTAAAGAAGGTCTGTGATACGGGTCTTCTTTTCTTATATCTGCATTCGAATAGTTGCATTAGTTTTTACATCCGGGTAACCAAAAATCCCCCTCCTGTCAGACAGGAGGGGGATTTTATTACACTTTATTTATTTTGCTTTCGCATATTTCGGTGTGCTGTAAGAAGAATAGATTGGAACACCTGCTTCATTGTTTCCAACGGCGCGTACTTTGTAATAATACTTGGTTCCAGCCTTCTTGGAGCTCTTGTCAACGTATTTCACTGTGGAGCCTTTTGTAATAGTTCCTACCAGTTTGTATCCGGAACCTTTCTTAGTGGAACGGTATACCTGATATCCGGTAGCTCCTGTTACTTTCTTCCAGCTGACAGTGATCTTGCCCTTTGTTGCTTTCGCTTTCGGACTGGTTGGCTTCGCGATCTGTGCTGTGGAAACCATAGCACTTGCAGATTTGCTTGCACCGCTTGTGTATGTTGCGTCAGCAGAATCTTTGTACTCATAGGACTTGCCATTCTTGTAAGCAACTACATAATAGTAATATTTTACTCCTGCTTTCGGTCCTTTGTACTCTGTGCTTGTTGCACCATTATAGGTGTACTTGATCTCGCGATCTGTAATAGTCGTTTCCTTCAGTTCACTAACAAATTTATATCCGCTGACTGTTGTGGAATCAGCAACATAATTCGGAACGGCTGCACTGGAACCGTAATTATAGCTGTAAGAATTGCTGTCTTTGTTATATCTGTTCCAGGAAGAGGTGGTTCTGTATACACGATAATAATCAGCACCTGCTACCGGATTCCATGTTACAGTAATACTTCCATCTGCTTTGTTTGCAACCGCTTTTACATTGCCAGGAGTTGCTATAACAGGGATAACTGTTGCGCTGATTTCATTGCTGTATTCCTGTCCTTTGTATGCACGTACACGATAGGTTGTTTCCGTATCTGCTGCCGGGAATGTAATGGAAGATGTGGAAGCTTTCAGTGTCTTATAGGTTTCCCATGCACCAGTCTCTTCATTTCTCTTCTCAACCAGATAACCCTTTCCGGCATATACCGGCTGCCAGCTTAACTTCACCTTACCGTTTGCATAAGAAATTCTGTTAACAGTAGTCATCTCGAAGCTAAGATTTGCATATACACCTTCATCAATGTAATACTTGCTGTTTCCTACAGTTTTGTAAGCTCTTACAAGATAGTAATAATCCATACCGCTCTGAAGCTTCTTATCTGTATAACTGGAAGCCTTTGCACTTGTAGTCTTGATCAGTTTATACTTAGCAAAATTGTTGGCCATGCCAGCTGCTACAGTATCTCCAATAGAAGATCCTTCACATCTGTAAATCTCATATCCCTTAGCACCTTTGATCTTGGTCCAGGACAGTTTTACAGAAGTTGTGCTCTTAGGTGTTGCTTTCAGTTTCAGCGCACCGCCCCAGGTAGTAACCTTATTATAAGCCCATGCTCCATAAGTGGTCTTGCCTGTTTCGGAATCATAATAATATGGTCTTACTCTGTAAGTATAGGTGGTATCTGCTTTCAGTTTGGTGTTCTTATAAACGCTGTCTGTAGTTTTGGCAATTGTTTTATATTTCTTGCCATTCTTTCTCTGAATCTGATAGCCGGTGAGCCAGCCTTCGCTTCCGCTTTCAGCGCTCATCCTTAAGGTAACGGTCTTAGCTGTGATAACATTTGTTACAGATATATTCGGCATACCAGCGTTAAATGATGCTGTATTTGTGTATGCACTGTATTTCTGTGCAAGTGTAGCTGCCTTATCATTTTTTACACGGGCACGCACATAATAGGTCTTGCCTGGTGTAAGTGATTCAAAGTAAAGTGTTGCCTTATTGTTCTCACCAGAAATACAATCTGTAACCTTGTAATCATTTACAAATTCAGGTGATTCAGAATACCAGAATTCTACATCTTCTTCTTTTCTTACAGTTCCGTCATAGGAGAATACATAACCATCCGGTGTTTTCTCAACCAGCTTCAGGTTACTGATCGCTGAAGTAGCTTTGGAAACATTGACAGTTACTACATTGGAAGGAGTACCGTATTTCTTGTTTCCGCTCTTGTCTTTTACATAAGCGACAACTCTTACATAGGTTGCTCCTTCTTTTAATAAGGATTTACTCAATGTAAGTGCATCATCATCCTCATAGTACTCATCTTCATCTTCATCATAGTAACCACTGGAAGAAGCTGTTACCCAATCCTCTTCGGAAGGCTGTGCCTTATCTGTGTACTGGAGCTCATAAGAGTCGCCATCTTCCAGAACAGCATCAAAACGGAATTCGAAGCTGTTTTCAGATTCTTTATACATCTCTAAGCCAGTTACATTCTTAGGTGCCTTTTCTGCATCTGTAGTGAAGGAGACTGCTGCAGGTTTCAGTTTTGCAACCTCTTCCTCTTCCGGTCTGTCTGCACTGCTCACTGCACGAACATAATAGGTTTTTCCTGCTTCCAGATTACTGTTGTTTTTGCTGATCTTCAGTTTCGCAGAACCAGCTGAGCCATCATAATAGAAGCGGCTCCAGTCACTTGCCATAGTTGCAGTGGTAAATTCTGTGCCTGTTGCGATCTGATACCATACGCTGTCTAAATCAACCTTTGCACTGTATGTGAAATAATAGTAATTGTCGTCAGCTTTCACATACTGAAGATCTGTGATCGGCTGAAGAGCATCTACTGTAAATGCAGCGGACGGTGCTGACCAGTCGCCTTCTACGGTCTTTGTGACTTTCTTTCCGTCTGTATCAACGGTATAAGTGCGTACTGCACGTACCTGGAAAGTATAGGATTCTCCAGGAGCCATTGCCTTGATCGGATCGCCATTCTCATCTCTTACACGGTCAAATGAAACCTTAGGATCTGTTGTATATGTATACAGATCTTCATCTTTAAGCTCTGACAGGGAAACACTTGGGAAATTACCGCGTCCGACGCTGTAGTAGGTCTTATCAACAGTTCCGTCATCCTTCAGAGAAGCTGAGCTCACGTATTCACGGCCGGCAGAATCTTTTACAAGGATTTCATAGCGGTTTACATTGTCAAGTGCGTTCCAACGCAAGGTTGGCTCACTATCCTCTGTGTTTACGTTTACACCGGAAACAGCTGCAGGCTTCTCACTGGTACCTGCATCTGAAGCGGTTACTTTGTATGCAAATGCATTGGACCAGTCTCCGTATACTTCCTTGCCATCCTCTCCGATCTTAACGGCACGAACAGAAAGATTATAGGTCTTTCCGTCTTCAAATGCATAAACAGGCTGACCAGTAGCCGGGTAAATAACAGGTTCCAGAACTCCGTCTACGCTTGTATAAGTGTTATAGTCAGACTCATCAAAGGAATATCTGGTGCCGCTTACTCTGGTATATCTGCCACTCTTCCGATCGGATGCCAGTGACTCAAAGTACTCGCGACCAGCTTCGTCTGTGATCTTAATCTCATAGCTGTCTGCATTCTTATCCGGATTCCAGCTGAGAACATAAGAAGAAGCTGTTACACCGGAGATTTTCTTCAGGCTTGTATCTGCTGCTTTATAAGTTACTGTGTAAGCGTCAGACCATTCACCTTCCTGCTTCTTGTTTGCACCATTCTCATATCTGTAATTAATTCCGCGGACACGGATGGTATAGGTTTTACCTCTTTCAAACTTGAACTCTCCGTAGGTTCTTCCTAAATAGAAGTTTGGATAGGAATAATTGTAATCTGTTGTAAAGGCAACTTTTCCATCTACCTCAACTTCGTACTGGGACACATATGTATTCTGGATAGGATTCCAGCTTACGTATTCATATTCATCGTTGTATTTGAAGTTACCGGTCTTCTCTGGTACAAGACTGCCGCTGTCGTCTGCTTCTACAACCAGCTCGTTGGACCAGTCGCCTACCTTCTTCTCGTCGCCGGAGCCCGTATATGCACGGACTTTAACGGTATATTTCTTGCCTTTCTGGAAAGCACCGATATATTTTCCGTCTGCATCAGAAGCGACTTCATAAAGACCTGTGGTGTCGTTCTTTTTAAGCAGATAACCGTAATTCTCATAGAAATTAATCCAGTTACCTGAAGTAGTTACATAGGAGGGTTCCTTTGCTCCGTATGCATAAGAATAATATTCATTTCCAGCTTCATCCTTAATGGAAACCTCGAGGTTCTGGTTCTCGCCGGATATCTGGATCTGATTCTTTCTTTCAGCTGCATAAATTGTCACACTCTTCGGCTCAGCGACCTTCTTTGCGTAGGTATAATCTACAGCATCAGACCATTCACCATATGCAACAGTTCCATCTGCACTGTTACGGTTTACGGCGCGAACGGAAACTTTGTATGTCTTGCCATTCTCAAGGCCTGCAATATATCCGTCTTTACCATCTGGTTTGTATACAAGGTTTCCTTCTGCGTCAACCTTGAACGGCCGCATGGTAAGACTTGTAAGACTATAGCTTAAGTTGACTGTGGACGGATAACCGGTCTCTGGCTCGCTTGTATCATAATTGTAGCGGTAAGTGTACTCTCCGTCTGTTACACGGATCTGGTATTCATCTGCCTTCTGATCCGCATACCAAGTAAGAACATTCTTATCCTCCTCATCAAATGCAACATGTCCGATCTTGCCAGGTGCCTCTGCATCAAAAGCGGCAACCTCATCGGTACTTCCGCTCTCTTCTGCGTCTGCAACTGCCTCGCTGTCACCGAAGCCATCCTCTGTAACAGCTGCCACTGCGGCTTCATCTCCGAAGCCATCTGCCTCTACAGCAGCTTCCTCTGTGGTGTCCGCTTCCGCTGCCGGAGACTCAGATACGAAATCTCCTCCATCTGTAAAATCTGACGCCAGAAGTGGTGTCGGTGCAGAAGTTGCGGTCATTGCCGCTGCAATTGCAATGGCAACAGACTTATTGAGTGTTTTCAAATCTTTCTTCATACATTTCCCTCCATGAATTAAATTTATTGAAATTGATCAATAAGTAGTATGGGGAAATTATAGCGTATTACTCCGTTTTAGGCAAGTGTTTTGTGAAAAAATTATGTATTTTTTGTGTAAATAAACACACATTACCCCCCCCCGTTTGTATTTTTCTGATATTTTCTCTTTTTTCTGATAATTAATTGTTTTCTTTATATTTCGACTATTTTTGTATTTTTTCATATTCTGTCAAAATACTGTTCATTTCGTAGCGCTTCAGCTGTCTGATCAGTTCTTCTGCATTAATATGAAGCCGCATATCTTCCAGGCTTTCTTTTATCTCAATGTCACGTTTCATAGTTGCCAGCTGTTCGCTTAAGTATACCATCTCTTTATTTGTTTTCAGCGCTTTCAGAGGGCTTCTTCCTATTCCAAGGTTTTCTTTCCAGAAAGTATTCAATTCCTTTTCTTTCTTTGCCACGCCTTCGCAGTCCTCAATTGCTTCATAGATCGCATCCAGGGTTTTATATTCTGCTACAAGCGGCGCTGCTGCTGAGGAAACTCCTTTACAGCCTGGAATTCCATCCCCTGGATCTCCGGTGATTGCCAGAAGCACAGGAATCTGTTCCGGATATACCCCTTCCTCAGAACAGACAATTTCCGATGTATATTCAAATACATTAGAAGGGAGTTCCTCGTAAGCCTCTTTTCCAAACAGGCCGTATGCATCCTTTAAGTTCTCCAGCTTATCCTTCGTAACAACGCGCCACATACGGGTGTATTCGCTTACCAGCTGAAAATAATCGTGATCCTTGGTAAGCACATAAGTCTGCAGATCCGGGCCCTGGAATTTCTCCACAAGAGATGCCGCATAATCATCAGCCTCATAGTCCTGGCTCATAAATACCGGACAGCCGATTGCCTTCAGAAGCTCTTCCATCTGGACAAACTGTTCTTTTAAGGGCTGGGCAGTCTCCTTACGATTGGCCTTATAAAAATCGGCGCCAAGCTGGGTGCGGCGGAAAGTATCTCTTGTCATATCAAAGGTAAATGCCACGTATTCCGGCTTTACCTTCTTATAGACAGCCAGAAGGGTGCGAAGCATGGTGAACATGGCGTTTGTGTATTTTCCATCGGAGGTGTGCAGGATTTCCGGATAGTGTCTCTCTTTTTCCTCGTCTGTCTTTGCGAAAAGGATAGATTTGGGAAGATTTCCGTAATAGGATGTGGACAGCATGGAGGAGCCGTCGATGATCAGAAATTTTGGCATGATTGTTCTCCTTCTATGATTATTTGACAGTTTCCTAACAAAGCGTTGATTTTTACACACTGTCAGGAAGTGTCTTTTCAATATCTGATATGATATCAGACCTGTAATTTTTCTCAATTTCTCTGTAAGTATACCATAAATTTATCTTATCTGAAAAATTTCCAAAAATTTTTTCAGATTTCGTGTTATTTCTTTCTCTGGTTTTCGTATATATAGTGAAGGGAGCAGAAAACAAAATTATTTCTGAATTCCCGCTTCTACGTAGAATGAGGAGGTACTCAATGAAAAAAATAATTTTAACCTTATCCGGCGTTCTTTTTGTGATCGTCACCGGATGCTCGCTGCTGATCTGCATGATGAACGGAATTCCGAATTTGGATCAGCCGGCTGCTGCCTTTTACCTGGCGAAAGCAATTCTGTTATCCTTTAGCTTTCCACTGGTAACCTTAGGTCTCTTCGTACACTGTTTGCAACTTAGACAGAAGCTTGATAAGAAGAACCTGTTGTTCCGGAATGCGATGAAGGAGCTGATAAAAAATCGCCAGGCCAGCTGCAGGGATTCTGGAGAATCTGATTTCCAGAGCTTTAAAAATTCACTTACCTGTCTGTTCTGTGCCTTTGCTGAAGATTCCGATCTCAGCGAAGAGGATCAGAAGGACTTGCTGGATTTTATTGACAAATTTTAAGTGAGGGACTTGCATGCTTTTAATCTGTATGAGCATAGCAGGAACAGTGCCACTGATCATCTGTCTCCTGCTATTGCTTCTCCAAAGGAAAAAATTTTCATACCGGCTTGGCCGGAACCTGGTGTTTCTGAGTCTGGCGGGGTATTTGATACCGTTTCAGGTGGTTAAATATCTGATGCCAACAGATGTTTTGATAAGAACAGACGCTCTTGCAAACATCTCTTATTACATCAATTTTGACGACAAAGGAGCAATTTCTTATCACGGAATTTCATTATGGATGTCCGACTGGATTCTTATGATTGGATTATGCTGGCTATTTTTAATCTCAGGCTTCAGTGTTTACGAAATCATAAAGTATCACCGGCTCACGCGAAAGCTGAAAAAGATTACTGAGAAAAGAACTTGTTTCTTACCTGGAATCGGGGATGTAGAATACCGTATTTCTCCCCTTATCGGTTCTCCCTATACTATAGGTTTCCTGAAGCCTTTCATTGTCGCGCCGGAGAGCCTTGAGGATTCCCGATTGTCAGAAATGATTTTACGGCACGAGTATTCACACCTGTGCTGCCATGACTCAGCTGTAAAGCTGCTCTGCCTGTTAGCCATTTGCCTTCATTTTTATAATCCGTTAACATTGCTTACGCTTCTGCTTTACACCAGCTTTTCCGAAAACATTGCAGATCAAGCCGCCACCGAAGGTTTCACCACGGAGGAAAGAAAAGCCTACGCAGTCGCTCTCGTGAATCTTTCCGCAAGAAACAGACAGGTTCCTGTAGTCTGGAAAAACAACTTGTTGGGGGTCAAACATACGATGAAAAGGAGAGTGGAATTTATTATGATGAAGAATAGGAAAGCTAGTAAAATTGGTACTGCTGCGGCAATATTGGCATCTGTATTTTTGAGCGGGACTACGGTGTTTGGGTATGCGCCGATGCAGACAACAGAGGTGACAAGTTCTACAGTCATTCCTCAAAGTGCTTCTTTTAAAGAAACAAATGCTCTAAGCAACATATTTGCAAATTCCAATATACATTTTGAAACAGAGAATCATGCAGTTATCTCTGTGAATGATTCCGACTTAGAACCGCGAGCAATTATTTGTACTCATGATTTCAAATCCGGTTATGCTGATTTACATTACCCTCAAAGTAATGGTGGTTGTATCGTCAAAACATATACCGCTAAAATTTGCCAAAAATGCAATCATCTTGTCATCATGGACTACGTAAACACAACAACTTACGCCAAATGCCCACACAAATAATCGCCTGCACTAACTTTAATGGGAGGAAGTTAGCCCAGCCGAATTATTGAATCATTCACACTTACCCAATTATGTCATTTTCCATTATTATCTTTCGTGAAGCTCAGAGGGAACGGAAGCTAAAAATGAGCCAGGGAAGCGTTTCGCTTTCCCTGGCTCTTACCCGTTTCAGAAACATATTATAACATTTCTCATCTTCCTTTCCATCACGCCGCTTTCCCGGTACTCTTCAGCTGTCCATGCACCGTCCGTCTCACAAACACAAAGCAAACCACCTGCAGCACAATGGTAATGAACCAGGAGGCCGGATAAGAGATAAACAAGGTGTACAAACTTCTGTGCTGTGGGAATATCCAGAAGATCCACACAATTCTGGTACCAACCGTACCGATAATAGAAAGGATCATAGGCACACCGGAATGTCCCATTCCTCGGAGGGCTCCAGGAAAAAGATCCATGATTCCACATAAGAAATAAGGCACTGTGGTGATGGAAAGAATCTCCACACCGCATCGGATAACCTCCGGGTCCTCTGTGTAAACCTTCAGGATCTCACCGCCACACATGTAAGATCCGCATCCCAGCACAAGGGCGATCACAAAGGACAGGATTCCGCAGTCCAGCAGCACTCTGTCCATACGTTTATATTTCCCAACGCCATAGTTCTGGCTGGTAAAGCTCATACAGGCCTGAGTGACCGCATTTACAGACGCATACAAAAATCCCAGAATATTATTCGCCGCCGTATAGCCAGCCATGGCAGTGGAACCAAAGGAATTTACAGAAGACTGCAAAAGCGCATTGGAAATGTTAATAACCGTACTCTGCACTCCTGCCGGTATTCCCACCTGGAAAATCTGTACCAGATAAAATTTCTTCATGCACAATCTGGAAAACCGGAGCTGATAACTGCTGTCCGTCATATACAGACAGCGAAGAACCAGAATACAGGAAATCAGCTGGGAAATAATGGTCGCAATGGCAACACCTGCAACACCCAGATGAAACACGATCACCAGAATCATATTCAGCACCGCGTTGGTCACACCTGCCACAACCAGGAACATCAGCGGACGTTTGGTATCCCCTACCGCACGCAGAATAGCTGCACCATAGTTATAAAGCATAAAAAACGGCATTCCCAGGAAATAAATCCTCATATACAGGGTGGACTGGTCAATAACATCAGCAGGTGTTCCCATAACCTCCAGTGCCCATCTTGAAAAAACAAGTCCCACAGCAGCCATCGCCACACCACTGATCAAAGCCAGTGTAACAGACGTATGTACCGTTTCCGACATCTCTTTCGTCTTACCTGCCGCATAGAATCTGGCCGCCAGAACATTGGCTCCCAGTGAAACACCAATAAAAAGATTGGTAAACACATTGATCAAAGCGGTAGTGGAACCAACTGCTGCCAGGGCCTGGCTGCCGGAAAACCGTCCCACCACAATAATATCCACAGCATTGAACATCAGCTGCAGGATTCCGGAAACCATCAGCGGAATGGCAAAAGAAACCAGCTTGTCCATAATGGTTCCGTTACACATATCAATTTCGTACTTATTTTTACTCAACTCTATCGCTCCCTCATCCATATGCCAGCACCACCGGAAGCCCCTTCCGGTCTGCCGCCAGAGTATATAAAAAGCTCTGGCAGGTACTGGCTCACATCATCCTTTCTGTCCCCGAAGCCATTTTTCAAGGACAGAATAAATCACATTCATATCAATGGGCTTAGTCACATAATCGCTCATTCCACACTCTGCTGCCCGGCTCTCATCCTCCTGGAACACATTTGCGGTCATGGCGATCACCGGAATAGTTTTCCAGTAGTCACTCTCTCCTGCACGGATAGTTGCCGTGGCCTCATACCCATTCATCACCGGCATCTGGATATCCATGAAGATCAGTTCATAATAATTCTCCGGCCTGATTCCAAGAAGCTTGATCGCCTCCTGCCCATTCTCTGCAACATCCACGATCAGACCGGATTCGGACAAAAGCTCGTACGCAATCTCCCGGTTCAGCTCATTGTCCTCCACCAGCATGATCCTGCGTCCCTTCAAAAAGCCCGGATCCTTTTCCTTCTCTTCACCAGCCTCTGCTGCCAGTAAGGCCTGGTCAGCCTCCTTCTCTTCTTCCACAAGCTTCAGATCCAGCCGCACAAGAAACGTCGTACCTTTCCCCTGAATGCTCTTTACCTCAATACTTCCACCCATCTGTGCAATGATAGACTTGGCAATAGAAAGTCCCAGTCCTGTTCCCTGGGTAGCATTTGTCATGCTGTTATCTTCGCGGGAAAAAGGCTCAAACAGCTTCTTCTGAAATTCTTCCGACATTCCGATTCCATTGTCCTTCACCTCAAAAGAATAGCTTGCTTTGCCCTCTGCAAAGCTATTGCCCTGGGCTACCTTTACCTGCACACATCCATGCTCAGGCGTGTACTTCACTCCATTGGAAATCAGATTGATCAAAACCTGCCTGAGTCTTACCGGATCTGCCAGCACATGATCGTCCTGGATTTCTTCTATATCCATATCAAAAATCTGGTGTTTGTCAACAGCTGCCTGACGGCATACTCCATCCACAATTTTCATGGTTTTGCTCAGGTACAGTGGTTCCTCGTGAAGTGTCGTATCCCCACTCTCAATTTTCGACATATCCAGAACCTCATTGATCAGCTCCAGAAGGTGTCTGGAAGAATCGTCGATCTTCTGAAGACAATCCAGAATACGCGCAGGATCGTTCAGATGGTTCATGGCAATCTGGGTCATGCCAAGGATTCCATTCATAGGAGTGCGGATGTCATGGGACATACTGCTGAGGAAAATGCTTTTTGCCTTGTTTGCCTCTTCTGCAGACTGATATGCCTCCTTCAGACTGTTCATCAGCTGTTCATTTCTGCTGTGGCTTTCCTGGACATCTGTTGCAATCAGAGTCATCATGCCGGGCATAGCATTTTCCTCGTCCAGACAGATAAACTGGAACCGCACCCAGCGGTAGGCATCTTTTGCCCGGATCCGGGCTTCACACTCATAGCTGCCCTCCTGCTCCAGAAATATATGGGAAAGCTCTGACAGTCTGATTTTCAGCCGTACTTTTTCCCAGTCGCCCGGTTCACAGTTTGGCGCCAGATATTCTTTCAGGAAGTCTCCGTAATAACCGTCTGGAATCTTTTTATCCAGAAGTCTCTGGTTTCCGCGGTAGTATACCTTGTATTCGCCAGACATCATATCCACATACAAAATGATCAGAGAATTCCTTGCCAGTGCTCCAAGAAGCTGACGGCTCTCGTTTCCGCTTTTGTGAAGAAAATCGAGAATCGTATCTCCCTCTTCATCACTTTGCTTCTGGCTGCTGGCTTCCCAGTTTTCAATATCTGTGAACAACCAGCTTTCTTCTATTTCAGTTTGATCTACTGCCTTGCCATATACAGAATAACAGGTACGGATGCGTCCCGCTCCCAGCAGATATCTGAGATCTGCCTGCAGTTCTTTGTCCTCTTCCAGAAGCTCCACCAGCTCCGGACAATAAACAGAACCCTTTCCCCAGGAAAACTCCTCTGCTACCTGTTCCAGCTTCTTGGCATTCTTATAGCTTCGTCCCACAAAGTCAGTGGCTGCATCCAGACAATCGCTGATATGCAATATTTCAATAAGGAAACGCACTTTTGACCTGGTATTGTCAAAATCTGCCGGATATCCTATTTTTCCATCCCAGGATTTGTGATGTCCCAGAACAGCATCCCGATATTTGCGAAGAGCCGGAATCTCCTCGACGAATTTAGCCCCTTCACAGGGATGGCTGAGAATATCATTCTTTTCCCTTTGTGTCAGCTGCCGTGACTGCTTGTTCACAATAGAGGCAAGTCTGATCATTCCAATGTCCAGAAGCTGTGCAGACTGGGAAACATAGTCCAGAATGGTCTCCTGATTTTCCAGTACTTCCACCACGTTCTCATAACCAAAGGTTCCAATCAGAAGCTCCGGCCGCTTTTTCATCACTATATTCAGAATTCGCCTGGCAATCTGCTCCACCATTGCGCTGTGCATGGCAGTGCCCTCATCCCGGCTTACCATGATCTGCATAAGAACCAGGGTGTTTATTTCATCTCCGGTATTATATTTCAACACATCCCTGAGAGAACGCCATACTACATCATTTACAAAGGTATCGTTTTCTGTTCTGGACAGCCTGCGAATAGCATGCACATAATTGGATACACAAAAATCACGGAGATCTGGTGCTCCGTGATATTCATCCGCATATTTCTCCAACAATTCCAGAATCGTCGGCAGATGGTTGATCGCAACCTGAAAATAGCGGCTGTCAGAAAAAGGCACTCCCTCCTGGCTGTCCAGATCGTCATGTTCCATACTATATTCACAGAATTTCCGATAATCCTCCAGAAACTCTGTACAGGTTATCTTCCCCTGATAGAACAGACAGGACTTATAATTACAGTATATTTCATCCAGCATTTCGTAGGGCTCCGGATTCTTCTCAAGCTCACGCTGATAATATTCTTCCAGTACCCGGGATGCTCTGGAAAGAAGCTCCGGATCAATCTCCCTCACTGTAAATCTCAGGACTGAATTTCCAAGAAGATCATAATTCAGTTCTTCGATCAGATCATCAAAATCAAACCGCTCTCCGTCTAATTCCCGGACTTTCTCATCATTATAAAATTCTATTGCCTCATCAATGTACTGCAAAAGCTCCTTGGCCGTGTCCAGATTAAAGTTCATCAACACGATCGGAAAATTATAATAAGAAAAAAGGATTCGCTTCCTTACGTCAAAATCCTCGATTTCAAAATATCTGGAAGAAAGTGCCCGCAGTCTGTCAAAATACATGGCTCCTTTCTTTCCATCTTCATCACTGAAAGGACGGTTATAAAAATTTCCCAGAAGATTCAGGGTCCAGATATAAGAGTCCAGATCATCACTTTTCTGAAAATATCCATCCAGAAGCTCCAGAATTTCCAGCATGGCAAGGTTATCCTCATAGCCCTCCTCATCGGCCATGCGTATCTGATGCAGAAATTCTCTTGCCAGCTCCTCGTTCAGCTCCGCCTCTCCGTCAAGGAAGGGGCGGATATACAGATTCAGAAGTGCCTCATTCTCAATGTAAAGCCGGCGCATCATTCTGGATTTGTTCTTCAGATTTTCGATCCACGCCTCCTGGTCTTCTGCCTTCAGCAGATTCTCCTGAATCTGATCTTCCGTCTTCAGATTTTCTTTGTATTTGGTGTAAAAATGAATAATATTTTCCCGCGTGATCATTCCGCCGCACCTCTTTTGGAAATACGCTCATGATTCCGGCTCTTGCACTGATACATTCTTTGATCCGCTTCCTTTACCAGATCTTCGATTTTTCCCTTTTTCTCCTCAAATGCCACAACGCCATAGGAAAAGCTGATGTTGCGGCTTTCTCCGTTAATATCAAAATGGATCGGGCTCTTTTCCAGAATTTCGTTTAACCGTTCCTGGATCTGCTCCGGCTCCAGTGCAGACAAAATAAGGAACTCATCTCCTGCATACCGGTACAGAAGATCCTGCCTGTCCATAGCACACTTCATATTCTCTGCAAAACACACCAGGTAACGGTCTCCGTTTTCATGGCCATAACAGTCATTGATCAGCTTCAGATAATCCAGGTCAATAAATACAAGGCTGCCCTTCTTATGATTCTTCATAAAGCGCCTGCTGTTGCGGTCAAAAGCCGCACGGTTCAGACAGCCGGTAAGGGCATCCTTCTCCATGGACACCTTCAGGCGTTCAATCCGAAGCTCCTCCCTGGTAAGGAGACGTACCATCTGGTCGTAATTCTCCTTCTCCTGCTCCAGAGACTCCAGATACATTCTCTCGAATTCCGGTATCTGTCTCCGAAGCTCTTCCCGGTCACTTCTGTATGCAGCAGTGCGCATAAGCTTATAAACCGGACAGAAGCTTCCGCTGAAATTCCTGGCATTCTTAATGTAGCTGCCAATACGTATAATATCGTCCCAGCGTTCTTTCTCCGCCATTACCTGAAGGAACTCTCCGAAATAGCAGACGCAGAAGCTTAAGGTATCCCTGGCACCCTCCCCGGCTTCCATTTTCTTTATATAACTGTTGAATTCTTCCGCAATGGCCGCCTTGTCTTTTTGCTGGTAAAGACGAAGGTACAAGTCCGTAAATTCCTTCTGAAGCAGGAAAAAAGCTCTGCCATCTTCAGGAATCTCCCGTTCTGTAAGAATCGCCTGCATGTCCACTGCCGCCTGCTCCGCGCCTGCAACATCTCCCATGCCCAGTTTCACGTAAACCTTGCTGTCATAATAGACCAGCTCATTTAAAGTATCCGAATTCCAGAAATCCACACTGCTGTCACAGGGATCCAGTCTGGAAATATCCATCATTTTCTCCAGATAAAAATCCGCCTCAAAAAACAGTCCACAGTCTGAAAAAGCGGCTACGATAGTGTTATAAACGGATTTCAGAGGGGATCTTAAGGTAAATCCGGAATTGGCATATTTCAGGCCATATTCCACAATCTTCGGGGGAAAACCAAGGCAGAAATAAAGTCTTACCAGGGCAAGATAAAGTCTGGATTTCTCCCTGGAACGCTCCATGTGAACTCCGGCCTCCCGGCAGATTTCGATCAGAGGATAAGCATATTCCCGAAAATTATAGGCAAAAATCCCATAACTTATATAATAGATTTCTTCTGTATAAACAGTAAAATCCGATATCTGCTTCAGCTCCTCCACACAGCGTGCCACATCCTCTTTTGTCCAGGTTCCTGTTTTTACTTTATTTTTTATTTCTTCAACTGTATACATACAAGTTTTATTCTCCTGCTTATTACTGTTGTTAATTCGACAAAAGACCCGGTGAGTTTAATAGATCACCCGGTCTCTTCCCTGTTCTTTGCCCATATAAAGTTTCGCATCCACATTTTTCAGCAAGGTGTCTATATTGGACTTGAAATCATTCTCCTCCACGCCAAACGTCATAGTAACCGGAATCCATTCTCCCCTCCAGTCAAACAGATCGTTGCCCAGCTTCATGCGAAAAGTGTTGAGCATAAGGCATACTTCGTCTCCGTTCATATCCGGGAAAAAGAAGATGAATTCTTCGCCTCCCCAGCGGCACAATTTGGCATGCTCACCCAATTCCCGGCTCATGTGCTGTGTGATCCATACCAGTACCGCATCTCCGCAGTCATGTCCCCAGTGGTCATTAATTCTCTTAAAGAAATCAATATCGCCCATACCAATGGTAAACGCCATAACAGGCTCTTTCCTGCGCTTCTCCGTAATGTACTGTATCATCTGACGGCGGTTCCACAAACCTGTCAGCGGATCGGTCCCTGCCTGTTTCTTCAGCTGCTCATTATACAGCACCAGCTTCTTCTCCGCAGATTCCACATTGGAGCTGAACATACTGCACGCTACAGCCATAAGCACAAACGTCACAATGGTATTTATGATCTGTAATACAACTGTAGCCGTTTCGGTCAGGGCAAAAACAGAAATATTTACCCTGCAGTACAAAAACAGGCTGAATCGTACTGCAAACAGAACTACTGTATAGCTGACCTTATACACAAGAGAATTGTAGACAGCAAAATATACCAGTACCAGCATCTCAAACATCAGATGCTGAATACCGCAGTCCCATCCATAGAGAACAACAAACACAATTATCCATGCCAGCTGCAGACCGCTGCAGACAAGCACACTGGTGTGTACCTTCAGCCGGTATGTTGCATAAAAAGCAGCAACCGCCATTGCTGCGAAAATATATCCTGTCCAGACCTCTGTCTTCGGTCCCACAATGCAGAATACGAACGGAATGATCAGAAAATAAAGTCCCAGAATCAACAATATAATTCTGAGAAGGAACAATATACGCTGAGGCTCATTCTCATGAACTGCTTCTTTCCTCAACAATGCATTAAATTTCCTGCACAGCCCTTTAACCATTACAGGTGCCGCCTTTCCCACGAGTGTTCAATATAATAATATTGCACTATTTATCACAAAAATGCAACCTTTTTTGTAATTATTTATATTATTTGCGCTTTTTACTTTACGGTTCAATGGTAACGTTCTGCGAGGTGCTTTTTGCGAACAAAGTTCACAGGAAACCCGGGAATCTCAGCACGAAATCATGCGAATGCATGATTTCTGCGCATCGCAAAGCGTGTTACTGGTCACGAAGTGACAGTAGCCTTTTTGCCAAATATTGCTTTTTATTCATAGTCAGGATTGCAGAATCAAAAAATCTGATATATAAATCTTTTGTAACGATTCGGCAGGTGCTTTAATCCTCCACTCTTGTTCCCATGTAATAGAAGCCTTTACAGGTATCCAGACGCACATTCACATACTTGCCAAGAAGATCCGGGGTTCCTGGAAAATGAACCAGCAGATTATACTGGGTTCTTCCTGTGAAAATACCCTTTTCCTTGCTCTCCGTCTCAACAAGAACTTCCTGAACCTCGCCCTGGAATCTGGAAGAGACTTCTCTTCCTTTCTCCTGAACCAGCTTTAGAAGGCGGTCAAAACGATCCTTCACCACATCCTCTGGAACCTGATCCTCCATCTTCGCCGCAGGAGTGCCGCTTCTCTTGGAATAGATAAAGGTAAATGCAGTATCAAAATCAGATTTCTCCACTACATCCAGAGTTTCCTGAAAATCCTCCTCAGTTTCACCCGGGAAACCTACAATAATATCTGTAGTCAGGGAAATATCCGGCACCGCTGTACGGATTTTCTCCACCAGTCCCAGATACTTCTCCTTATCATAATGCCGGTTCATGATCTTCAGGATACGGCTGCTGCCAGACTGCATAGGCAGATGCAGATGATGGCACACCTTCCTGCTCTTACTCATATATTCGATCAGCTCATCAGATAGATCCTTCGGATGAGAAGTCATAAACCGGATTCTCTTCAGCCCCTCGATCTGCTCCACCTTCTCAAGAAGCTGTGCAAAAGTCACCGGATCCTTCAAAGTCTTTCCATAAGAGTTTACATTCTGTCCCAGAAGCATAACCTCTGTAACGCCATCCGCCACCAGAGCCTCTATCTCTTTCACAATCGCCTCCGGCTCACGGCTTCTCTCACGCCCTCTTACATAAGGTACAATGCAATAGCTGCAGAAATTATTGCATCCAAACATAATATTCACGCCAGATTTAAAAGAATAATTACGCTCTGTAGGCAACTCCTCCACGATCTTATCCGTACCCTCCCAGATATCGATCAGCTGGCTGTCACGATTCTCCATCTCATAAAACAGCTCTGCAAACTTAAAAATATTATGGGTTCCAAACACCAGATTGACAAATGGATAATCCTTCTGGATCTTATCCACAACCTGCTTCTCCTGCATCATACACCCAAACAAAGCAATCTTCATATCCGGATTAGACTTCTTCAGACTATGCAGCTTACCAAGGCGACCATACACCTTAAGATTGGCATTCTCACGAACCGTACAGGTATTATAAATCACAACATCCGCATCCTCTGTTTCCTGTCTCTTAAAACCAATCTCATCCATAATCCCTGCGACAACCTCAGATTGCTTCTCATTCATCTGACACCCAAACGTCTGCAGACAATAAGTAATCCGCCGTCCCAGCTCCCGCTCCCTCAAAGCCACCATCTCAGCCAGCTTCGCCATATAATAATACTGACGCTCTGTATCATCCTGAGGCGGTGTAATACTCGTATCTATCTTACTGAAATCAATTTCATTAAACATACTTTATTCCTTTCATAAAAAGACCCCTTGTCAAATCAAGGGGCTACTCCTGTCTATATCTAAATATTTTATCCTATTTACCCCCTTTTGTCCAGCAATTTATTTCCCCACACCACCTATACAATTATACTCCCCCAGGCGCTGCCTGCAGCCGCCGTCCCTTCCCAGTAACCAGTGAGAGGAAGTGGGTGCCGTCTGGGGGCATTGCCGAAATGGGGCGTCTGGCGAGCATAGCGATCTATAAAATTGCACTGTCTGAGCCCTGCAAGGGCGAGTTTGCAATTTTATAGATCACTAGGCGGCGGAGCCAGACACCCCATTTCGGCACCGCCCCCAGACGGCACTCACTTCCTCTCACGTCCCTCGAAATCAAAAAAGGCTTCAGGGAACGCACTCACACACTCCCTGAAGCCATTCATATAGGGGAAATTACAGCTCTACGTAATGTCCCTCTGCTTCACCGTTTACTACATAATATGCCTTATTCTCTTCAGTCTTAACGTAAACTTTAATATCCTGGATATCTTCTTCTTTCTTTCCGGTCATCTCTGTCCAGGCCTTTTTCACATTTGCTACTACATCCTTAGTAGTGAATTCCTTGCCTGCATACTGAATAAAAATCTCCTCTGCTGCAACAGCCGCCTTCTTAGCAGTTCTTCTAACAGCAGGCTTCTTAGCCTCTGCCTTCCCAGCTGTCTTAGCCGGAGCCTTTGCAGTCTCCTTAACAGCCTCTTTCGCAGTCTCTTTAACGCTCTCAGTAGCAGCCTTAACAGTCTCTGTAGCTGCTTTCACAGTCTCAACAACAGCTGTCTTAACAGCCTCTGCCTTACTTGGCTCAGCCTTTACCTCTGCTGCAGCTGTAGCTTTAACCTCAGCCACAGTCTTAGCAGCCTTCTTGGCCGCCATTGTTTCTGCCTTTTTTGTAGTTCTCTTCGTAGCCATTATAATAGCCTCCTTGACGGTGAATATAATCTTCGTTTTCGCTTCTATGATAGAATACTACGAATCAATTTTTTTTGCAAGTTCTGATAAAATCCCCCTTGACAAACCATTTCTCTGAATTCATAGGTAAAAGTATACAAACAAAACCTGTTAATTTCAGGAAATCCTCGGGTACAAATCTTAAAATCCTGATAATTTTTGTTTTCTTGCACAGTTATTACCAAAAAAAGGATGGATTTTCTTATTTTTTTCGTCATCTATTTCCCTGTAAAACCTTACAATCCAAGGTTCTCAAGGTCATATTTCATATAAGCATTCAATCTTTCTTTCAATTTTTCGTGCTGGGGCAGCTCCAGCTCCCTGTCAAGATCCAGGATTCCTCCCGCAGCATCACTGGCAGCCTTCAATATATCCGAATCCTGATAAATATCTCCGATCCGAAACTCCAGCTGTCCGCTCTGACGGATTCCAAACAGATCTCCCGGTCCCCGAAGCTTCAGATCCTCCCCTGCTATAAAAAATCCATCATTCGATTTATTCAAAATCTCCAGTCTTCTGGAGGTCTCTTCCTCTTCATTTCCCTGCATAAAAATACAGTAAGACTGATACGCCCCACGTCCAACACGCCCTCTCAGCTGATGAAGCTGCGCAAGTCCGAACCGCTCCGCATTTTCTACCATCATCACCGTAGCGTTTGGCACATTTACCCCTACTTCCACTACTGTAGTAGACACCAGCACCTGGATTTCTCCCCTTGCAAACTGTTCCATGATTCCATTCTTTTCCTTGGGCTTCATTTTTCCATGGAGCATTCCAATGGTGATGTCTGATGGGAAAATCTCCCTCAGCCGTGCTGTATAGTCCGTCACGTTTTCCCCATCTGCCCCCTCACTTTCTTCGACCATAGGGCAAATCACATACGCCTGGTGCCCTTCCCGCACCTGCCTTTCTATAAAGGAGTAGGCTTTCGGGCGATAAGACGTGCCAACTACACAGTTCTTAATCGGGAGACGCATGGCAGGAAGCTCATCTATAATGGAAATATCCAGATCCCCGTATACAATGATCGCAAGAGTTCTGGGGATGGGAGTGGCACTCATAACCAGCACATGCGGCGCATTTCCCCTGGTAGTCAGTGCCTCTCTTTGCTTCACGCCAAAGCGATGCTGCTCATCGGTGATCACAAGGCCAAGATTCTCGTACACCACTTTTTCCTGGATCAGGGCGTGAGTTCCAATGATCACATTTGCCTCCCCGGATGCGATTTCTCCATAGATTCTTCTTTTTTCTTTCTGGGTGGTTGAGCCAGTAAGAAGAACCGGATGGCAGGATGAAATTTCCTGTTCCTCTATCAGCTTTGTAAATGCTTCAAAATGCTGATTTGCAAGTACCTCTGTGGGTACCATCAATGCTGCCTGATAGCCATTTTCCACAGTAAGGATCATTGCCAGAAACGCCAGAATCGTTTTTCCGCTTCCAACGTCGCCCTGAACCAGCCGGGACATAAGGGTATGCCCGCAAAGGTCTCTTTCAATCTCATGCCAGGCGTTTAGCTGTGCCTTTGTCAGATGATAAGGAAGACCTTCCATAACCTGTTCTGTGGTCCACACCGGCTTCATGGGAAAAGCGTTAGGAGCTTCTTCTGTTTTTCCCTTCAGGATCTGTACTGCCAGAATAAACAAAAGAAATTCGTCAAACACAAGGCGTTTTCGTGCCACCAGAAGTTCCTGCATATTGCCTGGAAAATGGACAGTTGAAATAGCATAATTATCATCTGCCAGATGATAAAATTCCTTAATCTCATCTGGGAGAAATTCTGTCTGCAGGCTCTGTTCATCCAGGATCTGATGCATCAGCTTGATTATCAGTTTGTTTGTAAGCCCTGCAGTAAGTCCGTATATGGGCTGCATGCTGTGAAGGATTTCTTCATAAGCCGCCGGTGTGAAAATCTCCGGATGCTCCATCTCCAGATGACCTTTTTTTCTGGAGATTTTGCCACGGAAAATAAAGCAGCTGCCTTTTTTCAGGGTGTTTTTTAAGTAGGGGGCATTAAACCATACCACAGGAAGTTTTCCGGTGGTATCTGCCACAGTGATGGAGATCACCTGAAGATTACGGATCCTGTTTACATAGACTCCGGCAGTGACTGTTCCACGAACAGACACCACGGAGTTCTCCTTCAAAGAACCAATTTCCTCCGGTGCCTCATATGAGTCGTAATTTCTTGGATAATAATGGAGCAGATCATCTGTTGTAGTGATACCGATCTTCTGAAATAGTTTTTCCGTCTTTTCTCCTACTCCTTTTAGTTCCCGAAGAAGCTTTGCCACTGTTTTTCCTCTCTTTCTGATCATTCATCTCTGTTTCCGGGTCTTTCTTCATTTGCCCGAAAAGTGTTCTCATTATTTTACAACAAAGACTGCCGATTTTCCATACTTATTTCACTTTGCACATGCTAACCACTTCGAACTCAATAACAGCTTCACGGTGCGCAAAAAACTTAATATTACCAATGAGCCTATGTTTATTGTTAAAGAAGACAGGGCGGAAATCTTCCACCCTGTCTTCCATCTCTTTATCACTCGCCGCCCTGCAGCTATTCATTAGTTACTGTTCACTCCGTGACCAGTAACGCGCTTCGCGATGCACAGAAAAACGAACCTTCTTGTGACAAGCACAAGAAGTAGCGTTTGCTGCGCAAACTTAATTCTCGGGTTTTCTGTGAACTTTGTTCACAAAAAACACCTCGCGGAACGTTATCAGTGAACAGTAACATTCATTACTCAACAGAAATAATGTAATAATAAATCGGCTGTCCGCCCATATTTACCTCTACTTCGCAGTCCGGATATGCTTCTTCCAGCTCTGCAGCAAGGCTCTCGGCATCCTCTTCTGTGGTCTCAGCACCGTAGTAAATGCTGATCACCTCAGAATCCTCGTCTACCATAGCTGCCACCATCTCTTTGGCAACATTCTCACGTCCCTTGCCTACTGCAAGAATTCCGTGATCACCGATTCCCATAATATCGCCCTCGTGGATTTCTTTCTCATCCAGTCTGGTGTCTCGGACTGCGTATGTTACCTGTCCGGTCTTCACCATGGATACAGCCTCCATCATGGCTTCCAGATTCTCTTCTCCGTTCATTTCCGGCTGGAAGCTGATCAGAGCTGTGATTCCCTGCGGAATCGTCTTGGTAGGAACTACCACGATCTCTTTGTCCTCGGTAAGGTCTCTCGCCTGGTTTGCAGCAAGAACAATATTCTTATTATTCGGGAAAATATAAATAGTATCTGCATTTACTTCAGCGATGGCATTGAGCATGTCCTCTGTACTTGGGTTCATGGTCTGACCGCCCTCGATGATATAATCTACATTCAGCTCTTTAAACAGGGTGGAGAGTCCTTCCCCGACGGAAACACTGATAAATCCGTATTTCTTATGCTCTTTGGCAGCTTTCGCAGCAGCTTCCTTCTTCTCCTGTTCTTCCTGCTCCCGGGCAAGCTTCTCGGCATCCTTGATCAGCTTCTCCTGATGTTCCTCACGCATGTTATCAATCTTCATGCGGGAAAGTGCACCGTAGGTAAGCGCTTTCTCGAATGCCTGGCCAGGATGATTGGTGTGTACATGTACTTTCACGATTTCATCATCTGCTACCAGTACAATGGAATCACCAATTGATGTAAGGAACTCCTTGAAGCTGTGAAGCTCCTCATCTGGAAGAGGCTTATTCAAAAGAATGATGAACTCCGTGCAATATCCAAATTTGATATCCGCTTCTGCCTGCTGGGAGATCCTGGTCACTGCCGGACCGGAAGATACTTTCTCAAATGCAGAATAGTCGATTTCTTTTCCAAGATAACCATCAAATGCACCACGGAAAACTTCCAGAAGTCCCTGTCCGCCTGAGTCTACTACACCTGCTTCTTTCAGGACAGGAAGCATTTCCGGTGTGCGGGCAAGTGTCTTCTCAGCATGCTCGAAAATGGCACGGAAGAAAAGCTCCAGATTCGCAGATTCCTCTGCAATCTCAGCAGCCTTTACTGCAGCCTCACGTGCTACTGTAAGAATGGTACCTTCCTTCGGCTTCATAACCGCTTTGTATGCAGTCTCTACAGCCTTCTCCATAGCAGCTGCGATCACAACTGCATCCATTTCTTTATGTCCCTTGGTTCCCTTGGTAAAGCCTCTGAGAAGCTGGGAAAGAATAACGCCTGAGTTACCTCTGGCTCCACGCAGGGAACCGGACGAAATAGCCTTGGCGAGTGTCTCCATATCAGGATCTGTAAGACTGCTTACCTCTGATGCAGCTGACATAATAGTCATTGTCATATTCGTACCGGTATCTCCATCCGGAACCGGGAATACATTCAGCTCGTTGATCCATTCTTTCTTCGCTTCCAGGTTCTTGGCTCCTGCCAGAAACATTCTGGAAAGTATCTTGGCATCTATGGTCTGTCTATCCACCACAAGTTTCCTCCTCTAATCCTAATCTATTGCACGAACACCTTCTACGTAAATGTTGATCTTCTCAATCTCCATTCCTGTAAAAGCCTCGACTTTATATTTCACATTGTTTACAAGATTATCTGCAATAGTGCTGATATTCACACCGTACGCCACGATTACATGAAAATCAAGGCGAATCTTATTATCTTCTGTGATCTTAACATTTATACCATGCTGTAAGGAATCTCTCCTGAGCAGCTTTACAAGGCCGTCCTTCATGCTGACAGCGGCCATACCGATAATACCAAAACATTCTACTGCAACGCTTCCTGCATAAGTCGCGATTACATCCGTATCAATAATGATCTGGCCAAGGCCGGAATCTATACGTCCCTTCATATGGTTTACCTCCATTAATTTGATTTTCAAAATGTATATACCATATTATACCCTTTTTTCATTCATAACACAATGTCCAATTTTAGCACGCATCCACGCAAATAGCAAATTTATTTTAAATTGTTTTAAAATTTTCCTTTTTTTGCTTGCAAAATGTTTTTCCATCTGTTAGAATATGAACTGTTGAAAAAAAGCGTCAAGGAGGTGCTATCATGGCTAAATGCGCAATTTGTGAAAAAGGTGCTCATTTCGGAAATAATGTGAGTCATTCCCATAGAAGATCCAATAAGATGTGGAAATCAAACGTGAAATCCGTTAAGGTTAAAACTGAAGGCGGAGCTAAGAAAATGTACGTATGTACTTCCTGCTTAAGATCCGGAAACGTTGAAAGAGCCTAAGAAACACCTGCCCTCACAGTTTTGTGGGGGCTATTTTTTTGTTTCCCGAATAAGTATTTTCTAAGTGTGGTTGAAAATCATTCCCGCAAAGTATGGCGCACATTTTGCAGAAGGCCTTTTTCAACAAACTCCAGAGCAGCTTCTCCCAGACAGAAATTATTTTAATAAAAAGGATAGTTACATAAAATGTAAATGGGTATGAAAGGATTCGCTGATAATCTTTTCATACCCATTTTATTTACAAAATAAATGATAGCCACACAGCATACACAAAGCTGCTGCAATCAGAAGTGCGGTGGTCTCGGAGACAAGCAAGCCGATCACCATTCCAAGTCCGATGAAAAACAGCATAAAACCAAGAGCTTTTCCCATAATTCATACAGCCTTGCCTCTTTGGTTTAGTATATTTTATGCTGAAATGCCACATCTGAACACATTAACTTCTAAAATAACCGCCTGCAGCTTTTATAATCAGTTACTCGATCAGACACGATCTAGTTCTCTTCAGAATCTACAGTTTCATCCGCGCTGTTATCTCCGCCAGGTGCGAAGCGGTTTACAAAGTCAGGAACCATATCCAGAACTTTAGTAAGACCATCCTGGTTCTTTACGTTTACAAGCTTGGTGGTACCATTCTGGATTACCAGAACTGCGCATGGGGTCATCTTTCCGGCGAGACCTCCGCCGCCATTGTTCTTTTTATCACCTGCAAATGCACCAGCGCCTACACCAAAGGATACATCCACCAGTGGAAGTATAATGGTGTCTCCTACATGGATCGCATCTCCTACCACTGTCTTCGCAGATACAAATCCATCCATTCCCTTAAACAGGGAGCTTACGGTTTCTTTAAAGTTGTTTTCGTTTTCCATTTCTAGTCCTCCTTATGCTTCCATCGGTTGATAACGTATTTTATATTTTTATTGAAGTAAATCTCTATTGCTGCCTTGATAAGCACAATGCCATAAATACGACCTTTCAGAAATACATTTCCAGTCAGCTGGTTCTCTCCATCAAAAAGCGGATTCACCTGAATCCTGTTCTTGTGAAATGGAAAGGTCATACCAAGCACTGCCAGAACTGTCCCGGTAATGGCCGGATCATCGCATCCAAAAGTAACATCACCTTCCAATTTCGTTGGAAGTACATGATGGAGCAGACCTTTTGCATCTTTCCATATAAGAGAAATTGCAGCCTTGGTCCGTTCATTGGTAAGAAATTCTTTCCACCAGCCAAGCTTATCTGTGATTCCTGAAATTGTTTTCTTTATATTTTTAATTTTCTCAATTATACCTTTAATTATTGAAATAACCTTATTCCACAGATTACCCGGGAATCGGATTATTTTGCTTAGTATTTCCCAAATACGCGTAATTAAGCCGGACTTTGAAGCAGATTTGATATTTTCTTCCTGCTTCTCTGCTGATGGCTTCCCTGTCTGCGGTTCTGCTGTATTATTTTCCAACAGCACCGCCTCAGTTTTTGGTGCATGATCTTGAAAATTCTCTGCTGCATGTGCTTCAGGCTGAGATGCTTTCTTCTCAGTTTCTATGCGAGACTCTGCCATCTGCTTAGTTTTCTCTTCAGCAACAGCATTACTCACATTCGACTCTTCACCAGAAGCTTCTTTTACATCTGGCTTTTTTGTTCTGTTCTCCTGAGATATTCCCTTCGTTTGCGCAGATTTCTTTTTCCTCTTCTTTGCCTTACTCCTGGAGGTTTGGCTGACGGAGTTCTTTCTTCTGCCGCCTTTTAGCTTCTTAAGCCAGCCTTTTATAGTTTCTAATGAAACTCCAAAAAACAGGACCACCAGCTTTCCTTCTCCATTATGAAAGCAAAACCTGACGCCTATGACGTGGAACAGCCAGGTAATTCTGGCTTCCAGTTCTGTCTCCTTGAAGCTGCCGGTCTCCTTCACAGCCCTCGCCTGGTAGCGTACCGGGCAGAACAACAGAAGAAGCACTGCCAGAAGCGCAAGTCCCAGCAGGATTCCCAGTATGATCAATATAAACTTTATGAGGATCCACAGTATATGTAACATGCGCTCACCTGTTCTTAAAATATTCTTTTACCTGAAATGCACCTGTCTCCCCGTAAATATTCTTCACAATATCTACTGCCAGATCAATGGCTTCGTCTTTTCCCTTCGCCATACCAACAATCTCAGGACATCTGGCATAATAGCTCTTCTGGATCAGCATGTAGGACGGTACAATTTCAAGAAGATTTCCCGGATTCTCAGACAATGTGACCAGATAAACACCAAAAGCCACCCTGCCTGCGTCAATCCTCCTCCGTGCTTTTGCCGCGTCTTTGATTCCTTCTCCCACATAATAGTCTTCTCGCCATTTCAGCATATTCGGCACAACTCTCCTTTGTTATTACTGCTTGACATACACCTTTTGTTATATTAATGATTCCCTTCTCTGGAAATTTTAAACATTTTGCAACTATTCCGCAAAGCATTTCTTGTGAACCTCGTTCACAGAACGAACCTGTCAGATGCTAGAGCGTGTTTGAAAAATCATTCCCTAAAGCGTGTTTGAAAAAGGCTTTCTGCAAGATGTGCGTCACAATTTGTGGGAGATCTTGTCCGGAGGAGGGCGCCGTAGCGGGCTACGGCAACCGAATTCGGGCAAAATATACCGCAAAGTGGGGCGTGCAGATTGCGGGAATGCTTTTTCAAACAGGCTCTAGCAACATTATCATATAATAAAGGCTGCGTAAATCAGCTACGCAGCCTTTATTCTCCCCATGAATCAGAAATATTTCTGCTGCCTGTCCCATAATCCGGCACTTCGCAGTTCCAGATATTCCTGGTACGCCTTCTCAACGATCTGCTTCTCGTTTGCAAAACGAAGCAGATGGTAAATCTCGTGAAACTTGTAATACCCGGAGTCCACGAAAAATTCCTCTCTTTGAGGCTTGCTATGATAATTATCCGCCGTCATAAGATACCAGTGTACCTCTTTATTGACCATGTCTTCCGGCACTGTGAAATTGTACTGGCTCTTGCCTACATACTTCACAATGGAAGCTCTGACATCAGCTTCCTCCTTCACTTCCCGCAATGCGGTCTGCTCATGAGTCTCTCCTGGCTCTACGGTTCCTTTCGGTAAAACCCAGCCTTCGTAACGGTTTTTGTAAGATTTATATAGTGCAAGAATCTTACCTCGATGAATTACCACACCGCCACAGCTCGTTGCTTCTATCATGCTGCAATCCTCCTGTAATGCGTGTGTTTTCTAAACTGTATATAGTATACCTCTTTTTCAGAAAACTGGCAACAGGGAATATCATATAGATTGCTGTTAGCTGGCGTGATAAGCATCAAAAATCTGTCCTGCAATCGGAACTGCTGCCTCACTGCCGGAGCCGCCATTCTCCACGATCACGGCAACCACCAGATCCGGATCATCCACATTAGAATAGCCGATAAACCAGGAATGGCTGTGTCCTTCCTCGTCAAACTCTGCGGAACCAGTTTTACCTGCTACTGTATAGCTTCTGCCGGAAAGTGCGGAAGCTGTACCGGAATCAACCACCTGTTTCATTAATTTGCCAAGAAGATTGGCCTCATTGGAACTCATCAGCCGTTTATAAGCTACCGGTTCTGTCTTTTTTACTGAATCGCCATTGTCATTTACCACCTCGTCAATAAGATAAGGTTTCATCAGAACACCGTCATTTGCAATGGCACAGGTGATCAATGCCATATGCATAGGAGACACAAGAGTATTGCCTTGTCCAATGGCAGTCTGCATGATCAGAGGCGTTACGGAATCTGCATCAAGGGAAAAGCTGCTGGTTCTGTAGGAGTTCAGAGGCAGACTCTTGTTAAACAGAAGATTCTCCGCAGTCTCGCGAAGAGACGCACCCCCAAGACCAACTCCAATATCTGCAAATGCACAGTTACAGGAATTTGCAAATGCAGAATAGAAATTCTCCTGCCCGTGAACTGTATTGTGATAACAGTGGATCGTGTGATCCTGCAAGGTGATACTTCCCTCACAGAGATAATTGTATCCCTCAAAAGTTCCTTTTTTGCGGAAATAGTCAAGTGCAGTCACAACCTTGAAGGTGGAACCTGGCGGATATGCACCATTTGTGGCTCTGTTCAGAAGACTGCTGTCATTCTCGTCGTTTACCAGATAGTCCCAATTATCCCCAATGGTATTGGGATCAAAATCAGGCTTGCTCACTTCTACAAGCCTTTTTCCGGTAGATGGTTCCATTACCACAACAGCCCCTCTTCTGTCACCCAATGCATTGTATGCAATGCTCTGAAGATTGGCATTCAGGGTAGATACAACCGTATCTCCTGTATTCTTCTCATTAAGGAACTGATTCTTCATCTGCGTCAGAAAAAAGGAATGGGAAGTCAGAAGGGTAAAGTTCGCCTCTGATTCCAGACCGCTTTTTCCATTGGTATCATAACCCACAACATGGGAGAACATATTGGAATATGGATAATTACGTGTCTCAGTTCCATCCTCACTTACATTGGTCTGCGCCAAAATCTGTCCGTCAGAAGACAGGATCTTACCTCGTACTACACGGTCGGAAAAGGAATCCTGTCTGGTATTGTAAGGGCTGTTAATAAAATCATCGCTTTTAAAGCCATCGAAATAAATCAGATACCCGATCATACTGATAAAAATAATCCCAAAGAAGATGGAAACAAAGGTATATTCTTTATTTCTGGCTTTGCGCTTTTTAGTAATCTCTTTCTTCCGCTGCCTCAACAGCTCTCTGTCTCGCTCTCTTTGCTGCCTCTCGTCGATGTCTCTCAATTTCTTCGTCCTCGTCCTCTCTATAAATATACAAGCCCTGGATAATAGCGATCATCAAAATCATACACATAATGGAACTTCCTCCATAGCTGACCAGAGGAAGAGTCACACCTGTCATAGGTATGAATTTGGTAGCACCTCCAATGGTAAGGAACACCTGAAACGCATATTCCGCACCAAGACCAATGGCGATCAGTTTATAAAATGGATTCTTGATCTGCAGGGCAATCTCCACGATAGTAAGGAAAAAGCTCATACACACAAAGATCAGGCAGATGGCAAAAATCCCGCCAAGCTCCTCGCAGATCGCACTGAAAATAAAGTCGTTTTTTACAACCGGAATTTTCTCCGGAGAGCCCTGGCAAAGTCCCATTCCAAACCATCCGCCTGTACCAATGGCAAACAGGGACTGTACAATCTGGTATCCTTCATTCTGATAAACTGCCATAGGATCTTTCCACGCACTGACACGCTGCCTTACATGACCAAACAGGTGATATGCCACTACAGCGCCTGCTGTACCGCCTGCAATTCCAATGCAAAGGTATGCCGGCTTCCTGGTTGATACATAGATCAGCACCAGATAAGCTGCAAAAAAGATTACAGCGCTTCCAAGATCTCTTGAAAGCACCAGGATTCCCACATGGAGACCTGCCACAACAGTAGCCAGCACAACTTTCTTAAAAGTTACCTCTCTTGCCAGAAGGGATGCCATAAAGAACACAAAGGTGAGCTTGATCACCTCGGAAGGCTGGATTCCCATCAGAGAAAGCTTGGCGCCGTAGCTTGTCTGTGCCAGAACAAGAACTGCTCCAAGAAGAACAATCCCAAGCCCTGCATACACCCAGGTAAGATCCTTGAGAAATTTCATCTTGCGGATCATAACCGGGATCACCAGCGCCACTGCACTTCCGCACGCAACGATCAAAAGCTGCTTATTGGCAGAGGCAATATCCAGCCTGCACAGCATTATAAATCCAACGCTTAAAAGCATGCACATATTATTTAAAAGCAGCATAGACGCATTTTTATAAATTCTGCGGTATAAAATAAGGATCGCAGCAAAATATATCATCATTTCTGCATAAAAGATGACAACCTTAAAATCAAAGGTTTTCAGAAAAATCACAACAAATGCGGTAAAATCCAGAAAAAAGGTTAAAGTGATCTGACTTCTTAAAAGTCCTTTCCTGTCTGAAGCGTGTTTCCCCACAACAAGGTAGTAGCACAAAACTGTGTACACGATCATCAGTGTCAGGATCACATATTTGGATAATTCAACAACAATATTAATCATACGCCTTTACTCGGCTCCTCTTTTAAAATGACCTTTTGTAAACTCATATTCGTGAGATACCTGGCTGCCATGATATGCAGCCACAAAGTCTTCCACGATCCGTTCTGTTTCTTCCCTGCTTTCTATGGTAAAAGCCAGTCTTACAGATGAAACACCAAGCTCTTTCACCCTGTCAGCTTCCTTCAAAAGACCGTATGGCAGACTGTTATAGATGATATTATAACACGACTCTGCCGCCTTTGTATTTCCCATTTTCCATGGACGACAATAACAGACTACAGGAAATTCCTTGTCATAACGGTCTTTCAGAACAAGCCTCTCCTCCTGTCCATTGCAGCCGAAAGTATTCTTTCGTACACACTGGGCGCTGTGCATAAGAGGCAGACGGCCGTAGACAATCATCTCGCTGCCTGCATTTTCTCTGTGGCGAAGTTCCTTCTCATTCAGCTCCAGGGGAACTGTATTTCGAAGGATTCCCTGATCTTTCCAGAAACGGATGGCTTCATCATTCCAGGTATACAGGGAGTGATCCAGCACACACTTGTCTGCCAGTCCCATCTGTGCCAGTGCACTGTAGGACTCCAGATTCCGCACAAGAAATCCGCTCAGCCCTGCTTCCAGCCACTTTTTCACCTGCTCCATATAGCCTTCCGGTGGATTTTCTCTTGTAATGTGAGGAAGAGAAAGATACATTTCTTTTCCATTGTCAAGACCTGTCTGCAAATGTTTCTCTATTAATGCGTAAGGAAGATAAATACCCTGGATTCCGTCTTTTTGGCAGAGGACTTCAGAAGCCTCCTCGCTTTCACAGGACACGTAAACCGGAATGTATTCCTCTTTTTTGCGGGGAACATTATCACAGGCCGCAATCGCACTGATTTTTGCCGGCGTCTCCTCCGCAATTCTCTTAACCCGCTCGTCTCCCACGTTTCGCCTGTATTTTTGTAAAAGCTTCTCCTTCAGATCCTCTAATGCCTGATGCCGCGCTTCATTTAAAATCTTCATGGGAACAAAAACGGAATCTTCCATATAAATTTCCAGTTTTTCCCATATAAATGAGGTGTTTCCCAGCTTGTCCATCTGCTGACGCACCCGCTCTTCCGTTACCGGCTGGCTCTTTGCGTATTGTACTTCTCCAACACATTCATATGCATCTTCCCCCTGACAGGAAATATGAAGAAGAACCGGAGAACCGGGGACAAGGTGAAGTTCGCCTGTAATTTTCTCTTTCAGCTGCTTCGTTTCCAGAAAAACTTCCCCCGTTTTTTTCTCATTTGTAAATGCCATCATCTGAGGACCATTTCCCATCTGATAGTAGCCTGTACAGGAACCGCCTCTATTAAACAGATCCAGAAGATATTTTTTATCTTTTTCTGTCACGTGATAATTCGCAGGTCCTTTTTCAAAAAGAAAATCCAGATATTTCCGATACATACCGGTAACGCCAGCAGTGTAAGCCGGCTGCTTCATTCTGCCCTCTATTTTCAGAGAGGTAACTCCCGCTTCTATAATTTCAGGTAAAATTTCAATGGTACAGATATCTTTCAGGCTTAACGGGCAGAATTCTCCTTTTCCATACTCTTTTGCCCTGAAATTCTTCACCTGGTATGGCAGACGGCAAGGCTGGGCACAACGACCTCTGTTTCCGCTTCTGCCTCCCAAAAGACTGCTCATCAGACATTGTCCTGAATAGCTGTAGCAAAGTGCTCCATGGACAAAAGCCTCTATCTCAATTGGGCAGGCTTCATGCATACGGGAAAGTTCCTGAAGGGAAAGTTCTCTTGCAGCTACCACCCGGGTCGCCCCCTGATCTGCCAGGAATTTCATTCCTTCCGGACCAGTTACAGTCATCTGCGTGCTGGCATGAAGGTGAAGCTTCGGAAATTCTTTTTTCAAAAGGGAAAACACTCCCATATCCTGGACGATCACTGCATCCAGGCCTGCATTGTAGTATGGTTCCAGATAGGAAACCAGTTCTTCTTTTAATTCTCTATTTTTTAACAGGGTATTGACCGTAAGATACAGCTTCTTACCATGAATATGCGCCACATCAATGGCGCGAAGAAGCTCTTCTTCGTTAAAATTCTGGGCATATGCTCTGGCTCCGAACATTGCACCGCCTACGTACACAGCGTCCGCACCTGCTCCAAGTGCAGCTTCAAAGCCTTCGTAGGAACCGGCAGGAGCCAGCAATTCTATGTTATTAGGATTCAAAGTTTGTCCTCCAATTTTTATGAAAATTTAAGGTTTCTTCAATGAAAACAGCCTCCACAATTCACAGCTTTTTCCTTTATGTATAGCAGGCCTAAATCTGCAAATTGCGAAAACGTTTTTTACACACTCTGATAAAGGAAAAGAGGAATCACCTAAGCAATCCCTCCTGCTATTATTTCAGCATTTCATCCAGTTCTTTTTCCAGTTCTTTTACTTTACCCTCCAGAAGATTCTTCTCGTCAAGGGCTTCCTGTTCATTCTTCTGTGCCTCTTCAATCTGCATACGAAGAGAAATAAGCTCATGCTTCAGATCATACATCTCCTGATCCTTCTGCTGCAGATCAAGTTCATAAGTCTCCACCTGCTTCTTCGCCTTGAAGTAATCGTCGGTAATGTTCAGGCTGAGAAGCATATGCTTGGTCTCCATAGGCTGTCTGCCGTATCCTGGCACAGTCTCCAGCTCTCCTATCTTCTTATTCATATATGATGCAACCTGCTGGAAATATTCCTCTGATTCATATCCTCCAAGGGTAATGATCTTACCCCCGATGATCACCTGTGCTGTATTCTTGACCGCCATTCGTTCAAGCCTCCTGTATCTTTATACTACCAGCTTCTCCTTACACTGTTACCCACAAATAATCCGCTGCTTTTCTTCTATAGACAGTAACCGTATCGCGGAATATTAGCAGAAAACAGCAACTTCATATTGTTACTGTTCACTCTGTGACCAGCAACACAATATGCCCGGAAAAACCAGTCTGTTTATTATCTTTTCGTATTACAATTTATGTAAGCACTCCTATTATAATCGAAAAATGTTGAAAAGTATAGGATTTTTTACAAAAGTCTATCTTTTATATTTCCGGAACAGGAAAACCAAGGTGTTCGTAAGCAAGTGCGGAGGCCATCCGCCCTCTCGGGGTGCGGTTCAGAAAGCCATTTTTCAGAAGGTACGGCTCATACACATCTTCTAAAGTACCGGAATCTTCACCGATGGCTGCTGCCAGAGTGTCAAGTCCAACAGGGCCGCCTTTGAAATTTACAATAAGAGTAGTCAGGATCTGGCGGTCCAGTTTGTCCAGACCATATTGATCTACCTCCAGAAGGTTCAAAGCAAAGCATGCTACATCGTAAGTAATCCTTCCGTCATATTTCACCTGGGCAAAATCACGGACACGCTTTAACAGACGGTTTGCAAGACGGGGCGTTCCCCGGGAGCGCATGGCGATCTCTCCGGCACCTTTCACGTCAATTTCTACTCCAAGTACCTGGGCAGAGCGCATGATAATTGTGGTTAGTTCCTTCTTACTGTAAAATTCCAGATGATGAATCACACCAAAACGGTCACGGAGCGGCGCAGAAAGAAGCCCGGCTCTGGTGGTAGCACCTACAAGGGTAAATTTCGGCAAATCCAGTCGGATCGACCTGGCGGAAGCGCCCTTCCCGATCATAATATCGATGGCGAAATCCTCCATGGCAGGATAAAGCACCTCTTCCACCTGTCTGTTCAGGCGATGGATCTCGTCTACAAAAAGAATATCCCCTTCCTGAAGATTATTCAGAATCGCCGCCATTTCTCCAGGCTTCTCAATTGCAGGGCCGGAAGTCACTTTCATATGCACACCCATTTCATTGGCAATAATACCGGAAAGGGTAGTTTTTCCAAGTCCCGGAGGGCCATAGAAAAGGACATGGTCCAGGGAATCGTGACGCTGTTTGGCAGCTTCAATATATACTTTTAAGGTATTTTTGGTTTTTTCCTGGCCAATATACTCGTCCAGGGTCTGCGGGCGAAGATTCCCTTCCAGAGAAAAATCCTCTTCCATAACATCAGTGGTTATGATACGATTGTCCATTTTTTACCTCTTGAAATTAGTGTTTGCATTTATATACCGGGATGCATTTCATTCACGATAGCACCCTTTGCGAAAAAATTTATGGAATCTAAAAATTCTTCAATGCAGCTTTCAGGATCCCTTCTACATCCGTCGGCTCCACATCTGTCACCTTGCGCACTGCGCGGAGGGCATCTGTACTGCTGTAGCCAAGTGCCACCAGTGCTTCTACTGCTTCCTGTCTGGCATCTGTCATTCCTGCTCCAGCTGCAGCTGTAGTAGCCTGAGCCTGTTCATTGGCAAGCTTCTGCTCAAAGGCTTCTTCCAGACTGAGCTTATCCTTCAACTCCAGGATCAGCTTCTGGGCTGTTTTTTTACCGATTCCAGGGGCTTTTGACAAAGTTTTCACATCATCGGAAAGAACAGCAAAGCGAAGCTCATCTGCAGTGATTCCTGCCAGAACTCCCAGAGCAGCTTTCGGTCCAACTCCGTTTACACCAAGAAGAAGTTTAAACACCTGTAAATCATCTTTATTGAAAAATCCATAGAGAACCATTGCATCTTCTCTTACCTGAAAATAAGTATGAAGCTTCACTTCCTGTCCAATGTGCAGCTGTGCCAGAGCGTTTCCGGTCATATTTATTTCAAATCCGATGCAATTTGATTCTATGATTGCAGAATTCTCGGTAAGGTCTGCTACTGTTCCTCGGATGAATGAGATCATGGGGAGGACCTCCTGTTTTATCTATTGTAAAGAGTTATATTCGAAATTCTTTGTCATCATACCATATTCCACCGAAAAAAGCAAACATTCATTCGATTTTTTCAAAAAGGACGCGCCGGCAAGCGATATATTTTCTTTTCATAATAATAAAATACTCCTTTCAGTTGCAGGAAGGAAACTTGCGGGCCCTTATTTCCTTGTCCGAAAGGAGTATAGCACTTTAATTTTCAGAAAATAATAGTAAAAGTGTAGTATTATTTTTTCTTTGTAAGAAGCCAGGCACTTGTCAGGGCTGTAAAAGGGGCAACTGTCACAAGCCCGAAGCTTCCAACTACAGTATCCAGTAATTCAGCTGCAACATACTTGTAATTCATAATATTATCAATTGGTGTTCCCTGCGCCATAAACGTCATCAAAAGAGCAATATAACCGCCAGAATAAGCAAGAAGCAATGTGGTAGTCATAGTTCCCATTGCTGCTCTGCCAACATTCATTCCTGATCTGGCTGCTTCTTTCCATCCAATATTCGGCTTTTTACAAATTACTTCATTTACTGCCGAAGTAATATCAACGGACAGATCCATCATAGCACCTGATGCTCCGATAAAAATACCGCTCATATAAATCTGAGAAAGATTCAGATTCTGATAACCAGCGTACAAAAGACTTTCCGAATATGCCATAACTGCTCCGTGAATTTTAAAAGCGTCTGTAAAAATACACCCCATAACACAAGTCACAAACACCCCCAGCAAAGCACCTGAAGATGCAGCCAGTGTTTTCCTGTCAAATCCGTACACCAAAAATATAATAAGAAGAGTAAGAAAGGCAGTCAACGCAATTCCCCACCATATTGGATTCGCACCTTTTAAATAAGCTGGTGTCAAAATTTTCCAGATTGCCAAAATTGTAATGAGAAACGAATATACTGCTCTTAAACCTGTTTTTCCTGCAAACCCGATTAAAAGCAAAACAAATAATCCAGCCAGAATAGCTTCTTTATCCAGACGATAATGGTCACTCATCATAATTGAAAGAATCTTATCTTTGCTATAACTGATTACTACATGGGCAACATCTCCTTTCTGAAATATTTTGTCCGCTTCCAAAGAGCCACTCAGCATATTTACTGCATCTGCAGTCTCATTTTTAAACTTTCCATCAAGTATTTTCACCTTACAATACTGCTCGCCTGACTGAATCAAGCCATTATTAATCACAGAGCTTTCATCTGTGGAAATCACCTTTGCTCTTACTCTGTCTGTTCCCTTATAAATAGCAGCATCCTCATAGCCCGTTGGAAGAACTATGAGGATGAGGATTAACAATATTGCTATTATAGAAACAGAACTTTTTTTAAGTCTGTCTCTTACCATTTATTTTACTCCTGTAATTGCAGCCACTTTATTGAAAATATCGGTATTGTCATAATAGCCTTCAAACTGCTCCTGTCCGGCTCCCATGGCAAATACTTCCACCGGAAGTCCTGTATGTGCATAAGATGCAAAATTAATGCCAGACTTGTTGTTCAGAATATGAGTAATTGTTACAGTAAGTGGTTCATAGCTTCCATACATCAGATATTCTTCCTGACCAAACTCTTCCTCTTCTCCTGTTCTGCTCATTGTTTCCTCATAAGCATTCTGAAGCTTCTGATACTCATAATCTGTCATTACAAGACTTCCCTTATCTTCTTCGCCTTCTGGGTGCACATCCTTGCTGTCAGCCTGATTTGAGGACTCTGTTGTACCAGTAGGTGCCTGCAGACCAAAGAGTTCTGTGATATCAGCCATTACTGTATCAAAATCAGTTTTGTTTTCTTTATATGCCGCTACATAATCAGAATCAAATTTTGCGTAAGAGATTTTCTGATTACTGATATTTGCAAGAAATGTATCATAGTCGGTGCCTGCAAATCCTATGGTAAGACCACCTGTCTCGTGATCACCTGTTACCAGAATCAAAGTTTCGTCTGGATGCTCGTTATAAAAATCAACAGCTTTTCCCACTGCCTCATCCATTGCAACAGTATCTGTAATAGTTGCAGCTGCATCATTTGCATGACAGGCCCAGTCAATTTTCCCTCCCTCAACCATCATGAAAAATCCAGTATCATTATCCAGCACTTCAATACCTTTTTCCACATAGTCAGAAAGACCCCATTCGCCATCTTCCAGATCCATATCATAGCTCATCGCATCGTCATCAGCAAGTGTCTCATCAATTACAATTGCTTTTCCGTCTTCTGCAGTAAGATTTTCTGCCTCTGCTTTTGTCTTAATCACTTTATATCCAGCTTCCTGGGCAAGCTCATATAAATCTGTCTGGTCTCCCTCTGAACCAGTTGTTTTCTTAAGGCCACCACCTGCAAAATAATCAAAATCACTTGCGATCAGTTCCTGACCAATTTCATAATAGTTATTTCTGGAAGCCTGATGAGCATAAAATGCAGCCGGTGTTGCATGATTTAAGTTTACGGAAGAAAGAATTCCAACCTTATAGCCAAGCTGCTTTTTTAATTTTTCAGCAATTGTTTCATAAGAAGTTTCCATCTTCTCATCCATATTGATGGTTCCACTATAGGTCTTATGGCCTGTGGAAATGGAAGTAGCTGTAGAAGCGGAATCAGGACAGAATGAAGTGCTGTCATAGGTCTGCGCAGAGCCTGCTACCGGAAATTTCATCATATTCAGCTTGCTTTCACTTGTAAGAATATCATCTCCATCATCTTCAATTGCATTCAGATAATAGTTTGTTGTCTGAACCTGAGGATAACTCATTCCATCACCAATAAACAAGAAAATATATTTCGGAACTTTTGGTTCATCTGCTGCACCCTGTGCAGGAACCGCACAAGCGGTCATTGCTGCTGCTAATAATAATGCGCTGATCTTTTTTGCTTTCATGTACATTTTCTCCTTCTTTTTCATAAAGCGATTAATTCGAACACGTATGATTTTATACATTATTTGTAAAATCCGCTGTTTTCCCCCTGTTAAATTCCGGCAAAAAATAAGCTGTCGGTGTAAAAAATCCTTTCACACTGACAGCATTATTATAACTTCTAGAATTTATATCAAGCAATTATTCGGTTAAAACAAGTCCTTAACCAACCTTCTTTGCCTTGGGATATACCTGCGCCATCCGCTCATCGTCAAAATGTTTGTCCACCCAGCTTTCAAAGCTGTTTTCCGCTTCTATGCCATTGCTTCTGGCATTATAACGCGCAAGTGCAGCGCTGGATACAATTCCGTCAGCAAGCATAAATATAATAAGGAGCCAGGTAATGATTTTTCCAATTTTCACCGGAATCTTCTCGATCAGCCTGGAAACAGGCGGATAGAATATTTTAAACCATGCCACTGCAGCAAATCCCCAGAAGAAGCAATACAGAAGATTAATCCTGCCGCCAAGGTTAAATGGGATATCACTGTAATCCCAGAATACAGTTCCAAATACAATTTCCGTGAAAACACTGCAGATATATTCATAGGCACCACCAAGAAATGTACCCATCCAGAAAAGGAACTGCTGGGAGCGGTTTCTGTATTTATAGAGAAGGGCTGTAACCGCTGCAATGGCAAGTCCCCACACAATACTGAAATCTCCCCATACCACACTGCTGCGGCTCATCCAATATCCGGCTGTGATCCTGCAGAAAATAGTCTCTGTAATATCTCCAAGAAATGCGCCGATAAAAAACAGCAGTACGATTTTATAAAAGCTGCAGCCGTAGGCAAAAATCTCCGGATGTGCCTCTTCGCTCTCCGTGTGCTGCTTCTGAGGATAGGCTTTGGTAATTCGACGATTTACAACATCATCAATTTTTGCCCCAAGCTTCTTTGTTGCGGAATCAATATCCCGGTCAGCAGCGATCCATCTTTCAGGATTCTTGCTGTGCCCAAAAAGGATGGTCAGTGTGGCAATAGCATCCACTGCCAGAAACCCCAGCAAAACCAGTATGATAATTCTGCTTATAAGACCTGGGAGCATGCCATACAAGGACATGCAAAGCCCATTTCCGATTTTGATCACAAATACACCAAGAATACCCCAGACACAGGAGGTCGGCACACTGACATAGCCGTCCAGATTCCACTTGATCTTGCGGTAATCCCACCATCTTTCGTGATACCACATCTCAATTAAATGACCAGCGATCCATTCAAGCAGGGAAGCTACAATGGCACAGCCAAGAAACAGCCAGATGCCCGTCAGTTCTCTTGTAAATGCAGTAATGAAGAATCCGCCGAATCCATAGATCAGACAGAATGGTCCATTAATAATACCTCTGTTTGCGAATTTCTTCTGTTTCAGGGAAGCAAGGACTGTCTCAAGCACCCATCCTGCAAAGGAATAGATGAGAAACAGCCATAGTAATTTCCAGATCATATGCATGTCTCCTCTTTTGTTTATTGAAATATAAAAACGTTCCGGGAAAACCCGATTAGAATATCATAGCACAATAGAGCGTGTTTGAAAAAGGTTTTCTGCAAGATGTATGTCACAATAAAGGCGCCGTAACGGGCTACGACAACTGAATTCGGGCAAAATATACCGCGGGGTGGGCGTGCAGATTGTGGGAATAATTTTTCAAACACGCTCTAACCCCAAGAATAAAGCCTGTATTCCAGCTGCTGGTTCTCATAAAATTTACATTCTATGCCAACAGTCTGAAAATACAGGCTTTTCATTTTTATTTTATGCCTCCCGGATAACCCCTCTTGGGCAGGCCTCCTTACATGCTCCGCATCCTGTACACTTCTCATAGTCAATATGTGCACAGGAATCTTCCACGGTAATTGCACCGTTTGGACATGTTTTTTCGCACTTCTTACAGCCGATACAGCCAATCTCGCAAGCCGCCATTACCTTTTTGCCCTTATCATGGGAACTGCAGTCCACAGCCATCTTCTGATCGTACGGAATCAGCTCGATCAGATGTCTCGGACATTTGGCAACACATTTACCACAGGCTTTACATGCTTCTTTATCTACTACTGCAATGCCATCTACAATATGAATGGCATCAAATGGACAGACCTTTACGCAGCTTCCAAAGCCACAGCAGCCATATGTACAGGTCTTTGCTCCGCCGTTTGGCACGAAAGGAAGCATCTCGCAGTCTTCCACTCCAGTGTAAATATACTCTTCTTTCGCTTTTTCACAGGTTCCGGAGCATTTTACATGAGCTACCTGACGGGCAGTCTCAACTGCCGCCTGTCCCATAATACCGGCAATTATTTTCCCAACAGGCTCGCCGCCTACCGGGCAACGGTTTACAGGCGCTTCACCTTTGGCAATTGCTGATGCCAGACCATCACAGCCCGGATATCCGCAGCCACCACAGTTATTTCCAGGAAGAGCTTCTCTTATGGCAACTTCCTTCTCATCAATTTCAACAGCAAATTTTTTTCCGGCTGCTCCAAGAAAAACACCGATGAAGAGGCCTACTGCTGCAACCAGAATTGTTGCTGCTATAATCGCACTAATATTCATCCCGACGCCTCCTTAAATTAATCCTGAAAATCCGAAGAACGCAATCGCCATCAGTCCAGCTGTCAGAAGAACGGTTGGAAATCCCTGGAAAGCTTCCGGAATATCGTTGTAGGCAATTTTCTCACGGATTCCTGCCATCAGCACAATAGAAATGGAGAAACCAAATGCTGTTGCGAAACCGTTTACAGTGCCTTCCAGAATATTGTAATCCTTCTGCACGTTTGTAAGAGCCACACCAAGAACTGCGCAGTTTGTGGTGATCAGAGGCAGATACACGCCAAGTGCTTTGTAAAGAGAAGGCATACTTTTCTTCAGGAACATTTCTACGAACTGCACCAGTGCTGCAATGATCAGAATGAACACAATGGTCTGAAGGTAAGTCAGATCAAGCGGCTGAAGGATCAGCTTGTAGATCACACTTGTTACAAAGGAGGACAAGGTGATTACAAAAATAACCGCACCGCCCATACCAGCTGCCGTATCTGTAGTCTTGGAGACTCCAAGGAAAGGGCAAAGTCCCATGAACTGGCTCAGGACTACGTTATTTACCAGCGCAGAGCTTACAATGATCAGTAATAATTCTTTCATCTTCTCTTACCCCCTTTTTCCCGAACACATGGAATTTCCGCAGGAAGCACAGCCACCCTTGCAATCCGGATTGCTTGGATCGATGCCCCGTTTTGCAGCACCAATCTTGAATTTGTTCTGAAGCGCAGATAAAAATGCAAGGACAAAAAATGCGCCAGGTGCAAGAATAAAGATGGTTACCGGCTCATAGCCCATTTTTCTTGCTGCAGCGTCTGCAAGAGGAAGGATCTGTTTGCCGAAAATACTGCCGGCACCGATCAGCTCACGTACTGCTCCGATGCAGGTGATGCTTAAAGTAAATCCAAGTCCCATTCCAATACCATCAAAAAGTGAGGGAATTGGTTTGTTCTTGGATGCATAAGCCTCTGCTCTTCCCAGGATGATACAGTTTACAACGATCAGCGGAATGTAAATTCCAAGGGAAGAATACAAAAACGGGATAAAGCCCTGGAGAAGCATCTGCACAATTGTTACAAAGGATGCTACAACAACAATGTAAGCAGGCATACGCACACTGTCCGGAATAAAATTACGAAGCAGGGAGATCATCAGGTTGGATGCTGCCAGAATCACCGTTGTGGTAAGTCCCATTCCGATACCATTGATTGCAGATGTGGTGATGGCCAGTGTTGGACACATACCAAGCATCAGCACAAAAGTAGGATTTTCTTTGATAATACCATTTATCAGTCGTTCAGATGGTGTATTCTTTTTCATTTCTGGCTGCCCCCTTTCTCATAACGGAATGCGGCAAGTCCTGCATTGACGCCATTTGTCATGGCATTTGTGGTAATTGTCGCACCACTTAAAGCATCGATCTCATCATCAGAGGTGGCACCAGTTTTTGTGTAGGTAAATTTCTCTACGTTCTTATCCTTGAACTGATTTTTAAAATCATCTGTAGTTGCACGCATACCAAGACCAGCGGTCTCACTGATGGATAAAATGGAAATTCCGTTCAGAGTTCCATCATCCTGAACGCCCATGGCAAACTGAATGTCCCCGCCATAGCCTTCTGAGGTTGTTACGGTAAAGGCATAGCCAAGTTCATTTCCCTGGTCATCCTTTGCCAGTATGACTTCATCAATATTCTGAGCTTTGAAACCGTTTTCATCCAGATAGCTTTCCAGATCCGTATCCTCACCGCTTGTAACTGTCTCGAAGCTGGCTGCATCAGCAAATACTGCCTTATATGCCTCTTCTTTCTCTTTCGCCTGCTGGCTTGCAATCGGACCTGCTGTAATATCGTTTACAAGACCAAGAAGCAGCCCGGAAACCAGTGTGATCACGGTCAGCGCAAGAGTATCTTTTACGATCTTATTTTTCATTTCTTCGCGCCTCCTTTTCCAAAAGCAACCGGACGGGTGAAACGCTCAATCTGAGGTACCAGCAGGTTGCAGAAAATAATCGCATAGGAAACGCCCTCTGCGGAAGCTCCGAAAATACGGAAAATTCCGGTAAGAACACCAAGACAGACGCCATATACATACTGCCCCTTTGGTGTAATGGGGCTTGTAACGTAGTCCGTCGCCATAAACCATGCACCAAGCATAAGGCCACCACCACAGAGATGGGTGAGCAGATAATTTACATCAAAGCCTTTGCCGGAAGCGAGCATGTAGATGATCACAAATACTGCAAAGCTGCCGATATAGGTCAGCGGAATTCTGGCGCTGATCACTTTGTAGCAAAGCAGGATTGCTGCACCGATCAGGATGGCAATTACAGAAGTCTCTCCGATGGTTCCCTGGATATTACCAAAAATCAGATTCTTAACCGGAACGGAGGAGCCTGCCACAAAGCCATGGTCACGAAGAGCGGCCAGAGGAGTGGCGCCTGTCACAGCGTCAACTGCACCTTTAAAGCTGTCTGATACAGAAAAATCTGTCATCTTGCCGGCAAAGGAAATCATAAGGAAACAGCGGGCTGCCAGGGCCGGATTCATAAAGTTCTGTCCAAGACCGCCAAAAAGCTGTTTTACCACAATAATTGCAAAAATACTGCCGAGCACCGGGATCCAGAGCGGAATTCCTGCCGGCATATTCAGGCCGATAAGAAGTCCGGTTACCACTGCACTGAAATCCTTCACAGTGTTCTTTTTGTGCATAAAATGATCATATAACCACTCTGCAAGCGCTGCTGAACCGGTGGATACCACCAGAACGGCAAGAGCCTTTAATCCATGATTATAAATTCCCATAAGGGCAGCAGGCAAAAGCGCTATGACAACCAGCTGCATGATTTTTGCAGTGGTCATCCTTGCCCGGACATGGGGATTAGATGATACATTAAACATTTGTTCCATTCGTTTCTTCCCCCTTATTATTTCTTCTTCCTGCTTGCCAGAACCATTTTACGCATGGACTTAATGCTCTGGGTCAGCGGACGTTTGGCCGGACAGATGTAACTGCAGCAGCCGCATTCACAGCATTCCATTCCATCAAACTTCTGGAAGCTCTCCATATCGCCGCGCTGTGCAAAGGTCGCAAGTCTTGCCGGAATAACATGTCCGGGACAGACACTTACACAGCGTCCGCAGTTAATGCAGGCTGTCTCTTCCTCTTTCGCATCTGATACCGGGTCACTCTGCATACACAGAAGGGAAGAAGAGGTCTTCACACATGGTACATGAAGATCATACATAGCAAATCCCATCATAGGACCGCCGGAAATCACCTTACCGGCATGCTCCTTCAGGCCACCGGCTGCGTCAATCAGTTCGGCCATATCCGTTCCTGTACAGACTTCAAAATGTGCCGGACGGTTGATGCCCTTACCAGTTACTGTGAAAATCCGCTTCATGATCGGTCTTCCAAGTGCCACTGCGTCATAAATACTGCATATTGTTTCAACATTATCTACAATACATCCGGCATCTGCTGGAAGCATGGATGAGTTGATTTCTCTTCCTGTCACTGCATAGATCAGGGTACGCTCACCACCCTGGGGATATTTGGTCATCAGTTCTTTTACTTCGATATTCGGGACTCCGGCAGCCAGTTCTTTCATTCTGGCAATACAATCCGGCTTATTGTCCTCAATGCAGATACAACCCTTTGCATTTGGAAAAAGTCCGACTACGATTTTCAGTCCTTCCACAACCTTCTCCGGCTGATCCATCATGCGCCTGTAATCACTTGTAAGATAGGGCTCACATTCTGCACCGTTCACCAATATGTATTCAATCTTGTCAGGCTCCTTGGGGGAAAGCTTCACATGTGTGGGGAAGCCTGCACCACCAAGACCTACTACACCGCCATCGCGAATCCTTCCGATAATCTCCTCACGGGTAAGCGAAGCCGGATCTGCCGGGTGGAATTCCACCTCTTCATACAGTCCGTCATTCTCCACTATAATGGAATCTACCATACTTCCGGTAGCTGTCAGACGTTTCTCGATGCCTTTCACCGTACCGGATACAGAAGCATGAACAGGGGCAGATACAAATCCGCCTGCTTCTGCGATCATCTGGCCTGCAAGCACGTGGTCCCCCTTTGCAACCACAGGCTTCGCCGGAGCACCAATGTGCTGGGACAATGGATACGCCAGATCTGCCTTAGGGAGATATTTCTCCACCGGGCAGTCCTTTGACATTTCTTTCCCCTCGAAGGGGTGTACGCCTCCTTTAAAAGTTAATCGCACTAATATTCACCGCCTTTATATTATTGATCACTGACTCTTTTGTCTGCAGCAACCTGATTTATTGTCTGTTTGATTTATATTATTAATATCACTTTTGTCTGAGTATTTATTCAGCGTCTTTATTTTTCCTGCCAAATCCATATTTCTTATGGAGCTTATATCCACGGTTCAGATTTGGATATGCCTTTACAAAACGCTGCATGTTGTGGCTGACCTTTCCAGCCATAGCCTCTTTACGCTTCTGAAGCTCTTCAGAGATATCTGACAGCATAGCAGTTCTCTTCTCTTCCAGTTCCTTGATCAGTGCAACATCATCAAGGCGTCCCAGCTTATTCTCCAGCTGTTTCTTGATTCTATCTCTGGAAAGTCCGCTGCTCTCCTCCAGATTCTCCATCTTCTCACGCGCCTGTACAAGCAGTTCTGCACGCATCTGATCCAGTGCCTGCTCCCATGCAGGAATACGCTCGTGCAAATGGAAAGCGGCAGCTGCAGAAAAAGCAAAATCCACAATGTAAACGACTGTAATTACACAGACAGCCACCTCTCCAGTTCTTCTGGTATACAATTCTGTAAATTCCTGAACTACCGGATGAAGCACTCTGAAAAGCCCAACGGTAAACACCCCCCATCCAAGGGAACAGCCCAGACAGATACGTCCCTGGAAATTAAACTTGTTATCACTGTAATCCCACCAGGATGTGTGGAAAATATTCTCCATCAACACTGCTGTCACATATTCCAGTGCAGTGGCGACTACAACTCCACCCACAAATAAAAGAAGCAGATTATCACTGATGGGAAGAAGAATCAAGTATACAGCAAGAGCTCCACAGCCATATATGGTACACAGGGGACCATTTATAAATCCTCTGTTTATCAATTTGCCCTTTCGCACAGACACGTAGCAGGTTTCCCAAAGCCAGCCAAGAAAACTGTATATGTAAAACCAATTGGCAATGTGATAGAAATCCACTCCATTAATTGCTAAATCCCACATAGGTTTCTCCTTTTCTTTATATATTCTGACTATTCTATACATTCTACTATACCGCATTTTATGAAAAAATTCACTACCTAAAAATAAAAAAATTGTGTATAATTAAATACAATCCATGAAAGGAGTATAAACATGCTGATTGTTAAAAAAATGCCGATTTTACAAGGTTTTCCGGACTTTGAGACTGTTAAAAATTTATCTGGAAATGCTGCTGAGGATGTCAATTTTTCACCATTATTTTATGATATTGAAACCACTGGATTGGGACGAAATTCATCTTTTTTATATTTAATTGGTGCAGTTTGCTATGAATCTGGTTCCTGGCAGCTATATCAGTGGCTTGCACCCGATTTCCGGGAAGAAAAAGCATTATTGGAGTTTTTTTCAGAATTTATAAAAAATTTCAGCTGTACCATCCAATACAATGGAGATTCTTTTGATCAGCCTTACCTTCAGGCTCGTTATAAATTCTATGAGCTACCAGATCCTTTTGAGGGGATTTCTTCTTTTGACCTGTATAAAGTGCTTCGCCCTCTGAAGGGATTTTTAAAGCTCCCAGGGTTAAAGCAGGAACAGATGGAAGCCTTTCTAGGAGAACAGAAGCGCATTTACTGTAATGGCGGGGAATGCATTAAAATCTATAAAAAATATATGGCACACCAGGAGCAGACAGACCTGGATACGGTTATGGGACACAATATGGAAGATCTTCTCGGACTTGGAGATGTGTTTAAGATGATGGGGTATCTTGCGCTCAGGGATGGTGCATTTACTGTTCGCGGAACTGATTTTGACGGGGACAATCTGATTTTGCAGATAACCCCCCATTACAGCCTGCCCGCTTCCTTTTCTAACGGCACAGAAGAATTCTATATTACAGGTCAGGACAACCTGGTAAGCCTCCTTGTAAAGCCTTTAAATGGCCGTATCCGCCAATATTACAGTGATTACAAAAGTTATGATTATCTGCCCGGAGAGGACATGGCAGTCCCTAAATCTATTAGCAAATTTATGGAAAAAGGACTGAAAAAATCTGCTACAAGAGAGACCTGTTATACCTGGTTTCCATGCACAGAGGAATTTCTGGAAAATGAAGAAAAGCAAAAGCAATATTTAATACATACCCTGGAATATTTATTTTGGAAATTAAAATAAACTTTCAACCTATATTTCAAAATTCCCAAAACCTTTTTCAAACATACTCTAACTTCCAAAGCATATAAAATCTCACGTAAAAAAGACATCATCCCCAGAGCGTATCTGAAAAATCATTCCCACAATCTGAACACCCCACTTGCGGGAGATTCACCCGAATTCGGTTGTCGTAGCTCGCTACGGCGCCTTCATCCGGACAAAATCTCCCGCAAATTGTGACGCACATCTTGCAGAAAGCCTTTTCCAGACACGCTCTAACAGACAATGTCTTTTTATCAACATCATATTCATGATATCAAAACTAACCGCCATTCACAAATCCTGTGAATGGCGGTTATTTACATGGGATAAGAGAAATGCACAACACTTCCCTCTTAGTTAAATTATTCCTCTACAGACTCTTCCTCAGCCGGAGCCTCAAGAGCTTTCATGCTAAGGCTGATCTTCTTGTCTTCGCCGTTGAAATCAACAACTTTAGCCTGGATCTCCTGTCCGATTGTAAGCACATCAGATGGTTTCGCAACGTGCTCTCTGGAAATCTGAGATACATGAAGAAGTGCATCTACGCCAGGTGCAAGCTCAACAAATGCACCGAAGTCTGTCATACGTGCAACTTTACCAGTTACTACGTTTCCAACAGCGAAATCCTCAGCAGCTGTAAGCCATGGATTCTCCTCCGGGAATTTCATTGTAAGAGCAATCTTCTCGCCCTTGATATCTTTGATCATAACCTTTACAGTCTCACCAACTGTGAAAACTTTCTTCGGGTTCTCTACTCTGCCCCAGGACATCTCAGAAATGTGAAGCAGTCCGTCAGCGCCGCCCAGATCGATGAATGCACCAAAATCTGTAACGTTCTTAACAACACCCTCTACTGTATCGCCAACATGGATACGCTCCATAAGCTCCTGCTGTTTCTTAGCTTTCTCAGCAACAAGAAGCTGTTTGCGGTTACCAATGATGCGACGTCTTCTTGGATTGAACTCTGTGATAACGAACTCAATCTCCTGATCAGCATATTTGCTGAGATCTTTCTCATATGTGTCGGAAACAAGGCTTGCAGGAATGAATACACGTGTCTCCTCAACGTTAACACATAATCCACCGTCAAGTACCTGAGTTACAGGAGCTTTTAATACTTCCTGATTCTCGAATGCTTCCTCAAGGCGTTTATTGCCTTTCTCTGCAGCAAGTCTCTTGTAGGTTAAGATAACCTGGCCTTCGCCATCGTTTACCTTAAGCACTTTGGCTTCCATGGAGTCACCTACATGTACAGCGTCTGTGAGTACTACGGAAGGATCATTGCTATATTCACTCTTGGTGATAATACCATCAGCTTTATAGCCAATATTCAGGATAATTTCATCTTCTTTCACATCGATGACCTTTCCCTGTACGATTTCTCCATTTCTGATTGTTTTTACGGAATCTTCCAGCATCTGTTCAAAACTTAATTCTGACATGTTCTTGAACCTCCTCAATAATTTTCTTTGGGGTTGAAGCCCCTGCTGTAATACCTACATAACTACTGCATTGGAACATATCTGAATCCAAGTCTACAGGTGTTTGTATATAGTAAGTATTTTCACATTCCTTTTTACATATTTCAAACAGCTTTTGAGTATTGGAACTATGCCTGCCTCCAACGACCAGCATAGTGTCTACCTCTCCGGCTATGCTTTTTGCTTCTTTCTGCCGTTCTTCGGTAGCATTACAAATAGTGTTTAAAATATTAAGAATATTTAAAACAGTATTATCATACCTCTTTTTTGAAAGAATTTCAACTAAATCTTTAAATTTATTATAATTAAATGTTGTCTGAGACACAATACATATGCTTTTGTCAGCCGGAAACACAAAATCCAGTGCATCCTGCTCAGTCCGAATTACCGTGTAAGGTCCCATGCACCAGCCGCAGATTCCTACCACTTCCGGATGATCCGGGTCTCCTATGATCACAATATGGGTGCCTGCCCTGCTCTCTTTCTCTACGATCCGGTGAATTTTCAGAACAAAAGGACAGGTTACATCCACATAGGAAAGTCCGTATTCCTCCAGATGGTCATAAACCTTTTTTCCCACGCCATGTGAACGGATCACAACCGTGCTGCCCTCAGGAAGCGTTCTCAGATCATCCTCAGATGCCACTCTGACCCCCTTCTTTTCCAGATCATTCACTACTTCTTCATTATGAATAATTGGACCCAGGGTAAAAAGCCTGTCAGGACAACTGCCGATCAGCTCGTAAACCTTGTCTACAGCACGCTGTACGCCAAAACAAAAGCCTGCTGTTTTCGCAACCTTCACTTCCATGGTTATTCCACCTTATCTTTGTAGATTTCGAGAATTGCAGCTACCACTTCGTCAATATTCATGAAAGAAGAATCTACAAGCACGGCATCTTCAGCCTGCCGGAGCGGGGAAATCTCTCTTGTCATATCCTGATGATCCCGATTTTCAATGTCTTTCTTGATTTCTTCAAGATCAGCGCTCTCGCCCTTGGCAAGATATTCATCATAACGCCTCTTAGCTCTGGTCTCCACGCTGGCAGTAAGATAAATCTTTACCTGTGCGTCCGGAAGAACTACAGTTCCAATATCTCTGCCATCCATTACCACATCGTTCTTTGCTGCCAGATTTCTCTGAAGATTGAGAAGATGTGCCCTTACCGCCGGGTTTGCGGATGTTTTGGATGCCATGTTTCCAACTTCTTCCGTACGGATATACTGATTTACATTCTCACCGTTAAGAATTACAACCTGCTCTCCATTTTCATATCGAATGAAAACCTCAGCGCTCTGACAGTTATCTGCAACTGCTTCCGCATCTGTTCCGTCAATTTCATTTCTCAGCAGATAAAGTGCAACGGCGCGGTACATAGCGCCTGTATCTACATAAATAAAGGACAGCTCCTTCGCCACTCTTTTTGCAATGGTGCTTTTGCCGGCTCCTGCCGGTCCGTCAATGGCAATGTTACATCCCATTTTCTATGTTACCTCCTGGTGTTTTATTTTATATCTTCAAAGTCGCTTACTTCTTACATTTATAACAGATTTTCATCCATTTTTCAATGCCATGGCTGCCAAATACGCAGTTGACCAGGCAATCTGAAGATTATAGCCACCGGTTACCGCATCCAGGTCAAGCACTTCTCCAATAAAATAGAGATTTTTCACCTTTCGGGATTCCATAGTTCCCGGCTGAATGTCCTTCACTGAAACACCGCCTCTTGTAATGACAGCCTCCTTATACTCTCCCATTCCATTAATAGTAAATGGAAAAGCCTTCACCAGTTCTTCGAAATGAATACGTTCTTCCCTGGAAATGTCGTGAATCTTTTTCTCAGGAGAAATTCCTCCCAACTCCAGCATAACCGGAGTGAGGGATGATGGAAAAAGTACCCCTATCACATTTTTAAACTGTTTATTCTGTCCTGCCTCAAATTCCCGCAGAATCCTGGCATCCAGCTGTTCCATGGTAAGGGCTGGCTTCAGATCCAGATAAGCATTCAGCTCTCCGGATTTCTGCAGTTGTTTGCCAATATGTGAGCTTGCAGATAAAATCATGGGACCTGTCACACCAAAGTGTGTGAACATCATCTCGCCAAAATCCTGGAAGAGCACCTTTTTGCCTGACTTAATCGTAAGTTCGGTGTTTTTTAAGGAAAGTCCCTGAAGTCTTGGGATATAATCCTCTTTTGTCTTAAGAGGAACCAGTGACGGAGAAAGCTCCGTTACTTTATGGCCGGTTTCCTCTGCAAAGCGATAGCCGTCACCTGTGGAGCCTGTTGACTGATAGGAAAGTCCTCCAGTGGCAACCAGAACATGATCGCCCTCCATAAAACTTCCATCTGCCAGTTCTACACCTGTTACCCGGCTGTGATGTGCCTTTTTCTCATCCACGTCCGGTTCCTCATAGGGACTGACCTTCACCGTTTTCACCTCTGTGCGAAGATGGATATGTGCACCAGCTTTCTTAAGTTCCCGTTCCAGACCGCGGATAATATCTGAAGAATGGTCAGACACAGGGAAAACCCGGTTGCCTCTCTCTGTCTTCAGTGGAACTCCCGCTTCTTCAAAGAATTCCATTACGTCCTGGGGCGTGAAAGAATAGAAAGCACTGTACAGGAATTTCGGGTTAGACATAACTGCCCGGAACAGCTCTTCCGTGTCACAGTTATTTGTAACATTGCATCTGCCTTTTCCTGTAATATATACTTTCTTTCCAAGTTTCTCGTTTTTCTCCAGGATGTGGACCTCATGTCCTGCCCTTGCCAGATAAACGCCAGCCATCATTCCGGCAGCACCGCCGCCTATGATCAGTATTTTACTCATTTACATACCTTTCATAAAACAGATTTGCAACTATTCAGTAACTACCTAATAGTTACACAAATTTTACTTATATTTTTTAAAAAGACACGTGCAAAAGGTTTCTCTGCACGTGTCTTTCGTTATTTTTGTCAGCAAAGTGTCTATAGACCATCCACTAACAAATTATTCCTCACTGATTAAACCGGATATGCTCCGTTTTTGGTATCAGCAACCGTCTCATCCACCTTTTTCTCCTGAGCCTGACGATACTTGAAGAAGTCAGTAGCAACCTGTGGGAACAGTGCATAGGACAGAACGTCCTCATCCTGCTCTTTATACTGTGCCATCTCGCCTTCAAGTTTGCCCAGCTCATTCTCAAGAAGATCTGCCGGACGGCATGTGATCGGCTTCGTATCACCGATGCATTTCTTCTGAACTTCCGGATTGAATGGTTTTGCTGTAGCGCCATATTTTCCGCTGAGAACATCCTTTGTCTCTTTGGTAACCATCTTGTATCTCTCGCCCATAAGAACGTTAAATACAGCCTGTGTACCAACAATCTGGGAAGACGGAGTAACAAGCGGCGGCTCACCAAGGTCTTTACGCACACGCGGAACTTCCTCAAGAACATCATAGAACTTGTCTTCTGCATGCTGCTCTTTCAGCTGGGAAGTAAGGTTGGATAACATACCACCCGGTACCTGATACAGAAGAGTCTTGATGTTTACGCCAAGGTTCTTCGGATTCAGAAGGCCGCTCTCAAGAGCCTCGTCACGCATTGGACGGAAGTAGTCTGCGATCTCAGCAAGAAGCTGCTGATCAAATCCGGTATCATATGGAGTGCCTTTGAAGGTCTCAACCATAACCTCTGTTGCAGGCTGGGAAGTACCCAGTGCAAATGGAGACATTGCAGTATCGATGATATCAACACCAGCTTCAACAGCTTTTAAGTAAGTCATGGAAGCTACACCAGAGGTGTAATGTGTATGAAGATCGATCGGGATCTTAACAGTCTCTTTCAGGGCTGTAACAAGCTCAGTTGCCTTATATGGAAGAAGAAGACCAGCCATATCTTTGATACAGATAGAGTCTGCACCCATTTCCTCGATACGTTTCGCAATGCTTGTCCAGTACTCAAGAGTATAAGCATCACCAAGTGTATAGGAAAGAGCAACCTGTGCATGGCCATGCTCTTTGTTTGCAGCATGTACAGCAGTCTGAAGGTTGCGAAGGTCGTTCATACAGTCGAAAATACGGATGATATCGATACCATTTGCCAGAGATTTCTGAACAAAATACTCTACAACATCATCAGCGTATGGACGGTATCCAAGAATGTTCTGGCCACGGAAAAGCATCTGCAGCTTTGTGTTCTTGAATCCTGCACGTAATTTACGAAGTCTTTCCCACGGATCCTCATGAAGGAAACGAAGGCTTGCATCGAAAGTAGCACCGCCCCAGCACTCAACTGCATGGTAGCCTACTTTATCAAGTTTATCAACGATTGGAAGCATCTGCTCTGTTGTCATACGGGTTGCAATCAGGGACTGATGTGCATCACGCAGAATGGTTTCCACAATTTTAACAGGTTTTTTTTCAATTTCTGCCATAATTGTTCTCCTTATTTATTTAGTTCATCCGGACTTCCCGGTTTCACTATAGAAAGCCGGGAAAAATCCGAATTTCTGGTATCATTATTAGATTCCGTAAATAGCCATAAATGCTCCTGCAGCAACGGCTGTACCGATAACACCGGCAACGTTTGGTCCCATTGCATGCATCAGAAGGAAGTTGGTAGGATCTGCCTCAGCACCAACCTTCTGGGAAACACGGGCTGCCATAGGCACCGCAGATACACCGGCGGAACCAATAAGCGGATTGATCTTGCCGCCTGTAAGCTTGCACATAACCTTTCCGAGCATAACACCGCCGAAAGTACCACATGCAAATGCCACAAGACCTAATACAACGATTTTCAAAGTATCCACATTCAGGAATGCCTCTGCACTTGTGGAAGCACCAACAGATGTACCAAGAAGGATAACTACGATGTACATAAGTGCATTGGAAGCTGTCTCTGTAAGCTGTTTTACAACGCCGCACTCTCTGAACAGGTTACCAAGCATAAGCATACCAACCAGAGGAGCTGTTGTCGGAAGGATCATGCAGACAACGATTGTGATTACGATTGGGAAGAGGATCTTCTCAAGCTTGGATACAGGACGAAGCTGCTCCATCTTGATCTTACGCTCTTTCTCAGTAGTAAACAGTTTCATGATCGGAGGCTGGATGATCGGAACCAGTGACATATAGGAATATGCCGCCACGGCGATCGGTCCCATAAGAGCAGTCTGACCAAGCTTACCAGCAAGGAAAATGGAGGTCGGACCATCTGCACCACCGATGATGGAGATTGCTGCTGCTGCTTTTCCATTGAATCCAAGGAAGATTGCAAGGAAGTAAGCTATATAGATACCGAGCTGCGCTGCAGCACCCATCAGGAAGCTTTTCGGATTCGCGATCAGCGGACCAAAGTCTGTCATGGCACCTACACCCATAAAGATAAGGGAAGGAAGAATACTCCACTCATCAAGGATGTAGAAGTAATGAAGAAGACCGCCAACACCGTTGGACATGTCTTCCGGATTTGCCATAATGTCCGGATAAATATTAACAAGGAGCATACCAAATGCAATGGGAACAAGCAGCAGAGGCTCAAATCCCTTTGCAATGGCAAGATATAAGAATACACAAGCAACCACGATCATCAGGTAGTTACCCCATGTCAGATTAAAAAATGCGGTCTGATGGATCAGGTTGGACAAAGTGTCTGCTACGTAAGACATCCTATTACCTCCCGACTTAGTTCATTGTTGCCAGGGTATCTCCATTTTCTACAGAGGCACCTTCTGCAACGTCAATGCTTGCAACGGTTCCGTCCTGAGGAGCTACAACCGGGATCTCCATCTTCATGGATTCCAGGATTACAATGTTGTCACCGGCTTTTACAGCCTGTCCAACGCTTGCTGCGATTTTCAGAACCTTTCCAGGTACGGAAGCTGCAACCTTAACTGCGCCTGCTCCGGCTGCTGCTTTAGGAGCTGCCTTCGGTGCCGGTGCTGCTTTCGGAGCTGCTGCTGGTGCTGCAGCTGCTGGTGCGGAAACGCTTCCTGTCTCTTCAACAGTTACTTCATATGCTGTTCCGTTAACGGTAATTGTATAACTTTTCATTTTAGGATCCTCCTGTATTTATCTCTTTTTACGATTGATTTTGCGGATGGAACGAACAACGAATCCATCTGTAGTGGTTCCTTCAGCTGCTGCAATTGCTGCTGCGATAACCGCGATCAGTTCTGTATCGTCTGCTTCTGCAGCTTCCACTGGTGCTGCCACCGATGCAGGGGCAGGGGCTGCTGCAGCCTGAGCTTTTTTCTTTGCTTCCGGATTCGGGATGAATCTGAACAGATAGATCAGGAAGCTCAGGAAAATAAGAACGATGAATACGATTGCAATACCCATGATAGTATTCATAACAGCTCTTCTTAAGGTCTCAGCCATGGAGTACTGTACATCAACAGTAAGGGATGTAGGTGCTCCTGTAGAAGCATCGAAAATATAAACGAAATTTGCATCTGCTTTCTCAAAGGAGACCGGTACAGTAACGGTATATCCGTCGTCAGAAGCCTTCACCTCTGTCTCTCCGGTTCTCTCCTTTAAAGCCCCAACTTCATCCTTGGAGCCTGCCCATGCAGTCATTGCTCCAACAGTAAACTCATCAGATGACTTGGTATAATTCTCAATATCTTCATCACTGAGAGCAATGATGGTATCGGTAAGTCCCTCAGCGGTAGTGACCAGGGTCTGCTTTACCGTGTCATCTACCTCATCAGCTGCCCATACGGAGGATACTCCGGTAAGAGTGAGAACTGCCATCATGAGAAGTACTGTGCAAAGGGAGGATACTTTCTTAAAAATCTGTTTCATATGCTCCACCTCGCTTAGACCGTGCCGTGTTTCTTGGACGGACGTTCTTCCCTTTTTGTGAACAGCATTTCAAATGCACCGATCACATATTTTCTTGTATCAGCCGGGCTGATAATGGTGTCAACATATCCTCTTGCTGCTGCAGAGGAAACAGAGTTCTGAAGTTCTCTGTACTCAGCTGCTTTCTCAGTAAGAGCTGCTGCGTCATCGCCTGCATACATGATCTTGGCTGCAAGGTCTGCATCCATCATACCGATCTCTGCGTTCTCCCATGCGTATACCATGTCTGCACCGATTGCTTTGCTGTTCATAGCTGTGTAAGCGGTTCCAAATGCTTTGCCGATCACAACGTTAACCTTCGGAACAGTAGCGTCTGCAAATGCATGAACCAGTGCTCCGACAGATTTCGCCATCATCTTCTCGCCACATACAGTAGCCTTAAAGCCGTTTACATTTGTAAGAGTAAGTACCGGGATCTCGAAAGCGTCACAGAATTTTACGAACTCTGCTGCTTTTCTTGCACCGCGTGCACTAAGGGTACCATCAGACTCCCATACCTTTTTGCCTTCTGCATCATAGCTCTCGCTTCTGTTTGCAACAGCACCAACGGTAGCGCCGTTCAGTCTGATAAATCCAACAGCAACACTCTTGCCGTAGTCAGCTTTTACCTCGAAGAACTGTCCGTTATCAGCGATTCTGGAAAGTGCAATGGCTGTGTCGCCTGTGCAGTTCTCAATATCCTCGCATACACGGTTCAGGTCGTCTGTGCACTCCATGTAAGAATCAGTGTCTTCGCAGTTAGATGGCAGATATGTTACGAGTTCACGGATTTTACCAAGGATCTCGTCCTCAGTACCGATTCCGTCTACAAGACCTGTCTCTTCGCTCTGGAATCTGGCAGAGGATGTGTCACATTTGGAAACGTGATTGCCTTCAAGGGCGTTCGGGGTGTTTACAAACAGTTTGCCTTTCTTCTCTTCAACAAATGTGAAGTCTGTCAGTGCCGGTACAAGTGCCATACCACCACCGCAGGTACCGAAGATACCTGTGATCTGTGGAATCAGTCCGGATGCCAGAGTCTGTTTCATATAAATTTCACCGAATGCTTCCAATGCGTCAGTTGCCTCCTGAAGACGGAGACCTGCACAATCGATCAGGCCGATCACCGGAGCACCGGTCTTCATAGCCATATCATAAAGTCTGGTAATCTTCTTGGCATGCATTTCACCAACTGTTCCGTTCAGTACGGAAACATCCTGGCTGTACACATACACCAGATTTCCATCGATTACACCATATCCGGTAATAACACCGTCTGAAGGTGCTTTTTTCTCAGTCATGTTGAAATCTGTATTTCTGGCTGTTACACTTTGGCCGATCTCAACAAAACTGTTCGCGTCAAGCAAAGAAGTGATTCTTGTGCCCGCTAAACTTTGTGTTGCGTTACTCATTCTTTCTTGCCCTCCATTTTATAATAATTTAAAAGTATAACCAAAAATTCTGCCGATTCTAATTGTACATTTTTTCACACAATTTTTCAATAGTTTTCCGTGTTTTTATGCAAAAAAATCCCTCGATTTTCGGGGGATTTTTTTATATATCATACATATTCCGTCAGGCTTTTTAGTGAAAAAAGTCATGAAACACCTTGTTTGCGCACCATAAATAGGTGATTTTGACAATATTGCGATCTGCTGTCACAAAATAGTTATCCAGGACAAGTTCTCCAAGACAAAAAGTGACCTGACCAATTTTCTGCCCCTTTTTCACAGGTGCTGTCAAATTTTTCTCAATACGCAGATGGCAGGTAATCTTTTCCCCTTCTTTCAGAAGGATCTGTTTCTTTTTGTCAGAATCAGATGCCTGAATCTGGCCATTTATATATACATCTGCGAAACCTGTCCCAGTTTCTGTGAAAATTCTCCCGGAATTTTCCTGGTTTTCCTTACCAGATTCTTTCCCGCTGCTTTCGTCAGTCCCATCCTTTACTGGTATAGCCGGAATCTCCGGCTCCTGCCAATAGGTTTCCTTGTGAAAATTTGCTTTGCCATATTCCAGCAGTTTCATGGCATCTTTCCATTTATATGTCTTATTATTCGGCCAGCCGCAGCCAAGAAGGGAAATAATAAATTTTCTTTTCTCATTTTCACAGGCTGCCACATAACAATAACCCGCATTTCCTGTAAAACCTGTTTTTCCTGAAATGGCGTCCGAAGTCATATCAAGAAATGCATTTGCATTATGGACGGAAAACTGACGTTTTCCTGTAATATCAGAAAAAGAATAATCCCTGGTCTGTGTGATATGAAGAAATGCTTTATTTTTCACAGCATAGCTCATGATCAAAGCCAGATCTCTTGCGGTAGTCTGATGAATGCCTCCTGCATCTGCACTGTCAAGACCGTTCGGCGTAACAAAATGAGTGTTCGTGCAGCCAATCTCCTTTGCTTTTGCATTCATCATTTTTGCAAACCCTTCCACAGAACCGCCAATGTGTTCAGCAATTGCCACAGCCGTATCATTATGGCTTTTCAACATTAAAGAATAAAGAAGATCTTCCAGGTAATACTGCTCCCCTTCCTTTAAATTCAGCTTTACTTCTGGTTGAGAGGCCGCATTTTCTGACACCATTACATAATCATCACCGGAGCCCTTTTCCAAGGCAAGGATACAGGTCATTACCTTTGTGGTACTGGCATTCGGGCGAGCTGTATAGCCCTCTTTTTCGTACAGTACCCGGCCAGAATCCCCATCCATAAGAACTGCGGATAAGGCATAGAGATTTCCAGGTCCGTCTGTTTCTTTCATATCAACAGCTGCCGGTATCATCTGCACAATGGAACTGACAGTCTTTTTTTCATCTGTGCCAGTGCTTCCTGACACCTGGGCAGCAGTGCATAAAACAAGTACAAAAGTCAGTGTAAAACAAAAGAATCTGTATCTGCTTTTCATAGTCCACCCCACATTCCGTTTATAGTATTTTACGCGGACCTGTCCCAAACTATGCAAAGCTCACTCTACAAGTTTTGCCTGATAAAAAGAACAGGTATCTTACAAAATACCTGTCCCTGAAATTGGTTCAATTTTCAGTTTGTATATCACAGCTAACCATTGTAAGTCAGATTCCATCGCTCAGACAACAGCATGTCCTCCTGGGAAAGCTGATACAGCTCCAGCAATTCTGCCGGTGCCTCTTTCACCTCTTTTTCAAACAATGTATTCAGCTGTTCCACAGGTTCCCTGCTGCCACCTGCCGGCTGAGCCATCATATAGTGATCGATCAAAGCAGACTGTGCTCTTCTTCCTCCAAGGCTGGAAAGCTTCGACAGACGCGCCCGTCTCGTCCCGCCATCGTCACATACCAGCAGATTTGTCATAAATTTCATCAGTTTAAGGCTCAGAAGAATATCTCCTGTTTTTACAAGAGGAAAAGCCTTGTGGATTTCCGCTGCATTTTTGCGTTTTGCTTTGATACAATCAGAAGGATAAAAGGCATATGGATTTTTCCCATTTTCTTCCATAAGGAAGCGGTCAAATTCAATTTCCAGAAGGCTGTGGGAAATCCTGCCCTTATCATTCATTTCATTTACAAAAGGATGACAGGAAGAGTCCAGAAGATAATGACAGCCAAAGCCAAGAAGATAGGCAAGAAGTGCCTCATCACCAGTCTCTCTGACCTGCGCCATTCCCTGGGTAAAAAATGCCCGGGCTTTTTCTTTGTGCATACGGTATCCTACACTGCTTACGTGATTCTTAAAAATAAAATAATAGAAGAAAATATCCGGTCCGTGAAGACCGATCCGATACAGTTCACCGTTTTTCCGAATAATTTCTTTCACTTGATCGGGCAATTGCCTGTATACTTTCTGACCAAACAAATCATGTGCATATGTTGTGGGCATTTTTTCTCTCCTGTCTTATCGCCTGCAGTTTATCTGCGGCTTACTTGTCCTGTTTCATTGTCTGCAGTTTATCCGGGCTTACTTGTTCTGTTATATCGTCTGCAGTTTATCTGTGGCTTACTTGTCCTGTCTTATATATCCAGCTTCAGCTGTACTTCCTCTTCTGCCTCAGCCTTAAAATCCGCCATTTTTACCGGATCCACAGCCGGCAGCTCTTCCAGACCCTGAACACCAAATGTGCGAAGAAATTCTTCTGTAGTGCCGAAAAGGATCGGCCGTCCAGGTGCATCAAGACGTCCAAGCTCCTTTACCAGATTATACTCAACCAGCTTATTTACTGCATGATCGCTTTTTACTCCCCGGATCTTTTCAATCTCAGCTTTTGTCACAGGCTGCTTATAGGCTATAATAGACAGCGTTTCCAGCATAACATCTGTAAGGGCAGGTTTCTTAGGCTGCATGGCAATCCGGATCAGACAGCCATAGTAATCCCGTTTGGTGCACAGCTGATAAGAGCCCTCCAGCTCAATGATCTGGATTCCCCTTCCCTCATCCTTATATTTATCCATCAGATTATGGAGTAGTTTTTCTGTAGTTGGCTTATCCTGCTGGATTGCTTTCGCAATCTGACCTAATTCCACAGATTCACCCATCGCAAACAGGATTGCCTCAACGGCACCTTCTAATCGTTTAATTTCCATACACTATCCTTCTTCCTCTGCAAATTCTGTCAGATTCTTCCAGGTTTCCGGCTCTGTCACAACATTGATCTGAATGTCATCAAAAATCTCTTCCTGAACCACATGAATGTGTCCCATTTTTATCAGTTCCAGCACGGAAAGGAAGGTAACGATTACCTGTACTTTGGAGCACTGCTTTTTCAACAGATCCCGAAAACTGAATTTCCTGTGAGTCTTTGCAAATTCTTTCATCTCCAGCATTTTATCAGAAAGACTGACTTCTTCCTTCTCGATTTTTCCAAACTGACTTCGGATAGGGTCCCGTCTGTCGTCCTGCCGCCTGATGATCGACTGGTAAATGGCGTTTAATTTCTCAAGAGTAAGACCAGCCAGAAGTTCTGAGGGATCCACTGGCTCCCGATACTGAAGCACCTCCCTTGGCACATCCGGCTCACGGAAATAAACGCCGCTGGCATCGTCCATTTTGTCCTTCAGCTCATAAGACATATATTTATACATCTTATATTCCAGAAGTTTCTGAACCAGTTCCGCTCTGGGGTCCTCCTCTTCTCCTTCTTCATTGATTTCTTTTGGAAGAAGCATCCGGCACTTGATATCCAGAAGTGTGGCTGCCATGACCATAAACTCACTCATAACTCCAAGATCTTCTTTTTCCATAGCGTGAATGTATTCCATATACTGATCCGTAATCTCCACAATCGGTATATCATAAATATCAATTTTATTTTTATCAATAAGGTGAAGGAGCAGATCAAGCGGTCCTTCAAAAACATTCAGTTTTACGGGAATTGCCATGCGCTTTCCTCTCTCCCTTACGGTTTCATTTCTATAAAAATCAGCTCTCTTGGATTATGGATCCGAAGAGGCACTGTGTGTTCCCCAAGGCCTGCACTTACGATCATACATTTGCCATTTTTGTAAAAATCGCCGCAACAGTATTTTGGAAAAGGTATAAACTGGGAACTGATGGCTCCCACATGTCTGGAAAAACGGAGCACACCGCCATGGTAATGTCCAGACAGAATCAGGTCTGCCCCCCAGTGGAAATAGGTTCTGCCATATTTTGGGTTATGGGCAAGAAGAATATTTATGGCTTCCGGATCTGGCTTTCCCATAAGCTCTTCCATTTTTTCAGAAGTTAGCTTCGGGGAAAAAGGCTTGTGATAGTATTCCAGTGGAAGTTCCAGTCCATTTACCACAAAGGAATTGCCAGCCAGAACAACTTTGCTCTTCTCATTTGCCAGAAAACAGATTCCTTTTTGTTTCAACTCTGCCTGATATTTCAGGTACTCATTCCGATAAAGGTGCCCTTTGGCTTTCATTTTGGTTTCGTGGTTTCCCATGGCGTAAAAGATGGGGAAGTTCTTCGCCAGTGTACAAAGCAGTTTTCTGGCAGTTTCCAGGGTGGAAGGATCCATCCGGACCACCATGTCTCCGGCAAGAAGAATGGCATCGGGGACATTTTCCTGGATTTTTTTCAGCAAAGCACTGTTCTCTTCGCCGAAAATGCTTCCGTGAAGGTCTGCAAGAACAGCAAAGCGCACGCTTTTTTTTATTTTCGGGTTATGGACTTCATAGGTTACAGTTCGAAATTTTTCCATAAATCTCCTTAAATACTTTGTAATTTCCAGAGCGTGTTTGAAAAAGGCCTTCTGCAATCTGCACGCCCCAGGCCCTGCTTACTTTCCAAATCCACAGTTGGGGAAGGTACAGACTTTGCAGTTCAGGCAGAGACCGCCTTCTCCGTATGCAGCAACTTCTTCCGGGAAAATTTCATCGTCTGCCATGATTCTTGGCAGAACCAGATCAAATACAGTACGCTTCGCATACATGACACATCCAGGAAGCCCAAGGATCGGGATGCATTTGCCCTCTTTCTCATAGTAAGCGATAAGAAGCATGGCTCCTGGCAGTACCGGTGCACCGTAAGTAACAACTCTGGCTCCTGTATCACGGATTCCTCCAGGTGTACGGTCATCTGGATCTACACTCATGCCGCCGCTGCAGACTACCATATCTGCACCCTGGTTAATAAATTCCATAATGTCGGCTGTGATCTGTGCCTTGTCATCTCCCGGAGTCGTCTGACCGATCACCTCAGTGGGGTACTCGGAAAGCTTTTCTTTTAATACAGGGGTAAAGGTATCCTGAATCAGCCCTTTTTTTACCTCACTTCCGGTTGTGACGATTCCAACCTTTTTGAAATGATAGGGAAGAATGGAAAAAATCGGTTCCGGTCCAGCAGCTTCCACAGCTTTGTCCATTTTTTCTTTTTCGATTACAAGAGGGATGATCCTGGTGCCAGCCAGTTTATCTCCTTTTTTTACCGGAAAGTCCCCGTGGCGGGAAGCGATCATCATCTCCCCCAGAGAATTCACTGCCATAAGGGCATCTCTGCGGATTTTCAGAACTCCATCCTCGTCTGCTACCAGTTCGATCTTGCCTTCTTTCACATCAGTTCCATGCATGGAATCTCCTGCACAGATTTTATACAAAATATCAGCGCCCTCATTTTCATGAAGAATGCCTTCTTTCTTTTCCCACACAAAAAGATGTTCTTTTCCAACAGAAAGGAGCAGCGGAATGTCCTCTTCTTTCACAATATGTCCTTTGGAAAACAGAACGCCTTTCTTCTCATCCTTTATAATCTGTGTAATATCATGGCAGAGGATCTGGCCTGCTGCGTCTTCGGTTCTTATTTCTTTCATTCTGCAATTCATCCTTTCGCATATAATTGCTGTTTACGATCACAATCCGGCTTTGCAAAGTTTCGCATATACGCCGTCCTTCTCCATCAGCTCCTGATGTGTACCTTCTTCTGCAATTCCATCTTCGGTCAGCACCAGGATCCTTCTGGCATTGCGGATCGTGGAAAGACGATGGGCGATCACGAAGGTGGTTCGGTCTTTTGCAAGACGTTCCAGAGATTGCTGCACTACCTTCTCACTTTCGTTATCCAGGGCGGATGTTGCCTCATCAAAGATCAGGATCGGCGGATTCTTCAGAAACGCTCTCGCAATGGAAAGACGCTGTTTCTGTCCTCCGGAAAGCTTCACGCCACGCTGTCCAATGTCTGTGCCATAGTTATCCGGCATTTCCATAATAAAATCATGAGCATTGGCAAGCTTGGCTGCGCGGATGACTTCCTCGTCGGTAGCGTCCGGACGGCCATATCTGATATTTTCCATAATGTTTCCTGCAAACAGGTATACATCCTGCTGCACAATTCCAATCTGATTACGAAGATCCTTCAGTTTGATCTTTCGGATATCTTTTCCATCCAGATAAATGGCACCAGATGAAACATCATAAAATCTGGGGATCAGGCTGCAAAGGGTAGTCTTTCCAGCTCCAGAGGTGCCTACAAGGGCAACATAGTCACCGGGCTTCACTTCCAGATTTACGTTAGAAAGCACTTTCTCATTGTGGTCTTCATAGTGGAAAGAAACATTTTCGAAACGGATATCTCCTTTTACATGATCCATAGAAACGGCATCCGGCGCATCCTCAATATCCGGCGCAATGGACATCATTTCCAGGAAGCGGTCATAACCACTGTAGCCGTTCTGGAACTGCTCGGTAAAGTTTACCAGCTTGGTAACCGGCTCTGTAAAATTGTTAATATACAAAAGAAAAGTCACAAGATCTGTGGCGCTTAAATCTCCTGCTGCCAGGAACATGGCTCCGGAAACCAGTGCAGTAACTGTGATCAGTGTGGTAAACGCATCCATGCCTGCATGATAACCTGCCATATAGCGGTAAGTCACACGCTTGGAATCCACAAAACGCTCATTTCCTTTACGGAATTTCTCAATCTCACGCTTCTCATTTCCAAAAGATTTTACCACACGGATTCCGGAAAGACTGTCCTCGATCTGGCTGTTGATCTCGCCCATGCGCACACGGTTTTCCTTAAATGCACTTTTCATCTTTTTATTATAAATCAGTGCATAGATCAGCATAATAATTACAACTGCGAAGCACAGCAGTGCCATCTGCGGCTTCACATTCATAAGAATGATCAGTGCTCCGAACAGCTTGATCACTGAGATCAGAATATCCTCCGGTCCATGGTGGAGAAGCTCTGTAATATCAAAAAGATCACTTGTGATCCTGGAAAGAAGCTGACCGACCTTCTGATTATCATAAAATGCAAAAGAGAGCTTCTGGTAATGGCTGAATATCTCGTTTCGCATATCATGCTCAATGTAAGCCCCCATCATATGTCCATAATAGGTGATAAAATAACGGCTTCCAAGCTGCACCAGGATCAGTACCAGCATTCCCACCCCGATTTTCAAAATCATGGTCTTCGCTTCAGCCGCTGGCATTTCACTTATGGAATTCATAATATAACGAACCATCAGTGGAATGACAAGTGTCACTGCTGCCCCAAGGAATGCAAAAAAAAGATCTGCAAAAAACAGTCCCTTATATGGTTTATAATAGCCTGCAAGCATCTTTAATCTGCCAGGCTGTTTTTTCTCTTGTTTCATATGATTTCCCTCCGCTTTTGCTGCTATATTTTTGTAAGACATCAGCAAAAATTTTCATACAGAGTTTATTATAAACCGACGAGGACTGTTTTGTCAAAATGCTTCTGTAATTATTTTCTCCAAACAGTTTTTATAGGTTGCTTTTTCTATGGTTTCAGTGAAAAGAATGTTGATCTCGCCAAGCTTTTGCCCATCTCTGTAGTATTCCAGAGTACCAGCAGTTTCGCCCTTTTTCACCGGAGCCTGCACCTGGGTTTCCAAATTCAGTTTCCGTTCCACTTCGCCTATGGTTTTGCCGTCGGTGCTCAGATACTGGAAGTTCTTTTCATATTTTACTTCTGTGGTAGGTTTGGTTCCTTTTCGGACCTCTATCTGGGGAAGCTTTTCGGGATTTTCATCCGTGTAAAAGCTACATTTGGAAAAACCGTAGTTCAGCATGGCAGCGGCGTCCTTGAAACGAACTTTGTAATCGGGTGCTGCCATAACTACAGAAATCAAGGTAATGTTATTTCGGGACGCCACAGCAGATACGCAATACTTTGCCAGACTGGTACTTCCGGTTTTCAGACCGATGCATCCGTCGTAGCTGCGAAGGAGCTTATTAGTATTCGTTAAGCAAAACTCTTTGGAGCCTTGTCTGGTCACATGAGTAATATTTTCCATCCATATAGAAGAGTACTCCAGGATCTTCGGATATTTGGTGATCAGCTCCCGGCTCATAATGGCAATGTCCCGGACAGTTGTGTAGTGATCTGTGGATTCTGTCAATCCACAGCAGTCTACAAAATGGGTATTCTCCATTCCAAGCCCTGCTGCCCGCTCATTCATCTGCCGCACAAATTCCTGCTCGCTGCCTCCAATATGCTCTGCCATTGCTACACTGGCGTCATTTCCAGAGGCGATCACAATGCACTTGATCATAGTCTCCACGTCCTGGGTTTCTCCTTCCTCCAGAAATACCTGGGAGCCACCCATAGATTTCGCATAGGCACTGGTGGTTACCAGATCATCCATTTTCAGTGTACCATTCTCCAACGCATCGAAAATCAGGATTAACGTCATAATCTTTGTAATACTCGCTGGACTTCGCCTGGTATCCGAATCTTTTTCGTAAATTACAGTGCCTGTACTGGCCTCCATTAAAAGAGCAGAAGGTGCCTGCACAAGCGCATCATCAGGTGCTGCTGGCTCCGTGGTTTTTTCTTGTTCTTCCGGGGATGCCGCGGTATTATCACTTGTAAAATTTTCTGCCCTTTCATTCAACGATATATCTGCTTTCCCATATACAATCCGACAGCCAGTTCCCACCATGAGACTGGCCAGAAAAATAGGTAAAACCGCCTTTCTTATTGCCTTTCCAAACATAGGATGTCTCCTCAAAAATAAGTTCTATTCTATTGTAAAGCGGTCACCATAATTTTATTACTATAATCTCAGAATGCAAAAGCAGCACCAATCTGCAAATATTTCCATGACTTCTCCACGTAAAAAAGTGGAGTTTACGAATTTTCTTCCTCATCTTCCAGGATCCGCAGCCCGGCTGTGCTGGTTACGGGGAGGGAAAATACGATGGTTCCTGCTTTGGAGGTGAGACCGGCTTTTTCCATGATAGCACTCATAATGGCATTTTTCTGTTCTGATTTTGCCACAATGAAGATCACCTCTTTTTCGGAAACCAGGGAAACGCCAAGAAACTGTTCGGCGCGCTTCATTCCTACCCCTTTTCCATGAAGAACGGTACCGCCGGTTGCGCCACCCTCCTCTGCTGCTTTCATCACCTGGGTGTTATATCCGTAATTGGCAATTGCCACGATCAGTTCATGCTTTGTCTCTTTCAATGTACCTTCCTCCTCTCTTACAAACTCCTGTCCCTGAATGAGAAATCCCAATTCCCGTTTGCCGCCAATGCTGCTCATGGGAATGGTAAATGCAATCCCAGTTCCGGGCACGTCGATCCGCAGCTGGTTCTGCAAGCCCTTTTTCACCTTTTTCCAGGTAGCTGCTGTCACAAAGTGAAAACAGATGCTTTTCTCATCATCTTCTAATCCCATATAGTCAAGGATGGAGCTTGAGGCAGTTCCCATACCAAGGGAAACCGTTCCTACTTCTATCTGATTTTCCCGGTAAAGAGCTGCAAATTTTGACATGTATTTTCGGTTGGTGATGGTAACCATCATGTATAATTCGCTCATAGATGATTCCTTTCTTTATAAAGTTCGTTGCTGTTCATAATCTTCCCTGAGTGTACCCAATCATCATTCCTATAATCTGTACTTCCACTTTGTGCCACACAAAATTGACATCTATTAGGTCTTCCTAACTATAGTTGTTCATTTATAATGTGTTTGAGTCAACACTCAATCCCTATTTTCTTAATTTTCTATAACTCTATAATTTCTGTGTCTTCCAGTTCTTCAAACAGTTCCGCCACTGGTATTTTGTCCGCAGGCAAATTCTTCCCCTTGCCTCCAAGCTCGCCGCCTTTTACCCGGTAAACCAAGCCTAGCACCTGCAAAGTAATAAGCGGCGTCATAGCAACCATTGCCACTACGCCAAAAGCATCTGTCACAATATTTCCACCCACAGCTTCACAGGCTCCCTGCGCCAGCGGAAGGAGAAAGGTGGCTGTCATAGGTCCAGAGGCAACACCACCAGAGTCAAATGCAATAGCCGTAAAAATTTTGGGAACAAACAGGCTGAGGATTAAGGCAATGGCATAACCCGGCATCAGAAAACAGAAAATGGAGATTCCAGTCAGCACCCGGAGCATGGAAATCCCAACAGAGACTGCCACACCCACAGACAGACCAATCTGTATGGATTTCCCGGAAATCGCACCGTCAGTCAGTTCCTCTACCTGCTTCATCAGCACATATACTGCAGGCTCGGCTTTTACAATAAAATAACCGATCACCATTCCAAGAGGCACAAGAATCCAGTTATAATGCAGATTTCCCAATACCATCCCCAGATAATTTCCAGCTGGGATAAAGCCTACATTCGCCCCGGTAAGGAACAGAACAAGTCCTATGTATGTATAAAATAAGCCGATACAGATTTTGATCAGCACAGTTTTATTCAATTTCAGCGAAACAATCTGGAAAATTCCAAAGAAAGCAACAATTGGGAAAAGGGATACAGCGATCTCTTTAAAATATTTCGGCAGTGCAACTGCAAATAATTTTCCCAGTTCTATCGAATTTTCCACTTCAGAAACCACTTTCAGCGCAGCGCTGCCTTCCGTGTGGTACAAAAGTCCCAGAATCAGAACTGCCAAAATAGGTCCAATGGAGCATAGAGCCACAAGCCCGAAACTATCATCTCCGGCATGTTTATCATTACGGATGGATGCAATACCAACACCCAATGCCATAATAAAGGGTACCGTCATAGGTCCAGTGGTCACTCCACCGGAATCAAATGCCACTGCCAGAAAATTCTCAGGAACAAACATGGCTAATACAAATACTAAAATATAGAAACTGAATAACAATGGCGGCAGCGCAATTCCAAAAAGGATACGCAATAAGGCCACAACAAGAAACGCACCAACACCAAGTGCCACAGATAAGATCAGCACCAGATTGGGCACAGAAGAAACCTGTTCTGCAAGAACCTGCAGATCTGGTTCAGATATTGTGATAATAAAGCCCAGAATAAAACCGATAATTATAATAAAGCCTAACTTTTTCGTGCGAAGCATACTGCCTCCCACATGTTCTCCCATAGGCGTCATGGACAATTCTGCTCCCATGGAAAAAAAGATCATTCCCAGGATCACAAGCACAGATCCTACCAGGAATTCCACCAGGATGCCTGGAGATAACGCAGCCACGGTAAAACCAAGTATAAAAACGATCAGTACAATGGGAATCACTGCGCTGATGGATTCTCTGGCTTTCTCCCTGGCTTTTTCCTTTAAGACGGACTGATGGGACTGAAGTTCTCTGATTAATTTTCTTTTTTCCACATATACCTCCATTTCTGAATATTTCACTGTAGTTGCCTGGAGCGTGTTTGAAAAGGCATTCTATCATCTATACGCTCCACTTTGATGCCTGATATGGGTTATTGTAACATTTTCCCATAGGGTTAGTCATCTATAAAACAAAGATATATTCTTAATTTTTTGTAAACTGACTGCATAAACAAAAAAAACAACCAGAATTTAATATAGACCTAGCTATATTTCTTCCGGTTGTTTTACATCAATATATTTTCAACAGATATCATGCAATTTCGGATTTTATCAGCCCGTGATCACACCGCCGCCAATGACTACGTCTCCATCATAAAGCACAGCTGCCTGCCCTTTGGTGATAGCTCTCTGGGGCTCATCAAAAATGATGTGTACACTATGTTCTCCAGTAACTTTTACAGTTGCCCACTGCTCCTTCTGGCGGTAACGAACCTTGGCTTTGGCGCGAAATTCTGCCGGCGGGGTATCAAAGGAGATGAAATTAAAGTCTTCCACATCCAGTTCGCGATGGAACAAATCCTCATTATCTCCCAAAATCACGCGGTTCTCTGCCGGACAGATTTTGGTAACGTAAACCGGCTTCCCGGCTGCAATACCAAGCCCCTTTCGCTGACCTACCGTGTAGCCAATAATTCCTTTATGATGCCCAAGTACATTTCCGTCTTTATCTGTAAAATCACCTGCAGGATAGTCTTTTCCTGTAAACCGGCGGATAAATCCAGCATAATCCCCATCTGGGACAAAACAGATATCCTGGCTATCCGGCTTATCTGCATTATAGAAGTTCTGCTGGTCTGCGATCATACGAGTCTGATGTTTATTCATGTCTCCAAGGGGAAACATGGTATGTGCCAGCTGCTCCTGGGTAAGGGAATAAAGGACATAGCTCTGGTCTTTTGCCGGGTCAGCTGCTTTTTTCAGAAGATACCTTCCATCTTCCCGCTTTTCAATTCTGGCATAGTGTCCGGTTACTACATAGTGACAGCCTAATTCTTCTGCACGATGGTAAAGGCTGTTGAATTTCAGGTAGCGGTTGCAGTCAATGCAGGGGTTGGGAGTTGCACCGTTTTCATAGGCTGCTACGAAGCGGTCCATAACTTGTTTTTTAAAATCTGCGGTGAAATTAAACACGTAATACGGGATTCCAAGATTATGCGCTACGCTCCTTGCATCCTCCACATCATCCAGAGAACAGCAGCTTTTTTTGCGGCTCACACCGGCATCTTCATTCTGGAAAAGCTTCATGGTGACACCGATGCAGTCATATCCATGCTCCTTCATCAGGTAAGCGGCCACTGAAGAATCTACGCCGCCACTCATGGCGATCAATGCTTTTTTCATATTGTCTGATTCCATATTTATACCTCATAAAAACTGAAAACTATTACTATTTAATGTGTTTAAGTCCCAGCCGACACACAGCATTTGGGCAATGTGTATTACTCCAGCGAGCCATTTCAGGCGCGCTCTTAGCGTAAGCGAAATCCAGCGCTTACGGAGACTTATGCGTGAGGGCTCTCCCGAACGCATTAGTCGCAGTTAGCGATTAGTTCGCTGGAGCGTTGCGCCGGCGAGTGAGTAATACACATTGTCCAAATGCGTCCGCATTGAAGAACTTTTAATCAACTAAATAGCAATCTATTCTAATAATCATATCTTGTATCATACACGATTCTTTTAATCCTCGCAATGCTTTTTCCGCCAATCATCTGACATTCCGCGGAGTTGTTCCACCACCTGGGGAATCACTTCCAGCATATAATCGATTTCTTCCTCAGTATTGGAAATGTCAAGGCTGATTCTGAGTGAACCCTGGGCGATTTCAGGAGCGAGACCAAGAGAAAGAAGTACATGGCTTGGATCCAGGGCACCTGATGCGCAGGCAGAACCGGAAGAAGCACAGATTCCCCTGCTATCCAGAAGAAGCAGCAGGCTTTCACCGGATACACCTTCAAAGCAGAAATTCACATTACCAGGCAAGCGTTTCTCCCTGGAACCATTCAGTATACTGTAGGGAATCTGCGAAAGCCCCTGAATCAAACGATCTCGCATGGCGATAACCTTGGCTTCATTTTGTTCCATCAAAGTGCACTCTTCTTTCAGAGCAGCTGCCATTCCCATAATTGCCGGTAAATTCTCTGTGCCAGGCCGTTTTCCACGCTCCTGGCCGCCGCCCTCCATAAGAGAAGTCAGTTCAATCCCCCGTTTCACATACAATGCACCGATTCCTCTTGGACCATGAAATTTATGTGCGGAAAGAGATAACATATCAATATTCTGTTTCTTCACATTTACCGGGATATGTCCTGCTGCCTGCACTGCATCTGTGTGAAAAAGCACCCCGTGAGCACGACAGACTTCTCCAATTTCCGCTATAGGAAGAACAGAGCCAATTTCATTATTAGCAAACATAACCGTAACCAGACAGGTATCCGGCCGAATTGCTTCTTCCACCTGAGCAGCTGTAATATTCCCCTCTGCACCCACATCCAGAAGCTGAATCTCAAATCCCTGCTCCTTCAGCCTTCTCAGAGTATGAAGCACCGCATGATGCTCAAACGCAGTAGAAATAATATGCCTCTTATTCTGTTTCGCCCCAAGCATAGCCGCTGACACAATTGCCTGATTATCTGATTCTGTCCCACCTGATGTAAAAAAAATCTCTTTCGGCATACAGCCAAGGCAACGTGCGATCTGCTCTCTCGCCGTCTGTAAGGCATCATTTGCTGCCATCCCAATCTGATGAATACTGGACGGATTTCCGTAACTATTCTCCATTGCAGAAATCATAGCCTTCATTGCTGTCTGACTTATTTTTGTGGTTGCTGCATTGTCTGCATAAATTCTAGGCATAACTCAAATTCCTCTTTATATTACATTCCAAGAAGCAGCACATTTCTCAGCTTCCTTGTAAGATCAAATGTCCCTGCATCTTTCTTCTGCATCATCATAAGAATCGTCATATTCTCCTTGGGAAAATTGGCGAAATAGCAGCCAAGCCAGCCATCCCAGCCATATTCACCCTCACAGCATGCAAAGGGTGCCTTCCACGGATCCGTCATCACACGCATCAGATTTCCATAAGAATATCCATTCATCTCCCACCATTTTTCAAACCACTCCTGCTGACATGCTATAAGCTTGTGGGTGGTCATATATTCCACAGAAGCAGGCTTAAGGATCTGTCTGCCCTGGAAGCTGCCTTTGTTTATCAGCATAGCCGCAAATCTGGAATAATCCTCAATGGTGGAAACAAGCCCTGCCCCTCCGGCTTCATAAGCAGGCGGTACGTCCATGGAAAGACGGATTCCCAGACTGTTGTCACGGAATTCTTTCATTTCACCGGCAGTCTGCTCATAAGTCATGGCCAGTCTGTCCAGCTTCTCACCTGGAACATAGAAATCTGTATCTTTCATTCCCAAAGGCACAAAAAGCTCTTTCTTAAGAAATTCACCGTATTTCATGCCGGAAGCCTTCTCCACCACTGCTGCCAGAATATCTGCGGATACCCCATACTTCCAGCGCTCTCCGGGCTGAAACTCCAAAGGACATCTGCCGATCTTATCTGCAAATTCCAGTGTTGTCATGGGATGCTCTGTATTCAGACGTGCATGTATTTCTTCCATCACATTTCCAACGGCAAACTCTGCGGCACTGCTGTTTCCGCCATAAGTCAAACCACTGGTCATAGACAACAAATGATAAACCGTTACATTATGCCATACTGGTGCCAGTCCGCCAGGTACAGACACCATCTGGTCTGCAAATCCCGGAATATATCTGGAAACCGGATCTGCCAGATCAATTACTCCTCTTTCAAATAAAATCATGGCCGCTGCCGCTGTAATCGGTTTCGTCATGGAAAAAAGACGGAATATGGTATCCCGTTCAATCATTTTCCCATTTGCTTTATCCGCATAGCCACACTGAAGATAGGCTTCCTCCTGGCCGTCCTTTATTACCATCATATTCATACCGGCAATCTGATTATCCTTTACTGCCTGATCCATAATCGTCTGAAGCTGTTTCTTTATCTCTTTTCTCATATCTGACCTCCTGATTTATATATGGCAATGCCGCATGTAAGGGGCATCATCTATATACTCATTCTGCATAAGGTTTAGAGCGTGTTTGAAAAATCATTTCCGCAATCTATACGCCTCAATTTGCAGAAACCCCTTTTTGAACACGCTCTACAGCATCGGTGCAAATAACCTTAGAATACTCTGCATCGCCCGCACTGCAATATTTCTTCCACGACAGAATTCCAAAGATACCGGATTACAATATTCCAGGGTATCTGTGAAATCCTTTTTAATATCATAAATCACCTGATTCCGATAGATCCATACACCATCCTCAAAGTGAAGATACAAGCTCCGGTAGTCCAGATTGATGGTTCCCACAACAGCGATCTCGTCATCACATACAAAGGACTTGGCATGTAAAAATCCCGGCTGATATTCATAGATTTTCACTCCTGCTTCCAGAAGCTGCTCGTAGTAAGACTGGGTAAGAAGAAATACCAATTTTTTGTCTGGAATCCCAGGTGTCATCAGACGGACATCCACACCACTTTTTGCTGCGAGACAAAGAGCAGTCATCATCTCATTGTCAATAACAAGATAGGGTGTACAGATATACACATACCTTTTTGCACGATTGATAATATTCAGATAAACATTCTCTCCAACAGTCTCGTTATCCAGCGGAGAATCACAAAACGGCTGAATATATCCATCCCCTTCAAATGCCTCCGGATGCCATACATGAGGCAGATATTTCTCAAGTGAATGATCCTCACGGTTATTGGTAATCACATTCCACATATGAAGGAACATGGCAGTCATGTTCCAGACAGCTTCCCCCTTCAGCATAACCGCAGTGTCCTTCCAGTGTCCAAAGCGCTCCTTCTGGTTGATATACTCATCTGCCAGATTTACACCACCGGTAAATCCCACATATCCATCAATAATACAGAATTTCCGATGATCACGGTTATTCTGGATAATATTCAAGATCGGACGGAAAGGATTAAAGACCTGACACTTGATTCCTTTGGATCTCATGGTTTCATAATATTTATGAGGGAGCGTGGTAAGACATCCCATGTCATCATAAATCAGACGGACATCCACACCTTCCTGAACCTTCCTCTCCAGTATATCCAGTATGGTTCTCCACATTACTCCATCATGGATTATAAAATACTCAATAAAAATATAATGCTGTGCTTGCTCCAGTTCCCTTACAAGAACCGGGAACATGTCATCTCCAACCTGGAAATATTCTGCGGTAGTATTTCCGTGAATAGGATAACCTGCATTATGATATATATAATCCGACTGGTTGCATGCAGATATATCTTCTGCCTCCAGAAGATCATGTATTTCAGGATCTGTCTGTAAAAGATTACCGGACTTCATCAGCATCTCATTAAATCGATCCTGCATATAAGCAGCAATTCTGGAACGTCCAAATACAAGATACAAAACAAGGCCAAAAATTGGCAGGCACAGGATCAACATCGTCCATGCCAGTTTATACGAGGGGTTTATCTTTCGATTCACAATTTTCAGAACAACCAGAATACTGATAACATCCAGAATAAAAGACATATATCTGGAATATCCTGCAAGACGCAGAAATATAGTCAACAGCCAGCCAAGCTGCACCGCCATGGCAAATATTACATAAAATACCCGGTTAAACAGAAGCTTGGCTATTTTTTTCAAAATCATCATAAGTTTATATTTTCTCCTTCATACACCGGTCAGCAACAAAACGGACATGTGGTCAGCCAGCGATATCACCATATATAAAAATCAGTTCTTCCCTGAAGACAATGAGCCAAATTTGAAGATATTGCGGGATTTAAAAATCCCTGACTGAATGCAGCCAGGGATTTTTGCGCACAATTAATTATATTTACGTTTTCTTGCGGCTTCAGATTTCTTTTTACGACGAACGCTTGGTTTCTCGTAATGCTCTCTTTTGCGGATTTCCTGCTGGATTCCTGCTTTTGCACAGCTTCTCTTGAATCTGCGAAGAGCGCTATCTAAAGTCTCGTTCTCTTTTACGATTACGTTTGACATAGACTCACACCTAACCTCCCTCCAGTTGTAGATTGTGCTAAAATACAACTGTCTGGGTATTTTTCTTGCACGAACATTATTATATATCATGCACTCGGGATTCGTCAACAACTTTTGGTTTAATTTTACAAAAATTTTTGACAAAATTTTGAGTGTTTTTTAGTGAATCTGTCCTTCCAGGATTCCGGCTGCTGCTTCGATTGCCTCGCCTGCCTTCTCCGGATTCTTTCCACCAGCCTGAGCCATATTCGGACGTCCGCCACCGCCGCCGCCAACGATTGCAGCAACAGCTTTGATCAGGTTTCCTGCATGTGCTCCTGCTTTCTGTGCAGAATCAGTAGCCATTGCAAGAAGGTTCACCTTGCCCTCATTTACTGCTGCAAGGACAACGACGCCCTCGCCAAGCTTCTCTTTCAGCTGGTCACCAAGATCACGAAGTCCGTTCATGTCAACGCCCTCTACCTTGGCAGCAAGGAGTTTCACACCTTTTACTTCTACAACCTGATTCATAACATCTCCCAGAGCACCCTGAGCCAGTTTGCTCTTCAGAGATTCATTCTCACTTGCAAGAGCCTTCACCTCACCCTGAAGATGTGTGATCTTCTCAATCATCTCGGAAGGGTTTGTTTTCAGAGCCTTGGCAGCCTCGTGAAGAAGTGCTTCCTGCTTCTTATAGTATTCCAGAACCCCGTTTCCGGTCAGTGCCTCAATACGGCGGACACCTGCTGCGATACCGGACTCAGAAACAATCTTAAACAGCATGATGGAGCTTGTATTTGCAACATGGGTACCACCACAGAGCTCTCTGGAGAAATCACCCATAGATACCACACGTACCTTCTGGGAATACTTCTCGCCAAACAGTGCCATAGCACCGGACTTCTTTGCTTCCTCAACATCCATGATATCGGTATGAACCTCAAGTCCTGCCTGAATCTGCTCATTTACAATTTTTTCAACTTTACTGATTTCCTCAGCAGTCATAGCTGTGAAGTGGGCAAAGTCGAAACGAAGTCTGTCAGCAGTTACAAGAGAACCCTTCTGCTCTACATGAGAACCAAGAACTTCTTTCAGAGCTTTCTGAAGAAGATGTGTCGCACTGTGGTTCTTCTCAATATCTTTTCTTGCAGCAACATTTACTTTCAGAGAAACGGTCTCTCTCTTGGAAATCATGCCAGATTCCATATATCCTACATGACCGAATTTGCCGCCGCGAAGCTTGATGGTATCTTCTACGATGAATTTGCCATTTGCAGTCTCGATCACACCGGTATCTCCAACCTGACCACCCATAGTTGCATAGAAAGGTGTTTTCTCTACGAAAACAGTACCCTTCTGTCCTTCCATCAGGGAATCTACGATCTCAGCTTCTGTGGTAAGAACAGTAACCGGAGATTCAAAGGAAAGGTGATCGTATCCAACAAACTCTGTGGTAACAGAAGTATCAATCTGGTCATATACAGTAGCGTCAGCTCCCATATAGTTGGTTACCTCACGGGAGGAACGTGCTTTCTCTCTCTGCTCATCCATAGCAGCCTTGAAACCTTCCTCGTCGATCTCGTAGCCCTTCTCCTCAAGGATCTCCTTGGTCAGATCAAGAGGGAATCCGTAAGTATCATATAATTTAAATGCGTTTTCACCAGAAAGTGTCTTCTCTCCTGCTGCATTCATAGCCTCTTCCATATCAGCCAGGATACGAAGTCCCTGGTCGATTGTCTTACCGAACTGGTTCTCCTCGTTGGTGAGAACGTTGAAGATAAACTCTTTCTTTTCTTCCAGTTCCGGATATCCATCCTTGGAACCGTCAATTACTTCTGCACTTAAAGTAGCAAGGAAGTTTCCCTCAATTCCCAGAAGTCTTCCGTGTCTTGCAGCACGGCGGATCAGACGGCGAAGTACATATCCACGTCCTTCATTGGTAGGCATGATACCATCGGAGATCATGAATGTTGCAGAACGGATATGGTCTGTAATCAGACGAATGGAAACGTCGTCCTCATGATGTACCCCATACGGTTTGCCGGAAATCCTGCTTACCAGGTTACGAAGGGAACAGATGGTATCTACATCGAAAATGGAATCTACGTCCTGGACAACAACCGCCAGACGCTCAAGACCCATGCCGGTATCAATATTCTTCTGTTTCAGAGTTGTATAATTGCCGTTTCCGTCATTTTCAAACTGGGTAAATACGTTGTTCCATACTTCCATGTAACGGTCGCAGTCACAGCCAACTGTACATCCCGGCTTGCCGCAGCCATATCTTTCTCCACGGTCATAGTAGATCTCGGAACATGGACCGCAGGGACCTGCGCCGTGCTCCCAGAAGTTATCCTCTTTGCCAAATTTGAAAATACGCTCTGCCGGAATTCCAATCTCTTTATTCCAGATATCGAAAGCCTCATCATCCTCCAGATAAACAGACGGATAAAGACGGCTGGCATCCAGACCTACCACCTCAGTCAGGAACTCCCATGACCAGTGAATGGCCTCTCTTTTAAAGTAATCTCCAAAAGAGAAATTACCAAGCATTTCAAAGAATGTACCGTGACGTGCAGTCTTACCTACATTCTCAATATCACCTGTACGGATACATTTCTGGCATGTGCTGACCCTTGTACGGGGTGGTTTCTCTGCTCCTGTGAAATATGGTTTCAGTGGTGTCATTCCTGCATTGATCAGCAGGACACTTTTATCGCCCTGTGGAACCAATGGAAAGCTTTTCAGAACAAGATGTCCCTTGCTCTCCATGAAATCCAGAAACATTTTTCGAAGTTCGTTTACTCCGTATTTCTTCATTTCAATTCTCCTCCTACGCAATAAAGAAGTACTTTCGTTACTGTAAACAATAACGTGCATTCCTCTTATTGGAATGCTTGCATGGTTTATATGATAGCATATATCTTTATCACGGTCAAAATATTTTTTGCATAAGTCGGGGACCAGTACAAAAATCTGTTTTCGCATCAACGATCAGATTTAGAGCGTATCTGGTCCCCTTTTATGATCTTATTTTACAAATACTTTATTAAATTTCTTCTTTCCTCTCTTAAGGACAATACCGTCACCTGTGAGAGCGTCTTTGGAAAGTACATGTCTGATGTCCGTCACTTTCTCACCGTCAACGGAAACGCCGCCCTGCTCGATGGCTCTTCTTCCCTCGGAACGGGTTGTTACAAGAGCGGATTTTACAAGAAGGCTGATCAGGTCGATATTTCCTTCTTCGTCAAAATCCTCTGCTGCAAGCTCAGTAGTCGGCATATGCTCTGTATCAGCTCCGCCTGCAAAAAGTGCCTTGGCTCCAGCCTCTGCCTTCTTCGCTTCCTCTGTTCCATGAACAAGCTCGGTAAGCTGGAATGCAAGGATCTCTTTTGCTTTGTTCAGCTGGCTGCCTTCCCATTTCTCCATCTCCTGGATTTCTTCCAGTGGAAGGAAGGTAAGAAGCTTCATGCATTTGATAACATCTGCGTCGTCCACATTTCTCCAGTACTGGTAGAAATCGAACGGAGATGTCTTATTTGGATCCAGCCAGACAGCGCCAGACTGTGTTTTTCCCATTTTCTTGCCTTCTGAGTTAAGAAGAAGGGTGATTGTCATAGCATATGCGTCTTTTCCAAGTTTACGGCGGATTAGCTCAGTACCGCCAAGCATGTTGCTCCACTGGTCATCGCCACCGAACTGCATATTGCAGCCGTATTTCTGGTACAGCATATAGAAGTCATAGCTCTGCATGATCATGTAGTTAAATTCCAGGAAGCTTAAGCCTCTTTCCATACGCTGTTTGTAGCACTCTGCTGTAAGCATACGGTTAACAGAAAAGTGAGCTCCAACCTCACGTAAAAGCTCCACATAATTCAGGTTCATCAGCCATTCTGCATTGTTTACCATAAGTGCCTTTCCATCAGAAAAGTCGATGAAACGCTCCATCTGTTTCTTGAAACAGTCAATGTTATGCTGAATGGTCTCTTTCGTCAGCATCTGGCGCATGTCGGTTCTTCCGGATGGGTCACCGATCATACCGGTTCCGCCGCCAAGAAGGGCGATTGGTCTGTTTCCTGCCATCTGCAGACGTTTCATCAGGCAAAGTGCCATGAAATGTCCTACATGAAGGCTGTCTGCGGTTGGGTCAAATCCAATATAGAAAGTTGCCTTTCCGTTATTTACCATTTCTTTGATTTCATCTTCGTCTGTTACCTGGGCGATCAAGCCTCTGGCTTTCAGTTCTTCCCAAACTGTCATTTTATTTTCCTCCTGTAAAATAGATATATGAGCTGCTTATTCTCTCTTCACGAAAAAAGCCGCTGCAAATATAAAAAGCCCGGTTCTCATGCCCCTTTAGGACGAGAACCGGGTCCCGCGTTACCACCTAAATTTACAGAAAGCTCGCACTTTCTGCCTCGATAAGTGACCATACTGAAAAATTCTTCCAGACGATTATCCACACAGACAATACTGTCCAAGAATAAATATCTTCGAATACTCTTCAGAATTATCACCCCGGCATGATAACGTATGCCACCCCGTCACAGCCTACTGGATTTCTGCAAGCGATCACAAGCGCCTGTCCGCTGCTGTCTCTGCCGCTTCCAAACCGTTCAGTGCAAAGCTCCGGGATGTATTCACAATGGATCTCTGCACGCGCCTCTCACCATCCGGCAGCTCTCTGTGTGCTCTTTCCAAAGCTACTTGTTCCCTTCAAAGCCTTTCTCATTTAATACTTGCAAGTATACAAAGGCTGTCTGTTTTTGTCAAGGATTTTAGCTTTGTATTTTAGCAACTCACCGCAGTAAAGTTTGCTATTATCATTTATACTGTTTCTACATCTGTATAGCTACCTTTATACCCAGTCCACAAAAAATGTATGATCCTTGTATGTCTCATATACAACCTTTTTAAAATTCAATGGCTGTTTCCAGAATGCAGAAGTCATCATAAAATACTTATAATTAAAATCTTTGGCCTTGATTCCGCTTACTGTACGCGGTGTACCATTCAGCACATAAGCATTAAAACTGTCAAGTGCCTGCTGGGCAGCTTCATAAGCGCTTGCACGGTCAATAAACTGACCATTCAGACGTTTCAGCAGCTGGTTGTTTGTCACGACTGAATACTGGGGGAAGGTAGTTCCCTGGTAAAGCACATAACGGACACTGGACGGAAACTCCTTGTCCAGAGTTCTGTTCAAAAGGCAGAGAGCAACTGCCTTCATACCTGCAATTCCCTGGTCTCCTGCCTCAGCCTCGCAGACAGCTGCCAGAATATCAAGATCAGACTTGGTTCCATCTGCAACTCCCGGATGACTCTTAAGCTCCTTCATAATAGTAAAATTGCGGCCACGTTTCTCATCATACCAGGTAAAGGTAATACTGCTGTCATTGTCATCCTTTCCTGAATCCTGTTTCTCGGAAGCAACACCATTGGAATCAAACGCGTAGGTCTTTCCTCCAATGGAAGCTGTAGTGTTTACGTACATCACGCCTGTTGTTCCAAAGTAGTAGCTGTTTCCATCCAGACTCAGCCAGCCGGTCTGCGCTTTGCCGTCTGTGGTACTGAAATAATACCGCTTGCTTCCAACCTTGCCAAAGCCTTTCTGATAACGGACTCCGCTGGTCTTGGAAAAATAATAGATATTTCCATCTACAGTCTTAAGTCCGGTATACATAATACCTGTGCTGGTATTAAAATAGCGGGTATATCCCTTAGAATCCGTGAACCAGCCGGTAAGCATCTGACCATTGCTCTTGAAATAACGTTTCTCTTTCTTAGCTGTGGTCTGCCAGCCCTTTACCATAGCGCCGGTTCCGCTGGTAAAATAATATTTCTTACCCTTTAAGGTCAGCCAGCCGCGGACAAGCTTACCATTGGAAGGTCTGAAATAACGGGTTACGGTTCCGCTCTTCAGAAAACCGGTGGCCATCACACCTTTTCCCTTGGTAAAATACCGGATGTTTCTGCCCTTACTGTCTTTTTGCCAGCCTTTTAACTGTACGCCTGTTTTTTTATTAAAATAGTATTTCTTGCCTTTCAGAGTCAGCCAGCCTTTCTGCTTGGCTCCGCTGGCTGTTATGTAGTAGGTCTTGCCGTTTATAGTCTTAAATCCGGCTTTCGCAGCCTGAACATCCCTTGTCATCAGAAAAACCGTACATAATGTGGCAATCACAAGCAGTACCAGAGCCAGACTTTGCTTTCTGTTTCTCTCTTCTTTTATCATAGCATTTTCCTCTCTTTGACCTGACTAATTCCGAAGCTTTCCACCTCTGCTTTTCACAAACAGTTACTGTTTACTCCGTGACCAGTAACACGCTTCGCGATGCACAGAAATCATGCATTCGCATGATTTCGCGCTGAGATTCTCGGGTTTTCTGTGAATTTTGTTCACAAAAAACAGCGTTTGCTTCGCAGACTTAATTCTTAACAAATCAATCCTTGTTTTATATATTTTATGTCGAATTCTTTTCAAAGATTACAGAGATATTACGTTTCAGTTTATTATAGCCAAATTTCTCTTTTCTGTCAACTGCTTTGTCACACACCCCCTGTCCCCTCCATATGATGAACTGTAAACATTTTCTGGAGGTAACAGCATGAGTGATTTAGCTGCTACAAACTGTGGCTGCGGCGAGGAAAGATCCGGTTGCGGATGTGGTAACTGCGGTTGTAATAATGGCTGCGGATGTGACAATGGATGTGGGCTTTCCTTTGGGAACGGCTCCTGTGGATGCAATATTCTCTGGATCATCATTCTTCTTTGCGCATGCGGCGGCAACGGTATTGGCTGCAACAACAGCTGTGGCAACGGAAATGGTGACTGCTGCTGGATCATTATCATCCTTCTGCTTCTCTGCGGTGGATGGGGGAATGGCTGCGGCTGCTGATCTGAGTTTCCCACATATGAAAAAGGGCTGTCTTCTCAGTCCTTTTCAAAAAAATCGGGACAGCGGGAATTTTCCCCTGTCCCCTTTTTCAGGCATATTCTAAAAGCATTCTTACGTTTCCTTGTTTCTTTTTCAACCACGCTCTGGGTAGAAACTCTCTCCTGCAAATTGTCTTTAATCCCCGGTATGGTTTGCGGACTGCCTTCTTTCTTCTGACTGCTCCACACACCTGCCATTTCCTTCCTGTTTTCCTTGCTTCTTTCGAACACATTCCAGATCCAGCTCGTATATGGCATTTCCATCTATAATAAGCTTTTCATTTTCTCTTCTCATAACTTTCCCTCCTGACTTTGCGGGAAATTCATACATCCCCCTGCTATAGAATATGTTACAGATGTCAGAGCGTGTTTGAAAAATGCTTTCTGCAGAATGTGCGTCACAATTTGCAGAAGATTTCACCGTTTTCAAACCGTCGTCATATTTTAATAACAACAACATAGATATAGAAAAGGGATTTTTATGGATCAGGAATATATTGCCCAGACAGCTCTGGATCAGATGGTGGGAACTGACCAGGGACAGCTGTTAAAAGCTCTCATCCCCTATTTTCCACCCAGGCAGCAACAGTTTCTGTCCGTTTTTGCAAAAGCCAGGGAACTTTCCAATACAGTCGCTCTTTTTACAAAGCCGTCAGAAGCCATGCAGATACAGGCTGCAGCAGCCCCTGCCCAGCCTCTTGAAGTCATAAACGACCTGCGCCGCTACTGTTTTGGAGATATACGAAAGACTCTGGATCAGATCACCAATATGATGACCATGGCAGAAATGCTGAGGATGATGAATGAACCATCTCCAGAAGATAATTGCGAAGAAGAACGACAGTAAAAACAGAAAAATTTCATTCAAAACGGACATGTCGCCAATTGGCAGCATTACTATATAAGAAAGGAATGATTCCATATGGATGACAACTGGCAGGATAATCCAAAGCTTGCAGGTATCGACAAAAACAAGCTTGACATGCTCCAGCAGATGGCCCGGCAAGGAGCCGGAAAATCTCCCTCTGATCTGCTGCCATTTATTATGAATGCAGCTTCCCAGGGGAGAAATGCCGGTCTGAACTTTAACAGTAATGAAATCAATACCATCATTGAGGTTTTGAAAATGGGAAAAAGCCCCCGGGAACGTGCAAAGCTTGATAAAGTGGTAAACCTGATGAAGATGATGAAGTAAAGCATTTTCTGCGATTAAGAAAACTTACTCCTCAACTTCTCCCATCATGCACTCGCGAAGCAGTACTAGCGCACTGGCAACAGCCTGCTGACGGATCTTGGTTCTGTTTCCGATAAAATGATATTCCCGGGTAATCGTATGTCCATTGCAGCAGCAACCCATAAACACGGTTCCAACAGGAGTCTCACTGGTTCCGCCATCCGGGCCTGCAAGGCCGGTAACAGAAAGACAGATATCAGCTCCTGAAGCTGCGCAGCCCCCCTTTGCCATCTGTTTGGCACATTTTGCAGAAACAGCTCCCACTGTTTTCAATGTGGATTTCTTCACTCCAAGACATTCTCTCTTGGCACGGTTGCTGTAAGTAACAAATCCATGGGTAAACACCTGGGAAGCACCTGGAACATTTACAATGCGGGCAGCAATGGCACCACCTGTACAGGATTCTGCAAGAGACAGAGTTAATTCTTTCTCCTTCAGCAGATCCACAACAGATTCTTCCAGCGTTTTGTCCGCATCCAGGGCAAATACATTTTTGCCGAATCGCTTTTGAAGTTCCTTTACTACAGGTTTGATCAGCTTCTTGCAGGATTTCTCATCCTCACCCTTGGCTGTAATACGGAGATGAACCTCTCCTGTCTTTGCATATGGAGCAAGCGTTGGATTTGTCTGGGTCTCGATCATATCCTGGATATCGGCAGCCACCTGGCTCTCACCGATTCCACAGATCTTCACAACCTGGGAGCAGATGATCTCCGGCTGTTTCTTGCGAAGATATGAGAAAACAGACTCCTCAAACATAGGGATCAGCTCGTTAGGCGGTCCCGGAAGAAGAATGGCAGTCTTGCCATTTTTCTCAAGGATCAGACCAGGTGCTGTGCCGTTGTGGTTATCAAGCACAATAGCGCCTTCCGGAACCTGTGCCTGCTTATAATTATTGGAGGTCACACGTCTGTCCGGATGATTCTTCTTATATTCCTTCATATAACGCTCAATACGCTTACGGGAATGAGGATCTTCAGAAAGAGGAAGTCCCATTACCTCAGCACATACTTCCTTAGTCAGATCATCCTCCGTTGGTCCGAGGCCTCCTGAAAGAATTACCACGTCAGATCTGTCAAGGGCAGATGCGATCACAGCTTTCATTCGGTCGCGATTATCTCCCACAACAGACTCATAGTAAACAGAAAGTCCCAGCTGGGCACATTTCTCAGAAAGATATGCGCTGTTGGTGTTTACAATATTTCCCAGCAAAATCTCAGTTCCTACAGCTACAAGTTCTGCAATCATATATATATACCTCTTTTCCAGAGCATGTTTGAAATCAGCCAACATCTCTGCTCACAAAGATGCTGGCTGATTTACATTCAGATATTCTCACTCTCTGCACGCAAAAACGTTTCGCGGGCAGCAGCTATTTTATTCCTGCATGGAAATTACATTCTTATTCTGCACAATATAAGTGATCAGAGAGATCACCGTCAGAGCAAGTGATGCCCATACAAAAATCTGTGTCAGTATTTCAAAAGCTCCCCCAAAGTTCAGGATCAGAAGAATGATCATGACCATCTGGGATGCAGTTTTAAATTTGCCCCAGTAGTTTGCAGCGATGACAACGCCGTTCTCGGCAGCGATCAGTCTGAAGCCACTGATAATAAATTCTCTTGCAATGATAATGATCACGAACCATGCCGGCAGGCGGTCAAGCTCGATCATGCAGATCAGTGCAGAACAAACAAGAAGCTTGTCAGCAAGAGGATCCATGAATTTACCAAAATTGGTAACCAGATTATTCTTGCGGGCAAGATGACCGTCAAACCAGTCCGTAATACTTGCCACTACAAAAATAGCAAGGCAGATATAGCGGTTGGCATCTCCGCCCCAGCCAGTCAGAATAAATAATACAAAAAACGGTACCAGGATCATTCTGGCAATAGTCAGTTTATTCGGTGTATTCATCTTCCAGCTCTCCTATCAAATCGTACTCCAGAGCTCCGGTAACCCGGACTCTCGCAAAATCTCCTGTCATGAGAAGTTCGCCGGTCTGTACAAAAATATATCCATCGACCTTCGGCGCATCTCCGTAAGTACGTCCAATGTACGCACTCTCTCCAGATACTTTGCCCTCGATCATAACAGTCAGCACCTGACCAACGCGGCTCTCACCCTTTTCAAGAGAAATTTCCTGCTGAAGTTCCATGATCTCATCGCGTCTGGCTTCCTTGACCTCCTCCGGAATTTGATCTTCCATAGTGGCTGCCGGGGTATCCTCCTCAGCAGAGTATGGGAAAACACCAAGGCGGTCAAACTCGATCTCATCCACAAACTCCATCAATTCTTCGTGGTCTTCCTGTGTCTCTCCAGGAAAACCGCTGATCAGGGTTGTACGAAGGAAAATATCCGGGATCTCCCGGCGCAGCCTGCCAATAATATCCACCAGCTCCTGCTTGGTGGTACGGCGGCCCATGCGTTTCAGCACACGGTCACTTGCATGCTGGATCGGAAGATCCAGATAATGACAGATCTTCTTCTCTTCCTTCATAGTCTGAATCAGCTCATCATAAATCTCTTCCGGGTAACAGTACAAAATACGGATCCAGCGGATTCCCTTTATTTTGCAAAGCTCCTTTAAAAGGACATGAAGAGATTTCTTTCCATAGATGTCCTTACCATATACAGTAGTCTCCTGGGCAACCAGAATCAGCTCTTTCACCCCTTTTTCAGCAAGAGACCGGGCTTCTTTTACGAGCTGCTCCATAGGCACGCTTCTGTAGCCGCCCCGGAGTCTTGGGATAATACAGTAGGTACAATGCTTGTCACAGCCTTCTGCAATTTTCAGATATGCAAAATGTCCACCTGTGGTCAACATACGCTTACCGGAAATATCCGGAAGAAAATCAATGCTCTTGTACTCTTCAAAGTGTCTGCCTGCCTGGGCTTCCTTTACAGCCTTGCTGATATCGCCGTAAGAGGTTGTACCAAGAATAGCATCCACTTCAGGTATTTCCTCTGAAATTTCTTTCTTGTAACGCTGTGCCATGCAGCCGGTAACGATCAGCACCTTGCAGGTACCTGCCTTTTTCTTCTCTGCCATTTCAAGAATGGTATTTACACTTTCTTCTTTGGCATCACCGATAAAACAGCAGGTATTGACAATAATGACCTCTGCTTCGTCCTCATCATCAACGATCTCATGTCCGTCTGCAGCAAGCATTCCAAGCATTTCCTCAGAATCTACCAGATTCTTATCACATCCAAGGGAAATGAACAGTAATTTCATATTATTCTGCACTCTCCTCAGACTCAGCAGGATCAACTGCAGCTGCAGGTTCTTCAGCAGCAATCTCCTCTGCAGAATGTCCTGCGATCTCTGCTAAATCCTCTTCCTCATGTTTACCTGGAAGGATCTTAACCTTTCCGTGATATAACTCGTCAATTGCGATAGAAAGAGGTTTCTTGCCTTTAACATTATCTGCCAACGGCTTTGCACCGCCGATCAGCTGACGCGCACGCTTGCTTGTAGCAAGAATCAGGGAATAACGGCTGTTGAGCACCATGCTCTCATCGTCGTCCTCATTGTTGGTATTGATTGCTTCGATTAACTCAGAATAAGATGGATGGATCATATATATACTCCTTTCAAAAATTGTGATTATTGTTATAATTTTTATAAAGATTCGCAGCTTCAAACTGTATTTTCGCGAATAAAGTCGCAAATCGATATTTCATTTTATGGCAGTTTCATCTGCTCTTTATTTGGATTATTCTTCCACAAACTTTGCTGCCTGTGCCTGGATCTCATGGATAAAACCAAGGTTTCGCCTCATGGCGAAATGTTCGCTCTGAATAATATTATGAAGCCTGTCTACAGCATCCTCCAGCTGGTCATTCACCAGCAGATAGTCGTACTCGTCAACTCCTTCTGCCTCCTGTGCAGCTCTTGCAAGACGCTGGTGGATCACTTCCGCAGTCTCAGTGCCTCTTCCAACAAGACGCTCTTTCAGTTCCTCCATGGAGGGCGCTGTTACAAATACCAGCACAGCTTCCGGGAATTTCTTCTTGATCTTGCGGGCTCCCTGAATCTCGATCTCCAGGATCACATCCCGGCCTGCTGACAACTGCTCCTCCACATAAGCCTTAGGTGTGCCGTAGTAATTCTCCACGTACCGGGCATATTCGATCAGCTGATCCTGACGGATCATTTCCTCAAATTCTTCTTTTGTGCGGAAAAAGTATTCTCTTCCGTCTTCTTCCCCTGGTCTGGGGTTTCTGGTGGTGGCAGATACAGACAATGCGTAATTGTCGTACTTCGCCATCAGGCTTTTCATAATGGTGCCTTTTCCTGCTCCGGAAAATCCGGAAACAACTGCCAAAACTCCTCTACTCATGGCCCTCTCCCTTATTTTCTATAACTTCTGCAAATCTGCGAGCGATCGTGTCCGGCTGGATCGCAGATAATATCAGAATGTGGTCTGAGGTAACGATCACAGACTTGGTCTTTCTTCCCTGAGTGGCATCCACAAGGGAATTGGAACCCTTCACACTCTGAACCATTCGTTTCACCGGAGCGGCATCCGGGTTTACCACAGCTACGATTTTCTGGGAATTCACCACATTGCCGAATCCGATATTGATTAATTTTGCCATGTTTTCACCCTTCTGTCAATATGGAAAGCTTACGTCTTTGATTCTCTAGTACATCGCTTCGTAAATAACTATACCAATCACGTAGGATGTGGATTCGAGTGTGCAGGTATAAAAACGCAGGCGTAGCGGGCTACGCCGAGGCTTTTATACCTGTGCAATCGGATTCACAGACAAGTGAGTGGTATAGTTATTTCGAAAACGATGTACTAGGTTACTCCACATTCTGAACCTGTTCTCTGATCTTCTCAATCTCTGTCTTCAGATCAATTGCTATATTGGAGATAATCAGATCACTTGATTTCGACAAAATGGTATTTGCCTCACGGTTCATCTCCTGTGCCATAAAATCAAGCTTGCGTCCGATGCCTTCCTTCTCCTCCAGCATCTTCTTCATTCCCTGGATATGGCTGTGGAGACGAACAGTCTCCTCATCGTTGCAGATCTTGTCGGAGAACAGGACAACTTCTGCTGCAATACGGGAATCTTCGATCTGAGAATCCTCCAGAAGCTCATGAACCTTGGCTTCCAGCTTCTCTCTGTAAGAATCCACAACCTCCGGAGAGCGGGCTTCTACCTGACTTACCTTCTCATCAAGAGCATCCAGCTTGGCGATCAGGTCGTTCTTCAGATTCTCTCCCTCTCTTGCACGGGACTGGGCAAATTTCTCGCAGGCCTCACGAAGCGGTGCTTCCAGAACTGCCCATAATGCGTCCTCATCTACAGACTGCTCCTCCATAGTCAGCACGTCCGGATAACGGGAAAGAGCTCCTGCCTTCACATCGTTCTCAAGGCCAAATTCCTCTGCCATCTGACGGATATATGCAAGATATTCTCCTGCAAGCTCCTTATTATACTTCAGTGCGCCACAGCTTAAGGTGTAGTCCTCATATGTGATAAACACATCCACTTTACCACGCTGCATATAGGTCTTCATAAGATTCCGGATCGCGCCCTCAAGGAAAACCAGCTTCCTTGGCATTTTGATACTCAGATCCAGATATCTGTGATTGACGGATTTTAACTCAACGGTGATTTTCCGCTCTTTTGTAATCACCTCGGCCCTTCCAAAGCCGGTCATACTTTTTATCATAGTAATCTCTTTCTTTATTTTTATTCCGAATACTGTCTGAAAAGAGTACCATTCCGCATAACAGAATCGTCTCTGATATTCAGGCAATAACTCTACGCAGGTTACCGTTCACAGTTGCCTACGCATACAGATTTATTATAGTTCATTCTAAAACCCTAGTCAAATCCTTTTTTTGCTGTTATAATAAAGTCTGCATGTCACGGTTACTGGTCACGGAGCGACCGGTAACCTGTCAACAGAAAGGAGTTTTTTATGGCTTTTGACGGAATTACCATTGCTGCAATGGTTTCTGAATTAAATAAAAATCTCTCCGGGGGACGCATTAACAAAATTGCCCAGCCGGAAAGTGACGAACTGCTGATCACCGGAAAAGGTGCAAATGGTCAGAAGCGTCTGCTTCTCTCCGCCAGCGCCTCCCTGCCTCTGATCTATTTTACAGGCAAAAACCGGATCAGCCCTTTGACTGCTCCTAATTTTTGCATGCTTCTCCGCAAGCACATCGGAAGCGCCAGGATCACTGCGATACGCCAGCCTGGTCTGGAGCGTGTTGTAGAATTTGAGCTGGAGCACCTGAACGAACTTGGTGATGTATGCCATAAGGTTCTCATTATGGAACTGATGGGAAAGCACAGCAACATTATCTTCTGTGATGATAATAATATGATCCTGGATAGTATCAAGCACGTATCCTGCAACGTAAGTTCTGTACGTGAAGTTCTGCCAGGACGTCCTTATTTCATCCCCCACACTCAGGACAAGCTGGATCCTCTTACCATTTCCAGAGAGGATTTCATGGAAAAAGTATGTGGCAGATCCAATGCTGTCTCCAAAGCTCTCTATCAGACGCTTACCGGTTTCAGCCCGGTAATGGCTCAGGAGCTTTGCTATCGCGCTTCCATTGATGGAAATGATGATGTCCAGACATTAGATGAGAATACCAGAGAGCAGCTTTATACAGAATTCACCCGTTTAATGGAACAGATCCGGAGGGAAGAATTTACCCCGGTTATTGTTTTCAAAGGGGACGAGCCGGTTGAGTACGGTGTTCTTCCTTTTTCCCAATATGGAGAAGGCTTCACCACCCGGACCTTTGAATCTGTGTCAGAGATGCTGGAAACCTATTATGCCTCCCGCGACGTGATCACCCGTATCCGTCAGAAATCTGCGGACCTCCGAAAGATCGTCCAGACTGCCCTTGACCGAAACCGAAAAAAATTAAGTCTTCAGCAGAAGCAGATGAAAGATACTGAAAAAAAGGACAAATACAAGGTTTACGGCGAATTGATCAACACCTACGGCTACGGTCTGGAAGAAGGCTGTAAATCCTTTAAGGCTGTGAACTATTATAATGGAGAAGAAATCACCATTCCTCTTGATCCTACCCTGACTCCTCAGGAGAATTCCAAGAAGTATTTCGATCGTTACGGTAAGCTGAAGCGTACCCAGGAAGCTCTGGAGGTTCAGATTGCAGATACCACCAGCGAGATCGAACATCTGGAATCCATCTCCAATGCCCTGGACATTGCCGCTGAGGAGAGCGACCTTTCCCAGATCAAGGAAGAGCTTATGGAATACGGCTATGTGAAGCGCCACTACGGAAATAAAAAAGGTGCCAAAATGCAGGTGAAATCCAAACCCTTCCATTATGTTTCCAGTGATGGCTACGATATTTATGTAGGAAAAAACAACTACCAGAATGATGAGCTGACCTTTAAATTTGCCACAGGAAATGACTGGTGGTTCCATGCCAAAAAGATGCCGGGCTCCCATGTTGTGGTAAAGACAAAAGACGGCACACTTCCGGACCGCACCTTTGAAGAAGCAGGAAATCTTGCAGCCTTTTATTCCAAGGGACGCACTGCACCAAAGGTAGAGATTGATTATCTCCAGAAAAAGAATGTGAAAAAGCCGGCTGGAGCCAAACCGGGATTTGTAGTTTATTATACAAACTATTCTCTGATGGCTTCACCAGATATTGCAGGAATCCAGCAGTTATCCTGATTGTAACCGTTTTTCCCTCTTTGCATTTTGCATACAGCCCTAAATTTGCAAAACGGCTGCTCTGCAAACCGCAAGCTGCTATCTATATATACCGGAGCCTGTTTCAAGCACGCTCTGATTTAAGAACAGGAGTTATCTATGAGTATTTTAAATGTTGAACACCTTACCCACGGCTTTGGTGACAGAGCCATTTTCCATGATGTTTCCTTCCGTCTTTTAAAAGGAGAACATATTGGCCTGGTAGGCGCCAACGGAGAGGGAAAATCCACCTTCTTCAATATTGTAACTGACAAACTGATGCCGGATGAGGGCAGGATCCAGTGGGCAAAAAATGTCCGCGTAGGTTATCTGGACCAGCATTCTGTCCTCGCTCCTGGCATGACCATCCGCGACGTGCTGAAATCTGCTTTTTCCTGGCTTTTTGAACTGGAAGAACGAATGAATACCATCTGTGATTCCCTTGGTGAAGCCTCCCCGGAAGAAATGGAAGTTCTTATGGAGGAACTGGGAACTATCCAGGATACCCTGACCATGCACGACTTCTACGTAATTGATTCCAAGGTAGAAGAGGTTGCCCGGGCACTTGGTCTTCTGGATCTTGGGCTTGACCGTGATGTCACAGATCTCAGCGGCGGACAGCGTACCAAGGTGCTCCTTGCCAAGCTGCTTCTGGAGAAACCAGATATTCTTCTTCTGGATGAGCCCACCAACTATCTGGATGAAGAGCACATTGCATGGCTGAAACGCTATCTTCAGGAATATGAGAATGCTTTTATCCTTATTTCCCATGATATTCCGTTTCTCAATGATGTAATCAATATCGTTTATCATATGGAAAATCAGGAGCTGAACCGTTATGTAGGCGATTATGACCACTTTCTGGAAGTCTATGAAGTGAAAAAAGCTCAGTTAGAGGCGGCTTATCGCCGCCAGCAGCAGGAAATCAGCGAATTGAAGGATTTCGTTGCCAGAAACAAGGCCCGGGTTTCCACCAGAAATATGGCAATGTCCCGCCAGAAAAAGCTGGACAAAATGGACGTGATCGAACTGGCTGCCGAGAAACCAAAGCCGGAGTTTCATTTCAAACAGGGACGCACCCCAGGCAAATACATCTTCGAGACAAAGGATCTTGTGATCGGATATGACGAGCCCCTTTCCCGCCCTCTCACCCTTTCCATGGAAAGAGGCCAGAAAATCGCGCTTGTAGGTGCCAACGGAATTGGAAAAACGACTCTTCTGAAAAGTATTCTTGGTCTGATCCCATCATTGAAGGGAACCAGGGAATTAGGGGACAATCTGCAGATCGGATATTTTGAGCAGGAAGTAAAAGGTGACAACAAAACTACCTGTATTGATGAGATCTGGGCAGAATTCCCGTCTTATACCCAGTATGAAGTACGCTCCGCACTTGCAAAATGTGGTCTCACCACCAAGCATATTGAGAGTCAGGTCCGTGTGCTTTCCGGCGGTGAGCAGGCCAAGGTCCGCCTTTGCAAGCTGGTAAACAAAGAGACAAATGTCCTTCTTCTTGACGAGCCTACCAACCACCTGGATGTGGATGCAAAAGAAGCTCTGAAGGAGGCACTAAAGGAATACCGTGGAAGTGTGCTTCTCATCTGCCATGAGCCGGAATTTTATCAGGATGTGGTTTCACAGGTGTGGGACTGCAGTAAATGGACAACTAAGATCCTGTAAATGCTATACTAAACTTATTATTTTATAAATAAAACAGCATCCGGACAGAATATTTTTCTTCATAATTCTGTCTGAATGCTGTTTTTATTTCATATATAGTGATGTCACTTGCAGCAGCATGTCCATTTAGAATAATTTGTCATTCTACTATATCTCATTCTATCAGTTCACAAACTGAATGATTCCGGATACCTGCTCGTATGCACTATCCCAGTCCTGACCACTTGCCAGTCCTTTTACTTTTCCCTTAATCGTTACTCGCTTGGAAGCCGCATATCCGGAAGCATCTGCCTTGATTCCCTTATTGGTTGTGATGTCATGCGTACCCCAGATCTTATCTGCATAATATTTGCCGTCAGCCTTCAATTCAATATTGCTGAATGTGGCATTTACAGAATCTCCGTTTAATCTTGCAGAACCCTCTACGCGAAGATAGACAGTTGTGTTTGCAAGACTGCTGTTTTTAACTGTTTTGGCAAGTTTGCCGTTGATGTAGCAACTGCAGGTTCCGTCTTTTTTCACAGTCAGCATTACATGGTAAGTCTTATCTCTGGCCGCTTCCTGAACCCAGATATAGTTCTGACCGCCTGCACCATTGTGGGCTACATTCTCGATCATGAACCATGCCTTACCTGTATAGGGAGCTCTTGCATGTTTGTCATACTGGATACCAAAGCTTACTGCAGAGGTCGCCGTGCAGGCAACCAGCTTCGCATGGTAACCGGAACCGGAACCAGAAAGTACCATATCCGTTTCAATGGTATATTCGGAAGCTGTATTTGCAACAGTGGAACCTGTTGCCGTGGTATTTCCGCCGGCAGTATCCGGTTTCGTTGTGGTTGGCACCTCATAAACAATTTTCAGTCCTTTTTTGTTATAGGAACTTACTTTCTTTCCTTTGTAGGCTTTTACTGTGTAGTAGTATGTAGTTCCACTCTTCACTTTTTTATCTGTGTAAGATGTTTTGGAACCGCCTTTCACAGTTTTGATTTTTTTCCAGGAACTATTTTCTGTCTTACGCATAACATAGTAGCCTGAAGCGCCTTTACTCTTTTTCCAGGTAATTTTAACACTTTTGTTTACACGTACCACCTTGGAAAGCCTCGGTGCTTTTAATGCTGCTGCCTGAACCGCCTCTGCTTTTCCAAATGAATAAACCGGAAATACAAGCATAAAAGCAAGTAAAAACAGCATAATCTTTTTGATTCCTTTTCTGTTCATAATATTCCTCCTTCTTTCCTCATATGAACTTCCATCATAAAAGACGGAGAACTTCTTCAAGAAATTCTCCGTCTCATTATACTACTTATTCATCAGCAGCGTCAACCTTACTTGCCCTTGCTTCGATCTCTTTCTGCTGGATATCACCAGGAGCCTGCTCATAGCGGGCAAACTCGTAGGAGAAGTCACCACTTCCACCAGTCATGGAACGAAGATCTGTGGAATATCCATAAATCTCAAGAAGAGGAACGTCAGCTTCAATAATGGTATTTCCGTTATGATCCGGATTCATTCCAAGAACACGGCCGCGGCGCTTATTCAGATCGCCCATAACGTCACCTGTATATTTATCCGGAACTGTAACCTTCATGGAAACGATTGGCTCTAACAGTACCGGAGAAGCATCCATGAAGCCTTTCTTGAATGCAAGGATGGTAGCCATCTTAAACGCCATCTCTGAGGAATCTACCGGATGATAAGATCCATCATAAAGAGTAGCCTTTACACCAACTACCGGATATGCTGCAAGAGGTCCTTTCTGAACACATTCCTGAAGGCCCTTCTCGACTGCCGGGAAGTAGTTCTTCGGAACTGCACCACCAACAACAACCTGCTCAAATACGTATGGAGTCTCCATATCGCCAGACGGCTCAAAACGCATCTTAACATGTCCATACTGTCCATGTCCGCCGGACTGTTTCTTATGTTTGCCTTCTACGTCAGAATTCTTGCGGATGGTCTCGCGGAATGGAACCTTCGGTTTGGAAAGCTCTACATCAACTTTATAACGCTCTTTCAGCATGCTGACAATAACATCAAGATGCTGATCGCCCATACCATAGATCAGACTCTGACGGTTAGCACCATCGTTCTCAACACGAACAGTCCTGTCTTCGCTCATGATCTTGGCAAGAGCCTGGGAAATCTTATCCTCATCCCCCTTGTTCACAGCCTTAAATCTCTTATAGGTATAAGGTGTGGAAAGAATTGCTTTCGGATAAAGAACCGGATTCGCCTTGGTGGCAAGGCTGTCACCAGTCTGAACACTGACTAATTTGGCAATTGCACCGATATCACCTGCATGGAGCTCTGGAACTTCGATGGGCTTGGAACCCTGAAGAACATATAATTTATTCAGGCGCTCTTCTGTGCCTTTCTCAACATTGAGAAGGGTATCATCAGATTTGATAACACCGGAGCAAACCTTGATCAGGGAATACTTGCCAAGGAATGGATCCACGATGGATTTCCATACATATGCTGATTTTGCTTTAGCGAAATCGTAATTTGCTTCAAAAATCTCGTTGGTCTTCTGGGAAATACCGTTGCAGGAACGTTTGTCCGGGCTTGGGAAATATCCGCAGATGTCGTCCAGAAGGTTGGATACGCCGCGAAGATTGATCGGGGATCCCATGCATACTGGAACAATGCTTGCATCCTGTACATTGGCGGCAAGTGCTGCGGAAACTTCTGTAACGGAGAACTCGTCTCCCTCAAAATAACGATCCATGAATTCCTCGCTGGTCTCTGCTACAGATTCCATCAGGATATCATGATACTTCTCAAGGTACTCATCCAGATAAGAAGGAATCTCGCACTCTTCCTTCTGTCCCTTGTCGATATATTTTCTTCCGGCCTGCTTCACAACGTTAACATATCCCACGAACTTGCCATCCTCACGGATCGGGAAATGCAGCGGGGCAATCTTCTTGCCATAAAGCTCGGTAAGCTGATCTACTACCTTACGGTAACTTACATCGTCCACGTCCATATCGGTAACGAAAATCATTCGCGGAAGTTTATACTTCTCGCAGAGATTCCATGCCTTCTGGGTACCAACCTGTACCCCTGCCTTACCTGATACTACGATGATTGCTGCGTCTGCAGCGCTGACAGCTTCCTCAACTTCTCCTACGAAGTCAAAATATCCGGGAGTGTCCAGAATGTTTACCTTGTTCTTCTGCCACGGGACCGGAATCAGAGATGTAGTGATAGAGAAATGTCGTTTGATTTCTTCTTTATCATAATCACTGACTGTGTTGCCATCTTCTACACGGCCTAAACGGTTGGTCAAGCCGGCAAGATATGCCATTGCTTCTGCCAGAGTTGTCTTTCCAGCACCGCCGTGTCCTAACAGCACTACATTTCTGATTCGGTCAGTTCTAAAAACGTCCATATGTAATACCTCCCTGTTTGTCTAATATGTTCATATTTTACTAAATATTCAGAAGAATTTCAAGTATTTTCTGGGATTTTGACGGTCTTTTTTCAAAAAAGTTTAGATTATTTTGTCATTTCTGTAGGAATTGACAATTTGCGAGGAATCTCGTACAATATCATAAGATAATTTTTCACTTTAACGAAGGAAAGGAAACGACATTATATTATGAAGACAATCGGTTTTATCGGTCTCGGTCTGATCGGCGGCTCTATCGCCAAGGCCATCCGGAAGTACCATCCGGATTACCACATTCTGGCCTATAACCGCAGTAAGGAAGCACTTGCCTCTGCCATCAGCACCGGCATTATAGATGGTGTCTGTGAGGAAATGAAGGATCCACGCTTTGGATCCTGTGATTATGTATTTTTATGTGCTCCGGTAGAGATCAACCTGGAGTGCCTTGCATATCTGAAAGAGATCCGCCAGCCAGGCTGCATTATCACAGATGTGGGAAGTGTAAAGGGAATCATCCATCAGAAAGTGGATGAGCTGGGAATGACAGACTGCTTTATCGGCGGTCACCCTATGGCCGGTTCTGAGAAAACCGGTTTCGACCATTCCAACGAGCGCATTCTGGAAAATGCATACTATATTCTTACCCCGGGCGGAGAAGTGGGACTGGAATATATTTCAGATTTTACAGAACTGATCAGTTCTCTTGGTGCTATCCCTATGGTGCTTACAGCTGAAGAGCATGATTTTATTACAGCAGGTGTAAGCCATCTGCCCCATATTATTGCTTCTGCCCTTGTAAATCTGGTAAAAACTCTGGACAACGATGCCGAATATATGAAGACCATCGCAGCAGGCGGTTTCCGCGATATTACGAGGATTGCCTCCTCCTCTCCCGTTATGTGGCAGCAGATCTGCATGGAAAACCATGAGAACATTTCCAATGTTCTGGACGACTATATCCGCATGCTGATCCAGATCCGCTGTTCTGTAGACAACTGTGCTACAGATGGGAAGGAGGCAGATGCTATTTATCAGATGTTTGCAAGCTCCAGGGATTACCGTGATTCCATTGATGTTGTGGATAATGGTCCTATCCGCAAGGCTTATGTGCTTTATCTGGATATTGCAGATGAGGCCGGCGGAATCGCTACCATTGCCACCATCCTTGCCATGGATAAGATCAGCATTAAGAACATCGGAATTATCCACAACCGTGAATTTGAGCAGGGTGTTCTGAAAATCGAATTTTATGAAGAAGACGCTATGGAAAAGGCCATTGCACTTTTGAAAAAGCGCAATTATATTGTTTATGAGCGATAACCTGCGTACCGACAGTTGTTTATTGGATACATTACAATTAGTTTTTCAGACAAACTCTGTATCAATACAGCAAATATGAAGTAAACGCCATATTGACTCGTCTAATTCTTTATAAGTAATATAGTCGATACCTGTTTTTGCTGTATTAAACTTTATATTTAAGGAACGATTATTATGGAAATAAAAAAACTTACAAATCTCCACGGAGAACTTACAGTCCCAGGCGACAAATCCATCTCCCACCGTGCCGTCATGTTCGGTTCCCTTGCCAAAGGAACCACAAAGATCACCCATTTTCTGGAAGGAGCTGACTGCCTTTCCACCATCTCCTGTTTCCGCAAAATGGGCATTGATATTGAGAATAACAGCGGAGAAATCCTGGTTCATGGAAAAGGACTCCACGGATTATCTGCCCCTGTTGATATTCTGGATGTTGGAAACAGTGGCACAACTACCCGCCTGATTTCCGGTATTCTTGCAGGACAAAATTTTGTATCGGAGCTTACCGGCGATGACTCTATCCAGAGCCGTCCCATGAAACGGATCATGACGCCTCTCCTTTCCATGGGCGCTGATATTGCAAGCATAAAGGGAAATAACTGTGTTCCCCTTCGGATTGCAGGTCATCCTCTGAAGGCCATTCACTATGATTCACCAGTTGCCTCTGCTCAGGTAAAATCCTGTGTACTTCTGGCGGGAATGTATTCTGACGGAATTACCAGCGTCACCGAACCGGTTCTTTCCAGGAACCATACAGAAATCATGTTAAACTACTTTGGAGCTCAGGTAACTTCTGAGGGAACTACCGCTTCCATTGCTCCGGAACCATCTCTTTTTGCCAGAGAAATTACAGTACCCGGGGATATTTCTTCTGCTGCTTATTTCATCGCTGCCGGACTTCTGGTGCCAGGCAGTGAGATTCTTCTGAAGAATGTGGGAATCAATCCCACAAGAGACGGACTGCTCCGTGTGTGCAAAGATATGGGGGCTGACATTACGCTCTTAAATGTAAATATGGAAGGAGAGCCTACCGCTGATCTTCTTGTTCGCACCAGTTCTCTTCATGGTACAACTGTTGGCGGAGAAATTATCCCGACGCTTATTGATGAGATTCCGATGATTGCAGTTATGGCTGCTTTCGCAGAGGGAACTACTGTGATCAAGGATGCAAAAGAACTTAAAGTAAAAGAATCAGACCGTATTCTGGTTATGGCAGAGAACCTTTCCCGCATGGGCGCGGACATCACGCCAACAGATGACGGCATGATCATTCATGGTGGAAAACCGCTGCATGGGGCAGAGATTGACTCTTACCAGGACCACAGAGTGGCTATGTCTTTCGCTGTTGCAGGACTGCTCTGTGATGGACCGCTCTCTATTAAGGGTGGAGATTGTGTGAAGATTTCTTATCCGGAATTTTATGAGGATCTATATCGGTTAGGGGAATAATCTGAACCTCAGGAACTTAAATGAGAACAATTTTCGTTACTGTGAACGGAGTGAGAAGTAACCATTTTTCCATTTAGGTTCCTGTTTTTTTGCCTTTTTAGATGTGCATTTCTCTTATTTTATGTTAAATAATAGTCAATGTTAGTTTAGTGTAACTGTCATATTTTGCCAGATTATATGCTTATATTTTCTTTTAAAATATACATATTGCACATTTTGCCATGTATTAATTTCTGTGCAATTTTAAAATTCGTTTTAATCTCATTTCTATATTGATATTCTTTTAACGATTTCGACGAAGTTAAAAAACTTTCCGTTTTCCTCTTTTTTTCTTCAAAAAAATAACGTATAATCCCACTGTAAGTTGAGGAACACTAAAAAACAAACAAAGCGAAAGTGAACAGCCCAGACAAAAGAGCGGCTGCCACAAGAAAGGAGCCAGAAATAATGAAAATTTTATTTTACGGAACCAAAAATTATGACGAGCAGTTTTTTGAAAAACTTTTACCTGAATTTCCAGATATTAAGATTAAATTTATTGAAGCAAATATCCATGAGGAGACCGCTTCTCTTGCAAAAGGCTATGAAGCCATCTGTGCTTTTGTAAATGCAGACCTTGGCGCTCCTGTTATTGAAGAATTACATCAGCAGGGTGTAAAACTAATCCTTATGCGCTGCGCTGGTTACAATAATGTGGATCTTAAGACAGCTCACAAATATGGCATAAAAGTTCTGCGTGTTCCAGGGTATTCTCCGGAGGCTGTTGCAGAGCACGCAATGGCGCTGGCTCTTACAGCTAACCGTCACACTCACAAGGCCTATATCAAATGCCGTGAGAACAACTTTACTTTAAGCGGTCTTATGGGCGTGAACCTTTACAAGAAAACAGCCGGTATTATCGGTACTGGTAAAATTGGTCAGGCTATGGCAAGAATCTGCAAGGGATTTGGAATGCGGGTCATTGCATATGATCTTTTCCCAAACAAGAATCTTGACTTCCTGGAATACGTTTCTCTTGATGAGTTGCTGGCTACCAGTGATCTGATCAGCCTGCACTGCCCGCTTACTGACGAAACCAAACATATTATCAACGAAAAGACAATTGCCCAGATGAAGGACGGAGTTATCCTTGTAAACACTTCCCGTGGCGGTCTTATCAAGACGGAGGATCTGATTTCCGGTATCCGCGACCATAAGTTCTTTGCGGTTGGACTGGATGTTTATGAGGAGGAATCTGATTATGTATTCGAAGATCTGTCTGAGAGCATCATGCAGACTTCCCTGATCCAGAGACTTCTTTCCTTCCCGAACGTAACCATGACTTCCCATCAGGGATTCTTTACAGAAGAAGCGCTCACTAACATTGCAGAGACAACTATGGAGAATGCGCAGGCTTATATCAATGGAGATGAGCTGAAGAACGAGGTTCTTTCATAATTCATAAATCACTATAGAAAATACGGTGTTTCAATGCATAGGTATTGAAACACCGTTTTTCTATTTAGTTGGTTAAAAGTTCTTCAGGAGGGACGCATTTGGACAATGTGTATTACTCACTCGCCGGCGCAACGCTCCAGCGAACTAATCGCTAACTGCGACTAATGCGTTCGGGAGAGCCCTCACGCATAAGTCTCCGTAAGCGCTGGATTTCATCTGCGCTAAGAACGCGCCTGAAATGGCTCGCTGGAGTAATACACATTGCCCAAATGCTGTATGTCGGCTGGAACTTTTCAACACACTAAATAGGTATTTATTCTGAATATCTTTCCCTAAGAAGTGCAATTTCTCTTGTCCAACCCTCATCATCATTAGGCGTTTCCAGAATAAAAGGCTTTCCCTCCAATGCCGGGTGCCGGATGACACGGACAAGGGCATCAAGACCAATCTGGCCTTCCCCGATTCTGGCGTGGCGGTCTTTGTGACTGCCAAGAGGGTTGAGGCTGTCGTTCAGGTGGATGGCTTTTAAGTGGTCGAGACCGATGATGCGGTCGAATTCAGTTAATACACCATCCAGGTTGTTTACAATATCGTAGCCGCCATCCCACACATGGCAGGTATCCAGGCAGATTCCAAGTTTATCGCGTTTTTCTACAAGGTCCATGATGGCACGAAGCTCCTGGAAATGGCTTCCCACCTCAGAGCCTTTTCCAGCCATGGTTTCAAGAAGAACTGTAGTGGTCTGTTCTTCAGTAAGAACTGCATTCAGCACTTCTGCAATCTTCTGAATTCCAACCTCTATTCCCTGTCCCACATGGCTGCCTGGATGGAAATTATAATAATTTCCTGGTGTGGCTTCCATGCGTTTCAGATCATCCGAAAAAGTATTTCTGGCAAAATCCCGCAGATTTTCTTTGGCCGCGCAGGCATTTAAGGTATAAGGCGCATGCGCCACGATTTTGCCGAATTCATGCTCCCTGGCAATCTCCTGAAACTTCGCCACATCTGCAGGGTCAATAGCTTTGGCATTCCCTCCTCTTGGATTTCTGGTAAAAAATGCAAACGTGTTGCCGCCATTTTTTACAATCTGGCGTCCCATGGCTGCGTAGCCTTTGGATGATGAAGTATGATTTCCTATATATAACATGTCGTTTTCCCTTCTTATTTACTATTTTATTATGAAAATCCCGTACGGTAGCCAAAAATGAGCCATGCTTGCACGAGCGAACTCTTGGATATCGAACGGGCTAGACCGTATGAGTAAGTAGGGCGATGGCCCGGATTACGAATGCGGTCGGAAGCTGCGGGAGCGCCATAGGCGCGAAACAGCTGACTCTCAGGCACTCCTTAAGTACATCCTATATATTTTAGCATTTCCCCCTTCTTTTTCAAGATATTTATTGACGAAAACCCATTTTATTCTTATACTGTTAAAAGGTGTGCTCTTCTGTAAAAAAGACTTTTGTCCCATACTTTTCCACAGAATTCATACATAGAAAAAAGGAAGGAAATCAACATGAAAGAACGTGAAAAGTTTTCATCCCGGCTTGGATTTATTCTCATTTCAGCCGGCTGCGCCATTGGAATCGGCAATGTATGGCGCTTCCCTTATATAACAGGACAGTACGGCGGCGCAGCATTTGTACTGATCTATCTTCTGTTCCTTGTAATTCTTGGACTGCCTATTATGGTTATGGAATTTGCTGTCGGACGCGCAAGCCGCAAGTCCGCTGCCAGAAGCTTCCATCTCCTTGAGCCAAAGGGCACCAAATGGCACCTTTACAGCTATGGAGCCATGCTTGGCAACTATATGCTGATGATGTTTTACACCACTGTAGGCGGCTGGATGCTGGCTTACTTCTTTAAAATAGCAAGCGGCACCTTCACAGGTCTTGATACAGAAGCGGTAGGAAACGTATTTAACACCATGCTCTCCAATCCTGGAGAAATGACCTTCTGGATGGTAATCGTAACTGCATTCGGTTTTGGTACCTGCTGCATGGGACTGCAAAAAGGTGTTGAGCGTATCACAAAGGTTATGATGGTATGTCTTCTTACTATTATGGTAGTTCTTTGCGTTAAGAGCTGTACGCTTCCAGGTGCCATCGAGGGTATTAAGTTCTATCTTCTCCCGGATTTTGGCCGTCTGAAAGAGAACGGACTGCTTTCCGGTATTTATGCCGCTATGGGACAGGCATTCTTCACCTTGAGCCTTGGGATCGGCGCAATGGCAATCTTTGGAAGTTATATCGACAAAGACCGTAGCCTTATGGGCGAATCCATCCAGATTGGTATTCTGGATACTTTCGTGGCACTAATGGCCGGACTTATTATTTTCCCGGCATGCTTTGCTTACAATGTAAGCCCTACACAGGGTGTTGGACTTGTATTCGTAACACTGCCGAACATGTTTAACCAGATGATGGGCGGTCGTTTCTGGGGTGCACTGTTCTTCATCTTTATGACATTCGCAGCTCTCTCCACCGTCATTGCAGTATTTGAGAATATCTTAAGCTTTGCCATGGATCTGTGGGGCTGGAGCCGTAAGAAGGCAGTTCTGGTAAACGGAATTGCAATCTTTGTTTTATCCATGCCATGCGTACTTGGTTTCAACGTATGGAGCGGATTTCAGCCACTGGGCGCAGGAAGCACCATACAGGATCTGGAGGACTTCATCATCTCCAATAACCTGCTTCCGCTTGGAAGCCTTGTTTACCTGCTGTTCTGCGTAACCCGCTACGGATGGGGATGGGACAATTTCATCAAAGAAGCGGATACAGGAAACGGCATTAAATTTCCGAAGTGGGCACGTCCGTATCTTACCTATGTACTGCCGCTTATTGTACTGTTGATTTTCGTAATGGGTTATTACGATAAGTTCTTCAGATAAATATTATTGTAATGTAAATCAAAGGCAAAAGTTCACAGGGCTATTCACTCAAAACATGACCTATGGATTTTTGCCTCAATGTTTATACGGAACAAACACGTCGCCTGTCGGCGACATCATATACAAAAAGCCATATGAGGATAGACGTATGCAAAAGAAAAAAAATTTATACAAAAAATCCAAATATTACCGCCAGCGCCAGAAAAAGATCCGGCAGATCTGCATGTCCGCGGGGGGTGTCCTGCTGCTGGTAGTACTGATCCTAATCGTCCGGGGATGTGCAGGAAAGACAAAGAGTGTAAACTCTTCGAATGTAAACAACGCAACCGACGAAAAGACAACAGGTTCTGCTCTTTCTTCTGACAGTGAAAAGAACGATTCTTCATTTGCCGATGGAGCTAAGCAGACTGCAGAATCTTCCAGTGACAGCTCAGATTCATCTTCTGATTCCGAAAGCAGCGATACTGTTTCAACAAAATCGAAGCACGACACCCCAGTCACCCTTACTATAAGCGTTGTGGGAGACTGTACCCTTGGTACAGATGAAGCCTTCGATTACAGTACCAGCCTGAATGCATATTTTGAAAATTATGGAAAAGAATACTTTTTACAGAATGTAAAGAGCATTTTTGAAGCAGATGACCTGACTATCGCCAACAATGAAGGAACCTTCACAGACAGCAGCAGCCGCGAGGATAAAACCTTCGCATTCAAAGCACCCGCATCTTTTGCAGGAATTTACTCCAGCAGTTCTGTGGAAGCAGTGAACACAGCTAACAACCACAGCCATGATTACGGCGAGCAGAGCTTTCAGGATACCATGAATGCCCTGGATGCCCAGGGAATTGTTCATTTCGGCTATGATGAGACGGCTGTAATGGATATAAAAGGGGTAAAAGTAGGTCTTGTGGGAATCTATGAGTTATACGATCATCTAGAGCGTGAACAGCAGCTGAAAGACAACATTGCCAAGGTAAAAGAAGATGGCGCAGAGCTGATCATCGTTATCTTCCACTGGGGAAATGAAAAAGAAACCGTTCCAGACTCCAATCAGACCACACTTGGACATCTTGCCATTGACCTTGGTGCTGATCTTGTGTGTGGACATCATCCTCATGTACTTCAGGGAATTGAAGAATATAAAGGAAAGAATATTGTATACAGCCTTGGAAACTTCTGCTTCGGCGGAAACAGCGCCCCAAGTGACATGGACAGTATGATTTTCCAGCAGACCTTTACCATCTCAAATGACGGCGTAAAAGCAGATAATGTAACAAATATCATCCCATGTTCCATCTCCTCCGCTTACGGCTATAACAATTACCAGCCAACACCTGCTGAAGGGGATGAAAAGACCAGAATTATGGAAAAAATCCAGGAAAGAAGTTCCTGGATCGGATAGAAAAAATATGTTATTCAGCACCCCCAGAGCGAAAGCTCCGGGGGTATTTTTTGATTATAATATCAGCATCGCATCTCCAAATGAAAAGAACCGGTACTTCTCCTGCACTGCCACCTCATAGGCATGCAGAATATTCTCTTTTCCAGCCAGTGCAGACACCAGCATAACCAGTGTGGATTCCGGCAGATGGAAGTTGGTGATCAGACCGTCGATCATCTTAAATTTATAGCCTGGATAAATAAAAATCTCTGTCCAGCCGCTTCCAGACTTCAGAACACCATCCTCACCAGTTGCAGACTCCAGTGTACGGCAGCTGGTAGTTCCAACTGCGATCACACGGCCGCCATTTTTCTTGGTATCGTTGATCAGCTTCGCCTGGTCTTCTTCCACAATGTAAAATTCAGAATGCATGTGATGCTGTTCTACATCATCTACTTTAACCGGGCGGAAAGTTCCAAGACCTACGTGAAGCGTTACATGGGCAATATTTACGCCCTTGGCTTTCACCTGTTCCAGAAGTTCTTTGGTGAAATGCAGACCTGCTGTAGGAGCTGCTGCGGAACCCTCATTCTTTGCATAAACAGTCTGGTAGCGATTCTTATCCTTTAATTTATGAGTGATATATGGCGGCAGCGGCATCTCTCCCAGCTGGTCCAAAATCTCCTCAAAAATGCCTTCATAATGGAACTGGATCAGACGGTTGCCTTCGTCCACCACGTCGATGATCTCGCCCTCTAGAATGCCATCACCAAATGTGATTTTGGCACCTGGACGAGCCTTTTTGCCAGGCTTTACCAGGCATTCCCAGATATCGTTCTCTCTTCTTTTCAGAAGAAGGATTTCGATCACTGCGCCAGTCTCTTCCTTGTGACCGTAAAGCCTTGCCGGAATAACCTTGGTATCATTGATAACCAAAGTATCACCTTCATTCAGATAGTCCAGTATATCCCTGAAATGGCGATGCTCAATACTGCCATCTGCCATAGAAAGATGCATAAGTCTGGAAGAACTTCTGTCCTCCAGCGGATCCTGGGCGATCAGCTCCTGAGGGAGCTCATAGTAAAAATCAGATGTTCTCATCTTTGGATTCCTCCTCTTTCCACTGCTTTTTCAGTTGCCGCACAAAATTCCATTCTTTGTTGGTGAGATCTGCCTTTTTCAGCAGATCCGGGCGCCTTCTGGCTGTACGAATGATAGACTGCTCTCTGCGCCACTTCTCTATATTTGCATGATGACCGGACATAAGAACCTCCGGAACCTTTTTACCATGCCACTCTTCCGGGCGGCTGTACTGGGGATATTCCAGAAGATTTCCTGCAAAGGACTCGGTCTCACCAGACTCCTGATTGCTGAGCACGCCTGGAACCATGCGGGAAATAGAATCCATCATAACCATGGCCGGAAGCTCGCCGCCTGTAAGCACATAATCACCGATAGACACATAATCCGTCACAATTTCCTCCAGAACACGCTCGTCAATCCCCTCATAGTGACCGCAAAGGAAAACCAGGTCTTCCTCTTTCGCCATGTCTCTTGCCATCTGCTGATTAAACACCTGTCCCTGCGGAGTGAGATAAACCACACGGGGGCGCTTCCCGGCTTTCTCGGCAATCGCTTCATAAGCCAGGTAAACCGGTTCTGCCTGCATCAGCATTCCAGCACCGCCGCCGTAAGTATAATCATCTACTTTCTGGTGCTTGTTAAAAGCATAGTCGCGGATATTTATGGCCTCCACAGAAAGGATTCCTGCATTAATGGCACGTCCTGTAATGCTGGTGTTCATTCCATTCCGGATCATTTCTGGAAAAAGGGTCAAAACATGGAAATTCATTTACAAAAGTCCTTTCATCAAATGTACCGTCATCACATTCTCCTCCAGATCAACGTCAAGGATGCATTCCTTGATTGCCGGGAGAAGTACTTCCTGATGATCTGGAAGCTCTACTACGTAAACATCATTGGCTCCTGTTTCCATAACATCTTTCAGGGTTCCAAAATGGGTGTTGTCCTCCAGAACCACTTCCATGCCAATCAGGTCGCCGATGTAATATTCATCTTCATCCAGTTCCTGGGCTTCTTCTCTGGGAACCCACAGGTCTCTGCCTTTGTACATTTCAATATCATTTATATTATCAATCCCGTCAAATTTCAGGATCACAAGATTCTTAAAAAATTTCACGTTACGGATTTCCAGCTTTTTCATCTCTCTGCCAGCATCCAGAATCACGTATTCAAGATCCAGGAAACGCTCCGGATCTGTGGTAGGGAATACTTTTACTTCTCCCCGCACGCCATGAGTGGTGGTAATTACTCCAACCTTTAATAAATCTTCCATTCAAAACTCCTCTACAAAAAACGAATATGTCTGCCGTCCAGGACTTTCATAAGTAAAAACAGGAGCCATGTCTCCACAGCTCCTGCATCCATATATCTTGCTTATCATTGCAGAATATCTACAATCACTTTTTTGCTGCTTTTGGAAGAAGCCGCTTTTACTACGGTACGGATGGCCTTGGCGATTCTGCCCTGACGTCCGATCACCTTACCCATATCAGATGGTCCTACCTTCAGTTCGATAACAACAGCGTCATCCTTTTCTGTTTCGGTAACGACTACTTCGTCCGGATTTTCAACAAGAGATTTTGCAATTACTTCTACTAATTCTTTCATTACACACCTCCCTGATCCCGCCCCGGAGCATATTCAAAAATGCCCTCATCTGGACGTCACAGAAATACCCCCTGAAAATTGCCGGTTACAGTTCACGACTTTCACAGAAAATACTGTGCAGTCTGAACCATTCTGGCAACCTCTAAGATACTCCTTAAATTATTTCTCGATTCCGGCCTGTTTGAGGATCTTAGCAACAACCTCTGTAGGCTGAGCACCGTTTGCAAGCCATTTCTTAGCTGCCTCTTCGTCAACCTTGCATACGCTTGGCTCCTGGTTCGGATCATATGTTCCGATCTCTTCGATACATCTTCCGTCACGTTTGCTGCGGGAATCTGCAACAACGATTCTATAGTAAGGTGCTTTCTTCTGTCCCATTCTTCTTAATCTGATCTTAACTGCCATTTTAATTTTCCTCCAATTTACTTTCTCTTTATTAGTTAATTTAATTATTTTATGTTAAAAAGGGAGCTTAAAGCCGCCTCTTTTACCACCCATTTTGCCGCCGCCCATGAGACCCGGCATCTGCTTCATCATCTTCTTGCTCTGCTCAAACTGCTTCACAAGGCGATTGACTTCTGCAACATCCACACCTGCGCCTCTGGCAATTCTGTTCTTGCGGGAAAGGTTCAGGATTCCCGGATTAGAACGCTCCTGTGGGGTCATGGAAAGAATAATGGACTTGGTTCTGTCCATTGCTTTCTCATCAATCATGCTCTCCACATCTTTCATCTTGCTTCCCACACCTGGGAGCATGTTCAGGATGCTGGAGATTCCGCCCATCTTATTCATCTGTTCAAGGCTGGTAAGATAGTCATTGAAATCAAAATCCATCTTCTTCAGCTTCTTGGACATCTCCTGGGCTGCTTCCTGATCTACGGCTGCTTCTGCCTTCTCGATCAGGCTCATTACATCTCCCATACCAAGGATACGGGATGCCATTCTCTCCGGATAAAACTGTTCCAGATCGGATAACTTCTCTCCCATACCTACATACAGGATTGGCTTGCCAGTTACGGACTTGATGGAAAGAGCTGCACCACCACGGGTATCACCATCCATCTTGGTCAGGATCACTCCATCGATTCCAACCTTCTCTGCAAAAGTCTGGGCTACATTGACTGCATCCTGTCCGGTCATGGCATCTACTACAAGGACTGTAGCATCTACCTCAATATTAGACTTAATATCAGCAAGCTCCTGCATCATATCCTCATCGACATGAAGACGACCTGCTGTATCAATGATCACTACATTCTGCTGATTCGCCTTGGCATGTGCAACAGCCGCCTTGGCTATGTCTACCGGGCTCTGTTTATCGCCCATGGTAAAGACTTCCACGCCTTGTTTCTCACCGTTTACCTGCAGCTGAGTGATCGCTGCGGGTCTGTAAACGTCACAGGCTACCAGAAGAGGTTTCTTACCTTTCGACTTGATCTTACCTGCAAGCTTGGCTGCGGTAGTAGTCTTACCGGCTCCCTGAAGACCTGCCATCATAATGACAGTCAGATCATTGCCAGGCTTGATCGGAAGCTCTGTAGTCTCGCTTCCCATAAGATTAACCAGCTCTTCGTTTACAATCTTGATGACCATCTGGCCTGGGTTCAGTCCGTTCATAACGTCCTGTCCAACTGCACGTTCCTGTACAGATTTCGTGAACTGTTTCACGACTCTGAAGTTAACGTCTGCTTCAAGGAGTGCCATCTTAACTTCTTTAAGAGCAATCTTAACATCCTCTTCGGTCAGACGGCCTTTGCTTCTCAGCTTCTTAAATACATTCTGAAGTTTATCTGTTAAGCTTTCAAATGCCATGAATTATAACTCCTCTAAAATCACATTGGATATTGCCTCAATATCATCAGCGTGATATCCGGATGCAAGCTCATGTATCTTCTGTACCTGTCCCCGGATATTCACAAACTTCTCCACCAGATGCAGCTTCTCTTCATATCCTTCCAGTGCCTTGTCACAGCGTCTGATCATATCATGTACGCCCTGACGGCTGATATTCAGTTCCTCTGCAACCTCACTTAAAGAATAATCCTCCAGAACTACACTCTCGTAGATCTGCTGCTGTCTCTTCGTAAGAAGCTCTCCGTAAAAATCATAGAGCAAAGTACGTTCCACAAACTTTTCCATTCGTTATCACCTTGGGTATCATACCGTATTTTGTGGTGTGTGTCAAGTGTTTTTTCTTTACATGCAATATTTTTTATATGTCCAAATTTATTATACGCTATTTCTAATTATCTGCCCTTATGTTATACTATAAAAGCTGCCGAGCCTCCAGCAGAAAGGAGGTGAATTCGATGGATAATATTATTGCTCTAATCCTTGTCCCTGTCGCAGTAAATGTAATTAGCTACTGCATTTACAAATGGCTGGACAGAAAAGACAAATAGGCAGCATAACAGCCTAAGGCATAAGCCACCTACATAAACGGAATAGAAAACCCCGGAAGTCTCGCACACCTCCGGGGTTTTCGTTTGCTTTCGATGGACTATTGCTCTAATCCTTAGCTACTATTAGGATATGCCATAACCAACGAAATGTCAACTTAAAATTCACATATTTTACTGACACTTAAAATCCACATATTTTACTGAATCAAACTATCATCATCAAAATAATTAATTTTCATAGAAGCCTTTACATCCCTCAGAGTCTCAGCAGCCTTTGCCTCAGCCACCTTACTGCCCTCTCTTAAAATGTCATAGACATCCGGAATGCGCTGCTCCCACATTTTACGGTGCTCGCGGATCGGGCCAAGCTCAGCCTGGAGAACGTTGTTCAGGAACTTCTTAACCTTAACATCTCCAAGTCCGCCTCTCTTATAATGGTCTTTCAGCTCGTCCAGGTTCTGATAATCCGGAAGAAATTCCGGGAAGTATTCTGGTTTGCAGAAAGCATCCAGATAAATAAATACCGGGTTACCATCAACATTTCCCGGATCCTGAACACGAAGATGATTCGGATCCGTGAACATGGACATAACCTTCTTCTTAACCTCATCTGCCTCATCGGAAAGATAAATGCAGTTTCCAAGAGATTTACTCATTTTTGCCTTACCATCAATACCTGGCAGACGCAGGCACGCCTTGTTGGAAGGAAGTACGATTTCCGGCTCTGTAAGTGTCTCACCATATACTGTGTTAAACTTGTGTACGATCTCTTTGCACTGCTCCAGCATAGGAAGCTGATCCTCTCCAACCGGAACTGCTGTTGCACGGAAGGCTGTAATATCAGCTGCCTGGCTGATCGGATAGCAGAAGAATCCAACCGGAATGCTAGCTTCGAAATTACGCATCTGGATCTCAGATTTCACAGTAGGGTTACGCTGAACACGGGCTACTGTAACCAGATTCATATAATAGAAAGTAAGCTCTGTAAGCTCCGGAACCATAGACTGGATGAAAATTGTGGATTTCTCCGGATCAATCCCACAAGCCAGATAATCAAGTGCTACCTGGATAATATTCTGACGAACCTTCTCCGGGTGCTCTGCGTTATCAGTAAGCGCCTGGGCATCCGCGATCATAATATAAATCTCGTCATAATTTCCGGAATTCTGAAGCTTTACACGCTCAGATAAAGAGCCTACATAATGTCCCACATGAAGACGTCCTGTAGGACGGTCTCCTGTTAAAATTACTTTTTTCATAGTTTGCTACTCCTTATATTCACCGCCATGCCGATCCTTTTTTAACCAACACAGTTGTACTTATTTATAATCATTTCAGCAAACACTCCCCATTTTTTTACATGAATATGCAAAACGTCCAAAGCACATAGATTAACTTTAGTTACTATTCACTGGTAACATTCCGCGAGGTGTTTTTTGTGAACGGAGTGAACAGTAACTAACTTTATTCATACCATTTGTAATGCTGCTTCAGTTATTAACTGCAAGCTGGGGAAATGCTTCTATTTTTCAATTACAGACTTGCGCGAATCACCTTCGGTCTGCATCCGGCAGTCTCCAGCGCTTTCACAATCTGATTCTTATGATCTGTACCAAATGCCTCCAGAGTGATCTTCAGTTCTACAGCGGCATTACGGTTTGTGCTTACAAACTGGTTATGATCCAGCTTGATAACATTTCCCTGATTCTCTGCAATAATAGAAGCCACACGTACCAGTTCACCAGGCTTATCCGGGATAAGAACAGATACTGTAAAGATTCTGTCACGCTGGATCAAGCCATGCTGTACTACAGAAGACATGGTAATCACATCCATATTTCCACCACTTAAAATGGACACAACCTTTTTATTCTTGAAATCAAGATGACGAAGCGCAGCCACTGTCAGAAGTCCTGAATTCTCAACGATCATCTTATGATTTTCTACCATATCCAGGAATGCAACGATCAGCTCATCATCCTCAACCGTGATGATTTCATCCAGATTCTCCTGGATATATGGGAAAATATGAGAACCCGGAGTCTGAACTGCAGTACCATCTGCAATGGTGTTTACATGGGGCAGTGTAACAACCTCCCCTTTCTCAAGAGAAGCCTTCATGCAGGCTGCACCTGCCGGCTCTACACCGATTACTTTAATATGAGGATTAAGAAGCTTGGCAAGTGTGGATACACCTGTTGCAAGTCCGCCTCCACCGATTGGCACCAGAATATAATCTACAAGAGGAAGCTCCTGAATGATCTCCATGGCAATGGTTCCCTGTCCGGTAGCAACTGCAGGATCGTCAAAAGGATGAATAAAGGTATAGCCCTTTTCTTCAGCAAGCTCCAGCGCATAAGCACAGGCCTCATCATAAACATCACCATGAAGAATAACCTCTGCGCCATACCCTTTTGTACGCTCTACTTTAATAAGCGGTGTAGTGGTCGGCATTACGATCACGGCCTTCACACCGTATTTGTGTGCTGCATATGCCACACCCTGTGCATGGTTTCCAGCGGAAGCTGTGATCAGGCCTTTGCCCCTCTCCTCGTCGGAAAGAGTACTGATCTTATAATAAGCTCCACGCACCTTATACGCACCTGTTCTCTGCATGTTCTCTGGTTTGAAGAAAACCTTGTTTCCAGTGAGTTCAGAGAAATAACTGCTCTTCACCAGCTTGGTCTCCTGGGTTACCTGCTTAACTATTTCTGCCGCTTCTTCAAAACTCTCTAATGTAAGCATTTTTATTTTTCCTCCTGTAGTCTGTGGGGTTAGTTTTCATCCGGACGAATATCAAACAACGCATCCACAAAAGAATTTGCATCGAATTTCTGTAAATCGTCAATGCTCTCACCAACGCCAATATATTTCACCGGAATATCAAGCTCTGACTGGATTGCCACCGCAATACCACCCTTGGCTGTACCATCAAGCTTGGTAAGAATGATACCGGTTACATTTGCCACCTCTGCAAACTGTCTTGCCTGCACAAGTGCATTCTGCCCTGTCGTTCCATCCAGAACCACCAGAGTTTCCAGATATGCTTCCGGATATTCCTTCTCCAGGATACGGTAAATCTTGCGAAGCTCTTCCATAAGATTCTTCTTATTATGAAGTCTTCCTGCGGTATCACAGATCAGAACGTCTGCATTGCGGGCCTTGGCTGCTGCCACTGCATCATAGACAACTGATGCCGGGTCTGCTCCATCCTGACCGCCAATGATCTCCACTCCTGCCCGGTTCGCCCACTGGGTCAGCTGTTCCCCTGCTGCTGCACGGAAAGTATCCGCAGCACCAAGAATAACCTTTTTGCCCTGGTCCTTCAGCTTGCCGGCAAGTTTTCCAACGGAAGTTGTTTTTCCAACACCATTGACACCGATCACAAGAATAACGGATTTGCGGTTTTCAAACTCGTACTCTGTGCTGTCTACCGTCATCTGCTCCTTGATGGTATCAATAAGAAGCTGCTTGCACTCCTTGGGATCCCTGATATTTCGGATTTCCACCTGGTCTTTTAATTTGTCCAGAATGGCTGTGGTGGCATTGATTCCAATGTCACCCATGATCAGGATTTCTTCCAGTTCCTCATAAAAATCATCATCTATTGTTGAATAGCCGGTGAAAAGAGAATCGAATCCTGCCACAATGTTGTCTCTTGTTTTTGTCAGGCCACTGACAAGTCTTTTAAAAAAGCCCTTCTTTTCCTCTGCCATTTCCTCTCCTCCTTTTACTGCGTAAGCTGGTTTTCCACAAGATCAACGGAAACCAGCGTGGAGACGCCTTTCTCCTGCATGGTAATACCATAAAGTCTGTCTGCGGCATTCATAGTACCACGCCTGTGTGTTATTATAATAAATTGCGTGTTCTTCGTCAACTTCTGAAGATAGCCTGCGAAACGGCCTACATTCGAATCGTCAAGTGCCGCCTCGATCTCATCAAGAAGACAGAATGGCGACGGCTTCAGATTCTGGATTGCAAACAAAAGTGCGATTGCAGTAAGTGCCTTCTCACCACCGGAAAGCTGCATCATATTCTGAAGCTTTTTGCCTGGCGGCTGGGAAATAATACGAATTCCTGCTTCCAGAATGTCCACGTCTTCCTCAAGCTCCAGAGTCCCCTTACCGCCTCCAAACAATTCCTTGAAAGCCTTGTCAAACTCTCTCTGGATATCCTGGAATTTCTCCGTAAACTGTTTACGCATTCCCTCATCCAGTTCCTGGATAATGTTCTCCAGCTGTGCCTCTGCGGTTTTCAGATCCTCATACTGTCCGGAAAGGAAAGCATGACGCTCTGAAATCTCCTTATATTCCTCAATTGCATTTACATTAACGTTACCAAGCTTACGGATTTCATCCTTCACCTGGGCAATTTCTTTCTTCATGGCTTTCAGATCGTTCAGCTCTTCTTTTTTGTACTGAAGGGCATTGTTCGGGGTGATCTCATACTCATTCCACATATAGGAAATCTGAGATTCCCTGTGCTCTTCCAGCTTCTCGATCTGACTTTTCAGACGGTAACACTCTTTGTCCAGAAGTGAAATCCTGCCGGACAGCTGATCCCGCTTCTCAAAAAATGCCTTATGGCTGGCATTTTTTTCATCCTTCACACTCTGCCAGCTCTCCATCTGAGCCTTCGCCTTGGTTTCATCCTCTTCCAAAGTCCGGATCACTGCCTCCAGGTTCTCTACAGACTGGCGCTTTCTCTCATTCTCTTCGCCGCCAAGCTCCAGCGTTTCATGAATATCTGCTTCCTCCTGGCGAAGAGCTTCCATCTCATGGGTCAGACGGCCCAGAGTCTCTGCTGCGAAGCTTTCTTTCTGCTGGGCTGTACTTGCTTCCAGACGAAGAGCCTCCAGTTTCCTGGAAACCTCCTGCTCAGAAGCCCTCCAGGTCTCTAATTCTTCCTGTTTATTCTGGATAAAAGTCTCCAGTTCTTTCTCATCCTGCTCAGAAGCCTTCAATTCTTCGGCAATCCTGCTGTGATCAGCCTCTGCCTCCTCGATCTGACGGCGGATTTCCATCTGCTCTCTCTGAATCTCTCCGTAGCCAGCCTGGATTTCCTTTGTTTTGGCTTCTACCTGGTTAATGTTCATCTTCGCCGTGTTCTGGGCAACATACTGCTGACGCAGTTTTTCCTGCAGATCTGCAATGGTGTCACGCATAACATTGCGCTTGCTTCGATTATCATTAATAGCCGTCTGCATGTCATCCATGTCTTTTCGAAGAGCCTTCACACTGGATTCCAGTTCTTCGATCTCACGGCGGCGGCCAAGAAGGTTGCTGTTATTCTTAAAAGAACCACCTGACATAGAACCGCCCGGACTGAAGGATTCACCCTCCACAGTTACCATGCGAAGACTGTGCCGGTACTTTCGCGCAATGGCAATGGCATTGTCAATGTGATCCACCACAAGCACACGACCCAGAAGATAAGTAGCAAGTCCGGCATACTCCGGACCTGTAGTTACCAGTTCACTGGCAAGCCCGATCACTCCCGGCTCCTGCAGCGCATCCCTCTGGGTAAAACCACTTCTAGTATTGATACTGTTAAGTGGAAGGAACGTAGCACGGCCGAAACGGTTTTTCTTCAGAAATTCGATCATATGCTTGGCAGTCTGTTCATTGTCTGTGACAATGTTCTGAATACTTCCGCCAAGAGCCGTCTCAATGGCGATCTCATACTCCTTATTTACCTGGATCAGATCCGCTACAACACCCTTAATTCCCGGTACCCGGTCCTTCTGTTCCATTACACGGCGGATACTGTTTCCGTATCCGTCATAGCGCTCTGTAATATTTTTCAAAGATTCCAGCCTGGAAGCCTCACGGTGATATGCACTCTGGCCGATTTCCATCTGGCCGTTCTGTTTCTTTAATTCATCTGTAATTTTATGTACTTCATTATCCAGGCGCTGACACTCTGCATTCATGTCCTGGATAAGTGTGGTAATTCCCTGAAACTTCTCCTTTGCCCTCTCCAGCTCACTCTGCTGCTGGGCTTCCTCTGTTTTCAAATGAAGCTGTCTCTGACTGATTCCCGCTTTACGGATATCGATCTGCTCCATCATGGTATCGAAACGCTGGGCTTTTCCCTTGGTAGTGGCACGGGTATTGAGAAGCTCGATAATCTCGTTCTTGCCATTCTCCACTGCCTGGGAGCACTCTTCGATCTGTGCCTGAATATTGGAAATCCGGTCCTCTTCTGCCTCCTGGCGCTTCCTTGCTTCCAGAAGAGCTGCATGGAGCTGGGATTTCTCCGCCTCCTGACTCTCCAGAGACTCCTGGCGTTCCTTCAGGTCCGCCTCAATGGACTGCAGACGGCTCTTGTAATGCTCTTCACTCTGCACTCCGGACAAAATCTGTTCCCGAAGTACCTTGGTCTCGCCATCCAGCTGCTGCCTGCGGATTGCCTTATTCTGCGTCTCTTCACGCAGCTGATCCATCTGGGAATTCAACTGTTCCAGTTCCTCTTCAAGACGGTCATATTCCACTTTTGTCTGCTCGTAGGCCTTCTGATTCTCCTCCAGCTCCTCAGCGGCCCTGGTATTCTTGGTATCCAGCTCTTTTAATTCACGGCTGGTCTCCTCGTTTTCCAGAAGAAAACTGTTCACATCCAATTCCCGCAAAGTGTCTCTTTTGGCAAGATAAATTCTGGCTGTCTCGGACTGGCGCTCCAAAGGACTCAATTGTCTGGTAAGCTCACTTAAAATATCGGTAACACGCACCAGGTTCGCCTGCTCGTCCTGCAGCTTCTTAATGGTAGTTGCCTTTCTTCGCTTAAACTTTACGATTCCGGCAGCTTCGTCAAAAAGCTCACGGCGCTCTTCCGGCTTACCACTTAAGATCTTATCGATCTGTCCCTGCCCGATGATGGAATAGCCCTCTTTACCAATACCGGTATCGTAAAACATCTCATTAATATCCTTCAGACGACAGGCACTTCCATTAATAAGATATTCACTTTCACCGGAGCGGTAAAGTCTTCGGGTAACCGTAACCTCATTAAAATCAACCGGAAGCTTGTGATCGCTGTTATCCAGAGTAATGGCAACAGAAGCAAAGCTAAGGGGCTTTCTGGTCTCCGTGCCGGAAAAAATAACGTCCTGCATGTTTCCGCCTCGAAGCTGCTTGGCGCTCTGTTCTCCAAGGACCCAGCGGACCGCATCACCTACGTTGCTTTTTCCACTGCCGTTGGGGCCAACGATTCCCGTAATTCCATTATGAAATTCGAAATTGATTTTCTGTGCAAAGGACTTAAACCCGTGCACTTCAATATTTTTTAAATACATATATTCGAACCCTTGTTATTATTTTCTCATCTTCCGGATTGCCTGGTAAGCAGCTTCCTGCTCGGCAGCTTTCTTGGTATGTCCTACTCCGGTACCCATCACATGACCGCTGACAAGCACATCCACGGTAAAGCTTTTATTGTGATCCGGGCCTTCTTCTTTTATCAGATGGTACTCCACAAGATGGGTTCCCTTCTCCTGTACGATTTCCTGCAGGATGGTCTTGCTATCATAAAAGAGCTGTTTATTCTCAAGATCGTTCAGAATGAATTTCAGAACAAACTCCTTTGCGCTAGCAAAACCACCGTCCAGATAGATAGCTCCAAGCAGAGCCTCTGTTGCATCAGAAACAATAGAGTCACGGTTTCTTCCACCGGTCATGTCCTCACCTTTTCCAAGGAGCAGATACTGCGGCAGTCCGAAATCTCTTGCACAATAAGCAAGACTGGGCTCGCAAACCAGGCTGGCTCTCTTCTTGGTCAATTCGCCCTCTGGAATCTGGGTGAACTTCTTATAGAGAAAATCACTGCTGATCAGCTCCAGAACTGCATCTCCAAGAAACTCCAGACGCTCGTTGCAGCCTGCCTTACCAAGCTTCTTCTCGTTTGCATAGGAACTATGTGTCAGTGCAAGGATCAGAAGGTTCCTGTTCCTGAACTCATAACCGATCCGGTTCTCCAATGCTTTTAACTTTTTTTCCATGATAAACTTCCTTCCCTCTGACTAGCTGGCAGCCCTCCGGCAGGTCTTTGCCGAAGAGTCTGCTGCAATGCATGGATGATCATGCTTTTTCTGGTGTCTCTTCCACCATATGGGCAGCGATTTTCTCATTGATCTTCTGCTGTCTGAACTGAACACACTGAAAAATAGCGTGACGAATCTCAACCGCCCTGGCACTGCCGTGTGTCTTCACAACCAGTCCCTTAAGACCCAGAAGAGGGGCTCCGCCGTACTCACTTGCATCAAATGCCTTCATAGTTTCTTTGACGGCCGGTTTCACCAGAAGAGCTCCAACCTTGCTGCGGGTGTCTTTCATAAGGCCGGTTTTAAGCATCTTCATAAAGGTACTTCCAAGTCCTTCATAAAGCTTCAGGATCACGTTCCCGACAAAAGCCTCGCAGACAATCACATCTGCATAACCAGCCGGAATATCCCTTGCTTCAATACTTCCGATGAAATTGATCCCCGAGCATTCCTTCAAAAGAGGGAACGTCTCCTTCACAAGGGCATTTCCCTTCTCCTCCTCTGCACCAATGTTTACAATGGCAACACGAGGGTTCTTGATTCCAACCACGTCTTCCATATAGATGGAACCCATCTTCGCAAACTGTACCAGATGCTCTGGTCTGGCATCTACGTTCGCACCGCAGTCAATAAGAAGTGACACACCATTCTGGGTGGGAATCAAGGGTGCCAGCGGCGGACGCTGTACTCCTTTGCTTCTTCCTACGATCACCTGACCACCTACTAAAATAGCGCCTGAGCTTCCAGAGGAAACAAATGCTTCTGCTTCCTGCTTCTTCACAAGATTCAGTCCTACCACAATGGAAGAATCTTTCTTCTTACGGATTGCCAGAACCGGAGGCTCTGCTGTCTCGATCACCTCTGTGGTATTCACGATCTGGATTCTTTCCTTGGGGTAATTCTGAAATTTACTCAGCTCTTTCTCAATTACATCCTGCCTGCCGGTAAGGATCACATCAATGTCTTCCCTCTCGGCAACAGCCTCTACGGCTGCTTTCACTGGTTCTGCCGGAGCGTTGTCTCCGCCCATGGCATCTACTACAACTCTAACTGTCTCTGCCATATTTTTCTCCTCTCCGGATATTCTTCAATACTGTAATCTGGTAATGTGAAAACATCCATTATAATCGGGATATGCAAAACACAGCCCAATTCAACAGCTCCTCCATACCATAGCATGTTTGAAAAAGGCTACAAGGTACACTATCCCGAATAATACTATTCTACTTTATCTGCCCCCTCTTAGTCAATAGGGAATCAAAGAAAGGTTTCTGACCCAAAGACTGTAGTTGACGAAGCTTCCAATCTCCGCTATACTCTCACTGGGAGCAGATAGGTGCCGGTGTGCCTCCTGGTCTTCAAAACCAGTGTGGGGCGCTAATCCCGTCCCGGATGGGTTCGATTCCCATATGTTCCCGCCAAAAAACGTACCCAGCTTTCCACTCTTACTCTTCTCATTGAGACCGGTCTGCCTGCTGCAAGTTTCGTTTTAACACTCTTCCTCCATTTTCCATAACTGTAATCCGCTCTCTGTCAAACCCCTCCAGCAGTATGATCGCACATTTACGGGATATTCCCAGACGGTCACGAAATTCTCCAGTCTGGATCATCCCCTTTTCTTCATATAACAGATACGCCATATCCAGAGCTTTCTGCCGTATTTCCCAGTGCATATAATGCTTCTCGTCAAACCGTACAAGAACACCGTCCCGCACCATGGCAAAGAACACTTCTGAAAAATCCCGCTCACCGGAAAATACTTTCTTCACTTCATCTGTCAGCGGAGGCATAAAGCCCGATTTCAGATATAATTCCTGCAGCTGCAAAAAGACAGAATTCCCACATATTTCTTCTGTTATTTTTCCTGAAGCGTGTGCTTTTTTTCTTTCCTTTCCGGTACATGCGCAATGAACAACAGCATCTGCATTCTGTCTTTTTTTCCTTTTTACCCCATTGGGATTCAGCACAACTCCACCGCCGATGGTTTCTACCGGCGAATAAAATCTTATAACAAAATGATCCCCTGCTTTCATTGCCGTCACCTGCTCCATCCGAAGCTGGACTACGGCCTCTTCACCGGGCTTCAGCACTTCTCTGTCAAACAGAATTATTTTACACACCAGTTCTGCTGCCCCATGATAAAGATGAACACGGGTACCGCTTTTTAAAGAACGCTGTCCTGATTTCAACAGCTGCAGCCGTACATCTGCGATCATGGTACCTTCCATACTTCCTGCTGTTGCCAGGATTTCTCCCCGGGAGATCTGTTCTTTTCCAATTCCCGGAAGGTTCACTGCCACCCGCTGTCCCGGAACAGCTTCGGATACTTCCTGTCCATGCACCTGAATTCCTCGGATTTTTATCCTTTCAGCTCTGGGATAAAGCATAGCGTCATAATCCAAGCCTAAACTGCCATCAAGCAGCGTCCCTGTCACTACGGTTCCAAAGCCCTTTAAAGAAAATACACGATCTATGGGCAGGCGAAACGCAGATGCTTTTGTACCCATTCTGCCTGTGCAGCTGTCACTTTCATTTCGGGAAAGATTCTGATTTTCCGTGGTTTTTCCGGCTGTGCACAGTTTCCACAACACCCTGCGCAGTTCCTCAATCCCACGCCCATCCACAGCACTGGTCACTACCACATCCGCATTTTCCAGAAACGTTCCCTCTGCAAATTCCCTGATTTCCTGGTCAAGTCCCTTTTTCCATTCCAGGTCACCTTTGGTGAGCACAAGCACACCCTTTCGAATACCAAGCAGGGAAAGTATTGCCAGATGTTCCCTGGTCTGAGGCATAACTCCCTCATCTACTGCGATCACTACCATGGCAATATCCATTCCGCCAGCTCCAGCCAGCATATTCTTTATAAACCTTTCATGGCCTGGCACATCAATAATCCCGGCTTCCCTGCCATCCGGAAATTTCAGAAACGCAAAACCATTTTCAATTGTAATCCCCCGCCTTTTTTCCTCTGCCAGGCGATCCGTATCCGTGCCTGTCAGCGCCTTGACCAGCCAGGTTTTACCATGATCAATATGTCCGGCAGTACCTATGATCCTGTACCTTTTTTCTTCCATATCTTTTTCACGCCCCATTTTGTTCGAACAATCCCACTATTTCGTTTCCAAATAAACAGCGCGAAGAAGCCACTTCTCCGCGCCATGTTTACGTTTATAACAATATTGTCTTTTTTCTGTTGTTTGGAAATATAATTCAGTAATTTAATAACATTATTCTACAGTAACAGATTTCGCCAGGTTTCTCGGCTTGTCCACATCCAGGCCCTTCGCTACGCTGACATAATATCCCATCAGCTGCAGCGGAACAATTGCAAGACTGGTTGTGAAATACTTCTCCGTCTTGGGAACATATACGGAGAAATCAGCGGTATCCTCAATACTGTAATTGCCATAGCTGGTCAGTCCCATCAGATAAGCACCACGGCTCTTTACCTCAACCATATTGCTCAGTGTCTTCTCAAAAAGATCCTTCTGGGTCATCACACCGATCACCAGAGTACCATCCTCTACAAGGCTGATCGTTCCGTGCTTCAGCTCCCCTGCTGCGTAAGCCTCAGAATGAATGTAACTGATTTCCTTCATCTTCAGGCTTCCTTCCATGCTGATGGCATAGTCAATTCCTCGTCCGATGAAGAAAATATCATGGGCATTTGCATACTTGCTTGCAAACCACTGGATACGCTCTTTATCATCCAGAACACGGCTGATCTTGTCCGGCAGGGTCTCCATCTCAGCAAGCAGACGGGTCACATTCCCCTCCTCAAGCTTTCCCTGGACAAAAGCGCTCTGAATAGCCAGCAGATACATGGCGATCAGCTGGGTGCTGTAAGCCTTGGTGGTGGCAACAGAAATCTCAGGTCCCGCATAAGTATATAACGTATAATCGCTCTCTCTTGCAATGCTGGAGCCTACAACATTGACTACGCTAAGTACCGGAACATTTCTATCTCTGGCAAGACGAAGGGCAGCCAGGCTGTCTGCGGTCTCTCCAGACTGGGAAATAATAACCACCATGGAATCCTCCACAAGGATCGGATCACGGTAACGGAACTCAGAAGCCACATCCACCTCAACCGGGATTTTCGCCATGGATTCGATCACATATTTGCCAACCATACCAACATGGTAAGCAGAACCGCAGGCGATGATATAGATTCTCTTAAGAGAAGCCAGCTTCTCATCTGTAAGCCCTGTCTCAGAAAAATCAATGTGTCCCTCTTTTACATAAGCGCCAATGGTGTCCTGAACAGCCTTCGGCTGCTCATGGATCTCTTTCAGCATAAAGTGCTCATAGCCGCCCTTCTCAGCAGCAGCTGCATCCCACTGGATCTCCACAACGTCTTTCTCAATCTCTTCACGGTCGATATTGTAGAAATGGATCTCATCACGGGAAAGCTCCGCAATTTCAAGATTGCCAATATAATAAACTCTTCTGGTCTGATCCAGGATCGCAGGAACATCAGAAGCGATAAGGCTTCCGTTCTCGCTCTTTCCAATGATCAGCGGACTGTCCTTGCGGGCTGCAAATAGTTTGCCCGGATAGTCCTTGAAAATAACACCAAATGCATAAGAACCGCGGATACGGAGCATTGCTCTGGAGATTGCTTCCAACGGGGTTCCGGTTTTCTTATAGTAGTAATCTACCAGCTTCACAGCCACTTCTGTATCTGTCTGTGAATAGAACGTATAACCGGAACGAAGAAGCTTCGCCTTCAGCTCCTGATAATTCTCGATAATTCCATTATGAACAAGTACTACGGACTTATTATCTGTACAATGAGGATGGGCATTTGTCTCAGAAGGCTCTCCATGAGTCGCCCAGCGGGTATGACCGATACCGCAGGTACCCGGTACGGCTGAACCGCCGTCTGTCTTCTCGATCAAAGTTTTCAGACGCCCTTTCGCCTTTACGATTGCGATCTTATCAGCTGCCTCGTTTCGGACTGCGATACCGGCTGAATCATAGCCTCTGTACTCCAGCTTGGAAAGGCCTGTCAGCAAAATCGGTGCCGCCTGTTCATCTCCTACATAACCAACAATTCCACACATAAAATTTCCTCCTCAGTCTCAGTCTTAATCATTCTCCTCGTTTTTCTCCTGGCCAGCTGTCTTCTGCCATGCCTCAACCCCTTCTGTATTTTCCTTCTGGAAAAGGATTTTGAAGGTAAGCATCAAAAGCTTCAGATCCAGCTTCAGAGAATAGGTCTCAATATAGGTGAGATCCAGTTTCAGCTTATCATAAGGTGTCGTGTTGTATTTACCATAAACCTGGGCATAACCGGTAAGTCCGGCCTTCACTTTCAGGCGGTAATCAAATTCAGGGATCCTCTCGCTATACAGTGCAGCAATTTCCGGCCGCTCCGGTCTTGGGCCTACCAGAGACATATCACCTTTCAGGATATTAAAAATCTGTGGCAGCTCATCGAAATGGATCCGGCGGATAAGCTTCCCGACCGGTGTGATCCTGTCATCCTCTTTCTTCGCCAGCTGGGCACCCTTCACTTCAGAGTCCATTTGCATGCTTCTGAATTTCAAGATCATAAAGATCTGCTTATCCTTCGTAAGACGCGGCTGCTTATAAAAAACAGGACCGCCATCATAAAGCTTAATAGCAAGTGCGATCAGAATCATAAACGGAGATGCGATCACCAGCCCTGCCAGGGAAAATATAATATCCACAATTCTTTTGAAAAACAGCTGCTCTGCTGTCAGACGCAGGTTTCTGGAAAGAAGAAGCGTGGTATCAAATAAATGAATATCGTCTGCATTCCGGAGCATAATATCAGAAAGCTTCGGAATAGAATAACAGCGGATATCCTTCTCAAAGCAGTATTTCAGAAGAAGATTTCGTTCGTGGGACGGGATATCCCCGATCACAACTGCTTTATATCCGTTGATCTTCTCCTTGATCACGTCAAGGCCAAGGGAAAGGGATGCCATCTCTTTAATGGCATATTTATCCTCTCTGGTCTCAAACTTATTCCTTAAATCTCCCGGATTACGTCCGCCATAAATCATCAGCATCTGTCTGGGCGGATACAGTCTGGTGTACACATAACGCATACCAACCACCCATATGACAACGATCACCAGGTCAATCCCCGTCATAGCCAGCATAGGTGTCAGATGCTCTCCCAGACGCCAGCGACCGATCAGGCACAACTGTAAATAGGTAATAAAATTCACGCAGCACACAGACAGTATCTGGGAATAGATTACTTCAAATACCCGCAGATAACCCACCTTAAAACCACCGTAAATTTTGTAAAAGAAGTATATCATCAGCACATACAAACCGATGACTACCTGATTACCTCTGTCAAAGCGTCTGCCGATGACCTCCTTGTGGGCATAAAATTTATACCAGATATAGGCGAAAAGCAATGTTTCAATAGCGATGATCACCGCAGACGCCAAAAACATGATCAGTCTCTTATATCGTTCGCGATTTTCCATTTTTTCCTCCAGTAAATTTTCTCTGAAATCTATACGTTGTATAAGTATAGCACAAAAAATCCCAGAGGAAAACGATTTTTTTCGTCACTCATTTTTGACAAAAAATGACAGAGCGGGTTGATATCCACCCCAAACCGTGATAAAATCAGTACATATTGTGGTAAAGCAATATAATATTTTATAATGTGAAGTAAATAACAGATTCTAAGTTTTGTCAATATGTAATTTTCAGAGTGACGGTTTACAGGTACTCGGGAGTTTGACACATTGAAATCCAAAAAAGTACCGCAAAGCCTTGAAATAGGCTTATTTTTTTGTCAAATTTTTATTTTTATTATATAGTAATATTTAGTGATGCGTGGTATAATAGTGACAGAGGTGATTATTGTGCGTATAACAACATCAAAATCAAAAAATTCCGAGTCCTTTTACATCACTCAGTCCTATACAAATGCCAATGGGAAAAGCACTTCCAAAACCATCCGAAAATTAGGTACGTTAGCTGAATTATCAGCGCAGCTCCACACGGATCGTGATGGAGTTGTTGAATGGGCAAATGAACAGGCTCGCCTTGAAACACTGAAATATAAAAGTGAAAAAGAGGATGCTACTGTCATGATCCCATTTCATTCCAACAGACTCATGGACTATAATAAACAGAAACTTTTTTCTGGCGGATATCTTTTTCTTCAGTCGATTTACTATGGACTTAAGCTCGATTCTGTCTGCCGAAAAATCAAAAGCCGACATAAATTCGAGTATGATCTTAATGCGATTTTATCTGATTTCATTTATACAAGGGTTCTGGAACCTTCCAGCAAAAGGTCTTCCTTCCAGGCAGCAAAACAGTTCCTTGAGCCTCCAACTTATGAACTTCATGATGTGTACCGAGCTCTTTCTGTTCTTGCTTCTGAAATGGATTTTATTCAATCAGAAATTTATAAAAATAGCTTTTTTCTCGGTGACAGAATGGATCGGATCCTTTATTATGATTGCACAAACTACTACTTTGAAATCGAACAGGAAGAGGGATATAAAAAATACGGAAAAAGCAAAGAGCACCGTCCGAATCCCATTATTCAAATGGGACTCTTTACAGATGGTGACGGAATACCTTTGGCTTTCTCACTCTTTCCTGGAAACCAAAATGAGCAGAAATCCTTAAAACCTTTAGAAACAAAGATTCTCCAGCAATTCGGCTGTGATAAGTTTATCTATTGCAGTGACGCCGGACTTGCTTCTGAGGATAACCGTGTTCTTAATCACATGGGACAGAGGGCATTTATTGTCACTCAGTCCATCAAAAAGCTGCCTGCTGAAGACCGGGCATGGGCTTTAAAGAAAACTGGCTTCAAACGTCTCTCAGATGATAAACCTGTTGACCTCACAAAACTGACAGATGATGACAAGAACCAGCTTTATTATAAAGACGAACCATTTACAACAAAAAAACTGGATCAAAGATTGATCATAACCTACTCCCCTAAATATGCCGCTTATCAGAAAGCCATCCGTGCGGAGCAAATCTGTCGGGCAGAAAAAATGGTTGCAAATGGCTCTCTAAAAAAACAGCGTAAAAATCCAAATGATCCTGCAAGATTTGTAAATAAGGTAGCTGTAACCAACGAAGGAGAAAAAGCTAAGATCCACTATTATCTCGATATGGATAAAATTGCTGAAGAAGAAATGTATGACGGGCTTTATGCGGTATGTACAGACCTGCTTGATGATGACGTTGCAGATATCTTAAAAGTCAGTGAAGGAAGATGGCAGATTGAAGACTGTTTCAGAACTATGAAAAC